>Ga0114921_10001566_pt1 | contig 10544 bp, 6 predicted proteins | sample BentaG_FD_87016 | JGI IMG/M metagenome (GOLD analysis project Ga0114921, IMG submission 87016) | Deep subsurface microbial communities from South Atlantic Ocean to uncover new lineages of life (NeLLi) - Benguela_00093 metaG | ecosystem: Environmental > Aquatic > Marine > Oceanic > Sediment ...
AAAAACCCATAATCTCTGTAGGATAATGCGTAACGATCACTGGGACTTTAAAGTGTTCAGCAATCTTAGCTTCTTCCATCGTTCTTAGGTCTTTACCCCATGGGACATTCATCTGGTATTTATTATTAAGTATTTCTAATGCTTCAGCATATTTGATAGTAGGGTAATCTGCTTTTGCGTAATGTTCGAGTAATTTAACATCTCTTTCTAATATTTCGAGTTCTTTCTTGTTATGTTTTAAAACCTCTTGAACAATAAATCTAATTTCATCCTTAGCTACTTCAGTAAGTTCGTTAAGTTCCATCCAGGCGGCTTCCATCTCTGCCATCCAAAATTCTGCCAAATGCCTGGATGTTTTTGACTTCTCAGCTCGGAATGTCGGTCCCATATTATAAATCTTTCCTAAGGAAAAAATTCCAGCTTCTGCGTAGAGCTGCCAAGTTTGACTAAGATACATTATATCTTCAAAATATTTAACCTCAAAAAGTGTAGCACCTCCTTCAGATTGGCTTGGTTGAAAAATAGGTGCGTCGAATTCGTAATAACCTCTACCTCTAAAAAATTCATGAATGGCGCCGACTATGGTGTGTCGAATTTTCAAAACTGCGTTCAATTTTCTTGATCTTATCCATAGGTGCCTATTATCATATAAAAGTTCAGGTGATTGGTGCTCAGTAATTGGAAATGGAGCAGCGATTTGGACAACTTCTAGCCCAGATACGGAAACTTCAAAGCCGCTGGGTGCTCTTACATCCTCTTTCAATTCCCCCGAAATTTTTACTGAAGATTCAATTGTCAATTTCTCAGCCTTTTCAAAAAGTTCAGCGTTTTTACTTTTAGAAATCACGCACTGGATGATGTCAGACTCGTCTCTAAGCACGATGAATACGAACTTATTGCTTTTGCGTTCTCGATATACCCAACCTCTCAAATTTACAGTTTGAGGTTTTTTCTTTATAGCTTCTTCAATTGTTATGTATTTTAATTCAGTCATAATACCTACTTTATTAAATATTGATGAAAATATATACTTAATTTTCTACTCAGAAAAGCAAATCATTTAATGATTTTTCTAAATAATGAATATAGCAGCTGCTATGGCACATGCCCATTCATTGTTATCTTTAACTTTAGCATGAGAAGTCACGTTTTTAGTTTCTACTATGTTCCCTCCCATCTTAAACACTTCTCTTTTTTCGTCGTAATTCAAGTCTGGATCAAATGGCACTCCGAGGGTTGTAGCAAGCATTTCTGCGGCCATGTCTTCTGCAATTTCTCCTACTTCTTCAGGTTTTTTTCCAATTTCACTATATTCACTTAAATAACCATAATGCCCCTTATCTGCGGGTATTGCAATTCCGATTGAAGCTGTAATTATACTATTATATTCGTTAGATTCTTCTCTGGCAAGTACACAATAAACAATTTGACCTGGGTCCAATTCTCCTAACCCATCATCTTTGTGAACCTCAATACAGTAAGGTGGTAAGATTGAAGACACACGTACTAGATTATATTTCTCAATTCCCGCATCTCTAAGTGCTTGTTCAAATGAAGCTAATTTGGTTTTGTGATATCCACTACCTGCTACAAAAAATACCTTCTTGGGAACAAGTGACATTTTTTAAGGATTATAATAATTTTAATTAGATTTGTTTAAAAAATTTGTAAAACAATATTGTCATAATGACTAATATGCCTTATAATGAATTTTTAAATAATAAAATTTCCCCTTATAATATTTATCAGATTAAAACAGTGGAAGATGTATTAGAATCCTTGAAAAATTGTGGATTTCAAGGAAGAAATCTTGGGAAAGCTCTGGATTTATTATATCACATGGTTTCATCAAAGAACATTTTAACTGTTTTGACTTTATCTGGAGCAATGGTACCCGCTGGAATGGGAGAAATAATTTGTGCCCTAATGGACCATAGCCTTATAGATGTTATTGTAAGTACTGGTGCTAATGTTATCCATGACTTAGTAGATGCATTCACAGATATAGGTCATTATGTAGGTAACACTAATGTAGATGATGATAAGTTATATAAACTTAGGATTAACAGAATTTATGATGTTTTTCTGCCCGAAGATAATTATTTGAAAACGGAGAAAGAGATTTTATCAATTATTAAGAATGTATTTCAACAAAAAACAATTGAAATAACACCTTCAGACTTCTTAAAAAAGCTAGGTGAAAATATAAATAAGCGATGTATTTTATCAATCGCAGCAAAGAATAATATACCCATTTTTGTTCCGGCTCTATCTGATTCTGAATTAGGCTTGGATTTAATTGTTTACTCTATAAAAGAAGATTACGAATTCAAATTTGATATCTTCGGCGATGTCTTGAAATTTGGTAAACTTATAAAAAAATACAAGGAACACGGAACTCTTATTATCGGTGGTGGTGTACCAAGAAATTGGGCTCAACAGATTTTTCCACTATTAGATCAAATTGAAAAAATGAAAAGTATAGGATATAAGTATTCTGTAAGAATACACACTGCCACGGAATATGATGGAGGCTTATCAGGATGTACTATTTCTGAATCAAAATCATGGGGCAAGTATTCTCTAGAGTCTAAATCTGTGAGTGTTTGGTGTGATGCAACAATTGCTTTACCTATATTGATAACAGGTCTGTTTCAAAAGTTAAAAATAATTTAGAAAAAGAAAGAATATAATAAGTTAAACAAAAAAAAACTCCATTATTTATAATCGATTGAAGCAATTTCGGGGGGCTCCTCTATAAAATCCTGGCTTGGCAATCCAGGTGGGAACTCTCCTTGCTCTTGCATTCGACGTGCCATATCGTCACGGAGAATTACGAGGGGATAAGATAATCCCATACGCGTAAAACCGGGACGATTGTCAGTTAAAAGGTTGACATCAAGGTTGTCTGCATATCGAAAGTAAATATCGGCCATTTTTTTGTTGGCCTTCACGAACCAATCAGCTGTCGGAGGGCGAAAATGTGCATAGGGCGTACCAGGAGCCGGAGCAAAGATTAAGGGGCAACTGTAGATCCCCTTCGAAATCCGTTCTTCCACGCCCTCGACTAGCGAGGACATGGGCTCGATTCCCGTTACCAAGCTTTGATATGTTCCGCGTCCACGTCCGAATATCTCGACTGCAAATTCTTGGGCGTCTTTCCAGCGTTGATGAGGATAAGATTTGCTTTTACCTGGACAAATTGCCCTAAAATAAGCGGGATCCATTACTTCCATATCAAATTCGGCAGCATTTACTCCTAAATCTTTCCATTGATACATCTCCTCAAAATCTTCGGGTGGATATACATTGGCACCTATGTGAAGTTGTGAGAGTATCTTTTCGTCAAGAGACTCGCGAAATTGGGTCATAATTTTTTCTATATTATCTATCATTTGACCACGTTGCGAAGGTGGTAGTGCTCCACCGCTGAGGACGATTGTGCCGCGCCAGCCGTTCTTTACAGCAATTGTAGCCATTTCCACCTGATGTGCAGTATATCTCTGAGTAACACTTACTGGGGTGTTTTCACTAATGGATTTGGCAAAAAGTCCACAATATTTGCAGCCCTGACCTGAATCATAGTTGTAACAGCGGAAATTTATGATAATGTTGATAATACTGGCCGAACTGTTCGATTGCATATAGACCGTATCTGCAGATTTTCCATGGCTCATCATTTCATTACGCCAAGAACGCCACACTTCTAACTTTCCCGTGATCAGAATCTTACCCATATCGGATATAGTCACATTATCACCTTCGATTACAGCTTCTAATCGAGAATATGGATTCGGTAAAGGCAACACCACCAGATCGCATCCATCAAAAACAATGGGACGATATGGAATCCCCTTCTCTGGATGCTTCTTCACTTTCATCCGAATGCCTTCGGAAAGGATTCTTGCTTTAAGAAAAATGTCATCTTCAGTGATATTTCTTTTTTCAGTCAATTTAAAATCCTCTTTATTTTCTCATTAACTTATCTATTGATTTAAATTTACTTCGTTTTTTTAAGTAAGTATTTAGAAAAAATATTCATATAAAGGCACTCTTCTGGTGCCATTTCGGGAGTTAATACGGGATGTTCAGTAAATTCTACATCAGTTCCCCTTATTATTACAACAGGAGTTCTTTGATCTGCCTCACTTAGTAGAAACTGCGCAGCGCTAGCTAAATCATCAGCTATAGCTCTAGTTGTTATCTCCATAGGTCGATTGAATAGATCAGGATGTCCTATTAAATCTTCTATTGGCTCAAATCCTGCCGTTGCAATAGCAATCCCTATCGTTCCCTTCCTTAGAGGTTGAACTCTTGAATCAGCAATAATTAATCCAAGATTCTTCAGGTTATATTTCTTTTTTAAGATTTCGCGATATTCCCAAACTACTTTTTTTAAGTTATTGGGGAGTAATACAACTTTATTAGGTCCAGCATTAGATTGATCTATTCCAGCATTTGCAATTAAGAAATCATTAACTTTCGCTAATATGACATGGGTCATTCCGCCTAAGATCATTGAAGCCTCCCTTATTATTAGTTCTACGTATCTTTCATCCATGTCGTAAAGTTCAGAAAGGTTTTTCGCTTCTTGAGAAATTTGTTTTACATCGGATAAACTAACTACTCTTCCTTGGGATGTTGCTACAACTTTTTCGGCAATGACGACGATGTCGCCTTCTTTTAGCGATTTTTCTTGTCCATCTAATTCTGATATAATTATATCAAGGAGTGGGTCTCGTTTCTTAATCAAAGGAAGTTTCAACGCAAATAGCTCCATTATAATAAAAAGAATTAAACTTATTTGATATACTTTTTTTAAAATATCGTTGTTCATGAATGAAATATATGCAAAGTTTTTCGATTTCTTAGAAATTGGCGATAATTATCCTACTATCGTTATGGGAGTATTAAATTTAAGCCCCGAATCGTTCTATAAAGGTTCTGTGTACGATGATGCAAAAAAATTAGAATTAGCGATCAGGAGTATGATTAATAATGGTGCAGCAGTACTTGATCTGGGTGCAAGATCAACTGCTCCTTGGTCGGAGAAAATAACTATTGAGGAAGAAATTAACCGAATGGAATCAGCGATGAATATTGTATGTAAAATGATACCGAAAAATATTATTTTATCAATCGACACTCAATATAGAAGAGTAGCTCAGAGAGCTTTGGAAATTTCAGCCAAATTTAAGAAAAAGATTATCATAAACGATGTAAGTTGCTTAAAAACTGATCCTGATTTAGGTGATTTTGTTGCAGAACATGATCTACCAATAATATTAATGGCTTCTAAGGATGTTCCGGGAGATCTATTAACAATTGATGAAATACAACATGAATTTACCAAATCAATTGAACTTCTGGAACAGAAAAGCTACGATGGAAAAAAATTAATTTTAGATCCCGGAATTGGAAAGTGGGTAGATAAAAAGACACCTGAATATGACCTGAAAATAATTGGAAATTTATCCAAGCTTCGATCTCTTAATAAACCAATTTTAGTAGCAATTTCTAGAAAATCTTTTATTGGTGCAACATTAAATGTTCCAGATCCAGAAAAACGGTTAAATGGAACTCTGTCGGCAACAGCAATAGCAGTTTATAAAGGAGCACATATTATTCGTACTCATGATGTAAATCAACAATTGACGGAAATTATAAAAATGGCAGAGGAAATTAGAAAAAACGAATAAATCTCTTTACTTAGTTAGATTAGAAAAACACGAAAAATCAAGCCTCATTAGTTAATTAACATGATGTTCAGACAACTCTTAAACGATCCAAGCGTATTTAAGTAGTTCTCACTAATTTGGCTCATTTACTCCATTAATTTTAGATTTCAAGCGTGAAAAAAATGTGCTAACATTTATAATTGCGCAATACTTTACATTATATGTAAATTGTTAAATAATCACCTCAGTTTCAACCATATATGATATATTTACCTTTACAAAAATTATAATAAGATTAGATTTCTATGCCTGATAACGATCCTAATCAAGACTCTTATGATGCAGATGACATTAAGGTTCTGAAAGGATTAGAAGGAGTACGTAAACGCCCGGCTATGTATATTGGCGATCAGGGTAAAAAAGGACTCCATCATCTTATTTATGAAGTCCTTGATAATGCTGTAGACGAAGCTATTGGCGGTTATGCCAATGAAATCAAGGTTACTCTTTTTAAAGATAATTCTGTATTAGTGTACGATAATGGGCGTGGTATTCCTATTGATATTCATCCAGAATATAATAAACCAGCTCTTGAAGTAATTATGGAACATTTACATTCTGGAGGTAAATTCGACAACAAGAGTTATAAAATCTCCGGGGGATTGCATGGTGTTGGACTCTCTGTTGTTAATGCACTAACAGAATGGATGGATGTAGAAATCTGTAGGGATGGACAACTCTATAAACAGAGATTTTCAAAAGGTAAAAAAGAAACAGAGCCCGAAATAACTGATATTAAAAATAATAGCTCTTATACCAAAATTTCCTTTTATCCAGATGACGAGATTTTTGAATTTGATAAAAATGAAGTAATCTATAACCCTTCGTCAATTACCAACAGAATGCGAGAACTAGCCTTTCTTACACCTCAAGCACGGTTCGAGCTTCACGACAAAATTAAAGACGAAAAAGAAGAATTTTTTTATGAGGGAGGAATTAAAGAATTCATTTCGTATTTAAATAAAGATAAACAACCTCTCCATAATGATGTTATATATATAAGCGATTCAGCCGAAAATGAAAATGGTGCTGTTATCTACTGCGATCTAGCAATGCAGTATAATACCACCTATCAATCTAACATTCTTACTTATGCGAACACGATTAATACCGTTGAGGGAGGTGTCCATCTTACTGGATTTAAATCTGCTCTCACAAGAACTTTTAATTCTTATATTGAAAAGTATATGGATAAGAAGTATAAAGAACACGTTCTAAGTGGTGCTGATACTAGAGAGGGTTTATCCGCTATTATTTCGGTTAAATTACCCGATCCGCAATTTGAAAGCCAAACTAAAATTAAATTAGGTAACCCGGAAGTTAGACAAATTATAAGCCAAATAGTAACTGATAAATTGACTCAATATTTAGAAGAAAACCCTGATAAAGCCAAAAAAATAGTTTTAAAAACTATTAACGCTAAACTTGCAAGAGAAGCCGCCCAAAAAGCAAGGTTGTTAATCCGCAGAAAATCTGTCTTAGACAGCGCCAGGATGCCTGGAAAATTAGCTGACTGTTCTTCAAATGATCCAAAAGAGTGCGAAATTTTTATTGTCGAGGGAAATTCTGCAGGAGGATCAGCAAAACAAGGAAGGGATAGAGCTTATCAAGCGATATTACCTCTAAGGGGTAAAGTATTAAACGTAGAAAAAGCAAGAATGGATAAAATATTACAAAATAATGAAATTATATCCATAATTAAAGCACTTGGTGTCGGAATTCAGGAAACTACTGAAGTAAATGGTAGTGAGAACGAAAATGGCGAAAATCAGGGGACTGAGGAATCTGAGGAATCTGAAAAGGATTTTGATTTAAGTAAGTTAAGATATCATAAGACTATCATCATGTGCGACGCAGATATCGATGGAAAGCATATCGAAACGCTTCTGCTCACATTTTTCTTCAGGCACTTACGAGCTTTAATAGATGGAGGGTTTCTTTATTTAGCTGTGCCACCACTCTATAAAGTTTCATATAAAGCATCGAAGAATTATGTATATTCAGATAATGAAAGAGATACATTTATGGAAGAAATTAAATCAAAATACACATTGAAAGATACTAGCTCAATAAAGATCCAAAGGTATAAGGGTTTGGGCGAGATGAACCCCGATGAGCTTTACCAAACAACCATGAATCGTGAAACCAGAGTTTTAAAGAGGATTACATACGACGATTTTATTGAAAATGATTTAATTTTTACTAAATTGATGGGTAAAGAAGTATTAGCCCGGAAAAAATACATTTTTTCTAATTTTGATGAAGTTAACGTGTTAGATATTTGATCTTTAAATTTAATTTTTTTATCAACAAAATTTGGGTGTAAAAATGACTTCAGAAGATATTCGTGATATTGAATTAAAAGACGAAATGAAAAGCAGTTATATAGATTACGCTATGTCCGTTGTTATAGGTCGTGCAATTCCTGATGTGAGAGACGGACTCAAACCAGTTCATCGTAGAATAATTTACGCAATGGCCGATAATAATTACTTCTACAATCGTCCACATGTGAAATCTGCGAGGATTGTAGGTGAAACTATGGGAAAATATCATCCTCATGGAGACGCTGCAGTATATAACAGTTTAGTTCGTATGGCCCAAGACTTTTCTCTGAGATATCCTTTAATACATCCTCAAGGAAATTTTGGATCAATCGATGGTGACCTTCCTGCTGCTATGCGATATACTGAAGCAAGATTAGCACAAATCGCTAACGAACTGATTGAAGATTTAGATAATGAAACAGTAGATTTTCAACCAAATTTTGATGAGAGTCTGCAAGAGCCAATATTTTTACCTGCTAAATTACCAAATATGTTAATTAACGGTACAAAAGGAATCGCAGTAGGTATGGCTACTTCAATGCCTCCTCATAATTTAATTGAAATCTGCAATGGAATTATGGCTACGGTAGATGATCCTGAGATATCCGTTGAAGAACTTATGGGAATAATAAAAGGACCAGATTTTCCGACAGGTGGAACTATTACTGATACAAATGGTATTTATACTGCTTACACAACCGGTTCGGGAAATTTAACTCTAAGAGGAACTGTTGAACTTGAAACGAAAGGGAATAAGAATAGCATGATTATTACTGAGATTCCATATTTATTGAATAAAACAGTTCTTGTAGAGTCTATTGCCAAATTGATAAAAGACGGTGTGCTAAAAGATGTTCGAGATTTAAGAGACGAGTCAGATAGGAATGGAATGCGAGTTGTAATAGATTTAACTAAAAACGCCCAACCTGTTATGATTAAAAATATCTTGTTTAAAAGAACAAGACTTCAAACAACAATTAGCATAAACAATTTGGTTTTAATCAATGAAGGTAAACAACCGAAAATTCTTACCTTAAAAGAATTAATCGACGAGTTCATAGATCATCGTCTTAAGATCATTTATAAACGGACCCAATTTTTCCTTAAGAAAGCTAAAGCGAGGCTTCATAAAGTTGAGGGCCTTTTAATCGCTTTAAATAACATAGATGATGTCGTAAAAATTATTAAAAGTGCTAAAGACACGAACGACGCAAGGGAAAAATTAAAAAAGGCTTATAGCTTAAGTGATATTCAAGTCCAAGCAATATTAAGTATGCCGCTATCACGATTGACTAATCTAGAACAACAGAAATTAGTTGATGAAGAACTATCTCTGAATGAAAGCATAAAAGATTTAGAAAAGATTTTGATGAGCAAGAAGATTCGATTAGATATCATCAAACAGGAATTAACAGAATTAAGCAAGAAATATGGGGACGAAAGAAAGACAAAAATAGAAAATATTGAACAAACAGAAATAGTAAGGCAAGATTTAGTTAAAAATGAACCTACAATGGTAATTTTTACTAAAAATCAGTACATTAAAAGAATCTCAGTAGGAGACTATCGCGCCCAAGGACGGGGCGGACGTGGAAAAAAAGGAATGACTATTCGCGAAGAGGATATTATCGACGATCTTTTTGTTTGTTCTACTCACGATACAATTCTAAATTTCACATCTAAGGGTCGAGTTTATTCAATAAAATGCTTTGAAATCCCATCACAGCAGCGCACTGCTAGGGGAAAACCTATAATTAATTTAATTCCACTACAAGCTGGAGAAAGAATATCCGAGATGATTCCTATTCATAACTTTAATACAAATGAAATGCTCATCATGACTACGAAAAACGGAATCGTTAAGAAGTGTCCTTTAAGACTGTTTGCCAAATTTAGAAGTACAGGCGTCAGGGCTCAGCGAATTAGGCCTGACGACGAACTGATAAGTGTAAAAAGACTATCTAACGCCCTTCAAGACATCTTTATCGCAACTAAACTGGGTTATGCAGTCCGGTTCGATGAATCAGAATTGCGAGAATTAGGGAGAACATCACTAGGCGTGAAAGGAGCCGAGTTAAGGGAAGGAGACGAAGTAATTGATAGTTTACTCGTTAATGACGATAATATAATTTTAACCCTGACCGAAGGGGGTTATGGCCAAAGAACCTACCTCAAGGAATATAGAAAAACGGGGCGCGGGGCAAAGGGCGTAAAAAATATAACTTTAAATCCCATAAAAAAAGATAAAGTTATTGCGATAAAAATTGCGAAACTTATGGATATTTTGATAGGAACAGAACAAGGACAAGTCATAAGGGTGCCTGTAGACTCGATAAGAATTACTCATAGAAAAGCTAAAGGAGTTAGAGTTATAAAACTCTATGCTAATGATTCAGTTGTTGCAATTGGAAAATGTGAAACACAAATCAAAGATAATGAAGAAGACAGCGAAGAAGACAGCGAAGAAGACAGCGAAGAA
>Ga0114921_10001568_pt1 | contig 10534 bp, 5 predicted proteins | sample BentaG_FD_87016 | JGI IMG/M metagenome (GOLD analysis project Ga0114921, IMG submission 87016) | Deep subsurface microbial communities from South Atlantic Ocean to uncover new lineages of life (NeLLi) - Benguela_00093 metaG | ecosystem: Environmental > Aquatic > Marine > Oceanic > Sediment ...
AATTCTTTATCGGAGAGTAAGGTATTATTCCCAGTCATCATCCATGCCGTCCTAGTTCAACCACAACATCAACAGGGTTGGGGTAGATAACAATTAGTGATTTTATAGTCAACTATATCCACCTGTAGACATATCTTCCTAGGTCAAGGAACTCCGCCAGTGGCACAGGTGAGGCGCGGTGTTTATAAAGCAGGTCCTCCATTATATAAGTGAGAATCGATGGTAAGGTGAGGCACCCGGCGGTTTAAACATTCGCCCCGGGACCACTTCACGGACTTCAGCCCAGCACTTCCGTACACTGTCGATTCTGCGGGAAGGCTGACAGCGAATCACCGTTTCCTTCAAGGCCTGCACCCTATATGGCGGCAGGTATCCCGCTCAACCGTCCTAGCGGGGACTCCACTCATGTTCGTATCCTGGGTGGATAGACACTATTCTCTGTAATAGATGTCTATTATGAAAGGAATGGTATTTAATAGTTATTATATTTATAGACCAATAGGTCAATTTATGGACATATATTCAACATATGTTCAACACTCATTTTCAGGTAGAATGGCACACGACGAAGTCAAGATACTCGACAAAAGCCATCGGTTGGCCTCGCCTATAGGTTTCTTGGAATCCGCGCGCTAGATCCCCAAATAGATCTTCAACAGAGCCCGCATGAGTCCCTTCAGCCTTAGAGAACCGATCAATCGATGAGAGGGATAGAGCTCCCTTTTCAACTCTAACTCCTTTTTCCCCACCAACTCCTGTAGTTCTGTCCTCAATCTCTCCAGTGCTCCCACACCGGCACCTTTGGCCCTTACCGATTCCGCGATCTTCTCGGCTTTAGCGTCGAAGGTGACCCTGTTCCTGATGATCTCGACCCTCTCCTGATCCGTGATCCCCAGCTTTGCCTTTGCCTCCGCCAGACTCAGGGCCGCGGATCTGCTGGCGCTTGTGATCTCCTCCCTCGTCATCCACATAGTCTCGTAGTTCAAAGTGAACCTCCAATGAGGCTCCAACAAGGCCTTTCTGTGGTCCTTGAGCGTGCTGAACATCAGGCTATAACCGAAGTCACTTGGTCTCTCGAATGCTTTACTACCTGGATCCAAGAATGGCGCAAGCGGGGCCGTGAAGGCGTCGAGTCCGCCCTTCAAATCGAACTTGCCGTACAGGTACTCGAGGTAATCCGAGACAAGGGCCGCGTTCTCGGGGGTCTGCTTTGGAAGGCCAGTCATGAAATACAGGTCCAATCTCTTGAAGTCAAGCCTAAGCGCATTCCTCACCATGCGCTCAAGCTGCTCGTTGGTGTAGGACCTGCCGAACGCGTTCCTCAGATCCTCTAGTGGGGACTCGGGGGAGATCTGCAGATACACGTTATCCCCGAGGGAGCGCAACTCGGTTAGCAACTGCCTCCCGACTGGGTTGAAGAACTCGAACATCAAATCGTTCTCTAGGTCTAACTTTCTAAGTTCCCTTATGATTTGCTTCGCTCTCTTCATCCCGCCAATCATTATATCCCCCAAGATGAAGATGGGAATCCTCGCGAGTTCTGCAATGGAGGCCATCTCACTGGCAATTGCCCTTGAGCTCTTCAGTGCTAGGACTTCTCGTCCCATGAACCTCTTATAGGCGCTCCTTGATCCCCCACATGTTTCACATTCGAAGCAGCATCCTTTCACTGTCAGCACCGAGCCTATGGGGCTCTCCAAGAAGGAGGCAAATGGCGCGATCAAGCCGAGGTCCCTGGTCCTCAGGAGGTGCTTAAAGAAGAGCCTGTGGTCTACCTCGAATTTGTCCATTTCAGTTGGAAAGTAGGAGAAAGAATTCTCCCTCACTCTACTCTGATCCCGCCAGACGAGGTTTTCAACGCCGTTCAACGCTTTCTCGCCCGTCTCAAGCATCTTGAGAAGCTTTTCCATAGGAAGCTCGGCTGTATCCCCCCTCACAACAGCGTCGACTGTGGGCCAGGAGGACATGATCTCCTGCCAGTAATAACTTGCGGAGATGCCACCCAACATGACGAGGGAGTTGGGGTGGAGCTCCTTCACCATCCGGGCTATCTCAAGAGCCCCATGTGCTTGGACGAGCCAGTGAAGGTCTATGCCGTAAACATCGGCCTCCAATTTCTTCAAGAAGCGGGGCACGTCGAAGGATCTGTCCAAGAGCATCTTGGCCGCCAAATTGAAGATGCCAACCCTGAAGCCCCTTCTCTCAAGATAGGTGAGGAGGGTCAGGAAGCCATACGGGATCATGTCGAAGACGTAGAGGGATGGGACTACCTCGCTTATGGGGCCAGGGGCGAATATCCTTTCCCTGAAGTCGTAGACGGAAGGCACGTGGATCAGCGCGAGGTCATAGCTGCCCATTCACTCACTCTCATTCTTTTGTCGGCCAAGGCCATCACTCATCCCACACTAAACTAGGTAATTCTAAATGAAACACTTTGGAGAACCACTCATTTTCACAAGGTTTGAATAATCGCTGCAATGAAATCAAGGATAGTCGCTGAGAAAAGGCCTATCGTTACTATCAAAATAGAAGCCGTTATTAAAACAAAAACACATGATAGTGGCTCCGTTATTTCAGAAAATTCGTCTTTAGATTCATCAATATACATTCTCTTAATAATCCATGCATAATATGAGAGGGAAAATGCACTATTAAGGACACCAGCGACAGCTAAGAATATCAAACCTGCATCTATTGCTGCTGTAAATAGAATTAGTTTGCTGAAGAAACCATTCGTCGGCGGAATCCCTGCTAATCCCAATAAGACAATCGTTAGAGTAAATGCTGTGATCGGCATTTGCTTTGACAGACCGTTGAATGATTCTAGTTCTGATGATTTCAGTTTCATGATGACACCTGTCGCTGCCACGAAAGCAGCGCTCTTCAGTATTGCATGATTCAAAATGTGGTAGAGCGCTCCTGAAATACCGAGTGACGTTGCAGTAGCAAAGCCTATGAGTATATATCCCACCTGTGCAATGCTAGAATATGCTAACAAGCGAGTAAATGATTTCTGCATAAGTGCAGCGATGTTTCCATAGGTCATAGTAACTACCGCTAATATTACAAATCCAAACCCCCAGTCCACTCTTAAAACTGGCATGCCAATAATAATAACGCGAATAATCGCTGCGAACCCTGCTTTTTTACTTCCTGCTGCCAACAATCCACTGACTGGGGTAGGAGCTCCTTCATATGTATCTGGAGCCCAAATATGGAATGGAACAGCAGCTATTTTAATCCCAAACCCTACAACAAACATTATCAGTGAAATGTATGCAAAGGGATTAACTGTAGTAGAAAGAAATTCCGTAATTGCCAATATTCGAGTTGTACCAGCCACCCCATAAATTAATGAGATTGCATACATAAGAATTGCAGATGATATAGCTCCAAATATAAAATACTTCATTGCAGCCTCATTAGAGAGGGGATCATCTTTCCGAATGCATACAAGCACATAAGTCGGTATTGCCATTAATTCCCATGCAATATAAAGTATCACAAGATCAACTGAAAATGCTACAAGAATCATGCCTAGTGTAGATAAGGGCAACATCGTGTAGTAGATTTCTTGATTTGGATTGTCATGCATATATCTAAGAGATGCGACAGAAATGAAAAGGGCTACTAGTAAAAAGATTAATGTAAAGAAAAGAGAAAACAGGTCGATCTTTAAGACATTTCCAATGAGCGTCGGAGTTCCAAAGTATTCAGGCATCACCAATATCGTCATAGCAAAGGCGAATAAAAGATTAAACACACACCAACCTGCAGATACCTCTCGTTTTAATATCCGAATTCCGATGCGGTTTATTGCAGGAGTCGCGATAGAGAACATTGCCAGTGTATATATTGGAAGAAATGGTACTAATTCGAGCGACAGTAATTCAAGTTGCATTTAAATTCCTCATGTGTTTATATATTTTGTAACAGTCTTTGACAAGAAGGTACAATCGTTTGAAGCATAAGAGCTGGAAATATTCCTAATAAGACTATAGGGATTGCAAATATGGCTACAGCAATGAGTTCAATCAATTTTCCTTCGTGAGCTTCATAGTCTTGTTCTATTTGTACCTTTTCTTTCGGACGCAGTATAATTCTGTCTATAGTCCATATAAAATAGGCCGCAACAATTCCAGGCGCCAATACTACTATTGCTGCGAAGGGGAATGCATTAATAGCGCCCACAAAAATCATAAATTCACTTACGAAACTGCTGAGGAAAGGTAACCCCATAGCAGCTAGTGCTCCAAATACAAACAAAGCAGATGTTCCTGGCATTTTACGCAGCATATCACTGAGTTTATCGATATCTCTAGTTCCAGCGTTGTGCTGTATTACCCCCGAAAGAAGAAAGAGAAGGCCTACAGCGCATGCATGATTCCACATTTGAAACACAGCACCAGATAATCCCACAAGATTTCCGGTAAACGTACCCAAGAGCACGAAGCCCATATGATTTATTGAAGTGAGTGCTATCATCCTCTTTAAATCTCGTTGAGTTAATGCCACTGCTGCACCATAAAAAATCGTCAGTAGCGCTAAGCCAATGAAAAAGGGTGCAAACTCAAGTGAAATTTCTGGGAAAAGCGATAGATTAATCCTAATGAAACCATACCCGCCCATTTTCAATAATACACCTGCTAGTAATACACTGATCGGAGCAGGCGCTTCTACATGTGCGTCTGGCAGCCATGTATGCAAGCCCGCCACAGGGAGTTTTACAGCGAATCCACAGAATGTTGTAACCATAATTATCAGTTGAAGCGGTCTTGCGATTTCGGTGTCCGCGAGAATGAGAAAATCAAAAGTATGTGGTGTAGCTGCTATAAAGAGAAAAATGAACCCAATAAGCATTAAAACGCTTCCGACAGCAGTAAAAATTATAAACTTCATGGCTGCATATTTGCGGTTAGGACCTCCCCATATTCCAATTAAGAGAAACATGGGTATAAGAACTATTTCCCAGAATATGAAAAATAAGATTAAATTGAGAGAAACAAAAACACCAAGAAGCCCCAGTTCAAGGATGAGGAGGAGTCCAAAGTATTGAGGCACTCGCTCGGAAATCATAGTACATGAGCCTAATGCGGCAAGCATAGTAAGAAAGGTTGTTGCAAGGACTAGGGGTAGGCTGATACCATCAACACCAACTATGTAATTTATTCCTATGGATGGTATCCATGTGATATTTTCCAAGAAGAAAAAATCATCTCCAATAGGAGCGGATATCCATAAGTATATTGAGAGAACAAACAATACTATAGTAAATCCAGTTGCAATACTCTTCCCGATTAGTTCATTTCTCTTTCCAACACCATAAGAGAGAACGGCACCAATAAGTATGATAATGAACATCCACGAAATTATTCCTATCATTTTACGGAAAACCTCCTAGGAGATATAGGGTTATAATAGAAATCAAAACAACACCTGTAGCCAGAATAACTACATACTGTTCAATTATTCCTGTTTGAAGCTTTCCGAAAGCCTTAGAGAGTTTTTTGCCTGTTCCAGCAACACCATTGGCGATCCCATCGACTATTCGGATATCAATAAAATCGTTCACTTTTGAGAGCGTTATTCCCAGTCTTGCAATAAAGTAACTCAAGCCGTTGAATCCTCGCGTTTCGAGTACTGCAGAACTGACACGAGCACCGTCTATTGCCTTTGAGGCAAAGACGTAATGGAATTTATCAATAATTCCAAGTTCGATCTTATCTAGCAATGCTTTGAATATCCTTATTGTTCCATAGACGAATACTTTGTAGTAGAAGGCATTGATATACCATCGATTTGTTAAGAACTTGTGGAGACCAGCAATAATTGGATTTCTACCCATATCTGTAGCAGAAATTTTTTGCTTGATGTATATGAAATATGCAGGTATGATGCCCAGGAAAACCATGCCTATAGATAGGGGCGCCACAATTGGATCGAGATGAACTAATTCAATAGACACTGTTGTTGCTACATGACCCGTAAAATAGTCGTGAAGCTGGCCCTCGAAATTAAAAAGTCCAAATACACTAACGATGAGTGTCAACCCTGCCAGAATAGCTAATGGAACCCACATTACTGCGGGCGCTTCGTGTACATGATGCCCTTCTTTTTCAAGTTTTAAGATGTGGTCTGACTTCGGGTAATAGAATGTCATCCCCATCATCCGAAACGTGTAAAACGCTGTCATTGACGCAGTTACGGCGGCTAATGCAAAGAGAGCTAATTGACCATTTTCGAGGGTAACCAAGAAAATGATGTCCTTTGACCAAAACCCAGAGAAGCCTGGGAATCCAGATAGCGCCAATGCACCAACCCACATGACCTTGAACGTAATCGGCATATGTTCCTTAAGCCCTCCCATCTCATCCATATATGTTGTTTCTGTTGCGTGTATGATTGCACCCGCTGAGAGAAACAGCAGCGCCTTGAACAAAGCGTGGGACAGTAAATGGAAACTAGCCGCCAAAAAGCCTGTAGTTGACTCTATCGCGAGCCCAGCCATTCCAAGAGCTAACATCATATATCCGATCTGACTAACTGTGGAATAAGCAAGCACTTTTTTGATTTCACGGGCCACAAGCGCCATGCTCGCAGCTAAAAATGCTGTAAAACCCCCAATCCAACCAACTGTGGTAAAGAACGTGATAACTTCCGTGTATCCTTCTGTCCAGAGTGCATGATGGAAGAGTGGCAGTACCCGCGCCACCAGATAGACACCAGCTTTGACCAGTGTAGCAGCATGGATCAAGGCAGAAACAGTTGTTGGGCCTGCCATAGCTTCCGGCAACCAGACGTGGAGAGGGAACTGGGCGGATTTGCCAATTGGACCTATGAAGAGTAGAATTGCGACAATAATGAGTAGACCCGCTCTTGAGAGTTCGCCTATCCATCCAGTGTGTTCTATTAATTCTAAGAAATTGAGAGTACCAGCATAAATATAGATAATCAGAATTGCGGCAAGAAGTGCTACATCACCAATTCGAGTAGTGACGAACGCTTTCATTCCACAATGAGCATTGTAATCGCCTTCTGACCGTCGTAACATTGGATATGGCTCGTCAATTATTTTCGATTTCTTATGCCAGAAGCCAATTAGACCATAAGAACAAGTACCTATGACCTCCCAGCCCAGGAACATTTGAAAGAAATTGTCCGACATCACAAGCATTACCATGCCACCGATAAATAACTGCATAAAGAACCAATATCGTGTACGGTCAGGGTCGTGCGACATATATCCCAGACTATAGATCATAATCAGTGCACTGATGCTTGTCGCGACGCTCGCCATAAAGACGGAAAGAGGGTCTACAAGGACTCCCGCATTGATATTAACTTCAGGCATCCAAGGCAAAACCCAATCAAAGGGGATATGTTCGGGTGCTCCAGTTGTATTTAGCTTGAGAGGATCATAATTAACAGCTTTATCTATCACCATGTCAGGAATCATGGATAAAGCAAATGCGGCAGCTACTAATGAAAAGAATACTGCCATGTAATCTCTAAATTTCCCATGAATTTTAGCAAAGCCAGGGGTGGCAACCGCCCCTAACATTGGAATTGCCCAGCAGAGCCAGGGTGCATACGGTAACATATTTTTAGGCGCCTCCTATTAGATTAGATAACGTTTCGGCTGCAGGATAAATCATTTGTAATATGATCTGGGGGAAAATCCCTAGGAGGATCACCGAAATAGCTATTACAACCATCGGAATAATCATTAGCGCTGGAGATTCGTGAACATCTTCAAATTTTCTTGGAATTCCTTCTTCGGGTATTTCTATCTTTTTTATGTATTTCTCGTACATTATATCTAATTCCTTAGAATCTGGGCCAAAGAATATTCTTCTTATGGTCCACAAGTAATAACCTGCCGTTAGTGCTGTAGAACATACACCAAGTACTGCAATAAGTATAAATCCGGCTTGAAAAGTTCCCGCAAAGATAAGAAATTCACTGGGGAAGGTCGCCAAAGGAGGTGTTCCTGCAATAGCTAGCGCACCAATTAGAGCGACAGTTGCAGTAACTGGCATTTTTCGTGCGACTCCACCCAATTTAGGAATATATTTTGTACCAGCGGAATGAACCAGACTACCTGCACTGTATAGAAGTATACCTTTAGCTAGTCCATGAGTAACCATATGAAATAGCCCGCCAGCAATTCCCAGTGTCGTTCCAGTGCTTAAACCCAACAAAATGTACCCTACTTGATTGACACTCGAATATGCCAGGACCCTCTTGAAATCGACTTGGACTAAGGCCATCCCTGCGCCCCAAAACATGGTGATAAGGGCAAGTACAGCAAGGATGAAGGACGCATCTCTGATAACCAGTGGGAAAAAGAAATAGGTGACCCTAACCAAGCCATAAGCTCCCGTTTTGATCATAACTGCGCTTAATAATGCGTGGATAGGTACTGGCGCTTCTCCATGGAAGTCAGGAAGCCAAGAGTGCAATGGAAACATCCCCATTTTTACTCCAAAACCAATTGAAATGAGTAGTGCAACCGATCTAAGTAAGTTGACGTTCGCTCCCTGATACGGCATGACAGATAGTTTAGCTGTAATCTCATAAATTTCAAATGAATTGGTAAGACTGTAAGACCATACAATTCCGCCTAACAAGCAAAGTGCCCCAAGAACGACATACATAATGTATTTCAAGGCAATGGTTTTCCCTTTTTTTGTTCCCCATCCACTCACTAAAAAGAAAGCTGGAATGTTCATTCCTTCAAAGAACAAATAAAATTGGATTAAATTAGTTGCAAGGGTTACTCCCAACATTCCAGTAGCAAAAAGAAGTAAGCAAAAATAATATAACTCAAAGTCATGTTTGTGCTTTATATATTCGATGCTATAAACGGAAGACACTGTTGAAAGAAGAATAATCGCTAAAGACAGCGGCAAATTAAGAAAGTCCGATAGAAGGCTAAATTCAATCGTAACATTTCCAACTGAAAACCAGGAATATTGCTCATAAACAGCAGTTCCATAGGTCATCACTAGAAGGAGCACCCTCACTAGAAGGAGCGAGGATATGCCTAGTACTATTGACGAAAAAATGCCAATTACTTTTAGTCCAAGTTTTTTTCCAGTAGCTAGTGTCAATAATAGGAATACTGCTGCACATGGAGGGAGTAGCAATGCGAGAAGCATATACGGAAACTGTAATGGTGTTCCAGGTAGCATTTTCATGTTCCTCCTAATAAGGTTAGAGATTCAGCCCATTTTGATAGAAATATGAGAATCGTGTTTGGCCATATGCCAATTAGTACAACTAAGAGAGTAAGCAGGAGTATCGGAACAGTGAGAGAGAGAGGTGACTCTTGAATACCCTCTACTGAGTCCTGAGGTTTTGAGACAAAGATTCGATAAATTAACCATAAGAAGTACGAAAAAGTCAAGCCAACACTTAATACCGCGGGCACAGCTACAATTATTATATTTAAATTGGTAAACGCGCCTGCAAAGATTAGAAATTCACTAAAGAATCCGTTAAGGGGCGGTATTCCTGCCAAACTTAGTGATGCAATAAGGATCGCGCCGCTTGTAACAGGCATTTTCTTAACAAGGCCTCGGAAACTATTCAAGTTATGTGAGCCAATTTGTTGAATGTAACTGCCAGCGCAGAGGAATAATAGCACCTTTATGATTGCGTGATTGACTATATGGAATGCAGCTCCAGTGAGGCCAATGACACTAACACTGGCTACACCAAGTACAATGTAACCTGATTGACTAATACTTGAATAAGCCAAAAACCTCTTGACGTCTTCTTGAGCAAGTGCCATGATAGAGCCGTACAGCATCGATACGAAAGCAATGAAGGCAATGATTAGTGAATAAGAAAAGATAGCCTCCGAAAATGCAAGGGCAGTCAGCCTAACAATCCCATAGGCGCCAATTTTTGCCATTATTCTTGAAATCATTGCGGTGACAGGTAACGGTGCATGTACATACGTATCTGGAAGCCAATTGTGTCCAGGAACTATACCCATTTTAACGAAAAATCCAATCAACATACATATCATCGCAATTTTGATGACATCCAAGACAGATGAAGAAGGATGCAAAGTTTGAAGCGCTAACATATTCAGCGTTCCTGTAGTGGAAAAAACAAGAATAATTCCGAGCAAAAGGAAAAGCGACGCAATATGCGTGAACATGAAGAATTTTATTGCCGCATTTCTTACTGCCCCATTTAATTCATTCGATTCTGACCAAAAAAGCATCAAGAAGTATGCAGGGATAAGTGTGAGTTCCCAGAAAAGGTAAAATTGAAATAAATTCGTGGAGAGGAAGACGCCCTGGGTGCCAACATAGAGCAAGAGTAAATTTCCGTAATAACCACCCTGTTTATCACGTGCCTCCATATACTTAGTACTGTAGATCACTAGCAAGAGTGTGATGAATGCTGAAATTGCGCTAATTGGAAAACTCAGACCGTCAAGAAGTAGGCCAAATTCTGTTGCTGCAATGTAAGGAATCCACTTATATGTTTCTAGAAGTGACCCGTTGGTAAGGACATC
>Ga0114921_10001569_pt1 | contig 10533 bp, 12 predicted proteins | sample BentaG_FD_87016 | JGI IMG/M metagenome (GOLD analysis project Ga0114921, IMG submission 87016) | Deep subsurface microbial communities from South Atlantic Ocean to uncover new lineages of life (NeLLi) - Benguela_00093 metaG | ecosystem: Environmental > Aquatic > Marine > Oceanic > Sediment ...
TCTAAATTAATGCCTCCAAAAGTGGGAGAAATCGCAGCCACGACTTTAATAAATTCTTCCGGATCTTTCGTGTCGACTTCAATGTCAAAGACATCTATATCTGAAAAAACCTTGAATAGCACCGCTTTACCTTCCATGACTGGTTTAGAAGCCAAACCTCCCCGATCACCCAAACCCAAGATTGCTGTACCATTAGATATAACCGCGACCAAATTTCCCTTTGAAGTGAATTCATATGCCAGTTCGGGATCCTTTTCAATCTCGAGGACTGGAAATGCCACTCCTGGTGAATAAGCTAATGATAGATCGCGTTGCGTAGCCAAAGGCTTGGTAGGTGAAACGGAAATTTTGCCCGGTTTTCCATCAATCCGGTGATACTCTAAGGCATCTTCACGTAAACTACTCATACACTAACCTCCAAGGTCGGGATATTTATTTCAAATCAACATAACCATACTTTCAAGATTATACTCCGCTTAAATTGCTCAGCAAATCCTCATTCATAACTAACCTTCATTTCACGCAAATGGGCTAGATATATTGTATAATAATAGTATTCAGGATGTATAATTGACTAACATCCAGATATTTATATATTCGAATATACTCGAATGGTTGAACAAATCAGAACCTTATCAGATAAGTCGATCATTGCCTTTTATAAGATGATTTGTTTGGCCACGGATTAAACGAAAAAATTAATTAAGAAATAACGTTTTGGTGAGTGTGTGCCGTAACCGCATAGAAAATTTTTGATGATTCGGGAAATTAACAGCCTCCCAACGATGAATACTTTTTGTCTAAGGGACTCTATTTGAAATAGACTTACCTGAATACGATATATCATCTGGAAATTTCTAGCTGAACCAGCTTTTTATAAGTTAGATCGCCAAAACAATACTCTTAGTTAATACCTGATTCATTCAGCCGTGGCCTATTAAGTAGACTACGGCTATTTTCTTGATGATATGGTTATTCTTTTCGGGAGTACAAGACAGAAATATTCTGCGGTGAATACAAAATATGGGTAAGCAAATTACAGCACTCAAAGCCCAGAAACGAAATCATCAGCGAGTCAGTGTATATCTTGATGGAGAATTCGCCTTTGGTCTTTCTCGTATCGTGGCCGCATGGTTGCATGTTGGTCAAGAATTATCCGCGGAAAAAATCGCTGAATTAAAAGTCGAAGATGAATTGGAATTTGCATACCAACGAACAATTAGATATATCGGCTACCGGATGAGATCGGTGTCTGAAGTACAACAATATCTCAACCAACAAGGTATCGATATTGTCGTTATTGAAAATGTCATTGAACGTCTGCAAAAGAGCGGTTTGTTAGACGACTTGAGTTTCGCTCGAATGTGGATTGAAAATCGAAACGAATTCCGACCACGCTCTCATCGGATGTTAGCTATTGAATTGAAAAAGAAAGGGATTCAATCCGATATCATTTCACAAATTATGGAAGAGACAACTTCAGATGAGGTTTTGGCCTATACAGCTGCCAAAAAACAAGCCCGAAAATATATGCCCCTCGAATGGCAAGAGTTTCGCCGCAAATTAAGCTCATTTCTTGCTCGACGGGGTTTTTCTTACTCGACAATTAATCCTACTGTCAATCAAGTTTGGGCAGAACGAGATCCCGAGAGCCATTATGTTGATCGAGATTTAGTTCCCTGAATAAATAATTTTTAGAAGGCAGGGAAAGGTAAATTCTATGAACTTTAATGATTTATTGACAATTGTTCTCAGCCTGTTATTGGGAATTGCGATTGGTTTTACCATCAGGCAGCTCCTATATGCGAATAAAGCAGCAAAAGAAAGCGAAGAAGCTGGAAACATTCTCAGCAAAGCCAATGAAGAAGCCCGAAATATAGAATTGCAAGCCAAGGACAAGGCCCTTAAGATCCGACAATCAGCAGATACAGAAATCAATCGCAGGCGCTCTGAATTAAATAAAGAAGAAGATAGACTTCTGAATAGACGAAATGAGATTGACTCCCGTACAGAAAGGCTGGATAAACGGGATCAAACAGTGAATAAGCGGCAAAGTGCGTTGGATAGGCAATCAAATGAATTGGAAAAAATGTATTCTCAGGAGTTAGAAGAGCTTCAACGCATATCACAGATGAGCAAAGATGAGGCGCGAGAATCCCTTATGCAAGAAGTTGAAAAAGAAGCTCGCTCAGATATGGCCAGGATAATGCGGCAGGTTGAAGCAGAAGCTCGAGAAGAGGGGGAAAATCGAGCTCGCAAGCTCGTTGCCAGTGCTATCCAAAGAGTCGCCTCAGAACATGTCCAGCAGGTAACCACATCCTTCGTTCCATTACCAAATGATGAAATGAAGGGTCGCATCATTGGCAGGAACGGGCGTAATATCCATGCCTTCGAGCAAGCCGCTGGAGTTGATGTCATCGTTGATGATACACCAGAGGCGATTACAATTTCCTGTTTTGATACCGTGAGACGAGAAGTTGCAGTGCGTTCTATGGCAAAGCTCGTGCTTGATGGACGAATTCATCCCGCGCATATTGAAAAAATTGTCCGCAAAGAAAGAGAAGAAGTAGAACGGATTATCGTTGAATCTGGCGACCAGGCAGCTTACGATGCTGGGGTACCCGGATTGCATCCAGAAATTTTAAGGACCCTTGGTCGTTTGAAATTCCGCACCTCCTATGGGCAAAACCAATTGGACCACGCAGTCGAAACCGCACAGCTGGCAGGAGTAATCGCAGCTGAATTAGGTGCTGATGTTGAAATCTCCAAAGCTGGAGCCCTGCTCCACGACCTGGGGAAAGCCATGGACCATAATGTTGAAGGTACCCATGCCATGATCGGCGCTGAGTTCGCCAAACGGTATGGGGTACCCAATAACGTGGTCAATACAATTGCCTCACACCACCATGAAGAAGAGCAAGAATCCGTTGAAGCGGTGATTGTTGAAGCAGCTGATGCGATTTCCGGCGCACGCCCAGGTGCCAGGCGGGAAAGTTTAGAGCAGTACATCAAGCGCGTGCGCGCACTTGAAGAAGTCGCCAATTCATTTAAAGGCGTCAATCAAAGTTACGCGCTTCAAGCTGGTCGTGAGATCCGCATCTTCGTTCGTCCGGAAGATATTGACGATCTTGATGCGATCCGTTTAGCACGGGATATCGCCAAGCAAATTGAGGATTCAATGCAGTACCCAGGAAAAATTAAGGTCACCGTTATTCGCGAGACAAGAGCTGTAGATTACGCAAAATAGTCACATTGCAGAGATAATACTACCCTCCTGAACTTGGTAATATGAGATCATTTACCTTCAGGAGGGTTAATTCTTACCGTTACAGGTTTATTGAATAAAGGGATTATATTTTCGTTCTTCCCCAATTGTTGATTCCGGTCCATGACCAGTAAGCAAGCGGGTGTCATCCGGTAGAGTCAAGACTTGGGTATGTATGCTGTTGATCAGAGTGCTGAAATCACCACCGGGTAAGTCAGTTCGCCCAATGCTCCCTTGAAAGATCACATCCCCACAAAACAACACTTTATCAGTTTCATTGTAGAACATTACATGCCCGCGCGAATGCCCAGGTGCATGAAGAACTTTAAATTGGTTATTCCCCAAATAAAGTGTTTGGTGGTGCTGAAATTCTATCGTCGGTTCGGGACCAGGATCAATCTGCATACCGAAAAATGCTGCACCACCCTGCATCCGCCACAACGAGTAATCATCAGCATGTAAAGCCACTGGTGGAGCAGGATTACAGGCATCCGCCACACCAGCTGCACCAGCAAGGTGGTCGAAATGTGCATGAGTTAACCAGATGCTTCCAATTCGCCAACCGCGTTTCTCTGCTTCCGAGACGATTCGTTCGCCTTCGTCTGCTGGATCAATCACAATAGCTTCACCAGTCAGATCGTCAGCAATCAAGTAAGTGTTGGTCATCACGGGTCCGAGCGTGAAGTGGACAATCGATAACATCTTATTAAATCTAACTCCAGAACTAAACTCAATCGCTATGGATTTCTCTGCTTGTTCAAATAACGATTGGCAAAATCACCAATCAAATCTCTCCACAAGACGAGAGCAATGCAAATACCCATTATCCCAAAGATCCTGGCTGTTTGTCCAGTCATCCCAAACAAGTCCATCGAAAGGACATGGATACTTAGGATCGAAATTGGATAGCGGCTATCGTCGCCTTGGTCTTCAGAAAGCATATTGAGATATATCCATATCTCACCCTCAATCTCACCGCTTTCGTATGGTGTGAATTGCCAATTGAAAGATAATTCCTTGCCAGATTGGAGAGGTTGGATTAACTCCTCTCCAGGTTGAATAAGTACTCCTGGTAATTCAACTCTGGTTTCTAATAAGATATGGTCAGTAGAATGGAGAGGAAATTGGCGAATGTTCTCGAAATTATTTGTTTCAGCGCCACTAGCAGCTATTCCACCTATACCCAATTCGGCCGAATCAAAATCCAGCTTCAGAGTTCCCGTCTCACCCGTCCTGATTCGTGAGGTCCATGTCAGGCTTTGTTGACCGACGCCTGGAACACGAAGTTTCTGCGTGTCTTCCAGTGCTGGATAATAACCCCAAGCCAGGAAGATGAGAGATGCGGTTAAGATGATAAAAGCGAGAACGTGGAGTATTGTCAACCGGCGCATTTCTAAATTATACTTTACTGAAATTAGGCATGATTCTTGATGAATATATATCCTTGGAATCATTTACAAAGCATGCTAAACTGTACCATCATAGATACATTGGAGGCTTTGAATGCCGATACATCCCCCTGAACCTTTCCGCATTAAAATGGTTGAACCGATCCAGTTAATTGACCAGGAGGATAGGCAATCAGCTCTGGTCCGATCTGGATACAATTTATTTGGGATCAACGCGGAGGATGTTTTCATCGATCTACTCACGGACTCGGGCACCGGCGCGATGAGTCAGGAGCAGTGGTCAGCACTTATGTTAGGGGATGAATCATATGCTGGTTCCCGCTCTTATGTTCGGCTTGCGGATACGATGAAAGAAATCTTTGGTTTCCATTACTTTGTTCCAACCCACCAGGGAAGGGCTGCAGAAAACATCCTCTGCTCGCTACTGTTGATGGAGGGTCAATCGGTGCCTTCAAACACTCATTTCGACACCACTGATGCCAATATTCGCGCCAGAAAAGGTGTACCGGTGAATCTTGTCATCGATTCTGCCTATGATCCCAACGACAGACATCCTTTTAAGGGAAACATGGACCTGGTGAAGTTAGAGAACTTCCTCGCCGAAACCGGAGTAGACAACACCCCATTCGGAATGCTGACAATCACCAACAATGCTGGTGGCGGGCAGCCAGTTTCTATGGAGAACATTCGGGCAGTATCATCCATCTATCGGAAAAATAATATTCCATTCTTCATCGATGCTTGCCGGTATGCTGAAAATGCATACTTCATTAAGCTGCGAGAATCGGGATACAGCGAAAAATCTCCCCAAGAAATCGCCAGGGAGATATTTACTTATGCAGACGGAGCAACGATGAGTGCCAAGAAAGATGGCAATGTAAACATTGGTGGATTTCTGGCGATGAACGATGATGATTTGTACTTACGCGCGGGAAATGAATTGATACTGCGGGAAGGATTTTTAACCTATGGTGGATTAGCAGGACGCGACCTTGATGCAATTGCAGTTGGTTTGCGAGAAGGTTTGGATGAGAAATACCTCGCATACCGTCTTGCGCAAACGGCGTATCTGGCTGATAAATTAATCGAAAGAGACATCCCAATTTTGAATCCCCCTGGAGGTCATGCAGTTTATGTCGATGCGAAAACTTTCCTACCGCATATTCCTCCACATGAATTTGCGGCTCAAGCTCTTTGCGTTGAATTGTATCTGGAAGGGGGTATTCGATCAGTTGAAATAGGCTCAGTGATGTTTGCCCGTCTTGACACCATTGCTGGGAAAATGGTTTACCCAAAACTCGAGCTGGTCCGCCTGGCATTACCACGCCGGGTTTATACTCAAAGCCATCTGGACTATGTTGCTGATACCCTGGTTGGGATCGCTGCCCGAAAGGACAGTGTGCGTGGTTTGAAGATTACATATGCGCCAGAACTATTGCGCCATTTCACTGCTCGATTTGAACCTTTATAAGAATATTCCTACCCGTTCCCCAATCGATGTAGATAATAATTAATTTCCTGACTCCTTATTGTCGATTAGGTAAAATTATTCGTGATTAATAACAAGCATAGTAACCGCTTACTGCGGACTTGCGCCTGGTGTACTCAAGAGATACCGGAAGATGAAGATGTCTTCGGTTTTGGTGCCAAAGCCAGCCAAGCTATCGATCTCAGCGATAAAGAAGGCCAGGTTGTTTCGCTCAATTTAGCCCTGCAAGATAAAACTGTCTTCGCCTTGGTCCCTACCAGCTCAAGCGCGGCAGATATAGAGGGGTATGATTTGGTCTTCATAACTTGCAGTGAGAATTGTGCCCAATCCTTAAAGGATGCTTTAGACCTCGAACGAGATGTCTTTGACGAAGAATAAACTTCATTGGATGACAATGGGCACTGAAGATATACCCCAACGACCTGAACGGCCGCTCGGGGTGACAACCCTAGCTATTTGGGATGGAGTTATGGTTGGTGTTGTGCCAGCAATAACTTCTGGGATCATCATTGCCAACACTTCTAACCAGGAAAGTATATCCATTCTCACCTAATGTCTAGCTACCGGAATACCAATCGCAATTGTGTCTGCAGCATTCGGCACATTTAGCGGCAACGATCGTGCCAGAGTAAGCTTACTGGTATTGCTGATCATCTCTTCAGCTTGAATGCATTCCAAAATGTTACCCTGCTGGTATCCGGTGATCTCATTCCTGAAGAACAATTAACCAGTATTTGGGGAATTTTTACAGCCATCATCTCGGTTGGTATCATCCTTTGGTATTTCCTGCGCCCCAAAACCATTGCCTTCTTCCGCAAGCCTATAGAGCAAAGCAATTAATGCCAACGAAAACTTATTTCCGCCCTTTTTGCTTGATTGCATTCCACAATTCGTCCAACTCATTTAGAGTAAGATCGGATACATCTTTCCCTTCATTCCGTACTTCAGCCTCTAAACTTTCGAACCGATTACGAAATCGAGTATTTGCTGCGCGCAAGGCGCTTTCTGCATCAATCTTGAACCAGCGCGCTAAATTCACGACGGCAAATAACAGATCTCCAATTTCAGCTTCGCACTCTTCTGTTGATCCCGCCTCTTGGACTTCCGATATCTCTTCTGCGATTTTTTCGAACACACCCTGAATATTCGACCAATCAAACCCGACTCGATTGACACGTTCCTGGTAAGTTTCAGCTTGCACCAAGGCCGGTAGCGCTGGGCTGACACCATCAAGAACCCCATTCTTTTCATTTTCAACACCATCGCGTTCAGCCGATTTTAATTTTTCCCAGTTCTCAAGTACTTTCTGTTGGTCAGCAATATCCAGATCACCGAAAACGTGTGGATGGCGCCTGATTAATTTATCTTCAATGCCCTGTAATACATCTGCCATTGAGAATTCCCCATATTCACTCGCGATTTGTGCGTGGAGCACGACTTGAAGGAGCAAATCGCCCAATTCTTCTTGCAACGCCTCTTGATCCTCTTCATCCAGGGCTGTGAGAACCTCGTAAGTTTCTTCGAGCAGGTATGGGCGTAATGATAAGTGTGTCTGCTCACGGTCCCAAGGGCATCCGTCTGGGGCGCGTAAATGGGCAACTACCTCTTGAAACCCCTCAAATGATGAACTGCTCCTCAAAGGTGGAACATATAAGGCAGTCAGCAAACCTATTTTTTGGCTGCGATCGATTTCATAGAGATCAATGGTTTCAACATGCGCTTTTTTTGTCCCGGTGCCATGGACGAGCTTAACCTGGTGATTGTCTGGATAAACAGCCATCAAAGTTAGTTTCACGTTCGAGGCCACTGCAGGTGAATGAATTTGGGCGATCACAGCTGGCGCGCTGGGGGGAAAAGGAGGATGGTGGACAATTGCAAGTTCCAAGGCATCTACCAACGCAGTGTGTGGGAACGGGTCAATTCCCAGCAGACCAAAGGTCGACTCGACAAAACTTATCCCCTCAACAAGAGTGACTGGAATATCCTCGTCCTGAGCCCGGCGAGCGATCTCAGGTGCTGTTGCCTCAGCGATAAATGGATGTCCCGGCACTGCATAGACTATGCCAGTTTCTCTCTTACCTAATGAAATGACCGTATCAACAATCTTCTCATAAACATCTTCAAATGAATCTCCTTCTTCATAATATTGATCGAAGGAATGAACTCGTAATTCAGATGGAAATCCAGCCACAGTCGGGTGCATACGTGTGCGCAAATAGATCTCTGGTATGCTTCCCAATATTTCCCACGCCTGGCGAGTAAGCAATGCCGGGTCGCCTGGCCCAAGACCTAGAAGTGTGATACCTGGTTGACTCATTTTATGGATTTCCTTTTACTTCTCAAATAACACATCGCTCAAATTGATAAACTAATTCGTCTGAAGAGAAGGTGCATGACATTAATACAGGATTGTTGATTAAATCAAAAATGCGTGAGAGCGATTCGCGGGTCGGGAGATCCCTGTGCCACGAAAACAGGCTCACGCATCCAAGATTTGTGTGAAGAGCCTTACCGCTTTGTGTAGGTTGGGGCTTTTCGGGCCCGTTTTAATCCAGGTTTCTTACGTTCTTTTTCGCGTGCATCGCGAGTTAATAGACCGGCCTTGCGCAACAGTTGCCGATAGTCTGGGACCATTTTGATCAATGCACGTGCCAATCCAAGTTTTACTGCATCAGATTGACCCGTGACACCACCACCTTTAACCAAAACCGTTACATCCAGCTGCTCTCTGCTTTCGCCCGTAGTGTCCAAAGGTGTCAAGATGTTCTCTTTATCTCCCACGCGAGGAAAGTAATCCTCCAGGGCTTTTCCATTAATTACAAAATTTCCAGCACCGTTCATGATCCTCACTCTGGCGGTGCTCTCTTTGCGACGACCGACACCTTCGTAATACTGTACTGCCATAATCTCTCCTTATCACTCTACCAGTTTAGGATGTTGAGCATTGTGGGGGTGATCGGGTCCAGCATAGATTTTCAGCTTCTTAATCAGCTTGCGCCCATATCGATTATGCGGCAACATTCCCCAAACTGCCTGTCTGATCACACGATCGGGATATTTCGCTAATTGATCGCGTAGATTTATCTGTTTTAACCCTCCAGGGTATCCACTGTGGTGATAATAAATTTTATCGTCTAACTTATTTCCGGTGACTGTAATTCGCTCCGCATTGAGAACAACGACATAATCACCGGTATCTACACCTGGAGTAAATGTCGGCTTATCCTTCCCCAATAATATAGTCGCTATTTGGGTAGCCAGCCGACCAAGATTCTTTCCATTTGCATCCACTAATTTCCATTCATGAGCGATATCGCCAGATTTTGGTACGTACGTTTTTTGCACAGTTCTCTCTCCACTGCTTATATTTATCTTGTTTACAATAAACTCATATCAACTTCAAGTCAGTGTCATCCGCTTGATGGGGATAAACAACTTCACCTAAAATTAAACCTTGTGCGGGGGCAAGTCCCTGAACTAGCTCCCCTTGCCTTCCATCGAGATATGACTCTATCTCGTCAGGATTTCGCTTTCCCTGGCCAATCTCAACCTGAAAACTTACCAATCGTCGGACCATATGATACAAGAACGCGTTCCCCAAGATTTCGAAGACCAGGTCTTGTTTAGCCCCCTGCCAGGTGGAAGTAAAGACTTCTCTTATCGTGCTTCCTCCTGGTTGTGGGGCAGATCCAAATGCTGAGAAATCATGCCTGCCAATCAGGTACGGCGCTGTCTCATGGAGCAGTTCTATCGAAACTGCAGGCCAAACTCGCCAGGCATACCGTTCAAGTAGAGGCTGTCGAACATTATCACAAAACAATCGATAACGGTATCGGCGAGCAGTAGCAGAGAAACGGGGGTGGAAGTCACTACCTGTTAGTTCTACCGATTGAGCAGCAATATCATCCGGTAAATTGGCGTTCAAGGCATCTTTCAACTCTACAGGTGAGTGATTCCATTCAAACTCAAATGCGATCACTTGACCTGAGGCATGTACTCCCGAGTCTGTCCTACCTGCGCCGAGAATGGTCAAATTTTGCCAACCGATTGATCGCAAAGCAGCTTCAACCGACGCTTGAACTGTACGACCCTTCACCTGACGTTGAAAGCCTTGAAAATCAGTTCCGTCGTAGGCCAAGATAACTTTGTAATGTGCCATTTACTTTCTATGGAAGACGATTATTGGTTGATCGCTTCCAAATGAAAACCAGATTATGACTCTAACTTACTCTTCAATTAGCTCAATTAGAACCATCTCCGCAGAGTCACCGTAACGCGGTCCGAGCTTCAAAATACGTGTATACCCACCTGGTCTATCTTCGTAACGAGGTGCGATATCGTCGAATAATTTCTTTACCATTTCAGGATCA
>Ga0114921_10001570_pt1 | contig 10531 bp, 7 predicted proteins | sample BentaG_FD_87016 | JGI IMG/M metagenome (GOLD analysis project Ga0114921, IMG submission 87016) | Deep subsurface microbial communities from South Atlantic Ocean to uncover new lineages of life (NeLLi) - Benguela_00093 metaG | ecosystem: Environmental > Aquatic > Marine > Oceanic > Sediment ...
ACATATTGCAGACCTGTGAGCAGTTTGCGGAAGAACCGTCTGGCTGCAGCGGCGTTTCGCCGTGAGGTCACCAGCACATCCAAGACGTTGCCGTGCTGGTCGACCGCACGCCACAGGTAGCGCAGCTCACCGTTGATCTTTACGAATACCTCGTCGAGGTGCCACTTGTCGCCCGGGCGCGGGCGTCGCCGGCGCAGCCCGTTGGCGTAGGCCTGCCCGAACTTCGCGCACCACCGCCGGATCGTCTCGTAACTGACCACCACACCGCGTGCCAGCATCAGCTCCTCGATCTCACGAAAGCTCAGCGGGAACCGAAATTACAGCCACACACAGTGGTCGATGATCTCGACCGGGTAACGGTGGCCCTTATACGACGGCGTTGCGATCTTCACCCCACCGATCCTCCCAGATCACCCACGCTCACCAACGTGACAGTGCCGAGCCGATGACGGGAATCGAACCCGCGTAATCAGCTTGGGAAGCTGATGTTCTGCCATTGAACTACATCGGCGCTGGTGCCCACGGAGGCTAGCACCAGGAGCCGATACGCTCATCGAGTGCTGCTCTCCGATCGTGACATCCGGGCCGAACTCGCCGCTGGTCGGTTGAGTCTCGATCCCTTCGACGACGCCCTGGTGCAGCCGTCCAGCGTGGACGTGCGGCTCGACAGCCTGTTCCGGGTTTTCAACAACACCCGCTACACCCACATCGACCCGTCGCAGCAGCAGGACGAGCTGACCAGCCTGATCCAGCCGGTTGAGGGTGAGCCGTTCGTGCTTCACCCCGGCGAGTTCGTGTTGGGCTCGACGTTGGAACTGTGCGCCCTTCCCGACGACCTGGCGGGGCGGTTGGAAGGCAAGTCGTCGCTAGGCCGGCTGGGCTTGCTGACCCACTCGACGGCGGGGTTCATCGACCCGGGCTTCAGCGGCCACATCACGTTGGAGTTGTCCAACGTCGCAAACTTGCCGATCACCTTGTGGCCCGGGATGAAGATCGGCCAGCTCTGCCTGCTACGGCTGACCAGCCCGGCCGAGCACCCCTACGGCAGCGCGAAAGCCGGGTCGAAGTACCAAGGGCAGCGCGGCCCGACGCCGTCGCGGTCCTATCTGAACTTCATGAGTCGCTGACTTCCGAGGGAGCCTGCGAGTCGCGTCGCCATCGGGCGGTCCCGCAGGCATCACCCATGTGCTGTCCACCGGTGGCGTCAGTGAGACCAGCAAACGCTAAGGGATGTAACAAACCGGGCTGATCTTGCGATGAAGCGGCTAGTTGACGCTTTGGTTGGTGGGAAGCACCGTGCTGGGCCCCAGCTTCCTGGCAAACGTTCTGGAGGGGTTGTGGACATCGTACTTGGTGTGTCGATGACACCCACTGCGGCCCGCATGGTGCTGGTTGAAGGCGAAAAGGCCGATGGGATTACCGTCGACCATGACGTCTTCAGCATCGGCACTGCTGACCACTCAGCAACCTTCAACGCTCCCGATCAGGTGATCGCGGCGATCCTGGGCACCCGGGATGGCGCGACCGAGGGCGGCCACCACCTGTTGTCGACCGGGGTGACGTGGACAGATCACGCCGAGGCCGCACTGCTGCGGGATGCGTTACGAGCCAGTGGAGTCAAGGACGTCGTGCTGGTCTCGGCCCTGCACGCCGCGGGAGCGCTGGCCCAGGCTGTCGGCCGCGCAGTCGGTTACGAGCGGACCGCGCTGATGTTTCTGGAACGGGACACCGCGACGCTGTCCGTCGTCGAGACAGCCGACGGTTCGATCGTCAAGGTGCAGAGCCAGGGCCTGCACAGCGCCGACGCGGTCGCAGACATGGCCGGTATGGTCTCGGCCCTTGAGTCGATTGAGTCGCCGCCGCAGGGCGTCTTCGTGGTTGGCTCCGGCGTCGACGTCGGTGGGATCAAGCTGCAGCTCGAGTCGGCGACATCGCTGCCAGTGAGCACGCCCGAGGAGCCGGAGCTGGCCCTCGCCAGGGGGGCGGCGCTGGCTTCGGCGAACGCGCCGCGGTTCGAGGCGACGACGGTCGGCCTGGCCTACTCGCAGGATCCGGACGGGAAGCCGGCCGACGCCGCCTTGCCTGCGGCCTTACCCGCCGCATTGGCCGCCGATGCGACGCAGGCGGCTGGCGCGGGCTACTCCGAGGCGGTGGCCGAAGGTCACGGCGGTGTCGGTGCTGCGGACCTGGCCTACAGCGCCGTCCCGGCGCAGGACGTGCTTGTTCTAGACGATGCGGTGGACGATGCCGTGGACGACGCCGTGGACGACGCCGTTGAGTTTGCCGACGAGAACCTTGATGGGCGCAAGCCGTTCTTGCTGGTCGGAAGTGCGTTGAGCACAATCTTCGTCGTCGGTGTGGCGGCGCTGGTGGTGTCCTTGGCGGTCAGCATCCGCCCGACGGCCGACCAGCGGCCTGCCCCCGGGGAGAAGGTGATCATCCCGGCCCTGCAGGCGCCGGCCCCCGCGGTCCCGGAGACCGCGGCGCCGGAGGCAGCAGTGCTCACCGACCCGGCCCCACTGCCGGAGACCATCCCAGCGCCGGTGCGGGTGGTACAGCAGGCACCCCGCGCGGTGTTCGTACAGCCACCCGGTGCGACGTGGCGGGCCCCCGTCGCGCCGGCTCAGGTACCGCCGCCGCCTGCCCCGGTGCCCGCGCCGCCGGTCGTGGTCCCCCCGGTGCTGCCGCCGATTATTGTGCTGCCGAGGCTGACATTGCCGCCGATCTTCCGTCCGCCGGTGGTGAAGCCCCCGGTGGTGAAGGAGCCGAAGGTGACGCAGCCGCCAGTGACGCAGCCGCCAGTGGTGAAGCCGCCAGTGACGCAGCCGCCAGTGGTGAAGCCGCCAGTGGTGAAGCCGCCAGTGGTGAAGGAGCCGAAGGTGACGCAGCCGCCTGCAGTGAAGCCCCCTCCAGTGAAGGCCCCGGTGGTGCAACCCCCGGCGGCGCCGCAACCGCCGAAAGTGAATCCGCCGGTGGTAACCCAGCCGTCGAAAGCGCCGCCGCCACGGGAGGCCGTCCCGCCGCGGGAGACGCTGCCGCCGCAGGCACCTATCACTCTGACGACCGTGCCCGGGTCGCCGTCCAGTTCAAGCAGTTCGGGATCAAGGGGCTCCAGTTCAAGCAATTCAGGATTTGATCAGTCGGGTTCGCCCAGCAAATCTGGCGGCTTCCAGCCCCCACTGTTGCCCCTGTGGCCGTTGTGGCCCGGCGGCGACTCCTAGTGGTCGAACCGTCTTCAGCAGTGGATAGGCCGGCGCCTCCAACGTAGGTAGCCTGACCGGCGTGGACTACGCCGCAGCGTTTATGGACCAGAATCGGGCGTTCGCCGAGTTGATCCGTTCGGCGGATCCGTCGACCCCAGTCCCGACGTGCCCCGGCTGGACGATCACCCAGCTGTTTCGGCACGTTGGACGTGGAGACAGGTGGGCGGCGCAGCTCGTCCGCGACCACGTCGACCACTACCTGGACCCGCGCAGCGTCGAGGGCGCCAAGGCTCCGTCAGACGCCGACGGCGTCGCTGGCTGGCTGCTCGGCGGAGCGCAACTGGTGATTGACGCCGTCGAGGGAGTGGGCGCCGACACACCCGTGTGGACATTCTTCGGTCCGCAGCCCGCGAAGTGGTGGACCCGGCGGCGGCTGCACGAGGTGTCGGTGCACTGGGCCGACGCCGCGTTGGCCCTCGGCGTCGACTGCCAGCTGGACCCGGGGTTGGCGGCTGACGGCATCAGCGAATGGCTGGAGTTCGTGGCCGGCCGGGCCGGGGCGGACGGCGAGGCTCTTCTCCTTGGTGATGGGCAGAGCGTGCATCTGCACGCCACCGATCCCAGCCTGGGCGAGGCTGGGGAATGGACGATCGCGGGTGGACCCGACGGCATCACGGTGACGCGCCGGCACGGAAAGGGCACCCTTGCGCTGCGTGGCAGCGCCAGCGACCTGATGCTGGCTGTGATGCGACGGCAGTCCGTCGTCGACAGCGGGATCGAGATGTTCGGCGACACAAGCCTCTGGCAAGCCTGGCTGGACCGCACGCCGTTCTGAGTGGCGGCCCAGAGCCGGCCGGTGTTGCACAAGCGATATACCTCGGGAGCGGTAGCGCGCGTGGCGGTCCTCAGAGTGTTCTGCTGCGTAGGTTTAGCCGGTACCCGCGACGCCGGCTGACCCGTGCTACTACCGTTCCACCTATGACCACTTCGGAGATTGCGACCGTTCTGGCCTGGCATGACGCGCTCAACGCCGGCGACGTCGACACACTTGTCGAGTTGTCCAGCGCAGATATCGAGATCGGTGATGCAAACGGCGCGGTTCAGGGCCACGATGCGCTACGCGGCCGGGCCACGTCGTCCGGCCTCACCGCCGAACCGGGACGGATGTACGTGCATGACGGCGTGGTGGTCGTCGAGCAGCAGGCTGGAACCGGCCAGCCGATCGCGTCGGCGTTCCGGGTCGTCCATGACAAGGTGACGTCGGTATTCCGGCACCCAGACCTGAGTTCGGCACTGGCCGCGACCGAGTTGACCGAAGCCGACCACGTCGACGTGTAGGGGGCAGCATGCGGGGGATCATCCTGGCCGGCGGCTCGGGCACGCGCCTGTATCCGATCACCATGGGCGTCAGCAAGCAGTTGCTTCCGGTCTACGACAAGCCGCTGATCTACTATCCGCTGTCCACGCTCATCATGGCCGGCATCCGGGACATCCAGGTGATCACCACTGCCCACGACGCCGCCGGGTTCGAGCGCCTACTCGGTGATGGATCTGCGTTCGGCATCAACATCAGCTATGCGGTTCAGGACCAGCCTGACGGGCTCGCCCAGGCATTCGTTATCGGCGCGGGACACATCGGCTCCGACTCGGTGGCATTGGTGTTGGGAGACAACATCTTCTACGGCCCCGGCCTCGGCACCGGCCTGAGTCGCTTCAGAACCGTCAGTGGCGGAGCCATTTTCGCCTACCGGGTGGCCAATCCGTCGGCCTACGGCGTCATCGAGTTCGGCGCTGGCGGCATACCGCTGTCGTTGGAGGAGAAACCTGCCACGCCGAAGTCGCCGTACGCGGTACCGGGCCTGTATTTCTACGACAATGACGTCATCGAGATCGCACGCAACTTGCGGCCGTCCGCGCGTGGCGAGTACGAGATCACCGAAATCAACCAGACCTACCTCAACCAGGGCCGATTGTCTGTGGAGGTGCTCGCGCGCGGCACCGCGTGGCTGGACACCGGAACGTTCGACTCGCTGCTCGACGCCAGCGACTACGTCCGCACCATCGAGCGGCGGCAGGGCCTGAAGATCAGCATTCCCGAGGAGGTGGCCTGGCGGATGGGGTTCATCGACGACGACCAACTTGCGGCGCGCGCGCACACCCTGCTCAAATCGGGGTACGGCCGCTATCTATTGGAGCTACTCGAACACCGCTAGACCCGCCGGTCTATTGCTGGTAGCCCGCCAGGAAATTGCCGAGCCGCTCGATGGCGTCGGCCAAGTCGCGGGACCACGGCAGCGTAACGATCCGCAGGTGATCCGGTGCGGGCCAATTGAATCCGCTGCCCTGTGTGACGAGGATCTTCTCTTGCAGTAATAGATCGAGGACGAGTTGTTCGTCATCGGCGATGTCGTGCACTTCGGGATCCAGCCGTGGGAACGCATACAGCGCGCCTTCGGGTTTGACGCACGAGACTCCGGGAATCTCGTTGAGCTTGTTCCACGCCAGATCTCGCTGCTCAACGAGCCGACCGCCCGGCAGCAGCAGATCCTCAATGCTTTGGTGGCCCCCGAGTGCAACCTGGATCGCGTGCTGGGCAGGCACATTCGGGCACAGGCGCATATTTGACAACAGGCTGATGCCCTCGATGAAGCTGGTGGCGTGTTCGGTCGGTCCGGTGATCGCCAGCCAGCCCGCCCGGTATCCGGCGACGCGGTAAGCCTTGGAGAGGCCGTTGAAGGTCAGACACAGCACGTCCGGGGCCACCACCGCCATGCTGATGTGCTCTGCGTCGTCGTAGAGGATCTTGTCGTAGATCTCGTCGGCCAGCAGTAGCAGCTCGTGCTTGCGGGCCAGATCGGCCATTTGCGTGAGGACTTCGCGACCGTAGACGGCACCGGTCGGATTGTTCGGATTGATCACGACGATCGCTTTGGTGCGTTCGGTGATCTTCGACTCCAGATCGGCGATGTCGGGCTGCCATCCTTGGGTCTCGTCGCACAGGTAGTGCACCGGAGTTCCACCGGCCAACGACGTCGACGCGGTCCACAGCGGGTAGTCCGGCGCGGGGATCAGGACCTGATCGCCGTTGTCCAGCAGCGCCTGCAACGTCATCGTGATCAGTTCGGAGACACCGTTGCCGAGGTAGACATCATTGACGTCGAATCGTGGGAAGCCGTCGACGAGTTCGTAGCGGGTGACGACCGCGCGCCGGGCCGGCAGGATCCCCTTGGAGTCGGAGTATCCCTGGGCGTACGGCAGGGCCTGGATCATGTCGCGCATGATCACGTCCGGCGCTTCGAAACCGAACGGCGCCGGGTTGCCGATGTTCAGCTTGAGGATTCGGTGACCTTCAGCCTCCAGGCGCGCGGCGTGCTCGTGCACCGGGCCGCGGATCTCGTACAGAACGTCCTGCAGCTTCGTCGACTGAGTGAACGTGCGCGGCCGATGATGTGCACCGGTGGTATGCCACGGGAACTGGTGGGTAGTCACGTCGTCCATGATCCCACTCCTGTCCAATCAATTTGGCCTACCGTTTTGGGCAAGCGGGCGCTCAGCGCTTTCCCGGCGGGCGCGCACCACGCGTGATACCGAGCCCCTTAACCGGCGGGCCTGGCGGGTCCGGCGGAGTCGATTCCGAAGCTGTCGATTCCGGAGTTGATGTATCGCTGGGGGATTCCTCAGCAGCCGCCGGCTCGTCGGCTTGTGGCTGGGGCTCCTGTGCCTGCGGCTCGGGTTCCTCGGCGGGCGCGGATTGCGCTGGGGGAGCGGTCTTCTTGGCTCCAGGTCTTCTGGCGCCCGCGGCGATGCCCAGGCCTTTGACAGGCGCTGCGGGCGCTGCCGGCTTCGCGGGTTCGGCCGGCTGGGCCGGCTCGGCCTTTGGCGCTTCGGTTCTCGGAGCTTCAGGTCTCAACGGCGCAGCGGGAGCCGGCGCGGCCACCCCCGCGGGCGCAGCGGGAGCCGGCGCGGCCACCCCCGCGGGCGCAGCCTTCTTGGCGCCCGGCCGCTTGGCGCCGCCGGCGATGCCCAGGCCGGTGACCGGCTTGATCGCTTTGCCTTCCGCCTCTTCGGCTTTCGGCTCGCTGGGGGCCCCTGTCGGAGCCGAAGTCGGAGCCGAAGTCGGAGCCGAAGTCGGAGCCGAAGCCGCCGGGGCGGACTCAGCGGCAGGTGCAGCCGACTTCTTGGGTGGCAGCGTGATCGTGCTGTGGTCCAGGGATTCCAGCAGCAGCTGTGCCACGTCGCGCACCTCGACACCTTCGCGACCAGCCGCCTCCTGGCGGTCATCGATGCCGTCAGTGATCATCACCCGGCAGAACGGGCAGCCGGTGGCGATCGTCGAAGCTTCGGTGGCCAGCGCCTCGTCGACGCGCTCGTGGTTGACCCGCTTGCCGATGTGTTCTTCCATCCACATCCGGGCACCGCCTGCGCCACAGCACAAGCCGCGGTCGGCGTGCCGAGGCATCTCGGTGAGCTTCGCGCCTGAGGCGCCGATCAACTCGCGTGGCGCCTCGTAAACCTTGTTGTGCCGGCCCAGGTAGCACGGGTCGTGATAGGTGATGTCTTGAGAAACAGAAGCGACGGGGACCAACCTATTGTCGCCCACTAGCCGGTTGAGCAGCTGAGTGTGGTGCAGCACCGTGTAATTGCCGCCCAATTGCGGGTATTCGCGGCCGATCGTGTTGAAGCAGTGCGGGCAGGTGACGACGATCTTGCGATCCACCCGCTCGACGCCGGAGAAAAGCGAGTCCAACGTCTCGACGTTCTGCGCGGCCAGCTGCTGGAATAGGAACTCATTGCCGGACCGGCGGGCCGAATCGCCGTTACAGGTTTCGCCCGTGCCGAGCACAAGGTACTGCACGCCGGCGGCCGCCAGCAGTTCGGCGACGGCCTTCGTCGTCTTCTTGGCCCGATCCTCGTAGGCGCCCGCGCAGCCCACCCAGAACAGGTATTCGTAGCCGTCGAAGCTATCGGCGTCTTCGCCGAACACCGGTACGTCGAACTCGACTTCGTCAATCCAGTTGGTGCGGTCCTTGGCGTTCTGGCCCCACGGATTGCCCTTGGTCTCCAGGTTCTTGAACAACACGCCCAGCTCGGACGGGAACTCCGACTCCATCAGCACCTGGTAGCGGCGCATATCGACGATGTGGTCGATGTGTTCGATGTCCACCGGGCACTGCTCGACACAGGCGCCGCAGGTGGTGCACGACCACAGCACATCGGGGTCGATCACGCCGCCCTGCTCGGCGGTGCCCACCAATGGGCGCGCCGCTTGATCGGGCCCGGATCCGGGCACCCGGCCGAACCCGGACTCCGGTACGTGATGGCCTTCTTCGTGCGCGGTCTCCAGATCCAGACCCTCCATCGGCTCGGGCGTCTTGCCGAGCAGGTAGGGCGCCTTGGCCATCCAGTGATCGCGCAGGTCCATGATGACCAGCTTGGGTGACAGCGGCTTACCGGTATTCCACGCCGGGCACTGCGACTGGCAGCGGCCGCACTCGGTACAGGTGGCGAAGTCCAGCATGCCCTTCCAGGTGAAGTCCTCGATCTTGCCGCGGCCGAACACATCGTCCTCGCCGGGGTCCTCGAAGTCGATCGGTTTGCCGCCGGACTCCATCGCCAGCAGCGGGCCCAAACCGTTGGGCAGCCGCTTGAACGTCACGTTGAGTGGCGCCAAGAAGATGTGCAGGTGCTTGGAGTGCAGCACGATGAGCAGGAAGATCAGCATCACGGCGATATGCAGCAGCAACGCGACCGTTTCGAGTATCTCGTTGCCGTTGTGCCCCAGCGGTTCCAGCACCTTGGCCATGCCGTGTGAAAAGAAAGCACCCCAGCCGTAGGGGAGGTTCTCGTTGTTCACCGCGGACCCGCGGAACAGTGCGTAGGTCCAGATGACGTTGAAGATCATCAACAGGACGAGCCAGGCCCCACCCAGGTGGCTGCCGTAGAACCGGGACTCCCGCCCGTGTTCCTTGGGCCCGGACCGCAGCCGGATGATGGCGAAGGTGATGATGCCGGCGAGCACCGCGAGCGCGATGAAGTCCTGCAGGAAGCCCAGCGCGTCCCAGTGGCCGATGAATGGGATGGCGAACTTGGGGTTGAATAGAACGCCGTAGGCCTCGAAGTACACTGAGGCGAGGATGAAGAAGCCCCACATGGTGAAGAAGTGGGCCAGACCGGGGACCGTCCATCGCAGCATTCGGGTTTGCCCGAAGACTTCGACGATCTGGGTCTTGATTCGCTCGGCCATGTTGTCGGTGCGCCCGCTGGCCGGCTGGCCCGTGCGGATGAGTGTGTAGAGCCACCAGACCCGGCGGGCGGCGAAGAACAGCACGACCGCGGTCATGGACAGGCCCACTACGAGCCTGATCTTCGTCTGCGCGTCCACGGCGTCGCCTCCCCAGTCGCGGGTATGTTACTGGCCGGTAACTTTATCTCGGTGCCTGCTTAGGGTCTGCTCATAGTGTCATCTTGGCGCCAAGTATCGCGACAAAGGCTGCCCTAAGCCGAGTCTCTGGTTTACGGTGCTGGATTCTTCCCGGCCAGTCGGCGGACTCGCGCGCACGGTAGTCCGCACGGTAATCTCGGCCACGTATGTCAAGCGCCCAGCATGGATCGCCAGCTGACCCCCAGGTCGCAGAGACGGGGTCAAGCGCGCTCGAGCGCTGGGAGATTCGCACCGAATGGTGGCTGGCCGCCATTGCGGTGATTTTTCTGGTCATCTATTCAGCACAAGTGCTTCTCCAGCCGCCTGCGGACGTGAACCGGCTCCTGAGCGTGATCAACAGAGTCGTTTATTTGGCGTTCGTTGGCGACTACATAGTGCGGCTGGCGCTGGCCGACCCGCGGTGGCGTTGGTTCTTCCGGCACTTGCCCGACCTCGTGATCGTGGCACTCCCGTTGTTGCGGCCCTTAAAGCTCTTGCGGCTTGTTGTGGTGATCCACGTGGTGCAGCGGGTCGCTGGTGACGCGATCCGAGGCCGCGTCATCATCTACGCAGGGGGCAGCGCAATCCTGCTGGTCTATGTTGCGTCGCTGGCGGTGCTCGAGGCCGAACGCAACAACCCCGAGGCGAGAATCACGTCGTTCGGCCAGGCGGTGTGGTGGGCGATCACCACAGTCACCACCGTGGGGTATGGCGACTTGGTGCCGGTCACGCCCATCAGCCGGATAATCGCCGCCGGCCTGATGGTCGGGGGAATCAGCCTCGTCGGCGCGGTCACCGCAACCTTGGCGTCATGGATCGTGCAGCGCGTCTCCGAGGAGGACGCCGAGCACCAAATTGCGACGAGGGCGCAGATCGATGGGCTCCGCGCCGACGTTCGGCGGCTAGC
>Ga0114921_10001571_pt1 | contig 10531 bp, 10 predicted proteins | sample BentaG_FD_87016 | JGI IMG/M metagenome (GOLD analysis project Ga0114921, IMG submission 87016) | Deep subsurface microbial communities from South Atlantic Ocean to uncover new lineages of life (NeLLi) - Benguela_00093 metaG | ecosystem: Environmental > Aquatic > Marine > Oceanic > Sediment ...
GAGACACAGGCCTTGTCAATGGCAACCGATGGGGTCTCAGGGGGCAATCCGGCCTTGATCAGAGTTTGGCGGGCTGCAACAGGGGTGTAAACATCCTTACACACAGAGGTGTCTCCAACGCCCCAAAAGACTTCATCAACCTTGTCTCCCGGTACATTGACCCGGGCCAAGACCTCTTTCATGGGTAAGGCTCCCAGGTCAAAGTAATCATATTCCCTTAGCGAGCCGCAGTAACGACCGAATGGTGTTCGAACAGCACTCACGATGACGATATCTTTGTACATATTATCCTCCCTTAGCCTTTTCTCTTATAGCATGACCGGCCACGATCATTTAAAGAGGTATATTCCCGTGTTTTCTGTAAGGTCTTGGCGGTTCATCCTTGTTTTTCAATATGCCCAACGCCGAAATAAGCTGTTTTCGCGTATCCCTGGGATGGATGATGCCGTCGATGACCGATCGAGATGCCGAGTGGTAGGGTGTGAGGTAGAGATCCTGGTACTCCTCCACCTTCTTATCAAACAAGGCCTGCGGATCTTCGGCAGCAGCCAGTTCCCTCCGATAGAGAATTTTCACCGAGGGTTTTGCCCCGACCATTTGCATTTCTGCAGACGGCCATGCAAAAACCTGGTCAAACCCGATCTGGTGAACACCCATTGCAGGAATCGCCCCGCCATACATCTTCCTCAGGATCATGGAGATCTTTGGAACCGTGGCTTCGGTCCAGGCATAGAGCATCTTGGCGCCATGTCGGATAATGCCGCCATGCTCTTGGCGGACGCCAGGCAGAAAACCCGGCACATCCACCATGGTGATCAATGGAATGTTAAAGATGTCGCAAGTTCGGATGAAGCGTGAGCCCTTGTCTGAGGAATCTATATCGAGACAGCCGCCAAGGAAGCGAGGGTTGTTGCCCACAAAACCAACGACGTGACCTCCCATGCGGGCAAAGCCAACCAACAGATTTTGCGCAAAATTAGGGTGGATCTCAAAAAATTCTCCATTATCAACCACTGCTTTGATGACCTCTCGCATATCGTATGTCTTATGCATCTGGATCGGCACCATATCGATCAGTTCAGGCGTTTCCCTGTCCAGAGGATCAGTGCATTCCTCTGTTGCCGGCTTTTCCCGGTTGTTTTGGGGCAAAAAATCGAGGAGACGCTTTATAGTATCCAAACACTCCTTGTCATCTTTGGCGGTCAGGTGGGTCACCCCGGATTTCGTGCTATGGACCTTGGCGCCCCCCAACTCCTCAAAAGAAACCTCTTCTCTGGTTACTTCTTTGATAACTGCGGGCCCCGTGATAAAGGCATGGGCGGTTTTTTCCACCTGAATAATAAAATCACACAAAGCGGCCGAATAGACGGCCCCTCCCGTGCAATCGCCCATGATAGCGGCAATCTGGGGGACAATCCCCGAATTGAGAGTATTCTGGTAAAACATGCCGGTAACCCCATAGACGTTGTCCATGCCTTCATGGATGCGGGCCCCGGCAGAGTCGTTCAGGCAGATCACCGGAACCATATATTCCCTGGCGAGTCTCAGGACGTAATGGATCTTGGCGCCATGGGTTTTCCCGGTGGAGCCCCCAAGGACCGTGGCATCTTCCGAATAGATAAAAACCGTTCGTCCGTTGATCGTTCCGTGTCCGGTGACAACACCATCGCCAAGAAACTTTTTTTTGTCCATATCGAAATCCCGGCACTGATGCTCTGCAAGCATGTTCAGTTCCACGAAACTTCCCGGATCCATGATGTAGTCGATCCGCTCCCAGGCCGTCGTTTTCCCCATGTCACGTTGTTTTTGAAGGCGTTTTTCCCCGCCGCCCCGCAGGGCTTCGGCCTCTTTGGCCTGAAGCTTGGCAAGCTCTTTCTCCCAGGTCTTTTTATATGCCATGGTCCTGTTCCTCCTTTTCCCGGAGATGGAAACCTTACATCAATGCTTTCGGCTCGAGGGCGAGGTGCATTCTACTCTTGTCAGGTCTGGATCAACTCGATTAAGACCCCAAAGGTGCTTTTAGGGTGGATGAATGCCACAAGCTCATTGTGGGCATTGAGATAGGGTTTTTCATTAATCAATTTGATCCCTTTAGTCTTCAGACGGTCCAGTTCGGCTTGAATATCATCCACCTCAAAAGAGATGTGGTGAACGCCCTGCCCCCTGTTTTGGATAAATTTGGCAATCTGGCCGTCGGGTTCCGTGGACTGGAGCAGTTCCAGGTTGGTCCCCTCCATTGGAATGAATGAGAAGATCAATTCCCCGAAATTTTCCCGGTCTGTAAAGGGCAGGCCGAAATTTTCCTGGAAGAAGGCGCTGGCCTCCTTCAGATTGCCCACAGCCAGACCAATGTGACTGATTTTTTTGATCATTGGAAATCGCCTCTCCGTTTTGTTCGTCCTATGCCAGTCAAATCTGGATTCTCTGATAATCTAACACTGTTAAAATGCAGAGACCGAATCATGTAATTGAACAGACTATCCCTTTACCAAGATAGATATCCACCGTCCACGCATAGAATGTGCCCAGTTACATAATTGGATGCCTCCGACGCCAAGAAGACCGCAGCACCCTTTATGTCATCCTCCCTTCCAAGCCTTGCCATAGGTATCCTATTAATAAATTTTGCAAATAACTCTTTGTCTCCTCTTATATACGTGACCAGATCTGTATCAAAATATCCTGGAGCAATTCCATTCACATTAATGTTATACTTAGCCAATTTTACTGCGAGATCCAATGTAAGAGCGCTGATACCACCCTTTGATGCATTATATGCTACTGCAGAATTCATTTCCTCGGTCGCACCCCGAAAACTCAATATTGAAGTGATATTGATTATTTTTCCTTTGTTTTGTTTCACCATGACATTGGCCACATTCTTACAGAGAAGGAATACGGCTCTCAAATTTACATTCATCACTTTCTCCCACTTATCCAAAGGATATTCCAGTGTAGGAGCGCCCCAGGTCAGCCCTGCATTATTGACCAGGATATCAATCCTGCCAAATGATTCCATTGTTGTTCTTACCAGATTATCGATGTCTTCTACCTTTTCCAGATCACACTGCACGGGCAGTGCTTTCACTCCAAGGATCTCGATCTCTTTTGCCGCCTCAATACAGTTGTTAATCTTTCGAGACGCCAAAACTACATCTGCACCTGCTTCTGCCAGCCCAATGGCAATGGATTTTCCTATGCCTCTGGCTCCACCTGTTACTATTGCTACCCTTTCTCTAAGGCTAAAGAGCTCTTGAGTTCTCATTTTTATTAGTCTTCTCTAATCTTTTATCTGTAACAACCGTTACTCTTTGCAAAACCAGCTCAAAGTTCGCCAACGCTTCCCAACCAGTTGTTTTCCCTCTTATTATATCCACGTTAGTCGAGCCCAAAACGTTTACGAATAGCGCCTAACTTAGAAGCAGGGGGACGAGGGTAGGGACTGGTTTTGTATCTACTAGGTGCCAATCCCGTCTGCCTGTGGAGTTTTGCCATGCTCTCGGCAGTTGCAATGCCAACCGCACCGCAATCTATTACTGGCACTTTGGTATCTCCTGCCTCTCGATAATTCAGTAGTGTCAAAACTGGCCCTAGGTAACCGCATCCCACAATGATAACGTCAGCACCGTCCTCAATGCATGAAAGTGCTGTCTGCTCAAAATCGGCTACAAGCGCCTCACTGTCACCCTGAATGGCATCAATAAATCTTGTCCAGTCCATATTAAAATAGCGGATAGGGCGGTTTGCAATAGCTCGACTTTCCCATCCATAAACGCGGAGGTTCTTTTCCATAATCGGCACGTATGATTCCCAGACCGTAACCACAGCAAAACGCCCACCAATCATCTGCGCAACTGACATGGATGACTCAGAGAGACCGATGACCGGTATATCTACCAGACCCCGAGCTTCCCTTAAGCCCGGATCACAATAACAACCTATGATCACAGCATCATAACCATTTTGTTCCGCCTTAACTATCTGGCCTACGATCTCCAGATCATTCATCATTTCCAAATAGGGGTACCAGTTGAGTTCCGAACTCCTTTTGAGCCATGCAAAGTCTATTTCAGTTTCCTTAGATCTTACTTGGTTAGCTAAGCGGGCTAACGCATTCCACAATACATCCGATTTTTCGGTGAATGGAATTTGAGTGGTAAAAATGTCTTGCCATAAAATCTTCATTTCTGCTCCACCTGAGAGTTATTGCCTCCTTAAACCCGGGCCTATTTTCCTAAGAACTTTGGCTTCCGTTTTTCCATGAAAGCGGCCATACCTTCTTTCTGGTCAAGGGTACCGAAAAGCATGGAAAAAGCCATCTTCTCGATATTCAGTCCTTCCTTGAGGCCGGTGTTAAGGCCTGCCCTCATGGCCGTTTTGCAGGCCCTCATTGCAACAACCGGTATCTTGGCGAGTTGTTTGGCCAACTCCTCAGCTTTAGCTTCCAACTGATCCAAAGAGACTATCTCTTTAACCAAGCCTATGGATAGGGCTCGATCAGCTTTGATGGTGATACCTAACATGAGCATTTCCGTTGCAGGCCCCAGTCCCACTAAACGTGGCAGACGCTGTGTACCTCCTCCACCAGGAATGATACCTAATGTTATCTCAGGGAGTCCGAAAACAGCATTTTCAGCGGCCAACCGAAAATCGCAGCAAAGGGCAATTTCAAGGCCACCGCCGAGAGCAAAGCCTGAAATTGCCGCAATAGTTGGTTTCGGCAAATCAGCCAGACGTTCCTGTACCTTCATAGTGAATTCCGCTACCCCATAACCGCTACTAACATCTCCCTTAGCTAAAGGCACAATATCCGCTCCAGCCATGAAGGCTTTCTCGCTGCCGGTCAATATTATGGCCCTGACATCGTCATTTTGCTCACATTCAATGATTGCCTTTTCAAGCTCCCCTAATAATTGAGCATTCATGGCATTCAGCTTGTCCGGGCGATTGAATCGAATCCACGCTATATTTTCTTTAATAGAAAAAATGATGTTTTGGTATTCCATTTTGGATAACTCCTCGATCTTGGTCTATACTTAACACCCAGAATGTGGCACTTTAATAATCATGATTCAGAGAGGGGCTCGTACCCATCCATTCCGATCCATATGCTCGCTTATTTCTTGTTTCGATAATCATACCAACCCCTGCCGGTTCTACGACCTAAGTGCCCTGCATCTACCTTCTGTCTCAGGACGGGCCTGGGCATGAATCGTGGACCGTAGACCTCGTGCAGGATCTCTTGGATATCCAGGGTCAGGTTATTAGTAACAATGTCCATCAGGGCAAAGGGTCCAACGGGGTGACCCAGACCCAATCTGCAGCCCGTATCAATGTCTTCCGGCGTGGCTACACCTTCCTCCACACATCTCTCAGCCTCAATCCACATTGCATGTAGCAGTCTATTCACAGCAAAGCCCGCCACATCTTTTACCCGAATAGGTACCTTGCCGATTGTCTGGCAGACCTCCATAGCCTTTCCCACTGATTCCTCTGTCGTTTCTAATCCAGGGACTACTTCAACCAGCTTCATGATGGATACCGGAGAGAAAAAATGGGTGCCCAAGAATTCTCCTCTTCGATGCTCACTCACTGCAGTGGCCAGGGTAGTTACCCTCAGGCTGGAGGTGTTCGTGGCAAAGAGGCATTCAGGCTTACAAATCTTATCCACTTCAGCAAAGGTGTCTTTTTTGATTTCAAAGTCCTCGACTACGGCCTCAGTAACGAGATCTACATCCGAGAAGAGACCATAGTTGTCTGTTGCGTGCATAAGCGATAGGGTTTTTTCCTTGTTGCTGACATCAAATTGCCCTTTTTTCACAAGCCTGTCCAATGCCTTTTCAGCCCTCTCCATTCCCCCTTTTGCAAGATCCATTGTGATATCTTTCATGACTACCTCGATACCGGCCATGGCAAAACAGAGCGCAATCTCTGCTCCCATCATGCCGGCTCCCAATACACCAGCCTTTTCTATCTCACTCATTATGTGCCTCCTTAAATCTGAGGGGAATCCAACTAACTCCTCTTATAGCTACATAAAATAGCCACCGTTGATATTTATGGTCTGGCCTGTAATGTAGGAGGCAGAGTCTGAAACAAGGAAGTTGATCGCACTGGAGATCTCCTCGGGCTTCCCCCACCTCCCCATCGGGATTTGTCTAAGTATGTGCTCTGCTATCTTTTTCGGTATGGTATCCAAGAGACTGCCACCTTGAAAATAGCCCAGTGCGAGACAATTCACAGTAACGCCCTTTTGAGCCATTTCCTTGGCCAGGGTTTTTGTAAACCCAATCAAGCCCGCCTTGCTAGCTGTGTAAGCAGGGGTTCCTATGACCCCTATCTGTCCTACCACGGAACTAATATTGATAATTCGCCCCCATTTTTGCTTAGTCATAGAAGGCAGGCAGTATTTACTGCAATAAAAGGCTCCGGAGAGATTCGTCTTGACTACCTGGTCCCACGCCTCAGGCTCGTAATTGATGGTGGTAGCGTCCATCGATATCCCTGCATTATTGATCAAGATATCTACCTTTTTGAAACGGTCCAAGATCGTCTCTACCATTTTAGACACGCCTACAGCATCCCTGATATCGCAGACGACCAGGTTTGTCTCTTGCCCTAAAGCCTCAATCTCTGCCACCACCTCCTCGGCTAATTCACCCCCCACGGGGTCATTAACGATGACACAGGCCCCTGCCCTGGCCAAATCAAGAGCGATGCACCTGCCGAGGCCCATGGAACTCCCTGTAACTAGGGCAACCTTTCCGGTCAAACCATACACGTCTTTTACCCTTCGTAACGAATAGCTATGCCCTAATAATATCTTTAAATTAAGGACTAAACCCTCTCTACAATGGTGCTAACACCCAGACCTCCACCGCAGCAAATCGTGGCCATGCCATACCGGGCACCACGATCCAACATCTCATAGATCAACTTGATCATGATAATTGTTCCGGTAGCTCCCACCGGATGCCCCAAGGCGATGGCCCCACCGTTAACATTGATTCGGTCTATGTATTTATCATAGCCCCAATGCCTGATTACCGCTAACGCCTGCCCCGCAAAGGCTTCATTTAATTCTATGAGATCTAGATTATCAAAGGTTAGTCCAGCTGCCTCCAGGGCCTTTTCCGTGGCCGGGACCGGACCCCAACCCATGCTATTTGGATGGACGCCTGCCAGTCCCCATGATTTGATTTTCACCAGGGGTTTTATCCCCAATTCATCGGCCTTTTCCCGACTCATCACCACCACAGCTGCAGCAGCATCATTGATCCCTGATGCATTCCCTGCGGTCACCATACTCTTTTCGACACCGAGTGCGGGAGGAAAAGGGGCTGGCAGTTTGCCTAGAACCTCAGGGGAACTGTCGCGCGGATGTTCATCCGTATCCACAACAATCGGGTCCCCTCTACGTTGGGGCACCTCTAGAGGAACGATCTGGTCCTTGAATTTACCAGCCTTGATCGCGGCCAGGGCGCGCCGATTCGACAAACTGGCAAAGGCATCCTGGTCTTCTCGAGTAATATTGTATTTATGTGCTAGGTGATCAGAGGTATTGGCCATAGTAAAGCTGCCCCAGATGTCTGTTGAGACTGTCGTAGCGAGGGTGCCGAAGTAATCGATGAACATAGCATCCCCGGCCCGCTTGCCCCAACGGACATCATAGTTCATATAGGGAGCGGCGCTCATAATCTCCACACCACCACCGATCATGATATCACCCTCTTTCAGCTTTATCTTGCGCGCGCAGTGATTAATGGCCTCGAGACCGGAGCCACACTGGTGGTCAAGTGTCGTGGCCGGAGTAGTCACCGGTACACCAGCATGAAGCAGGGACAGCCTCCCCACATTGGGCGAGGTGCTATCAGTCATTACATGTCCGAAAAATACATATTCCAACTGGTCTGGCTGCAAGCCAGCCCTTTTGAGGGCCTCTTCTATCACAGTAGCGCTAAGTCTATGCAAAGGAACATTTGTGAAATAGCTACCATAGTTGGTCATAGCAGTTCGGCATCCCGAAACAATAACAACCTCTCTGTTTTCCATAAATTGCTCTCCTTTCTTGAATCGCTTTGTGTTTCACGGGTAAGAATTCTACTACACCTCTATAATCTCGTACAATTCGAGACATTTGCAACCCCCAAATTCTTCATTGGGTGTAGGTGTCTTTTTTCAGGTCATCCGCCTGAGTCGAAGGTAATCTGCTTTTCGTGCTACCTTCGGCCGACGTCCGCGTTCCGGAGGTCCACGGACTCCGGAAACAGGCGGCTGGCTGCCTCAGTCTAAAACAAGCACTTGAGAGATAGAAGGATTTAACCGAAAGAGTTCTAGAAAGAATAACCACCATATCCAATCATCGCATCGGCGATATCCCTCCTGAGGGCAACAGTATTTATAGGAGGTGAAACCATTAGGCCTCTCATCATCGTAAGGTGCTTCTCTAACAATTCTCCGTCCTCCAGAGCCTCCAGTGCCTCTCTAGCGAGAATGCTTATTCTTTCAAAAGAGTCATGGAAAAGGACCTTTGACATTTTAACCGGGAGTGCAGCTTTGTCGGGTTTTTTGCCGTGTAATATCTTTTGGCTTCTCAAAAGGGCGCTCTCCATAGCATAGATTTCCGTGATTATGTCACTTATCATACCGATAAGCTCCTGTTCCTCTCTCAGGTTCTTTCCGTGCTTTTGATAGGCCATCCCAAAGACAAACAGAAGGTTTTTTTTCGCTATATGGCTTAGTGTCTTTTGAGCATCTAATCCTTCACGCTCATCAGAGTTAACAGGTTTCAGTTTCTCGAAACCTTCGAAGACATGGTGGAAGGCTGAAATCAAGTCAAACGTTCCTTTGTTTACCCTTCTGAGCAATGTATTGACGATAACTGTCCGGTTAATCTCATTCGTACCTTCCCAGATCCGATTTGGCCTGGCATTTCGGTAGGCCAATTCTGGATGATTTCCCTGTATATAGCCATATCCACCGAAGATTTGAACCTCTTCGTCAACCACATAGTCCTCTATTTCTGAGCCATAAATCTTATTTATTGAGCATTCAATAAGGTATTCCTCAAGTGCCTTGGCTGTCCTGATTCCAGCATCAACCGCGTTCGTATCAAGCCCTTCTAAGTCTGCTTGGATCAACCCTGCTGTCCGATACATCATACTCTCTGCCGCAAAGATCTTAACGGCCATTTTGGCAATCTTCTCTTTAATCAAACCAAATTCACATATAGGTCTTCCGAACTGTACCCTTTGTTTGGCATATTTAACTGCCTCAAGGAAAGCTCTTTTGGCACTTCCAATACAGATAGCTCCCACTTTGTAACGGCCCATATTAAGGGCATTAAGGGCAACAACGTGGCCTCTGCCCACCTCACCTAAAACGTTTTCCACCGGTACCTTGACATTATCGAAATGGTAAGCCCTGGTTGAGGTCCCATGGAATCCCATCTTTTCCTCTTCTTCATCGATAGAAATGCCGTCCCAGATCTGCTCTAGAATGAAGGCGGTGAAGAACTTACTGTCTACTTTGGCATAGGTAAAAACAACATCTGCGAAACCTGCATTGGTTATGAACTGTTTACTACCGTTTAAGAGGTAGTATTTTCCGTCCTCAGTGAGTGTAGCTGTACTCAATGGATTTAAGGCATCTGAGCCCGCCTCTGGTTCCGTCAAGGCAAAGGCACCGATAAGTTTGCCTGAACTGAGCCCGGGGACATATTTTCTCTTTTGTTCCTCTGTTCCAAATAAGACCACAGGTAGGGTGCCAATACCGGTATGATTCAACTCAGTTAAGCCAAAAGAACCGGCTCCGTATCCAAACTTCTCAGAAACAATTGCCGAGCTTATCTTGTCTAGTTCCATTCCCCCATACTTCTCCGGGATATCTATTCCCAAAAATCCTAAATCTCCAGCTTTCCTCATAAGCTCCCTTGATAATTCATTGTTAAGTACTTCAATTTCGTCACCCCGACTTATGATTTCACCCTTTATAAAATCCTCAACAGCTCTGGCAATGTCCTTATGTTCGTTGGTAAAATCCTCTGGGGTAAATATCTCCTGAATGGCAACATCTCTTATTAAAAATATACCACCGCCAGCCATCTTACTGTCATTATCTTTCATTCATTGATCTCCTTATTATGCATGTAGTTCTTCTCTTATTAATGGGAGCATAAAATAGTTTGCATTTCATAATTTTATTTTGACAGGATCAACAGGATCAATAGGATTTTTTGTTTGAATCACTTTCCACTTGCCCGTCCCGCTCTACGGGACGAGGCGGGCGGGGACGAAAGTGATCCAGCACAATCCCGCAAAGCGGAAAAGTAAGCATTTTGTGAAACTGGCTATCGAAAACCATTTCATCTCGCTGTCATCAACATTTTGAAGAGTATCTATTCATTTAACTTCGCCGAAGGCGATTGCATTTCTTGGCTTTCATTCGGAAAGCCAAGAAGGAAATATCCAAAAAATCCTGTCAATCCTGTCTTAAAAAAGGCCGAGTCTTAATTCAGGCGAAAAATGTAACC
>Ga0114921_10001572_pt1 | contig 10530 bp, 20 predicted proteins | sample BentaG_FD_87016 | JGI IMG/M metagenome (GOLD analysis project Ga0114921, IMG submission 87016) | Deep subsurface microbial communities from South Atlantic Ocean to uncover new lineages of life (NeLLi) - Benguela_00093 metaG | ecosystem: Environmental > Aquatic > Marine > Oceanic > Sediment ...
GAGTTTGACCGCTATATCCTGGACATGGCGCCTACGGGGCATGCCCTGCGCTTCCTGGAGTTACCCGACCTGATAAGGGAATGGTTCAAGACCATATTCAGGCTCCTCCTGAAGTACAAGGGGGTATCGGGCTCAGGGCTCAACAAGACGGCAGAGCTTATATTAAAGAGGTCACGCCAACTGAGACTGGTGGAGACAGCCCTTCGCAACCCTCAACGCTGCCAGTTTGTCTGCGTCACCATTCCTGAAGCAATGTCCCTGACAGAGACAAGGCGCCTCGTCCAGCGTCTCTCTCAACTGAGGGTAGCCTGCCGGGAGATAATAGTGAACATGGTGGTCCCACCTACCGGATGCCCATTTTGCTCGGCAAAACGCTGGGAGCAGCAGAGCTACCTCAAGCAATTTGGGGCGCTGGGGCTGGGGCTTCATGAGGTACCCTTATTCTCCCACCAGATTGTCGGCATTGACGCACTGCGTGAAATAGCTGAAACCATATACGGCAATGAAAACAGTGATTTTTTTCAACCCATGAGGGCTAGCCTGGCTGGCTCTCGGTCAGGGTATTAATAAGCATTGAAAGGAGGAAGGAAAATGGCAGAACAGAAGGGAGGCACCGGCGGACCGGTGGTCGGCTTTATGCTGAGGACAGCCAAGGCCCACGAAGAAAGGGGGAATGTACATCAGGCGATATATGATTACTTCAACATTATCGACCGGGAGCCTGAGACAGAAGAAGCCAAAGAAGCCTACCAGCGGATACTCAAGATAGCACAGGGCTATGAGGAGGATGGGCAGCTATACACTGCCAAGCACATCTATATGCGAATAGAGGAAGAAGTGCCCGAGGAGACCTCTGGCATCACAGTTAGCGGCCCACGTAAAATCCCCTATGTATCGGTAGGACACGGACGGTAGGTTAGGGGGCATCTGTGCTCAGACAAAGCTTATATGAATTGAATCATTTAGAAAGGAGGTGGGGACAATGGCAGTAATCGGGAGTGAGCGGAAGGCTTTAAGGATGGTCAGGCTTCTGAAGAAAGCCACCAAGAATCAGATAGCTAACAAGATGGGGGTCTCACCTGACTATGCCGAATATCTGTGCAAGCAGATGGTCATTGGTGGCTACCTGAGCCAGGCGGGGGAGGCCTCGGTAAGCAGAACATATCGGCTTACCCCAGCCGGAGAAGAGGCTGCCTCCAAAACATGGGACCAGCCATCCCACCTGCCGGTGGTGTGATAAAGTCCCAAAGCCTCCGAGCCAGGCGGTTACGGCAGGTTTTCCACCAACGGGGGGCCAGGGAACATGCAGTGAAAGCCTGGCAAAGGGTTTGGTTGCTGGCAAGAGGTGAGTAATCTGAACAGGTGGCAGGTAAAAATATAGCGAAAGGAGAATCGCAAAATGACTATTGGGGGCAAGACACCAGGGTTTGATAAGTGGTCTAAGAAAGAGCAGGCCGAGTTGGAGACAATCCATAATGATTATCTAGCAAGGCTGGCGGCAGACAAGGCAATAAAAGCCAAGTATGCGGCTATAAGTGAGGAATACAAGAAGAAGCATATGGCTCACATTAAGCTCTATGATTCGACCGCGTCCTCAAGACGGTCAACTCTATAACTGGAGTTGACACGGGCATCAATTGGGCTAATGCGGATTATCCTGGCCCCCCGCATTTTAGCCCTTGAGCAGAAGTAAAGAGGAACGTAATGTACAGACCAACTGCCAATGAATTGAGAGTTTTAAAAGCTCTTAGAGAGCTGGGACAAGGGGATGGGAGAATGGTGGGCTCCAAGACAGGGATAGGCTCTGAGATGGCTGATTACCTGTGCCGCTATCTAACTACGAAGGAGCTTGTCCAAAGGGTAGGCAGGAGATATACCCTAACACCAACGGGGCAGAAAGCTCTTGAGGAAGCCTTCGCCAGAGTTCTCAGCATACTAAGGTCCAAAGAGAGTGATGTAGTTGAGACTCTGGCCAAGATTAGACTGCCCTGAGGAGATGACAAAAATTGCTAAAACGGGAGGGAAACAATGACAGGTAGTTTTGCACCAGCAGTTGAGGCTGCGCCAATAATAGTAGAGCCTTCGCAGCCAGGCTTTGTTCAAACACCCTATATCAGTGATGTAGTCAAACGTGCTCTAATGTATATCCGCAGCGGATTCCCCCTTCACTTGCGGGGTCCAGCCGGCACTGGCAAGACAACCCTGGCACTGTATGTTGCCGCTCAACTGGGGAGGCCAGTAATACTGATTCATGGAGACGAAGAGTTCGGCACTTCAGACCTCGTGGGCGGTGAGTACGGCTACCGGATGAAAAAGACGGTAGACAACTTCATCCATACCGTCCTGAAAACCGAGGAGGATGTAAAGAGAACCTGGGTGGATAACCGGGTGACGGTAGCCTGCCGGTACGGATTTACTCTCCTTTACGATGAATTCACCCGGTCACGTGCGGAAGCTAACAACGTGTTGCTCTCCGTATTGGGGGAGGGAATTCTTGACCTCCCGGCTGGTCGGGACGAGGACAGTCATTTAAGGGTTCATCCTGACTTCTCAGCCATTTTTACCAGTAACCCTGAGGAGTATGCCGGCATTCACAAGGCTCAGGATGCACTAAGAGACAGGATGATAACCATTAACCTGGGCTACTATGATAGAGAGACCGAGATTGCCATCACCCGGGCCAAAGCGGGGGTCTCGCAAGCAGATGCGGAGCGCATTGTGAACCTCGTCAGGGATTTCAGGGAGTCAGGAGACTATGAATTCACCCCTACTGTGCGCGCTGCTATCGCCATCGCCAAGGTCTTAAATATCTCTGGTACCCATCCCATGGCTAACGATAAAACCTTTACCCGCGTCTGTCTTGATGTTCTGGGCTCAGGAGTGGATGGGACTGGTTTAACCAAAGGGGGCAGCAATGAAACGGTGCTCCGCCTAATTAAAAAATATTGCGTCTAGGGAAGCCGCCGGGGTGGTGATTCCTTATTACGTACTTGGCTGCTTGTCACAGAAAGGGCGCAGCAGGCGAGGAAGGAATATGAATTCGGTCGAGCACTTTAAGCTTGGAAACCGTTATAGAGACGAGGGTAAGTACGAGGAAGCCATATTGGAATATCTCAATGCCATAAGGCTGAATCCGGACTTTGCCGAGGCACATAACAATCTAGGCATCATGTATAAAAACAAGGGGCTCTATGAGCCAGCAATCACGGAATACAGAAAGGCAATAGAGCTAAATCCTTGCCTTGACCAAGCTTACGATAACCTTGGGGCAATATATCTTAAAATGGGGCTTTATGACGAGCCCATTGAGCTATTGCAAAAGGCGTTACAAATAAATCCTCAAAACCCAAGAGCCCACAATAACCTAGGGATTGCGCACGAAGGGAAGGGGGAGTATGCCGCTGCCATAGAGGAGTATAAGAAAGCCATTGAGCTTGCCCCCGACTTGGCAGAGGGGCATTATAACCTCGGGGTCATCTTGGGCATGATAGGCAACTACGAGGCATCGAGCGACGAATTGAACCAGGCAATAGAGCTTCAACCTCGGGACGCCGGGGCACATTACAATCTGGCCCTGACATATAAAAATAGAGGCATGACCGAAGATGCCATAGCCGAGTATCAAAAGGCTATCGCTCTCGACCCTAACCTGACGGAAGCGCATTACAACCTGGGGATGCTCTATGAAACCAAGGGAGAAAAGGAGAAAGCCATTGAGGCGCGGAGAAGATACCTAGAGGTGAGCGCTTATAGCAAATGCGGTTAAAAGTAAGTAGACCTGTCACTCTAAAGCACCATAGGAGGGCTTAACCATGGAGGAAGAGAGAAATCAATTGGAAGAAGCGGTCGACGGTTTAGTTCGTATACTGGAGATGTTTCAACCCACGTCATTCTTTGGTAAAGCGGCAGACTTGGAGAAGCTGGGGCTGATGGAAAAAGTGTCGGAGGTACAAAGCAAGTGGCTGGAGCGTGCCTCTGATATACTAACTCAGGTCCGTGGGCTTAGGGCCCGCTGCAGAGAGCCGGTTCTAGCCAAGAAGCTAGATGAAGCCATAAACCAGATTGAGGAGATGAGGCGACCCCTCCTTTGACGGCATAAAGTTAAGGAGGAATACGGGAAAGTGCCAGAAGAGGGCAAATATATCTATTGCATAATTGAAAATTCAAATGCCAGGAACTACGGTCCCATTGGTATTGGTGATCGGGGAGACGAGGTAACCACCATTCCCTATGGCGACCTCAGTGCCGTGGTAAGCAGTATACCTATGAGTAGATATGTGGTGAGCCGGGAGACCATGACGGCGCACGAAAAGGTCCTTGAGGAGGTGATGAAGGATTGTCCCGTCCTCCCGGTCAGGTTTTACACGGTGGCGCCTTCGGTAGATGAAATCCGCAGCCTTCTGAGAAGAAGACATGCCGAATTTAAAAATCTACTTAGATACCTGGATAACAGAGTAGAGCTGGGGCTAAAGGCTCTTTGGCAAGATATGAACAGGGTCTTTCAGGGAATCATTGATGAGAGTGATGAACTAAAGGCACTGCAGAAGAAGATAGTGGCTACCACTTCGGGCAAAGCCGAAACCGAGAGTAAAGCTCTAACGACGGGGGTGAAATCCCGGCTGCAGGAGGAGAAGGATAAAGAAGCCGATGGCTTACTTGACCCTTTGAAAAAGATTTCAGTGGATGTCCGTTACAATGAGACGCATGGCGATGACATGATATTTAATGTCGCCTTCCTGGTGGATAGACGCTGGGAGAAGGATTTCGACATCAAGGTGGAAGAATTAACAAAGGCTCACAATGACGGAATCAGGTTTATCTATGTGGGACCAGTGCCACCATATAGCTTCGTCAACATAGTGGTAAAGGAGTGAAATGCCATCTAGAAACAAGCGGGTATTGCCTGCCAGAGCCTTGTCTTGGAACGTCCTCAGCGGGAACGTTTCAAGCCCAACTGTGATGAGGATACCTCTGGTTACCAATACCGGGAGACTGCCTCTGGTTACGGGGGGAGTACCCTTTTCTATGAATCGTGGTGAAATGCATGGTTTGAAGCATGACAGGGATAGTGGGGCAGTGCCTGGCTTGAAGCATGTTGGGAATAAGGGTGCCAACCAGGAGACGCTGGAAAACGCCTCTGAAAAAGGTGTGGTTGGGATTCGCAAAAACGCTGTAACATTACTCACCAAGGGTAGCCGCTGTCCCTGGTGTGGCGAAAGTAACATTAGCCGTGAAATGAAGGCGAATAAGCGCTCTCTATGGCGTTGTCTGGGCTGCAACCGGCGCTGGTGGGCGCTGGCAGATAACCCGCGGAGAGTGGCACAGCACCGCCCCAGATTGAGCCAGCAGGTGTACCAGCAAACATTCTGGAAAAAGGTCGGAGGCATCGCTGGCTGGTAAACGGGTAAGGAGGTTAAGAGATGTGTCCCAGAAAACGAGTAGGACTGGTTAGCGGGGTAGTACCCCATATTTCACCACATCCCCAGGGAGGTCTTGTCAGCGCCAAGCCACCAATAACCTCCTGGAGATACCTGGGTATGCCCCCAACCGGGCTGGTACCTGGGGAAATACCAAGAAGCCGGAAAGCGATACCACTGGAGTATGATTTATTAGAGTTCTTGTTCGGGGTCATAGCGGCACCGGTGGTTCTGCCCGCCCTCATGCTGCGGTCTGTGGCTGAAGCAGTGGAAGAGCAGGCGCGCTATGAAGCAGATATTGAAGCTATGCTAAGAGATGAATTGCTGGAGAACGAGATGCGCTATGAAACTGGCGAGATAAGTGAAGAAGCCTACAGAAAAAGAAAAGCAGACCTTACCAAACGATTAAAGGAGCTTGAGAAATAGACGGTTAATCAAACTTGGCCTAAGTAGATGAGGTGAAGATATGCCTTTAGAAGCACAGAGAGATGGTAGCGGTGGCGGGTTAGTTGATGTGATAGACAGGATTCTGGACAAGGGGCTGATTATCAATGCCGATATCATGATATCCGTTGCCGGTGTAGAGCTACTGGGGATTAAGATAAGGGCTGCCCTAGCATCGTTTGAAACAGCCGCCAGATACGGGTTGGAATTCCCTTCGGGGACTAATATCCAAACCCCAGCCTGGCAGGAGGCAATGGTTGCCAAGGAGAATTGCCCTCAATGTGATAAGAGGGTGCCAACTGAGGAGCTAATAACTACCGGATGCCCCTGGTGTGGCTGGATAAGCGCCAAGGCAAAAGCGGCTCCGCCAGCAGTATAAAGAAGGAGTAGATATGCCCATTTTCGAAGCCATCTTTGACAGGGTTCGTAAGGAGGCTGAAGAGGAGAAGGTAAAGGAGGGCGAGCTTGCCTATTGGCTGGAATGTCCCGGCTGTGGTAAGAGGGTGGTGAAGAAGCAGCTTCTGAGCAAGGGGTGTTATGTCTGCGGGTGGCATGAGGCCACGGACGGAGCGGAGCTTGCCAAAATCCTGCGTGATAGTCAGGTGAGGAATGACACCATTGGTAGGGAGGAAAAGACGGCATCATATAGGACAAATTGCCCTCAGTGTAAGGCATGGGTAATCAGGCATGAGCTAACGGAAAGGGGATGTTATAGATGCGGCTGGAAGCCCGAGCCGTATTGAGCTGAGCTTGGTCGCAATCGTAGAAAATGAGGAGTGACCATCATATGGGAACAATCTATCACCGAAATCCTCGAATGGAGCAAGTGGATATCTCAATTTACAGAGCTACGCTGCTGGCAAAGGCCAGGCGTAAGGTCGCCGAAGCTGAGAGAAAGAGGGGGGAGCCTCTGGAGAAAAGCGAGGTCGAGGCGATAGTGAAAGAGGAGTGGCGGAGATGGGAAAACCTGTTGAGCCCTAGGGAAACCACAGAGGAGGAATATGAGAGGTCTGAGGAGAAATTTGAAAGTCCGGACCTCCTGCGGAAGCTTATGGAGAGGCGATAGGATGCCGGCAGGCAGCGAGTTATATAGTGGGGTGCAACAAAAATGTTACGACCTAACGCTGTTGAGTTAGATATCCTGATGGTAGTCAGCGAGCTGGGAGAGGCTGATTTCATAGAGGTAGGCTCTGAGACAGGACTGGGCTTGACGAAGGCTTCTCATCTGTGTAAGCACCTAGCTATGCATGATTACCTCCGAAGACAAGAGGTGGGGCATATGCTAACACCGGGCGGGCAACGAGCCTTGGAGACCTATGGAAAGGAAACCAATCGCCAGGCCAGGAATCTCCCCGTGAGGGAAAAGAAACCCTATTCTCCTGCTGAGAATAGGGTTCTCGGCAGGTCAGAAGCGGAGGCTTCAACCTCGGGAAAGCAGAGGGGTGCTCATTCCAGAAAGGGACCAAAGGAGGCTACGAAAGTGTCCCTGCAAAAGGGAGGGTTTTTTTCCACAGCTAACACAGCAATGTTAGTGCATGACAGGGGTAAACTTCAACCCCCGGGAAGCACGAGGGCACTCGCTTCAAATAGGACGAGGGTGCAACTGGCTGGAAGCGTGATAGTATTACCCCCGGGAAATGTGAAGATATTGCCCCCGGGAAATGTGACAATCCCCCTTGTCAGCGGCGTAGTTGCTTTCCATTAGTTGAGGTAATACAGAAAGGAGGAAATGCCAAAATGGAACATCAGGAGATAAAGGTGATAAGAAAGGAAGCAGAGTACGTGGTGCTTGAGTGTGGACTCTGCGGGGGGACAGGCGCTGACCCCTTAATTGGGGTGGGCAAATGCCCTGCCTGCGGCGGAAAGGGGACTATTCGGGTGAGGGAGCCATATGTCCAGTGTCATTATTGCGAGGGCACAGGCGTCCAGCATGATCGCAGTGGCTTCGCCCGCCGCCTGACCTGCTCCGTTTGCTCCGGGAAGGGCGCGATACATATTACCGGGGAGGTGAAGAATTGCCCTGCCTGCAAGGGAACGGGAAGGACGCTGGCAGATGAATTTGGGCTCCCTTGCGTGATTTGCTCAGGCAAGGGCGTGGTGCGTGTCTAGGGACATAAGCTGGCAAGAGGCGGTTTGGATGAATTTTTTCTAAAGGAGGTCGAGAAATGGGGGTACAACCAGAATTACCTAGAATAAGGTCGGTGCCGAAGAGGATAGCAGCCCGAAGACCACCGATGCCAAAAGGGGAGATTGCAGTAAAGCGGGCGGAGGTTAAATGCGCCTTCTGTGAGGGCACGGGTAAAGACCCATTCGGGGTCATGTCCCATCTCTCCAATTGCAGCGTCTGTGGAGGAAAGGGGGTGGTGAAGGTTGCCAAACCCTATGTTACCTGCCGTGCTTGTGAAGGGACGGGCATCCAGCCTTTTACCAGGCTCACCTGCCTTGCCTGCGGTGGCAGGGGTATAACTAGTGTCGCTGAGAAGACAGAGACCTGCCCGGTTTGTGGCGGCGCCGGTGCTGATACAGAGAACCGCTATTGCCTGCGCTGTCACGGCAGTGGCGTAGTCCCACTAAAAGAGCCAGCCACAGCCAAAGGAACTTGAGATACGGGGTGAGAAATGGGTGAAGAAGATAAGAATAAAGGTGATGAAAAAGACAAAAGAATTAGAGAGCTAGAGGACAAGATAAAGAGGTTGGAGGAGAAGGGCGAGGTGCCTGAGGGGACAGCGGCCAGCATACTCAAGGGGCTGGGAGGAATTATTCCTGGCCTTGATGGGCTTCTAAAGGGTCTGGAAAAGTCAGAGGCGTTTCGGGAAAGACTGGAAGCTATTGACCAGGAGATCGAAACCAGGCTAAGAAGCCAGCCGCTGAAAAGAACAGAGGGAGGAGCGCCATCGTTTCAATCTAGCTTCTCCCGGAGAACCATGCCTAGGAGTATTCCCCATACCAAGAGGCAAACGACCCCACGGGTAAAGCGGGAGGTTGCAGCTTCTTTGGAACCGCCGGTTGATGTGTTTGATGAGGAAACGCACCTTCGCGTTCTGGCTGAACTGCCCGGTGTCGGGGAGAAGGATATTAAGGTAACCCTGAAGGAAGCCCAGCTCGTCATATCAACCGATACACCCACCCATAAATATTATAAGGAGATAACTCTACCCTGTGCGCCCAAGGGAGAGGTAGATAAACTATACCGGAATGGCGTGCTGGAGCTTACCTTGCACAAGGAATAGCGATAGAGAATTATGGTTGTTGATATTGATGAAAAAAACCTGAAGCACGGTGTGCTGGGGCTGGTAATAGCCCTGGTAGAAATAATCAAGGATACCCTTAAGCTTCAGGCAGTGAAGCGTATGGAAGGCGGCAGCCTCACTCAGGAAGAGATGGAAAGGCTGGGAGAGGCACTTATGGACCTGGATAGAGCCATTGATGAGATAAAGCAAGAGCAGGGAATTACCGAGTCGGTGAAATCGGTAAGAGACGGCCTGGACAATTTGGTGGACGATGTCATCGACCAGTTCATAAATCCGGAGAGGTGGCGGAAGGAAGTCGAATCAAGGGGGGAATCTAGCCATGCAGCAAGATGATAAGGCTCAAGTAGCTTCAATGAACAAGACCGAGACCTTCACAACTGGGCAAGGAAGGTATCTCTACTGTGTTGCCGATAGCGGGGAACGGGTGAGCATGGGAACTATTGGGATTGATGGCAACAAAGTCCATACCATTCCCCACCGGGATATATGCGCCGTAGTGCACGAATGTCCTGCCGAGCCGTATCAGTCAGCCGACAGAGAGATAGTGAACTCCTGGGTATTGGCGCACCAGAAGGTGGTGGACGAAGCCTGGGAAAAGTGGGGCACAGTGCTTCCCCTGGGATTCGATACCATAGTCATAGATAAAGACGGTGTTGGGGCAGAGGAGAATGTCAGAAACTGGCTTCAGAGTGACTATGATAAGCTCAAGAGTAAGATGGAGAAGGTGAGAGGCAAGGCCGAGTACGGGGTGCAAATCTTCTGGGAACCACAGGTTATTGTCCAATATCTGGCCGATTCTAGCCCTGAAATCAGCCAGATTGAGGAGGAAATCAAATCCCAACCAAGGGGTGTTGCTTATCTGTATAAACAGAAGTTGGAGAATACACTGAAAAGAGAGTTGGAATCCAGAGCCGACCAGTGCTTCAGAGATTTCTATGAGTGTATCCGGAGACACGTTGATAACATTGTCGTGGAAAAGACAAAACAGGGTGACCAGAATACGCAGATGATAATGAACCTCTCCTGTTTACTCCCCAGAGACAAATCGGCCGAATTGGGAGAGGAACTGGAGAACATAAATAGCATTGAGGGATTTTCAGTTCGCTTTACCGGACCGTGGCCGCCATACAGTTTTGTCGGCACGTGACGATATAGAGGTTATAAATGGAACCAACTAGGGATACACATTATACATTGGTAGACTTGCTGGACAGGGTGCTTGATAAGGGCGTGGTGCTCTACGCTGATATTATCGTCTCAGTGGCTGGCATACCTCTTATCGGGGTCAACCTGCGGGCAGCACTGGCCGGGATGGAGACCATGGTAAGTTACGGGATAATGCAGGAATGGGACCAGAAAGTCCGTGCCCAGTGGAGTGAGACCAGAACAGAGAGTGGGCTACCTCTGACCGCGGGAGA
>Ga0114921_10001573_pt1 | contig 10529 bp, 9 predicted proteins | sample BentaG_FD_87016 | JGI IMG/M metagenome (GOLD analysis project Ga0114921, IMG submission 87016) | Deep subsurface microbial communities from South Atlantic Ocean to uncover new lineages of life (NeLLi) - Benguela_00093 metaG | ecosystem: Environmental > Aquatic > Marine > Oceanic > Sediment ...
TACACAGGAAAAGACCATCTTCATCATCGTTTGGTCAATCTAGGATTTACGGAGACAGAAACAGTACTTTTCATTTATCTAATAGCAGCCTGTCTGGGAATAAGTGGGATTAACCTTATAACTATTGGGGACTTAAAGATCTATTTTGAACTTCTTCAAGGATTTTATATATTTATTATAGTTGTTATACTTATGCTTGCCGGACGTGAACTAACCGGAAAGTAAATAAGAAAGTTCTTCACTTTACAATCTCTCATTGGAGATGGAATATTAAAAATGGTTATTTCCTTCTCCATACTTTATAATTACCTATAGATCGTCGGAGGATAAAAATTTTGCCCGAAGAATTCTCTCAAATCATAATCTGGAAGGAAAATTAGTAATAGGAATGCAAAATAGAATGATAGTCTATGCAAGAAAAGATTAAAATGAATATAATTGCCGAAAATATACACGATATCCTCAATGAATTGGAAAAAGAGCTCTCTAAAAAGCTCTTATGGAAGATTAGCGATAAAAGAGTTATATATCTAGAAAAGAAACCCGGTAACAAGCTAGTTAAAATCAAGATACACTTAGCCGATGGAAGAAAGAAGGTGATCTGGGTAAAGTTTAACAAAGCACTTTTTATTGATCCTGAGAGGGGCCGAGAAAAGGGACAAAGAGAATATGAGACTCTACAACAGTTAAATGCAGGATTTAATCATTATGAAGATAAAAAAAGGTTCGGTGTTTTGAAACCGCTAGTCTTTCTTCCTGTATCTGGAGGAGTTGTTACTGAAAACTTCCCCGGTAGAACGCTCTACAAAATATTATTAAAAAGATGCACTTACTTGAATATCCCTGGATGGGCAGAATTGACAGATTGTTTATGCAATTGTGGTCAGTGGTTGGCCAGATTACATCAAATCACTTTACAAAGGAAGACAATTAAAGGCGATGAATTGGATTTATTGCAACCCGAGGCCATAGAAAGAGATTTTACTCTATTGCGTAAAATAGGACTCGAAAGGGATACCTTAAGAAGAGTTGGTCACTATCTTGAGGAACATTTACATGAGGTTAAAAGTTTAACCCTGGATGAAGTAGGACACCATTCAGATTTAAGTTTCCGAAATTTATTAGTGGGACCGAAGGGTGAAATCATAGGGAGCGATTTTGAGAATTTTCGGGTTTCTTCCTGGTCTTTTCACAGTCTGGCTTTATTCTTGGTTTATTTGCAAACATTAGCAAAGTATCCACTTATAGCTCCTACGAAAATACGAAATTTAGGACAAGCTTTTTTAAAAGGATATCGGAGTAATATTTGCTTTCATATCGATAAGAAGATTCTCAATTTTTTTGAAGTCCGTTATATGACCCTAGTTACAGCAAATGAAATGGCGTTAGCAAAAGACCGGGTACGGATATGTAGGTGGATTATTCTTAAAAGAATGTCTCAAATATTTAGGAGGTGGGTTAATAAAAAAATCAGGTAATGATACTCCTGAAGGAGTGCGAACTCGGATTGAAATTCCCCTTGATTTTGCTCTATACGGAGTGGATCGGGGGAAAAAAATGGTCGAGTTTGTGGAAAAGAAGGAAGGTCTTTTAGCCAGGAAAAAAATTCTGGATTTAGGATGTGGTGGCGGGGGGATAAGCATTGCTTTTGCAGAAAAGTGTAAACATGTTACTGCGGTAGATTTGAAGGAAAAGAATATAAGCTTATTGAAACAGCGACTTCAGGAAAGAAGGTATAAAAATGTATCTCTTTTAAGAGGCAATGCTCTTAATCTTCCTTTTAAGAATATGCAATTTGATAAAGTTATTGTTAATGGGCTATTGGAATGGGTAAACTGGGACCGGGAAGAAGCACCAGCGCAATCACAGGGTCAATTATTAGCTGAAGTGTTCAGGGTTTTAAAGAAGGGGGGGATTTTATATTTAGGTATCGAGAATAGATGGTGTCTTATAAACTTTATCCGGGATCCACATATGAAGATACCATTTGTAACTGTTCTTCCCCAGAGAATTGCGGATTGGATTTCTATTTTTTTAGCCAGCAGACCTTATCAGATGCCTATTCATTCCTATTGGAAATTGAGACAAATGCTTATTGAGAAAGGCTTTGCCAAGGTATGCATTTATGCACCGCTGATTAATTACCGCTATCCTATTGTTTATCTGCCCTTAGATAAAGATGACGATTCCATGGATAAAGAGTTAAAATTAGGCGAGATAGGCACAAAATATAGAGAAGCGGATCTGGGTAAATTACTAATTATTAAATTATTATATATAAAACTGATACATAAATTATCTTTAGGAAAACTTTTTACCCCGGGTTTTGTTGCTCTAGCCTATAAATAAATTATCAGAAAAAAAGATTTTACCATTATGAATCCAGTATGAATACTATTTGTAATAACCATATTAGAGCGAGGAGGCGCTTAGGAAAATTACAATAGTTTATGTTAACCGTAAGGTAGTAGAGCGATTGCATAGTTTTTGGGATTTAGCTGTTATTAAAAGAGTTAGAAGACCAAAAGAAAGCTCTATTCGAAAACTCCTAAAGGAGACCGGTTCGAAGGTTAATTTTGTCGAGACTCTTAAGGAAATTGATATCTTTGAGGTTCTTTATACTGATTTTACAGAGATCCGTTATCAGAGAGGCTGTGCTAAGGCTCAATTGATGCCGATAATCGATCATACGAGCAAACTTGTGATTGGGCATGCTCTTGGGGAGAGCGCTAATACAGAGTTAGCCTTAAAGTCCTGGAGTAAAGCCAAGGATAGGCTTCAATGAAGTATCTTGACAACATTAAAAATCCACCTGGTGTTAAAGTCTAAAGCAAAATAAATAATGGCAATTTCTAGCTTATTTAGGACAGCGAAAACACTGATTATGTAAAGACGGACATCCCACTGCTCAAAAAACCAATAAATCTTCTTTAATATTTTGAATGGCAATTTTTTATCGCCAATCTGATAAATAGAGTTAGAATCACTTTCCAAATATTTCTTCTTTAAAAAGTTAACATACTCGATCATAAAATAGCCTAAAATAACTACTAGCCCAGTGATGAAGAAGAGTTTGTTATTATATTTTATGATCAAACCATATGTAATTCCAACATAACAAATGCTCTCGACAATCTTATTCGCGATTCCATCCAAAAATGCTCCATACCCTGAACTTATGCCCTTAAGGCGTGCAAGATGCCCATCGGCAAAATCCAAAGTACAATGTAACTGAACAAAAATAGCCCCTAAGAGAAGAAAAACGTAAACACTGGAGGCAAAGCAAAAACCTGCCAAAATACCAGCTACTAAAGAGATAAATGTCAGTTGGTTAGGACTAAAGCCAATCTTAGCAAAAAAATTGGCTAACCTCTTACCAAGCCGAAGATTTATGTATCTGGCAATAGGGTAGTTCTCTATTCTATCAAGAGTTTCTTCGGCATTTTTAATATCACTCTTATTCTTTATTTTCCACAAGACAGCTGACGAGAAGTCAGGACCTCCCTTTTTGATAAGTCTTATCAACCTCCTTCTATCATAAATATAATTTGCCTTTAAGACTAAAGTGTCAGAAGAAGGACGTATCGATTTGACGACTTGAATGTCCGATCTTTTACCGAGACTGGCTTCAACGAATTGTCTCGTCCTATTGACTTCCTCAGTACACAAGATAACTTCCTTAAAAGGAACTTCCTTTAAAAGTTCAATGAACCAATTCAACACCAATTGAGACTTAATGTTAATGAAAAAACAGGACTCTGAATCCATTTTATAATCATCGATAATCAAGTTCATGCCTTTAGCTATTTTCTTTTCTCTACATCTTTAGTGAAAATTATACAGATGTCCTGCAAAAAATAGACAGAGAAATTACAAAAAACCCTATAGAAATTTTTCATAACAAAGTCATACAACCTTCCCAAAATGGCAATACAAGGCCTCTTGCTTTTACTGAGTTCACAGGATAATCCTCTTGCGAAAGTGTCAACTACTTTAAATCCTACCTGTTTTCCTAATTTACGTAATTCAAAAATTGAATATCCCCTTTCCCACCCATAAGGCCATCTTCCCATTCTGATGAGCAGTTTTCTAAAGAGGGTATATATATTATATTTTTGAGGGACATCAATAATTAAGTAACCATCGTCGCCCAAAAGCCTTTTATGTTCCCTCATCAAGGGAACTGGGTTCTTAAAATGCTCTATAACTCCCTGACTAAAAATCAAATTAAAAAAGCTGTCTTTAAAATCAGTGCTTAAAGCGTCGGCAACCTTTAAATTTATTTTGCCATTAAAATGTCTTCCAACTCTTTCAGCAACTTGAATGGCTTTACTAGATATGTCTATAGCCCAGACGTTTGCATGTGTATGCTCAGCAATGTAATAGGAATCTATGGCTGTGCCACAACCTATTTCCAGTACATTTACCGGCCCTTTATTCTGAAGGGACTTTACGTATTTTTGAATCATCTGTATAAAAAGAATGTGTTCATTAATATGCAATTTAATAAGTTTTTCAATGTCATCTTTTTTCAGAAACTCATCCCAAATTTTTTCGAAGGAATAATCCGACATAACGAATTTTGCTACTTAAAAAAATTCACTTTAAACCTGAAACGAATACAAATTTCCAATCAAAGAGGATATCTTCTGGGGATACTTTCATATTGTATAAACGCTTAAAATTATCATCAGCTTCCAGGTGAAGTTTAACGATTTTGTTGCAAATCCCATCAGACAACCCTGAATTATTCAGCCAATTTCTCATACTCACTTGTTTCATGATGTAAGGCTTTATTATGATATCCCTAAAGCCTGCCCTTTCATATAAATCATTTAAATCATCCTCAAAAAATGTGAGCCTCTTCTCTTTCAATTTAAATATTTCAATATAACGCTGACGGACAGATTTATCAGGGGGGATTCCTTCACACAAAACCATGCACTTCTCCTTTTTCAAAACTCTAAATGCTTCTCTCATAGCTTTATCTGGATGTTCAATGTGATGAAAAACCATACGGGCTGTTATCAAATCAAAATGTTCATCGGGAAATAAGAGGTTTTCGGCGTTCATAAGCTGATAATCGATAATATAATTTATATCTCGGGACGCTTTTTTGATCATTTCTTGAGAAATATCGATTCCTGATACTCTATTAACTTTCGCGGATAATTGGCGAGTTAGTATTCCTGTCCCTGAACCTAAGTCTAAGGTATTAAAGGATTTCTGGGGTTTACAGAATGTAATAAAGGCCTTCAAAAAGTTTTCTCTTTTAATCCATTCTAAGTTATCGAATTTTTCAGACCTTACTTTCCAAAAATTTTTATTATAATCCATTAGAAATCATCATATCCGGCTAAGAATCCCAAAGTTAATCTTTTTGCTCTATTTTCTTCTATGTTATTAAAAGTATAAGAACCATTCCTGAATATTGCTATCAGCAGCCAAATAAATTGGAATTTGTTTTTTAGCTAATTTGTAGTATTTTTCGATTTTCTATCATTTCTCTCCCATTCTCCGCTAAAAGCTTTTAGCACAGGAAAAATTTAATGTCAAAAGGCACAATAGATCTTGCTCATATCGCCATTGATGTTCTCTTAAATAATGGAGGCTTGATAGTCGGTACTTGCTATCACAACTCTTCTTTATAGATTCTTGAAGCCCGGTGAACAAACGATGCAATTCTAACATTAGTTGCCTCAATCTCTGCAGATATATACCATCAGCAAAGCCTTTATACGCTCCATTTTATCAACAGAATTTTGTGTATATTTTCTAAATCTAAAGGCTTAGGACGTATCCAAAAAAATAGATAAGATGAAATCTTTAATGCAAATGTACACAATAAATAAAAAATCTTTTTTATTAAAGGATGAATAATCTTATGGTAAAGGGACATATTGATTCATTACACTTGCTCAATTAAGTTGCTGAGTTTAATGCATATTTTGGACCAATCATATGGATTAACAAGATGATTCCAGGATTCCTGCCACCTCATTGTGCGTGCCTTTTTTATAGCCTCTATCCATTTATCTACCTTGTGAGGCACAATGATTACATTAGGAAAATTTAACCTCTCTACCTCTCTTAAATTAGCTGAAACGACAATCTTCTTGGCAGCAGTATATTCTATTAATTTTATGTGAAAAGCTAAATCTTGAAAATAAGACTTTTCGTTAGGTAAAACTGCTATGTCCATAGCAGCAAAACAGGGATGAATATATTCAAAAGAAACTGCACCGGTAAAAATGATATCCGGGTCTTTCATTTTTTTACTAAGATTAACGAAATCCTTTCCCGGTCCAACTAAAAACAATACAGCATCTTTCATTTCGTTTTTTAGCTTCTTAAAAACTCCCATTAAAAATTTCAGATTCATCCAAGGACCAAAGTTTCCTACACAACCTATGACAAAACGCTGCCCCAGACCATATTTTTGTTTGATCCTTTCAATTTGATATTTTTGTATCTTACGAAAATCCTCTAAATCTGTTCCATTCGCTATCAACAAAGCCTCTCTTTGATATTTAGCTCTGATAAAATCTATTAATCCTGAAGAACAAGCAATCACTAAATCTGCCTTTTTTGTTTCTTTTTGAGTATGATTATAGACGAATTTGCCGAATTTACTTTCAAAATCCTTAGCAGGAAGGTCTACAAAATCATATATATATTTATATTTTTTATCTTCTGGCACAGAAAAGAGAAAATAGTTACTGCTTAAGACGATATCAATATTATTTTTAATACAAAATCTATCAAGCTGAACTCTATTAAAATGATTAGCCAAGCCTAGAGGACGATGCAGTATAGGAAATTCCACTATCTTAAGTTTTCCTTCTTTTTTGATTTTTGTTCTTTTAAATAGGTCTTTCAGGCTAACTGATATTCGCGAGACCAATGTATAACTGTAAGACTCAGTCCATGATAAATAGAAACAGTTATGCCATTGCGATAGATGTCTGGCTATCTCTTTTTCGCGAACTTTAACCTTATAGGTAGGAACATGCGGAATAACTAAAACATTTTTTTTCATAGATTAGCTATTTTCTCAACACGAGAATTAATGTTTCTGACCAAAAATAAGAAAAGGGTAAATTTTCTAAGAGAGCATCAAAAATTACCATTAGTCCGAAAAGAATGCGATGTTTCTCCCAGAATTTATAATTATAGAGCATCCCCCCCGTACCAATTTTTTTCTGTAAAGATAATCCATTTTGTTTAAAAATTCTCGTCCATTCTTTATGATTTTTGATCGAAATATGACGAATCACTTCTTGATTAAATACAGAATTATATTCTATATGTCCAGATAATCCAACTTCTTTGAAATTAAAAAGCCTTCTCCATATAACTCTAGCAATTTTATTCAATACACCTTCCCTCTTATTAGGTGTAGTAATGATAGCTAATCCGCCTTTCTTAAGGACTCGGTATATTTCTTTTATAGCCAGCCGGGGCTCTTTAAGATGTTCAAGCACTTCCGAGCATATTACTATGTCAAAGAAATCGTTTTCGAATCTTAAACTACAGACATCCATCAATTCAAAACTACAATCATCTCTATTAAGAAATTTCTTTCTGGTATTGGCAAAATCTATGGCCGGTTTATACTTGTCAATTCCAGTAACTTGAAGATTATAATCCTTGTTAGCTGATTCTTTCAATTTAAAATCGATATAACCTCTACCGCAACCTGCATCTAAGATATTAAATCTTTGTTTCTTTGATTTTCTGACTACTCTGCAAAAACAGTTTATAATTGAATCTATCCTGCGCCAATGCGAATATCTATCAGCAAAAGAAATAATTCTATCTGCATAGTCTGCATCCAAATGTAATAAAACATAGACATTAGCTTGGCTAAAATCAAAAGACTTTTTTAACTTCATAACTAATGAAAATAAATTATAATATCTTAAATCTCCTAATAGCGCGATATAAATTCAATATAGAATTTCGATAAATTAAAAAATCCTGCTTTTTTATGATAACAGTATCTGTCAAACCATTTCCACTGATTTTCATAAAGGCAACTAGAATAATGGCAGCGTAAACCAAATAAGAACATGTGGTTGCTAAGGCTGCTCCTCTGATACCCATCCTTGGGATAAGCACTATATTTAAGAAAATGCAAACTATAATTGTCACCATTGCGGAATAAGTGGCAATCTGAGGTCTGCCAGTCCCGCTTAAATAATGTTTAAGGATTTTTGTAACACTTAAACTCGCCATGCCGGGTAAAAGAATCCATAGAGGTTGAACCGCCAGCAAGAATGGCTGACCAAATAATAGTTTAATCAAAGGCCTGGCTGTAATAAAAAAAACAAAGGCAGCTAAAAATGTTAAAAATACACTGTGCCTGCAAACAGCAGCAGTATCTTTATTTTTATCCTTAAGCAAGGATGAAGATACTTTAGGGAATAAAGCCGTCCCTATAGCCGTGGGTATGTTCCAGAGGTGTTCGGCTATGAGGGATACAGAATAATAGCCCAAAAATCTTGCGCCCAGAAAGAATTTCACCAGATATGAATCTAAGCGGTTTATGAGATTATAAAGGATATTACCAAAATGCCCCTTCCATCCATAAATTAAGACATCTTTAATCAAATGTAAGTTTAATCGCCAGCCTTTCTTAAAATGGTTAGATAAAAGAACAATTGCAGTAAGAGAAGCCACGACATATGCTAATAAATTGGCGATAATACACAATAAGAGGCTTTGCCAGAATAAACACACTACAGCTATAAAAACTGTTGTTGAGACCACCCTGATAATATTGATTAAATTGTATCTTGGAATATCGTTCAAACCTAAGAAAATCCATGATAAGAAAACAGTAATTAGGTTGAGAGGAATAAACAACAGGGCAACCTTAAGATAAAGAGGATTTACGCTCTCTAAAAGATAAAGTGAAATCAACTTAAAAAGAGCAAATACTAACGCCATTCCGATAACTCCCAAGAAAATGGCCAAAAAGATAAAATTTATTATCAAATCCTCAAGACGGTATTTCTTTTTTCCTATGTAATATACACCGGCTACGGGGACAGAAGAGTGAACTAAATTAAAGCTTGTGGTAGCAATCATAAATACTAAAAAATATATACCCTTACCTTGAGGCCCAAAAGTCCTGGCTAAAATGACACTAGACATCAAAGAAAAAACAACTACTACAATCTGAGAAGAAAAATTTATTAAAGAATGTTTTGTTATATCCATATACAGAACCAGTAATTTATTTGAGCACTTTAATAATTATCTTAACACTCAGGTGCAGTCGTTTGCCTTTTTTGCTTAATTCTATTGTGAACAACAGTTAACTCGAGGAATATTCTTTTTAGTTAGCAATTCTTTATACAACTTTGTTATTCTTTCGACCATATTCTCAGCACTAAAATTCAAAGCAATCTCTTTTCCTGCTTGCCCCATACCTTCTCTTTTTTCTTTATTACAAAGAAGAATCTCAATATATTTTGCTAATTCCTCTGGATTTTTTGGGGGAGCTAAAAAACCGTTCTTGTTATGAATTACTAAATCAGGTATCCCTCCAACATTACTGGCCACAATTGGTTTTCCTATAACCATAGCTTCAACTAACACCCTTCCCATTCCTTCGTTAAGAGAAGGCAGAACAAAAATATCATAAATCGAAATAATTTTAGGCACATCTTTTCTCCAGCCCAAAAAAATAATATTCTCTTTGATGTCCATCTTAAGAACTTTCTTCTCTAAATCTTGCCTGAGGGGTCCATTTCCTGTGAATATAAAAAAGATATCAGGATATTTAGAAATTATATATTTAGCAACCTCAATCAGAAATTCAGGTCCTTTAACAGGCACAAGCCTGCCTACTGTTCCTACGGTTAAAGAATTCTCAGATATTCCCAGCTCCTTTTTAAAATTTTGTTTATCATTAAAAGGCAATTCTTTGAATTTATTTAGCTCTATCCCGCTATTGATAACGACAATTTTATCCCCATTAGCAATTTTAAATAATATATAATCTTTTTTTTCTCTATTGGTAACAGCAATTATTTTGTCAGTAATGTAGGAAGTTATTTTTTCCATAAAAATAAATAATTTTATTTTAATAAAGCCAAAATAACCAAAGAAGACATGACCATGCGGTGTGTGTATTATAATTGGAACCTTTGAAAGAAAAGCAGCTAATCTTCCTATAATACCGGCTTTAGAGGTATGAGTGTGAACAATTGTTGGTCTTTCTTTAATTAGCAATATATAAAGAGAAAAGAGGGCTAATAAATCATAAACAGGGTTTATTCGCCTAATTAGAAAGTGATTATTAACTACCTTCACCCCTTTTAATTGTGCCTCTTTAAGATCAGATATAAGAGAAGCACGTCCTTCTTTACTCATTTTGGATTCATACGTAGGCCCCTTGACTAATATGACCTCATATTTTTCTTTATCTATTCCTAAAACGGTGCGTATTGTATCTTTGGCTGAACCTCCCTTATCTAAGCGGGTAATTATATGAATTATTTTATATTTTTTCTGCATAA
>Ga0114921_10001574_pt1 | contig 10529 bp, 13 predicted proteins | sample BentaG_FD_87016 | JGI IMG/M metagenome (GOLD analysis project Ga0114921, IMG submission 87016) | Deep subsurface microbial communities from South Atlantic Ocean to uncover new lineages of life (NeLLi) - Benguela_00093 metaG | ecosystem: Environmental > Aquatic > Marine > Oceanic > Sediment ...
GACCGATAGCTCTACTAGGCCCCAAAGTCGAGTCTTTGAACATCGAGCTAGAAGTAGGTCTTCTTCAGATAGTCATGCCCTGCCTGGAGGATCTGACGATGGGTTTCCTCCCACCGAGCGAGTTTCTCATACATGTCCTTGCCTTGGTGGTCCTCCGTCTTCTCCGCCAGATCTTCATAGAGGTCTCGAGATCTCATCTCCATCTCGATGCCTGTCTGGAGAGCAGCTAGTTCATCGCCGGCGGGTTCCACCTTGCCTTCCGCTGTCTCGGGAAATATGCGGGGGATCTCCTGCTGGCTGAGGAACCTCACGCCTTCCATTCCGAAACTGGCCCATTGGCCTTTCTCTACCAGAGCGCGACGTGCGTTGCTCAGATACTCTATATGTAGAGCCTCCTGGCGGGCCAAGGATCGCCACATGACTTTCCCTTTATCATCCTCCGTCCTCTCGGCGGCGTCCAGGTAGAACTTACGTCCTTCCCTTTCGATCTCCATAGCCATCTCTAGTCGTTCGACTGCCATCCTAGTCTCTTCTTTCACCTTGGATCCTCCTTCCGAGAATAAAGTGGCACCTTCGTCTAGAAGGGCTCGAAGCCCATATGCCTCCTGTATTCTTCCATCAACAAGTCATACTCCCTTTCCAGGATCTCCCAGTGGCCTCTCTCCCAAGCGGCAAGGTGGTAGAACATGGCCTTGCCCTCCTCGTCGTCGGTCTCTTGCCCAGCCTTTTCGTAAAAGGCACGAGAGCTCTCCTCCATCTCCAGCCCCAGCCTGAGAACCGGGATCTCGGAGCGATATTTACCCACGTTCTCCTTTACCTGCTGATCCGAGAAGATGGGCGGCCCTTCCTTCTGGATGTGAGCGGGAGGTGCTTGGTAAGGCAACCATTCGCCCCTTGACAGCAGCGAGTCCCTTTGCGCCTTGAGCCAGTTCAGATGCTCCATCTCATCTTCCGCTAGGGAGAGGAACATCTGTCTGGCCTCCAGGTAATCGGTTTCCCTGGCCACCTTTTGATAGAATTCTCGTCCCCTCTTCTCCGTATTCATAGCTATTTCTAGAGCCTCCAGAACGCTTTGCACCTCTTCAGACATCGCCCGCCTCCTTCCGAGTTATGACCCTTTGGGAAAGATAGCGTTGGGCCCTCCTCGGTACGCTTTTCTTGTCTAGGGTATGAAGCATCATGCTCACAGTTTTGTCGTAAAGGGAAGACTTGTTAGATCATTCCCCCCCTTTTTCCGCTTATTAAGGAGGGAAGCGGGATCTTCCCTTTCTACTTTACCTTTACCTCGATCTTCTTAGGTTTCACCTCCGGAGCCTTGGGCAGGGTTATCTCCAGGATGCCGTTATCGTAAGTGGCATCGATGTTGTCTGTCTCCAGGCCGCTCGGCAATTGGATGGCCCGGTAGAAGGCCCCCCGGTGCTGTTCACAACAATAGTAGTCTTCGTCCTTGACCTCTTCCTCGGCCTTGCGCTCCCCTTGGATGGTGAGGACGTTGCCGCTCACGGAGATATCGATATCCTCTTTGTTCATCCCGGGGAGTTCGGCCTTAATAACCACCTTGTCCGGACGGTCGAACATATCTACCCGCGGTCCCCATTCCCGCACTGCTAAAGCCCGACGGCTCCAGGGGGTTACCCATCCGAAGGGCCACTGCTCGAAGAGAGGTTCCATCTCCTCCTCCATCTCTGGGAAGGGCTCCCATCTCCTGAGCCGCCACCCAGGTCGCCATCTTATCAAAGCCATAATCTCAACCTCCTTCTCATGCCAATCGCGAGTGCTCTATCTCTCATGGGGATCCCGCTTCCCACCTGACTATCCCGCAAAGGGCTCTCCTTCATCGACGGTTCGTCTCCTCGGAGCCGGCAACTACTATACGAACTCTCCCTTTAACCTATCCACCTGCTCTGGGGTCAACTCCTTCAGTTCCCGCTTAACCAAGGGTCCGGCCTGGAGGGCTATCTCTTGGTCCTCATAGGTGGGGAGCTCTTCCTGATAGAGCACCCCTATAGGGATCCGCTCGCCCCACAATTGGGCCAGTTCCCAGGCCGCGGTCTTATCCCGCCGATCGTGCCCCCCCTCCTCCACGTCGAAGACCCGGGCCCTATACCAGTCGTAGGTGTTCAACTTGTTAAAGGTTATGCAGGGCTGGAGCACATCCACCAGGGCGTAACCTCGATGTTGAATGGCCTCCTTGAAGACCCGCACCATATGGTCTCTATCCCCCGCAAAGGTGCGAGAGATGAAGGTGGCGCCAGAGGCCAAAGCCAAGGCCAGGGCGTTTATCGGGGGCTCAATCGCCCCTTGGGGCGAGGTTTTGGTAACGAACCCCCTGTTCGATGTGGGGGAGTATTGTCCCTTGGTGAGGGCGTAGATCTGGTTGTTCTCCACGATGTGGGTGATGTTCAGGTTGCGGCGCATGGTATGCAGGAAGTGGTTGCCCCCTATGCCGTAGCCGTCTCCATCGCCGGTGACAGCCATCACCACCAGTTCATGGTTGGCCAGCTTGGCTCCTGAGGCCAGGGCTAGAGCCCGGCCATGAATCCCCATGAAGCCGTTGACTTTCATATAGTCGGGCAACTTGCTACCGCAGCCGATGCCGGAAGAGATCAATATCTGGTGGGGCAGAAGGTCAAGTTCGGCCACCGCCACCTTGAGGGCCCCCAAGATCATGAAGTCGCCGCAGGCGGGAGAGCCTGGACACCAGGTGGGTTTTTGATAAACGGTGAAATCAGTAGGTCTGACCATCGAAATCCTCCTTCTGAAAGCGGGTGAGGATGTAATCTACGGAGAAAGGCCGCCCGTCATATTTCAGGATGTTGGCTTCCACCTCGATCCCTGTCTCTTGTCGGATTAGGCCAGCCAGTTGTGCGCTGTAGTTCTGCTCCACCCCGATGACCCGCCTGGCCCCTCCCAGTGTCTCGCTCACTCTCTCTTTGGGAAAGGGCCAGACCTGGGGCAGGTGGAGCATATTGGCGCTTGTGCCCTCTCCGTTAAGTCGGCCCACCGCCTCCCGCAAGGGGCCATAGGTGGAACCCCAGGCCACGAAGGTCACCTCCGCCTCCTCAGGCCCGTAGAGTTCTGGCTGCCAAATATCCCCTCGCGCAGCCTCTAGTTTCCTCATCCGTTTATTCATCATACTAATGCGGTTTTGCCTATCCTCCCAGATGTGACCATCGGGGCCGTGCTCATCAGACGTGACTGGGTAGACCGCCTTGGCGTGGGCGCCGGGCAACGCCCGGGGGGAGATACCCGATTCGGTGAAGGCGAACCTTTCATATTCCCCTTCCAGTTCATCCAGGTCCTCGGGGCTCAATAGTTCGCCCCGATCTATCTTAACCCCCTCGAAGTCGAAGGCGTCTAACTCAACAGTTCGGAAAGAGGTGGCTAAGAACTGATCGTAGAGCACCATTACCGGGGTCTGATATTCCTCCGCCAGGTTGAAAGCCCTGGCCCCTGCCTGGAAGGCTTGCTCAACCGTTCCTGGAGTCAACACCAGCCGGGGGAAATCTCCCTGAGAGGCGTGGAGCATGAAACGCAGATCCCCCTGCTCGGTGCGAGTGGCGAAGCCGGTGGAGGGACCGGGGCGTTGGGCCTCCAGTATCACCAAGGGGGTTTCGGTCATGCCCGCGAGCCCCAAGGCCTCCACCATCAAAGAGAAGCCACCTCCCGAGGTGGCGGCCATCCCTCTAACTCCTACGTGATTGGCCCCAATGGCCATGTTGATGGCCGCTATCTCGTCCTCCGTCTGCTTGACCACGATGCCGTACTCCGCGGCATGGGCGGCCATCCATTCCATAATCGAGGTAGCCGGGGTCATAGGGTAGGCGGAGATGAAGCGGCAACCGGAGGCCAAGGCTCCCAAGCAGAAGGCGTGGTTGCCGTGGATTATCATGCGCGAGGGCGCATCTACCACCTCCAAGCAGTGCTCGAACTCTCGGGCGTAGAGATCTTGGGCGAATTGATAACCCTCCTCCGCAACTTTGAGGTTAGAATCTACCACGCTTCTGCCCTTCTTTGCGAAGTTCTCCTCGATCACCTCAGCGATCTCCTCGAAACTATAGCCGGTGATGCCAGTGGCCACGGCGATAGCGGCGGTGTTGACCATCACCCGATGTCCACCCACCTGCTCGGCGATCTCTACGAGGGGAGAGCAGAAGGCCCTGATGCCGTCGTCTTCTAACTCCTTCGCTTCAACCTTCAACCCTTGGTCGTAGATGATCCCTCCCCCCTCGACTATCTCAGCGCGGTGCTCCTCTACGGCCCGTTGGTTCATGGCCAAGAGCAGGTGGACTTCGTCTGTGTGGCTGTAGATATCGTGAGGGGCCACCCTTATCTGGAAGAAGTTATGCCCCCCTCGGATGCGGGACATGTAGTCCTGCATGGCGAAGATATGTAGACCGCCTCGCGCCAGCGCTTGAGCGAAGCCTGCGCCACTCGATTCCACCCCCTGACCGGCCTCCCCCGCGATCTTGAAACTTATATCGTTTATAGACATGGCACCTCCTTATGAGGGGCAGGGGTCAACCCTCAACTCCCGCCCCCAAGGCTCTACTCTTCCAACTTCTCGAACATCTCCTTGCCTACGCCACACTCAGGACAGACCCAATCGTCGGGCAGATCCTCGAAGGGGGTGCCGGGCGGTATACCGCCATCGGGGTCACCCACTGCAGGGTCGTAGATGTAGCCGCAGGATAGACACTCCCATTTAGCCATGTTCTACCTCCTAACTTAGGAGATTCTCGAAGGTATCCTCGTGCTCTATCTCTTCCTCCATGATATGGATCATCAACTGGTAGGTGATGGGATCCTTCTGGAAGGTCATCTTGGCCAATCTGTCGTACACCCCGATGGCGCACCCCTCCGCCTCGATCACCTGTTTGATGATGGCCTCCAGGTTGCTAGGCTCCTTCGGAGGCTCGGTGTAGCCGCAGTTGGTCATCTCATACCATTGCTTCGGGTTGTCCAGGGGCCTGCCACCCAACTGGGTGATGCGGACCGCCAGTTCATCGGCGTGTTCCAATTCCTCCATGGCTACGCGCATCAGTTCGGAGGAGACCGCTTTGGCGGCTGGCCTTCCGGTCACCATCTGGGCCCCCACCCAATATTGATAGAAGGCCAACCACTCATCGGCATAGGCTTTGTTCAGCTCTGCCAAGAGTTCCCTTACATCTAGGCCTACGATCTCTGTCCCTTTAGTTCCCATCGAATTACCTCCTTTATTTTTGTTTATGGAAGAGCCCCGTGGCCCCTGCGCTCGTACCGTCGTCCTGAGCGCTCGGCATACGTAAAGGTCTAGGGCGCTTCCAAGGTTTTTACGACCTCTACAATCTCCCCCACATCGGGAGCTTCTTTCAGAGGGTAGACCTTGGAGAAGCGGATTAAGCCTTCCTTGTCCACCACGAATACGGCCCTCTTCGCGAACCCCTTCTCGTCGTTCAGCACGCGGTAGCTTCTCGCTACATCCCCGTGGGGCCAGAAGTCACTCAGCAAGGGGAACGATTTGATCCCCAGCGACTTAGCCCAGGCTTCCTTAGTCGGAACGCTGTCCACACTTATACCCAAGACCTGGGTATTGAGGCGCGCGAATCGAGGCATAGCCTCCTCGAAAGCGCGCATCTCCGACTCTCAAACTGAGGTCCAAGCCAGGGGGTGAAAGGCCAGGACCACGTTCTTCTTGCCCCGGTAGGCGCGGACGCTGACCTTGTCGCCGCCCGCGGTCGGCAAGCTGAAGTCTGGTGCCTCGCTTCCAACCGCCAAAGGCTCCTTTCTTTCCATTCTTATCCCTCCTTTGAGTTGCGCATTCGTGATAAAGACCCCTTCACCTGGCGGGCGAACCGCCTCCCGAATTCCACTGCCCGGGCCCTCTCTTCTTCATCGGGGGCCCACTTGATGGCCAAGTCGCTCTCTATGACCTCTATCTTGGCCTCTTTGAGCGCTTCTTCCATCTCCTTGACCGCTCTTGAGCCCCAACCGTATGAGCCGAAGGCTGCACCCAGCCGACCCTCGGGTCTAAGCCCGATGAGATCTTCTAAGAACGCAGCCATGTTGAGTAACATCTGGCGGTTGTGGGTGGAGGAGCCCACCAATATCCCTTTGGCGTTAAGAAGCTCCTTGATCACTTCGCTACGATCGGCCATGGGAAGTCCGTAGAGCGCCGCTTCCACACCCTCGCTCAATAGCCCCTCTATTAGGGCCCTGGCGATCTTCTCCGTGCTGCCCCACATAGTCTCATAGACCACCAAGACCTTGGGCTTGAAATCACCTCGCGCCCACCGGAGATAGGTCTCTAGGATCTCCCCTGGGTTCTTGCGCCAGATAAGGCCGTGGCTGGGCGCTATGGTATCGATGGGTATGCCCATCTCCTGAATTTCGGCGATCTTCTTGACCACCAGGGGGCCAAAAGGCATAAGGATGTTGGCGTAATAACGAGCAGCCTCCTCCGTCACTAGCCAATCGGGCAGTTGGTCTGCGAACCTTTCCGCTGTAGCCAAGTGCTGACCGAAAGCGTCATTTGGCAAAAGCAGAGCCTCTTCCTCAATGTAGGTGAACATGCTGTCTGGCCAGTGAAGCATGGGGGCCTCCATGAAAGTCAGACTCTTCTGCCCTAGGCTGATCTTATCTCCAGTGCCGACGGTTTGAAGGTCAAGATCGGGTCCCAGGTATTTGCCCAAGCTGTCTTCTCCCTTTTTGCTGCAGATCAACTGCGCTTGGGGGGCTAGTTTCAGGATCTCTGGGATGGACCCCGAATGATCGATCTCCCCGTGATTAGCGATGAGATAGTCGATGCGCCCGGGCTCGATTAGTTCCCTTATCCGTCGCACTATCTCTCCAGCGAAGGAAGGAGCGACTGTATCTACCAGGGCGATCTTCTCATCCATTACCAAGTAGGCGTTATAGGTTGTGCCGCGAGGAGTGGTGTAGGTGTAGCCATGGAAGTTCCTGACGTTCCAGTCGATGGCCCCTACCCAATAGACCTGCGGAGCGACTTCTACTTTCATCCTCTCTCCTCCCTATTCATGTTCAGATCAGTCCTGCGGGACGGAAGACTCTCGAATCTCTCCCTTTTGGCGTTGCAGATAGGACAATTGTCGGGAAGACCGCCTTTGATGGTGTAGCCACACACCTGGGAGATGTGGATATCGCGGATTTTGGGAGCTATTCCCTCATCCAGCGCCTTCTTCGCCTCTCGGTACATAGCGGCACGGAACTTCTTCGTTTGCAAGGCCAGATCGAAGGTCCGTTCTCCTTCACTCCTGAAATCGGACATGACTAGCCAGGCTGCTCCTTAAGCCTGAGTCTTTCTTCTCATTCGACTGCAACCTCTTCGCTGGATTCCCAGATTCCGTGGAGGTTGCAGAACTCCAAAGTCCTGATAGTTGTAGGCCCTTCCAAGACGATGGTGAAGGTGGCCTCAGCTTGGCTGACCGTGGGATAGAAATCGGCCCGGGCCAAGAGCTGCTCGTCGGCCCGAAGTTCCAGCCAATGGATGTAGTGACCCAACAAATTAGGGTGCTCTACACCGTCGATGCCGCCCACTTTCAGGTGGACAGCGAAAGGCTCTGCTGCCTTGATCTTTGCGGGCACCTCAATGACGGTCAGGTGTTTTCTAGCCATATCGGTCATCACTTCAGGTTTCCGATTGATCTCTGTCAATGAATAACCTCTTTCCTCTGCCATATCTCATCTCCTTTCTACGGGCTTGATTTCTCGCTTTCGACCCCTTATGGGTTTAGAACAACCGCCCTAGATCGAGCCTTCCCTCCTATCCAACCACCTCCTTTTGATAGCCGCTCCAGGTACACCCTATCTGGTGTACACGATATCGTACTCACGTGCCACAGTGGCCAACTCACCTAGCGGTGTAGCCACCATCTACAAATAGGCATGTTCCGGTGATGAACGATGAACGCTCCGAGGCAAGAAAGAGCACCGCTTCGGCTACTTCTTCGGGCTCGCCCATGCGCGCCAAAGGGTGAAGGGTAGCGATGTACTCCCTGGTTTGCTGGTCCAACCCCTCCATGACCATAGGTGTTCTTATGAAGCCCGGACAGACCGTATTGGCGCGAATGCCATCACCAGCGTAGTCTAGGGCTATGGTCTTGGTGAGGCCTACTACCCCATGTTTGCTGGCGCTGTAGGCTGCCGCCTCACTGAAGCCTACCTCGGCCAGGATGGAGGCGTTGTTGATGATCGATCCACCCCCGTTTTCGATCATCTTGGGGATGGCGTATTTGCAGCCCAGAAACACACCGCGAAGGTTGATGGCCAGCACCCTCTCCCAGTGATCCAGAGATGCCTCAGCTACGTTGGCCGTTTCTCCGACCCCAGCGTTATTGAAGAGGATATCTAGACCACCGTAGATCTTGATGGTCTCCTTAACCATCCGCTCAACATCACCTGGCTTGGATACATCTGTCTCGATGAAGGTGGCCTCCCCGCCTTCCTCTTTGATCATCTCCAGGGTCTCCTGGCCTCCCGTGGGGTTGTAGTCGGCTATTACTACCTTGGCACCCTCTCGAGCGAAGAGGATAGCGGTGGCTCGACCTATCCCGCTAGCCCCTCCGGTTACTATAGCCACCTTCCCTTCCAACGTGCCGCCCACTTCCATTTCCTCCTTTCCACGATTAAGGGTCGAGAGAGGTACGATCTATCGACCTTGTCTGGGCATCTATTTCCCTACCAACCTCATCTTCTCACTTGTGGCCCTCACTCAGCAAGCGCTCGATCCTCTTAATTGACGCTGCAGCGTGGCTCCATCTTACCTTTGTTCCTACCGGACTTTGGGAGATCTAGGCTGACCTAAGGGCGAAGCGCTAAACCTCCCTCACCCTAGCAGTTCAACGCACCCCTGTCTGTGACTTTCATCACGCCGTAGGTCAGGAGATTCCCTTATATTCTGGAAGGCGCTTCAATGAGGTCATCTACTTCCCGGGTGGCAATTGCCGTCGCTTCCAAGCCGACTCTGACCATTGCCGCAACGTCATGCCTGCTCTTTCCGTCTCGTCCTGTGGCGGAAGATTTGGCTGCTGGATTCATGGCCTAAGCCGCGACCTTGCACAGGTCTACCATCCGACCGATGCGCTCCCGCTTCCACTGCCTTGTTCGTCCCAATGAGCGTTGGCATCACTAGGGTGACCGGATAGCAACGGGCACGAGGGGGTATTGAGTCGACGATGATCTTTGCTGGTTTGAACTTGAATCGATCTACGCAATCTCGTGATGCGGCTGCCGGGGTGAAGAGGACCCAACCCTGGATAACCCCGCTCATTCCTCTTCCTTCTCCCCTCTGCGCTTCCCTTGGACTCCACCGAACTCCCGCATCGTCTCTGCCAGCTCCCTCAGCCGCTTGTCCACTAGGTAGTTGACAGTTGCTGCCTCGAATGTGCCGTTCTCCCCCCTCTGACCGGCCTTGACCCCGGTCAAGATTTCGATCCCCTCATCGATGGTCTTCACCGGCCAGATGTGGAACTTCTCCTCCTTGACGGCCTCCACTACCTCCTCCTTGAGCATGAGGTTCTTTACGTTGCTCTCTGGGATGATCACCCCTTGCTCCCCGGTAAGCCCCTTGATCTTGCAGACCTCAAAGAAGCCCTCAATCTTCTCATTCACCCCGCCAATGGCTTGCACCTTACCCTTCTGGTTGACGGAGCCAGTGACGGCAACGCCCTGCTTTGTAGGGAGGCCGGAGAGGCTGGAGAGGAGAGCGTAGAGTTCCGTACTGGAGGCACTATCCCCTTCCACCCCAGAGTAGCTCTGCTCGAAGACTAAGCGCCCTGAGAGGCTGAGGGGCTTGTTCTTGGCGTACTTGTCGGCCAAATACCCGGCGAGGATCATCACCCCCTTGGTGTGGATGGGGCCACCCAGCTTGGCCTCTCTTTCAATATCGATGAGGCCCTCCCGGCCCAGTGCGCTACTAGCGGTGATCCTGGTCGGCCGGCCAAAGGTTATATCCCCTAGGCTGGTCACTGACAGGCCGTTCACTTGGCCAACCGCCTCGCCCCTGACATCGATCATGAGCGTCCCCCGCTTCATCATCTCCACAATTCTCTCTTGGAGGAGATTGGAACGGTAGAATTTCTCCTCGATCGCTTTTCTCAGGTGGGCGGCGGTCACGTGGCCCCCCCCTTCCTTGGAGGCGTAGAAGCTGGCCTCGCGAATGATGTCGGCTATTTCGCCGAAGCGGGTGGAGAGCTTCTCCTGGTCCTCAGCCAGACGAGAGCCGTGCTCCACGATCCGGGCCAGAGCCGAACTGTCCAGATGGTTCAGGTTCTCCTCCTCGCAGACGGTGCAGACGAAGGCGGCGTAGTCCCTTATGTTTTCCTCTGTTCGATCCATGCGGGTGTCGAAATCGGCCTTGACCTTGAAGAGCTCGCTGAAATCCTCATCCAAGGCGTGCAGGAGGTGGTAAAGCATGGGTTTTCCGATCAGGACTACCTTCACGTCTAAGGGGATGGGCCCAGGCCGAAGGCTCTTGGAGGTGATGAAGCCCAGCCTCTCTCCTGCTTCCTCGATGACAATCTCCTGGTTCC
>Ga0114921_10001575_pt1 | contig 10528 bp, 8 predicted proteins | sample BentaG_FD_87016 | JGI IMG/M metagenome (GOLD analysis project Ga0114921, IMG submission 87016) | Deep subsurface microbial communities from South Atlantic Ocean to uncover new lineages of life (NeLLi) - Benguela_00093 metaG | ecosystem: Environmental > Aquatic > Marine > Oceanic > Sediment ...
CTTACATGAAAACCACCATGAGCTTCATCGTGCGAGACCATGACCGCGCCAAGTTTTCCAGCCGCCAGGCGGTGCGGGCACTGAAGAGCCCGCGCATCGGCATGTTGAACGTGCCGTACTACGTCGAGGCGCTCCGGGACTATCTGCCGCAAGCGGAGCTCGTCGACCTCGAGTCACCGGGTGATTTCTTCCGCCACCGCGGTGAGAATGATCTGGATGCGCTGTTCCTGTCCGCCGAGCGGGGCTCGGCCTGGACCCTGCTCTACCCCGAGTTCAGCGTCGCGGTCCCGCAGCCGGACGTGCGGGCCGCGCCCGTTGCAATCGGCATGGCCCGTGACGCCGAAAAGCTCGCCGATTTCATCAATGCCTGGCTAGAGCTCAAGCGCGATGACCAAACTCTCGACCGGCTCTACAGCCACTGGATCCTCGGCGGCGGCGCCGAACCGCAACAGCCGCGCTGGTCCGTGATCCGCAACGTCCTCGGCTGGATTGATTAGCGATTCGCCAATGATGGTGTTCGCCCCATTGTCATTTCAGGCCCTTTGCGACAACTTGATGCAACTGAGCAGAGGGTTCCGCCCGGCATGGATTGCCCGCTTTGTGAGATATAACATCGCCAGCCAGGGAGAGCGCGCATGGAACGCCGACTGCACATCGTCGGTCGGCCCGCCGTCCACGACCGCAACGGCACCCAAACCCTTGTCGCCGAAGACGAGTGCCGCATACTCAGCAATGCACGATGCGGCGGCGGGGCGGCGCCGTGGCCGGCTCGTCCGCGCGGTCAACGACCTGCAGAAACTGCAGGCTCGCGGCGTACCGTTTCGACGCGGTCAGGTCCTGGTGGCGATCGATGCCGAACAGGCCGCAACCACCGTCGAGGTCATCGGCCAACTCGGCCTGGATTGCCAGATCATCCGCAACCGCGGCGCGGCGATGGTGCTGCCCGCAGGTGTGACCAAGGGCACCGGACTCGAAGCCGTCCTGGCGAAGATGAACCGCTCACCGCACAATGCGATCGCCATCGGGGATGCGCAGAACGACTTGTCCATGTTTGCTACCGCCGAGCTCGGACTTGCGGTAGGAAATGCCGTGCCGTCAGTGAAATCTCATGCCGACGCCGTTGTCGAGGAGCGCGACGGATCAGGAGTCGCCAAGGTGCTGTCCGGACCGATCCTCAGCGGTGCACGGCGCTGGTGTCCGGCGCGCCGATGGATCGACATCGGCGCCTTCGACGATGCCTCACCGACAAAGTTGCCAGGGAGCCAAGGCCTGCCTGCGCCCAAGCCAGATCAGAAGAACGGAGCCGATCACAAATACGGCGACCGCTGCCCAGTGTGACGGGCTGTAGGCCGAGAACTGCGGTTGCGCTGCGAACTGATCCATCAGTTGTGCAGTCTGGTCGTTTTGTCATTGGATCACCAGCGCAACCTGCAAGACACTGCGATGCGACGTCAGCAGTTGCGAAGGAGTAACTTCGTCGCGGTAGCGTCGGACTCGATCAGCGAGTGTGCCGGTGTGTCGCGAAGGGTCGGTTCGGGTGCCGTCATCCAGTCGTAGTCTGCGGGTTGACGATCCGCACGCTATTGGTGCCGACGATGTCCTTGCCGCGTTGGCGGTAGATCCGGATACGGGTTTGTCTGGGCACGAGGCACTGCGGCGGCTCGAACGGTACGGCGGCAACGTCCTTCACGGCCGCAAACCTACGTCGGCGCTCGGCATTTTGGTAGATCAGTTCCGCAGTGTCGTGGTGCTTTTGTTGGTCGGCGCCGTGATCGCTGGGGTGGTCATCGGCGAGTACGTCGAGGCGGCCGCGGTGGCGGTCGTCTTGGTGGTCAACACCGTGGTCGGATTCGTCACCGAGTGGCGCGCGGTGCGCTCGGTCGAAACGCTGCGGCGACTCGCCTCCATGGTCGCAGATGTCGAACGCGACGACCGCCGCAACGAGATCGATGCTGTGGCACTGGTTCCCGGCGACATTGTCAGCGTCGAAGCTGGTGACCGGGTGCCGGCTGATATTCGGTTGCTTGAGGCGTCGGAATTGACCACGGTGGAGTCGGCGCTGACCGGAGAGAGTGCGCCCGTGGTCAAGTCGGTGGCGCCCGTAGACGCTGATGCCGGTGTGGCTGATCGGACCAGCATGATGCACATGGGTACTACGGTGTTGTCCGGTCGCGGCCGTGGGGTGGTGGTGGCTACCGGGCTGGACACCGAAGTGGGACGGGTAGCGACGCTGGTCGATCAGGCCCAGACGGTGCAGGCACCGCTGCAACGCGGCCTCGAACGGCTGGGGCGCACTTTGTCGCTGGCGGTGGTGGCCCTTGTCGGGGTGTTGCTGCTGATTGGATTGTTCCGCGGACTCGAGATTCGCGAGGTACTCGAGGTCTCGATCGCTCTGGCCGTCGCCGTCGTGCCGGAGGGCCTACCGGCGGTGGCCACGCTCACGCTGGCGGTGGGGATGCGGCGGATGGCTCGGCGCAACGCCCTGGTGCGCAGGCTGGCCGCGGTCGAGACATTGGGTTCAACGACCGTTATCGCATCAGATAAGACAGGGACGTTGACCACCAACGTGATGGAGGTCGTCGACCTTGCCACCGCAGACGGTGTCGACGAGCAGCTGCTGTGGTGTAGCGCGGTGCTCGCCAACGACGCCGACATCGATGACGAGGACCTCGGCATCGGAGACCCGACCGAGGTCGCGCTGTTGCGTGCCGCGCAGCAGGCCGGCCTGGACTGGCGTGCGTTGCGCGCGCACTATCCCCGCCGCGCAGAAGATCCGTTCGACTCGGCGAGCATGCGCATGGCGGTCTGGGCCGGCGACACCATCTACATCAAGGGCGCACCGGAGATCCTGCTGACCGACTCCGCCGCCGCGCCGTTACGCGACGCTGCCGGGGCGATGGGCGCGCGGGCGTTGCGCACCTTGGCCGTCGGGCAGCGGCCGATGTCAGGCTTAACGCTCGTCGAGGGGCGCGACCTAGACGCGGCGGTGTATCAGGACGTGCAGGTGTTGGGTGTCGTGGGTATCGAGGATCCGCCTCGGGAGTCGGCGGTGCAGGCGGTCGGCGCGGTCCAGCAGGCCGGTATTCGCGTGGTGATGGTCACCGGGGATCAGCCGCGGACAGCACGCGCAGTCGCCGACCGGTTCGGGATGCGTACCGATCCGGTGCTGTCCGGACGGGAGTTGGCCGCCCTCGACCACGAGCAGTTCGGTGCCGCGGTTGCAGACATCGACGTCTACGCCCGCGTGGCCCCGGAGCAGAAACTGAGATTGGTGCGTGCGCTGCAGGCACGCGGAGAGGTGGTCGCCGTCACCGGGGACGGCGTCAACGACGCTCCCGCGCTGCGGCAGGCTGATGTCGGTGTGGCGATGGGACGCAGCGGCACCGACGTCGCCCGCGAAGCCGCCGACATCGTGCTGACCGACGACAACTTCGCCACCATCGAAGCTGCTGTCGAGGAAGGACGACGTATCGTCGCCAATATCCGGCACTTCGCCCAGTTCCTGTTCAGCTGGCACCTGGGCATCGTCGCCATCGTCGCCGCCGCGTTCACCGCCGGAGTGACCGCGCCACTGAGCGGGCTGATGATTCTATGGAACAACCTCATCATCGACGTGCTGCCGTCGTTCGCGCTGGCCCTCGAACCCGGCCGCGACGATGCTATGAAGCAACCGCCCCGCGCGAAGAACGAGCCGATCTTGGGTCGGGGCACCGTCCAGCGCATCTTGGCTCAAGGGCTGTGGATCGCCGGCGTCGGCCTGAGCGCCTATGCGCTGGCGTTAGGGCCCCTGCAGCTGTCGAGCGGCGCGGCGCAGACCACCACATTCGTGGCGGTGACCGCCGCGCAGCTGTTGGCGGTGTTCAACGCTCGAGCCGAGCGCGGGTCCGGATTCCGCGGTGCCACCGCCAACCCCTACCTGTGGGGCGCCTTGGCGGTCACAATTGCCTTCGAAGCGGCCGCCCTGGGGTGGGCGCCGCTGCGAGAAACCCTCGGGCTTACGGTGTTGCCGGCGCAGGCCTGGATCTTCGCCCTGCTGTTGGCCCCGCTGCCCCTGGTCAGCACCCAGCTCACACGCATGCTGCGCAGCCGTAACGCAGTCCGGCACGGCTAGCCACGCGGACGCGTCACCGCCACACGGGCGGCACTAGGGGTCGGCTTAGCAATGGAGCGAATCTGGTTGTTTTCGTGATGATGTGATCCGGTCAGGCCGGTACGCGAAGTGGGCGGCGGCCTTCGCGTCGGAGTTCGGCATCGATGTCGAAGTCGTAGGTGCCGTAGAAGTTGATGTGGTCGTGCTGCGCCGGGGTGAGGTGTGCAGTGGCCTCGTCGGTGACTGGGAAGCTTTCGGCGCGCAGGGCGTTGAGGGCGTCCGCGAGATAGGTCGTTGTCCAGAGCACCGCGGCGTTGGTGACGAGGGTCAGGCAAAGAGCCTGGCCGATCTGGTCGTCGAGATGACGTCGTCGGACGTGTCCCTGGTGGGCGAAGAACAGCTCGCGGCGCAGCGCGTGCAGGCTCTCGCCTTTGTTGAGTTGGCGCCGCACTCGCCGGCGTAGCTCTTTGTCGGCGATGTAGCGGTAAACGTAGATGGTCCGGATCAGCTTGCCGTACTCGTGCAACGCCTTGGCGAGGGTGCTCTGCCGGCTGCTGGCGTGCAGTTTGGCGATGAGCAGGCTGGCGGTGGTGCGCCCGAACTTCATCGAGGCGACGAGCCGGAGCAGGTCGTTCCAGTGGTCGGCGATTAGCTGGGTCTGGATCGGCTGGCCGGGTAGTGGTCCAGCGTGCGGGTAGCGGGTCCGCCATGCCGAGGCCGGGCCGATGCGGTAGAGCTGTAGGCGGCCGATGTCGCGGATGTGCGGGGAAAACTGCAGCCCGGCCAGGTTGAAGATCGCAAAGGTGGCCAGGGTTTGCCCGGCGGTGTCGACGGTGTGCTCACCGAGCGGCAGGTCGGTGGCGTTGCCGAAGATGTCATCGAGCACGGCGACGGCCTCGCGCCAGGTGCTGGGGATGACCTTGGTGCCGTAAGTGGAGTGCTGGTCTGAGACGTGGGTGTAGGTTGTGGTGCCCTCGTCGAGGAAGTACCGGGACAGCGCGCGGGCGGTGAGGCTGCGACCGCGCTGCGGGAACCGTTGCCCGTCCGAGGAGGACAGCGTGCCGCCGCCCCATAGCGCGGTGAGTGGGTGGCGGCGGTGAGCGTTGACCAACCGGGTGTTGGCCGCCCGCAGGGCGTCTTGGCGCAGGTACCATTGCGCGGTCCAGGCGAGGGTGTTTTCGGAGATGCCGGAAGCATCGGCCATGCCGGCGTAGCCGAGGTTGCAGGCGTAGGTGATCAGCGCCGCGTACAGGTTGCGGGTCAGGTCCGGGTTGCGCGGTTGTGCACCGCCGGCATGGGTGGGCTCATATCGTCCGTTCAACAAGCAGCACGCCTACTTTGACCCTCGGCAACAACTCAACAACTGCACCTACCAGCTGCCGACGATGTTTCCTACGGCGCAGCACACGAACCTGGGCATCGTGTTGACTGGTCCCGCTTCGCACTTCGACTTCACGCCGTTTATCACCGAACTGCTGCCGAACTTGCACATCCTCGACACCGCGCAATTCTTCCCCCGCTGGACCCACACGAAACCCGAATCCGAAGACAGCGAGCTAGATTTCGCGTCAACTGACACCACCGACATCGACGAGTACGGCTACCGCCGCATCGACAACATCACCGACGAGATCCTGAAGCTCTACCGCGACGCCATCGGTGGCCGGGTCACCAAGGACGACATCTTCTGCTACGTGTACGGCCTGGTGTACGGCCTGCTGCACGACCCTGCCTACCGCCAGGCCTACGCAGCCGACCTCAAGAAGATGCTCCCGCACATCCCTACCCCCGAGACCCGCGAGAAATTCGAGCGGCTCGCCGAAGCCGGCCGCAAACTCGCTGAACTCCACATGAAATACGAGTCCGTCGACCCGTATCCCCTTGACGTGCAAATCAAGCCGGGTGCGGACCCGGCTGACCGCGAGACCTGGCGCGCCGACCACCGCGCGAATGGTGCTGGTGCCGGTGGTCAGCGCGCTACTGCGGAGCACCGACGCTGCACCGAGCACCACCCACAAGCCGTATTGCACCGCGAATACGTGGGTGGCCGTGACCGCCAGGGCCAGCCCGAGCCCGGTGCGCAGGCTGTTGCGCACGGTAACTGCGCGGGTCACGACATAACCTGAGGTGATTGCAGCGACAGCGACGGTCTCGCTTACCACCCGGTCCGACGCGCCGGTCGCGGGCAGCCGCAGACCGAGTGCCCGCGCCCACACCGGTCTTGCGTCGGCGGCGGCCGCGGCCGCGATAACCCGTCCCGTCATCGCGACGGTGGCGCCGAAGGTGCGCTGGTTCAGCAGCTTCCGGCCGAGGGCGACCGCGGCGCTGTCGTCGGGCTCACAGATCAACTCGACGGTGTCCTCGCGGTAGCGTCCGCGGGCCACGGACCGCAGATCGTTCAAAGCGGTGGCGAGCTCAGCGCGGGTGGCGTCGCGGTCGGCCACCCGCGCGATGTTGAGCACTCGCGCGGACCCCCGCAGAACGCGCACCGCGGGTTCCTTCATTACCGGGAATTCGTCCGCGCTGTAGCCACCGATCCGGTCGGAGAGCCACTGCAGGTCATCGACGACCCGGACCAGGGCGCGGCTACCTGCGGTGAGCCCGACCGGCCGGAAATCCGTGCCCAGGAAGTTGGCCCGCAATGCATCCATGGCAGTCGCGACATCGGTTTGCGAGGCGTGCCCGGTCAACCGGTCGGCCAGCGCGGTGCAGACCGCGGCCGCGTGCCCGCGCAACTCGTCGTGGTGGCGCGACGGGAGCAGAAACAGTGCGGCCGGGATGCAGATGGCCAGGGCGATCAGCCAGCCCAACAACCGCTCGTCGATCGGGCCCGGCGGTGTGCACGTCGGCAGCACGAAAGTCAGCAGAGTGGACCGCTGCCCGGCGGCAAGGGTCTCGCTGAGCACACCGGCGAATGTCACAGATACGCCGAGGACGAACATCAACACCACGGCCAGCCACCCGATCGGGGCCACCAGCGTGCCCAGCGTGATCAGGATCAAGCCGTTGAATCCGAGTCCGGCGTAGGCCAGCGCTCGAGCGTGGCGGTTGCCGGGAAAATCGGTCAGCACCAACAGGGCGAAGGAACCGAGAATGGTGAATAACGGCGTCTGCCCGCCGCCGCCGATACCGAAGCTGACAGCTGCCGCCACCGGAACGACGATCGCCGCCCTGACTGTGCGACGCACCGCGTCGTACTCGGGGTCGCGGGTTCGGATCCGGCGGGCCGCACGGCGGAACAGTTCGGCCGGCCATGCCGTGGGGGCCATAAGGGGACTGTAGGGCCACCGGAGGAAGACTGCGCAGCGCGCCGGTCACAGTCTTCAGCGCATTCGGCGACGATCGGCTGGACACGCCGCTTCCGGTGTTGGATGCTGCTGGACGTGACGACGGCCGCTTTGCTGCACCAGCGGGTGGCCATCGTTACCGGCGCCGGGCAGGGCATCGGCCGCGAGATTGCCCGGCTGTTGTGTGAGCACGGTGCCGCGGTGGTGTTGGCCGACATCGACGGCGATGCGGCCGAGGCGGCCGCGGTCGACTTCCCCGAGGATCCGCCGGCTCGGGCAGTGGCCTGCGACGTCACCTCTGAACAGCAGATGCAGGGGTTGATCAGCACTACCATGCGTGACTTCGGCCGCCTCGACATTTTGGTCAACAACGCCGGCATCACACGGGATGCATCGTTGAAGAAGATGACGGTGGCGGACTTCGACGCGGTGCTGGCGGTGCACCTGCGGGGTACTTGGTTAGGAGTGCGTGAAGCCTCAGCGGTGATGCGCGAGGCGAAGTCCGGCAGCATCGTCAACATCTCGTCGCTGTCCGGAAAGTCGGGAAACCCCGGGCAGACCAACTACAGCGCGGCCAAGGCCGGCATCGTCGGTCTCACCAAGGCGGCGGCCAAGGAACTCGCGCACCACAACGTCCGCGTCAATGCCGTGGCGCCCGGGCTTATCCGGACGGCGATGACAGCGGCCATGCCGTCGGAAATCTTCGCCGAGCGGGAGGCGGCCATCCCCATGCGGCGGGCCGGAGAGCCGGCCGAGGTGGCCGGAGCAGTGGTGTTCCTCGCGTCAGATCTGTCCAGCTACGTGACCGGTGCGGTCGTCGAGGTCGGCGGTGGCCGATACATGTGAGACCGGTGCGGGATCTAGTGGTGTGTCGCTTCATTAGTTGATGATCTGATCGATGGGATCTGTGCATGCGTAAGCTGGTACCTGTCTTGGAAGTGTCTGCAGCGCAACGTAATGAGCTGGATTTGTTGGCCAGGTCGCACACTGCTCCGCACCGGCAGGTGTTGCGCGCGAAAGCGCTGTTGATGGCCGCGGATGGTCTTGCCAATACCGCCATCGCGTCGGCGTTGTCGATCGCGCCCGGGTCGGTGACCAACTGGCCGAGTTGACCCCGGCCGGACTGCGGCGGATCGAGGCGGTCCGCGCCCGGGTGCGCAGGCATGTGTGGTCGCTATTGCCCGGCGGGCTTCCCGCGTCGCGGGTGGCCGACACTGACCTGGGTGAGACGGTAGTGCTCGATGTCGACGCCACCAGCGTCGTGGCTCACAGTGAGAAGTCGTGGCTCACAGTGAGAAGGAGCCTGCGGCACCAACATTTAACTGTTGACTGAACTACCGGGGTCATTGGTCGTGTCGCCGGGTATCGATCACGTCGCCGCCGACCTGACCGCCTGGCTACGTCTGCTCGCCCTGACCGGGGCGCTGGCCAAAGCCGAACCCAAAACCCTGCGCTACCGCCTGCTGCACGTACCCGCCCGGCTGACCCACAGCGCCCGACGCCGACACCTGCGCATCCCGAAAACCTGGCCCTGGGGTGACGACCTCGTCGGCGTCTTCGCCCGCATCGCCGCCATCCCACGACCCTGCTGACCACCCGTCCACCCACCACCCCGGGAACCCGGAGAACCGCAGCCCGGCAGCGCCAGCCGGCGCCCCTACCTACACCCTCAACGGAATCACCGACCACCTACCAAGCCGCCGCCGACAAACACCCCCATGAAAGACCGGGGCTAGTAGGTCCGCCGCCAACGCCGAATTGTCGAAGGCACTCACGGGTTCCGTGTGCCCCGAGCGCGCCAAAATGGTCACCGACTGCGCGCGGCTCAGCGTGACTTGTCTAACCGAATCCACAACTCTCTCCGCGAATTCGCTGCTCCTATTCGGCCGCCTTGACGGTTTCGGCGATCGCCTCGTCTAGACCACCCGACCCGTAGCCGAGCGCGCTGCGGAACGGCGCGGGGTCGAAGTAGAACCCGCGGGTCAGGATTCGCGCGAACTCAGGCAGGTACAACCCCGCCTCGCGGCCCCTTAGTTGTTGCCACCGGTGCACCGGGCGCAGGGCTAACCCGACGACGTCGTCCGGTAGCGTGTGCGCCCGGCGTGGGCGCCCCAGCGCTGCCGCGAGTCGCTCCAGCAGATCGTTCCAGGACAGGTTCTCGTCGCCCACGAGTGCCGGACCGTGGAAGCCGCGCTCGACCCCGCCGGCGATCGCTTCGCCGACGTGCTGCACCGCCACCGCATTCGTACCCCCGTGCGCACTCAGCAATGGCAGGCGCGACCCGGCGAACCGCACTATCGGGTCCCACAGCGGCTTGCGGCCCGGAACCGACCCAAACACGTACGGTATTTGGAGGATCGTCAGCTCCAGGTCGTCGCCTGCCGCGGCGAGAGTGGCCCTTTCCTGCTCGCGTCGCGCCCGCACATACGGGTGGTGGCGGGCAAGTTCGAGGTCGGGCCAGGTTCGGTCGAAGTGCGCGAACATCGAACTGCATATCACTGCCCGGCTCACGCCGGCGTCGCGGGCGAGGCGCACAACTCGCACCGCGGGCTCGACATTCGCCCGGTAGAAGAACTCGTACGCCGGGCGGGGCGGGACGACGCGGTCGTCCTTTCCGATCGCGAACACGATAGCGTCGCACCTGGCTAACAGCTCGCGCACTTCGTCGTCGTTGTATGTGTCGAGGTTGGCGAGCACGACCTCGACCCCTTCGGGCAGGGATCCCTCGGCCGGCATGTCGAGAGCGAGAACCGAGACCGGGTGGCCGCGTTGGCGGAGTTCTCGTACGGCGTGGTAGCCGAGCAAACCCGTACCCCCAATGACGAGCGTGTGCAATGCCTTGGTGGACATCGGTATCGGCTCCCTTCGGGCTGTGCGGCGGTTTATTAAGCCTGCCACCCCAGTCCGGTCAGCACATACGCTTTCGCGAATGTGCATGAGCGGGTTCGTGATTCTTCGCGTTGCTGTGTCCGTGTCGTCGATGGGATGCTCGAGTAGCGACCAGCCGAGCATCTAGGCTAAGCAACAGTCGACGGCTCCGCCGAGATCAGGAACCCGTCGACTGTTGCTTAGCCACACAGGTAGGTAAAGACCTCGCGGTCGCCATCTTCGGCACCCAGGGCAACTACCGGATGGGGCTCTCGGAAGGTGA
>Ga0114921_10001576_pt1 | contig 10523 bp, 9 predicted proteins | sample BentaG_FD_87016 | JGI IMG/M metagenome (GOLD analysis project Ga0114921, IMG submission 87016) | Deep subsurface microbial communities from South Atlantic Ocean to uncover new lineages of life (NeLLi) - Benguela_00093 metaG | ecosystem: Environmental > Aquatic > Marine > Oceanic > Sediment ...
AAGCCCTTCCCATTCCTCTTCAGAGACATAAGGAGGATTGGAGACGATGAAGTCACATTTTCTTTTCAAGTTTAGCTTTCGTAAAGGTGAAAACAGACTTCCCCAGATAAAATTTATATGATTAATCTGCTGCTCAGCAGCATTTAAGCGGGCAACCTTCAAAGCTTTCTGAGAAACATCAGTAGCGATAATTTGAGCTTGGGGCAACTCTTTTGTCAGGGGAATGGCTATGTTGCCGCATCCTGTCCCGATATCCACGATAGTCTCTTCCTTTTTTGAAGAAAACTCTACCACCTTTTCCACAATCATTTCAGTTTCAGGTCGAGGTATAAGGACTCCTGGAAAGACTCGAAATAAGATAGACCAGAATTCTTTTGTACCTGTCAAATAAGCTACAGGAAATCCAGCCAGGCGTTTGGCGACCAACTGGAAATAATCCCTCTCTTGCTTTCTAGATAATTTTTGATCTGGGGAGGAGAAAAATTGTTCTTCTTCTATTGAGGCGGCCATTAAAAGAAGAAGCTTCGCTTCGCTGGAAGGATGAGGAACATCCTTTAAAAGGAATTTTCCTACCTGGAATAGATTTTTTACGGTAGCCACTGAAGCTCTGTTCAGGCCGTGGCAGCGGATTTTTCTTCGAGTTGCTGTGCCTGAAAGTGAAGGACTAAGGCTTCTATGATTTCACTCAATTCTCCATCGATGATATTTTCCAGTTGATGGAGGGTTAAATTCAGCCGGTGGTCTGAGACTCTGGACTGAGGAAAATTGTACGTTCTTATCTTCTCGCTCCTCCCTCCAGTTCCTACTTGCGCTTTTCTGTTTTGAGCAATCTGAGTTTTCTGTTCTCTCTGGGCTACAGCCAGAAGACGAGAGCGTAAAATCCGAAGGGCTCTCTCTTTATTGCGGTGCTGGGATTTCTCATCCTGACAGGAGACAACCAATCCAGAAGGCATGTGAGTGACCCTGATAGCCGTGTAATTGCGGTTAACATTCTGGCCTCCTGGACCAGAGGCACCAAAAGCTTCGATTCTTAAATCCTTTGGGTCTAACTTTACATCCACTTCATCAGCCTCAGGCAACACGGCCACAGTCACCGTAGAGGTATGGATTCGGCCTGAAGCTTCGGTTTGCGGCACCCGCTGAACACGGTGGACTCCACTTTCATATTTGAGCAGACTGTAGACCCTGCTTCCTTTTATGTTAACGATAATTTCCTTGAAGCCGCCAATAGGAGAGTAACTTGCATTCATTACTTCCATTTTCCAGCCTTTCTTTTCAGCAAAGCGAGAGTACATCCGGAACAAATCCTGAGCAAAGAGAGAAGCTTCATCTCCCCCAGCACCTGCCCTTATCTCTAAAAGGACATTTCTTTCATCATTAGGGTCTTTGGGAAGGAGCAAAATTTTAAGCTCCTTTTCGAGCCTTTCTTTTCTCTCTCGAAGCTCTTCTCGTTCAGTCTCAGCCAGCTTCCTCAAATCTGATTCGGATTCAGGATCAGCAAGAATTTCCTCTGTCTCCTTGATTTCACTATTGACCCTTTTATAATCTTCGTATTTCTTGATGATGGGCTCTAAACTCGCCAGCTCTTTAGAGACTTCCTTGATTTTTTGGGGATCGGAAATTAAGGCAGGATCAGATAGAGATCGAGTTAGCTGATAATATTTTTCCTCGATGCTCTCTAATTCTTGTAACATTCTGGTTATCTTTTAATTTCGCCATATTTTTTCCTGAATTTCTCCACTCGGCCTGCACTATCAACAAACTTCTGTTTCCCTGTGTAAAAAGGGTGACACTCGGAGCAAATTTCTACCCGGATCTCTTTCTTTGTGGACCGGGTAGTAAAAGTGTTTCCGCAAGCGCAGGTAACAGTAGCATCTACATAATCAGGATGAACATCTTTTTTCATTTCACTCTTCTCCTTAATTCAGGAATAATTATAGCAAATGTATGATTTTAAGGCAATGAAAGTCAATATCTCCTCTTTGTTTCTATGGGGTCGGACTTTATCGTAAGCAATAAGGCGCGATCCTGATGTCACTCAAATTATGGCTGTTTATTCTCTAATTTATTTTTTTATTTATCCTTGCTTAGGCCAGTTCGTTTTTACAAAAATTCCAAAAATTACTAAAGCCAGTGTTATTCCCAAAAAATCTGAGATTAAATCATAAAATTCAAAGAAACGATAAGGAAGAAAGATTTGATAGAGCTCGATGAATAAACCAAAACCCAGGGAGGCTAAGCCGATTCCCAGATAAGGCAGAGAAGAATATTTTATCCTATAAAAACCAAAGCACAAGAGCGCAGCAAGAATGCCAAAGGCGAAGAAATGCAGGGAGTGATCAGAGAGGAAGAAGCGAATAAGTTTAGGGAAGGATTGAAATTTCTCTAGCGGGCCAGTGGGTACAGAAGCAAAAACGAGAATCAGTGCGGCAAAGGAATAAGCTGGAAGAAAATATCTGTTTTTCAAGGAAATTCCTCTTCTATTGGACTAGCTCTTAGCTTTTTTGAATTTCTTATTATAGCGGTCCCAATCTATGGAAAAGGAAAACTTTTTTTTGCTTTCTTTAACTCTTCTTTTGTATTCTTTTGAATTAAAATAATCTTTCAATCTCTTGTTGAGAGGATATACCTGCTCTTCTGCTTCCCACTTATAGATTTGACCATCCTTACATCTCAGACAATCAAGATAGACGATCCAGGCTAACTGCTTAAAAGAGAGTTCGGGAAAAGAATTTTTGATGGCCAGAACTTCTGTCTCTTTATCTGGATTTAGGAAAGTAAGATAACGTAGAAACAATAAAGCATTATGAAAATAAGCAGGGAAAGCCAGGATTCCATCATCTTTTCTCACTCGAGCCAGATAAATGAATACATCCATGACCTTTTTTCCAAGGCTGAGACCGGGATGTTTCTGTCCGGGAAGGGCAGTTCTCTCCGGGGAAAAATTCAGAAGAGGATTCTGAAGGGTTAGCCAGTCGAGGATCAAAAACTTATATTCAGGAGAAATGCTAATAGCGAGCTCTTTTTTCGGCTTAAAAGTCCCCTCTCTTATTTTTAAATCGACAACCAAATTTTCAGGCTTTTTGTCTTTAAGAAAAACCCGGAATCTCTGAAGTGGGAATTCTGATGAATCTAACTCATACACCAGAGGCCATAGGTTTCGCTTGCGGGCATCATTGAAAAAGTTTCTTTTTCTGAGGATAGAAAGAACTTCAGTCATTGAGTATTTACCCAAGAAAAGAGAAGTTCCTCCTTTTTCAGTTAGATCCGAAAATATATCCTTTTCATCTACCAGAGGAGATTCCTGCCAGAATGGACTTGTTTTTTGAGTCGGTTTCTTCATCCTTTTCCTCTAATGATAAAAATTGAGTGAATCATCGCCCATTGTTATTTCCCTTTTGAGTTTAAAATATTTTGCATCAAACTTTGTCTTAAAATATCGGCGAAGGATGACCTTCCCACCGGACTTGAGTATTTCTCTTTTTTTTATAACCTTAAGAGGATTCCTCTCTTCTAAAAGCTTATAAGGAGGGTCAAGGAAAATTAAGTCAAACTTTCGATTTTCCTTAGCCAATTTAATGACTGCCCTGTTGAATTCACCTTGAAGGACCCGCACACCTTCTTCAATACCGCATTTTTCTAAATTCGACTTTATGACTTTTATCGCTGGAAAATACTCATCGACAAAGACGACTTCAGCTGCCCCGCGGCTTAAGGCCTCGATACCCACCGAGCCTGTGCCAGCAAATCCATCCAGGAAAACGCAACCTTTGACCTCCTCTTGAATAATGTTAAACAGGGATTCCTTGAGTTTATCTGGCATAGGACGCACAAGAGGGCTTTTGACCTTCTTCAGTCGTTTTCCTTTGTAGCGTCCACTAATAATCCTTATCATACTGAAAAAGCCAGTAAGGCAATTCAATAAAAGAGGAATGTTTGACCAAGGTGAGTCTCGATGTTTTTTATCCCATATGGAAGTTCGTACCATCCATAAATGCTAGAAGCTTCAAAATTTTGAATTGCAGCTGAGATTTGGATAATTAAATCCAAGACTAGAGGATTAATCTGTTGTTCCTCAAGAAAAAGTTTTTTTAAATTAAATTTAACTCTGCCTTTATCTATCTGTAGCTTCCCTTCAAAGTAGAAGCTCATCTCAGGACGCAGGATCTTAGGGATATTCTGACCCCTCAAATCAATAAATATTTTCCCTTCGATCTTGTTTTCTTCGAAGAATTTTAGTTTTAACTCCTTCATTACTTCTTCTTTTTCTGTCTCTATGCGGTAGGCAATCCAGGAGTTAAGTTCGCTCTCACTTATTACAATCTTCCTAAGCGTATTTCTGCCTTCCAGGTGCTGTGAAGCCTCGATTTTCTCGAGAACATTTATCACTTTAAGGGCTTCCTTAAGGGAATAATCTGAAGCGTGAGAGGAGAATACAAAAACAAGAGATAAAATGAAAATAAAAGTAATATTTTTAAAAAAGCCTTTGCCAGCCATCACTTTTTTTTCTGTTGCCTCATCCTTTATTTTCATCTTTTTCTATTCTTATCCTAATACACAATCTTTCCTTTTTCAACCTGGACATTGGGGTCAGGCCTGACCCCAATCAGATAGGATAGAAATCCAATCCCCCAGCTTATATGCATCACAGAAAACGCCAGGCCAGTTAAGATTCTCTGCCTTAAGGGAATGGACTGCCTTGGCCAGCTGAAGAGGGTGGTTAAAAACAAAGCTCCAAAATATGAAAGAGGGAAAACAAGAAATAGAGGACGAAAAAAACTTAAGACTACTGAAAAAAAGAGCCCAACAACCAGAAAAGCAGAGAGAATCTGCCTGGGAGCGGTTATTTTTCTGTGTTTTAGGGTCGTATAACACCTGCCTCTACCGTATTTAAAATATTGGACAGCAAGCTCCTTGAGCGACTCTCTTGGAAAGTAGGTGACTTTTATTGAGCTGTCTAAATAGACTTTTCCGCCAGCTTTTTGAATCCTAAGATTCAATTCAGCATCCTCGTTGGCTTTGGCTTTCGGATCATAGAGGCCTATGGTGTCGAATAATTCTTTCCTGAATGTTCCGAAAGGAACAGATTTCGCATAGCCGCTATAATTACCTACATACCATTTGGCTTTTCCCACTCCAACAGGATGTTTCAGGGCAAGAGCAATAGCTTTCTGAATTGTTTCAGTTCCTTGAGGCACAACCATCCCACCTACGTTCCAAGCATCTTTCGACTTTAACAATTCCACACATTTTTTTATGTAACCTGGAGGGTAGAGACAATGAGCATCAACCCTGACAATCATCTCCCCTTCTGCTTTGGATATACCGAGATTGAGACCATGAGCTTGAAGCCTTTTCTCATTTTGAAAGAGACTTATGGGAAGCCCTTCTTTAATAAGAGACTGGATAATCTCCTGGGTTCCATCATTGCTCATTCCATCTACAACGAGTATTACACAGTTCTTTAGAGAATAATCATCCAGGAGACTTTTTATGGATTCTTCGATGTATTTTGCTTCATTATAACAGGGCATGATCACTGAAATAGAGGGAGAAGAACGATCCATTTTAACCATGATTTAAATTGTTATGATTATAACAAACTAGAGAAATAGAAAAGAAGAAGTAATGGAGAGAAATTCAAGTCAGGAAGAAGCCCCAAGAAAGATGGGACGGGATGAAAGAGAAGTTACTGATATGTGGAAAAAAGAGAGTGTGTGTTAATATTTGGACTACTTCTTATAGGGAGATACGTCAGGTTCGTCTTCAGTCAATATGACGGCGCCATAAAGAAGCCCAGAGGTTGCTGAAAGGACTGTTGCTATACCAATAGGAGATAGTAAGAAAAATTTTTTTCTCTTCTTGACCAGATAGACATCATCGATCAGTTGGACTGGACCTACGGCTTTAATCAAAGGAGTTTGGCCAGCAGCAGCACTTTCTACCCAATCGGAACCTATTCTCATCGATTCTACATCCTGGTACAAATCTATGACTTCGCCTTTGAAACGGATTTTATCCTTTAAACGCAGTATCCCTTCTTCTATCAAAACCGCTGCTTCACTGGTTTCAGGGAAGTACTCGACAACCTTACCAACCAATGTCTCGCTCGAAATCGGCAGTTCCTTGGATTCAAATTGCTCAGGTATATCACTTATTTTTGCAGAAGGGATCAAGGAGAATGATATTTTGGCATCTTTGCCTTTCTCTATTCCGATGAGATTGGCTAAATTAAAATTACCCTCCGAAGTTGCAATTCCTGCCATATACATCCCCTTTTTGATCCTACTAATCTTGAATTCTCCTTGCTTGTCTGATCTGTTGCTCTCGTATATAGCTCCATCTTCAACGTTTTTTATCTTTACCACTGCTCCTTCTACGGGTGTCACTCCGTCTTTCCCGTAGACATTGCCTGTTAAACTCCCTATTTGAGCATCTGCCTTCAGCAGATTAGGGCTGAAGAAAAGGCAAAAGGAAAAAATCAGGAGGACTGAAATTAATTTTGATCTAATAATTTTTAACATCGCCTTCCTCATTCTGTATATGATTTAATAATACTTAAGATTCTCAATGTAAGAATTTAATTCACTTGATGAGATAGAAAAAAGTAATCACTCCCTTAAATTCAGCTTAAGTGAACTGCTACATTCGTATAAATTATCAGTAAATTGGACAAATTAGTAAATCGCCTTTAGGGGTGAATCTAAGGGTGATATCCTTCTATCTTGTGAGATTAATTAAAATGACTACCCTGCTTACTCTTTACTGCCTACTCCTTACTCGTTATTAACGATATGTTATTTTCAAGAACTCAATAGGTATATTCACTGGAGTAATCAAAAGAACATTCTCTCCCACCTCTGTCTCCAACGGAAAAGAAATGGAATCATCCTGTAAATAGTCCTCCCAAACAATCTTACCGTTAAAAATAACGGACATCATAGGAGCAATCCCCTGCCAATTCTTCATAAATTGTAGATTTAAGACAATTTCTCTTCCATCAAAGGACAATATACGCTTGAATCTTGATCCTTTTTTTAATACAAAATATCTAGGAACAATAATCCTGGGAGGAAATGCCTTCTCTATTCTCTCTTCTATTATCCGTATGTCTTCATCCTCATTCATGCGCACATAATAATGGCGAATCCTCAAGAGATTTTCTAAATTATCAGGTTCTATCTCCAAAGTTTTCTCGTAAAATTCCTGGGCCTCATAGGGATAGTCAGCTTTCAGAAAAGAATCTCCTATAAACCGTAAGATTTTCACATAATGTCCCTTCTGGCCTTCCGGTATGACAACAAAGCTCTCTCTTAAAAGTCTGCCTACTCTCATAATCTCCCTGTACCGGCTTTGTTTGAAGGCAAGGATAATCTGAAAAGACAAGCTTTTCAGATTATCGAAACTTGTACCCAGTTTCTCTGCTATTAAACCTCGTTTTTTTAGGTAGGATTCAAGTTCTCCTATGCGAAATGCCTCATCCTCCAAAGCAAGATAGCTTTGTAAATGCTCCTCAACCTCCTCTAAACTGGCCCCTTCCTCAACACGGCATTTCGCCATGTTTAAATAGAGCGATTCCTGCAGGCTCTTGTACTCTGAAGGCTCAATCAGCTTCTCCTCTGTAAGATCCTGGTAGAAATTTATTTTTTTCAGAATATTAAAAGAAGACCTGAAATAATTTAAGGCCCTTTTTATCTGGAAATACCTAACTTCATTCATCCCTGTGTAATGCAGTTCCTCTGCCTTCTCAAATTCAAGATATTCAGCTTTAGCGATCGTTTCAAGCCTAAGCTTACTTGCAAGATTTTTTTCTCCAAGAAATTTGGCATAAAGACGGAATACATCTGGATTTTCTGGAAGAATTTTTTCCATGACAGCGTAATCTTTTACATTCATTTCCCAAGTATGCATGATAGGAAGGAGCTTTTCCCGTTCTCTTCTAACCAGTGTTTTTTTCAAGATATCTAAAGTGAGGGCTCTCTCCTCTTCAGAAAGCTCTGGCCAACGAGAAAATAATATCTTGCCGACCTCAAAGAAAATCTGGCTGTGATGCCCTGTCAGAGAAGCTGCTTTCTTGTATTCTGTATAGTGATCGAGGGTTGAAGAAGAATCATGGCTCATGTAGAACAAAGATTGAGCATAATTAAAATGACTTAAAGGAGAGGCTGGATTGAGTTCGATGGAACGGATAAAATTCTGGATAGACTCCTGAAAATAAAAGTCTCTGAGCCTCTTTTGGCTTATGTTGTTTATACCTAAATTAAAATTGGCTTTGCCCAGTTCATAATAGACAAGGTCATTATAGGGATAAAACTGATTTGCTCTTTCCAGAACTTCTATCTTCTCTTCGTTATCCTTTATTTTTTCTTTGACCTGATAATACAAATGAGTATTCCAGTAAAGCAAAAATTCGAGTGCTCCCACAGCCATAAAGACAACAATGAAGATAACTCTCTTAAGACTCATCGTTCACTTAGCTCTCATATTCAATATTCTTATCTCTTAAGATTTTTGGTAGAAGACCGTGGCTATAGTCAATGAGAGAATAACAGAAAAAAGAAGCATATTGGCGGGGATGTGCAAATTAAAATCAGTGATGCTGTGAATTAAAATACAGACAACAGCAATGATTCCTCCCAAAGCCAGGCCCCTTATTTCAGGATGTCTCCTTTCTCTCCACATGAGAAAAGAATTAACAGTCATGAAAAGAATTCCACCCACAAGCAAAATTCCCCCAACAAGTCCAAGCTCTGAAAAATATTCAAGATAATCGTTGTGGGCATGGGAAAGACGGCCATAATCGAGTTCAACGTCTCTTTCATAAGCAGGGTAAAAAGAAGCAAAGCTTCCTAAACCTATGCCAAAAAGAGGGAAATCTCCGATAATTGTGCTCACGTTACTCCAGTACAGGGGCCTCCCCTCCTGGAGAAGCTTATCTACAGAAAATCTTTCTATTGTTGCTTCTATTCCGATATAAAGGGAAATAAGAGCAATGATCAAGAAAGTCACGGCCAGAAAATTCCTCGAAAATCTCTGTTGAGGCTTGTCTCGACCAAAGTAAACTAAGACCAACTCGATAAGGAGGATAAAGATAAAAACTAATATAAAGATTCCCGAACGAGATTTTGAAAAAATAATGGCCAAAGACATGATTATGAAGCATAGGGTCAGGATTAAGTTTATGGAGAAACCTTTTTCGGTTAAACGAAAGATTTTTTCTCTCCACCTCATCCCTGCTAATGAAAAAATATCTGCACGGGCAATGATCAATCCGATAGCTAGAGGAATGATCATCTCCAAATACCCGGACAGATGGTTCCGATTGACAAATGTTCCGGTTACAGAATCTAAACCATAGACTTTTTTGTAAAACAGGATTCGAGGATTTGTCCGGTAGAGCTCAAAGAAGCCGTATAAAGCTTCGAAAACACCCATTATAACCAGGAGGGAAAAAATCCTTCTTATCTGGCGCCGCCGGGTCACCGTCTTAACAATGAGAAAACCCAGGAGGAAGTAAGTGAGAAGCTCAAGTCCCGATTTCAATGTCCGGGAGGGCATCAAGGAGAAGCTGATGAACTCGACCTTCGCAAATTCTGCAGAAAAGGCCTCTCTGAAAGAATAAGCGTTGGGAGAAAAGGCACTGACAAGGAATTTAGGAAGAGGAATCACTTGAATAAAGATGAAAATGAAGAGTCCGATAAACAAATAGCCAGGCCGCCTCATAGAATAGGAAAGAAGTTCGTTTGTCTCTGGTCTTTCCTTCATCATGAAATAAGCGATCATCATCACCACTACCGCAAGCTGGATAACCAGTATTGACCACTCGTGGACTGATGCAGCAGGAAGGGGACTGAATATTATGAGTCCCAGTATGCCATATTCGATTATCTTATCAGCTAATCCACTCTTTGGAGACACCTCCCTCCTGTACTGTCCTTCTCTTGCCGTTATTCTGTATCTCATTACTCCTTACTCTTTACTTATTTTTAAAGAATGGAATTTTTATCATCAGCTTTTTTTCTTTTTCTTTCGGGTCAACGGGCTCAAGGGTATAGGGAAGCTCTTGATTATGCAACACTGCCTGAGGATTATCCCTTACAAGAGCTTTCGCCTTCTCTCCGGCTACTTCTTCAGCCATCCTCGCTGCCTCTGAAAGCTTAGGCGCCTGAGAACGACTGTTATGGCCGTCACTTCCGATGAAGTGAATTAAATTTAATCCTAGAAAACGAAACACAGCCTCTCGAACTTTCCGCCCATACATGCCGATAAAGCTTCCGCTGTTAGCTTGAGCCAGAGAACCCATCTGGATTAGCTCAAAGAGTAAGACAGGATTTCGAATGAACACAGAATTTCTCTCTGGGTGGGCAATAATGGGGATTATCCCTTCGCTCATTAACTCAAAAAATAGTTGTTTAATCCCTGAGAAAACATGGTCAGGAGGAAATTCTGTAAACATATAAGAGCTTTTATGAAGAGTAAGACTGTCGCGGTTTTTTCTTATCTCATCGAGTAAACCGTGGGAA
>Ga0114921_10001577_pt1 | contig 10518 bp, 12 predicted proteins | sample BentaG_FD_87016 | JGI IMG/M metagenome (GOLD analysis project Ga0114921, IMG submission 87016) | Deep subsurface microbial communities from South Atlantic Ocean to uncover new lineages of life (NeLLi) - Benguela_00093 metaG | ecosystem: Environmental > Aquatic > Marine > Oceanic > Sediment ...
AAATAAGCGTATAAATATAAGCCCCCGCGCGCGCGATTTCGAGGAGCATGTCTTCTTGATGGTTGGTACGCATTGCTGATATCACTCTTGGTAAAGAGTCTTACATTCATCGGATTGCGTCTCTACTTTGAGAGAAAAGGAGACTTCTAATGACGTTCAGAACAAGAATCAAGGAACTCAGGGCGAGATACGATATGACTCAAGAGGAGTTGGCTAATAAGGTGGGTGTGAGGAGGGAGACCATCAGCTTCCTGGAGAGGGGTAAGTACAACCCATCCCTTAAACTGGCTCATGACGTGGCGAGAGTCTTGAATACATCCATAGATTAGCTGTTCATCTTCGATGAGGACTCAATCGAATAAACTGCACAGAAAGGAGATGAGCGCGCGAGAGATTTAACGTTCGAAAAAAAGGAGTGATTGAGACTTCTTACTATTTTATGAAGAGCTGTCTTGGGCATGTCCGGTTGCGATCAGCTAGAACCTCATGGCCGTCCTCTGTGACTAGCACCTGCTCACTAAATCCTATGTAACCCCAGTTCGGCAGGTGGTTTATCAAGATGTAGTGAAAGATGTGTCCCGGCACTAGGACGAGCGGATTGTTCGGTTCAACGGACAGTACCCATCCGTGGGACCAGTCGATTCCGTTGGAATATCCTACTCTGCCCTGGCAGTCAAGGCCCATCTTATTGAAGTAGTCCATCGCGGACTTGGCAACCTCATGGGAAGTCTTGCCTGGAGCCGTAGCTTCAATGGCTATATTTAACGCTTCTATACTGGCTTCAGCTGACCTTCTTACATGCGCTGGAGGCTCGCCGAAGGAGACCATCCTTATCATGGATCCAACATATCTTTTTACGAATGTCCCTGGTTCTAAGTAGATAATATGACCTTTCTTTATCTTCATAGCTTCTCGTTCAGGCGGCCATCGGGTAATATGCATGTGCATTACGTGGGGTCCGACTTGACACATACCCCTGGACCACTCGTAATCCTTTCCTAGATATTTCTCATGGTTCCGGAAGATTGTCTCCATGACCTCACGTTCACTCCAGCCTACCTCCATCTCGTTTATCGTGTCCATAAGGGCGTCTTGATTTGCCTTGGCGGCTTTGAACTGGCAATCCTGCTCGAGCTTAGACTTTACTATCCTTATACGTTCAGTTCGGAAGTCTCGGAATTCCGCGTCTGGTAACAAGTTTTTTAACCTGTTTAAAGTCTCAATACTGTTGACTCTGAAGTTTAATCCGATGGTCTTTTTGTCGAGCCCAAGTTCCTTTAGAGTTTTAACCGCATATAGAAGTGGATCATATGGATTTATTGGACCTTCATCAATGTATTCCACCCAATTTTCTAAGATAGAACAGCATCTATGAGTTGAGGCCTCGAGATGTCTGACCACACCTATTGGTTCCCCTTCCCAAACAATAACCCATTGAGGATTCTCCGCGTCTTTGACGCGCATTCTAGTTCCTGTAAGCCAGTAATAGTCTACTGGGTCTGTTACAATCTGAACATCGATACTGGCAAGCTGCATGCCATGCCTTAGTCTGCGCAACCTATCTTTGAACTCGGATCTAGGAAAAGGCAGTTTGAAAGTCGGAGGCTCTCGAATTTTTTCTTCGATCATAGTAATCGCGCGTACAAAAATTAGGAATATGACTTAAAAGCATTCATACTCGCGATGAGCCTTGAGGCGCGCGCGAAGCGAACCTTTCTTACTTCACTGGACGGATTGGGAAAATAAACGTGAAGGCGGCGAGAAAAGGCTTTGAGAAAACAAAACTTAAAGAGTTGGAGGAGTAAGACAGGGAGTGAGTGTCATGTCTTATAGGGATATGCCCATCCCTTTCCCAGGTAGATTTACAGGAAATCAAACATTAACGGGGAGTTGGAGAACCCACAAGCCGACAATCGACTATTCGATATGCACCAGATGTGGGATATGTCAAATATATTGTCCAGAGGCCTCCGTCGATAGGGAAGGAGAGGATTTTGTCATCGATTACCGTTACTGCAAGGGCTGCGGGATATGCGAAAATGAGTGCCCGGTTCAAGCCATAACCATGGAGAGAGAAGTAGGCCGAGGAGACGGGTGATTTTGACTACCTACAAGATCTTGGATGGAAATGAGGCCGTGTGCGAAGCCGTCAGGCTATCGAGAGTCGAGGTAATCGCGGTCTTCCCTATAACCCCGATGACCACGATAGCGAATCAGCTTGCCGATTGGGTCAACAACAGCGAGTTGAAGACTGAGCTAATACAACCCGAGAACGAACACGGCTCCCTTGAAATATGTTTTGGAGCCTCGGCAGCGGGCGCGAGGACCTTCACCGCCTCGTGTTCACAGGGAATCGTGTTTATGGAGGAGATGATCTGGGCTATTCCGGGTTTCAGGCTCCCCGTTGTAATGACTGTTTGTAACAGGTCGATCTCCCACCCCGGCGGCCTACAAACGACTCACAGCGACTCGCTACTTCAAAGGGATACAGGTTGGATCCAACTCTACTGCGAAGACCCGCAGGAAGCCCTTGACACCTTGATCATGGCCTATAAAATAGCTGAAGACAAGAGGGTTCTGTTGCCGACGATGACCACGATGGACGGATATACGGTCAGCGCCTGCTCCGTTCCGGTCGAAGTTCCAGAACAAAAGGATGTCGACAAGTTTCTGCCAGGATACGCCCCTGAATACTATCTCAATCCTAAACGACCCCCGGTCATTCCCGTGGGCATTCCTGATGAGGCAGATCTGAGAAGTTCACGGGCCGAGACGGAGTTGAGGTACATGGTCGAGGAGGCTATGACGAACTCCAAGGAGGTCATCAGACAAGTCAACCAGGAATTCGGCGAGAGATTTGGTCGGATGTACGGGAATGGACTCGTTGAGAAATATCGATGCGAGGACACTCGAGGCGTCCTTATCACAATGGGATCCCTGACAGGTACCGCAAGAGATGCCGTAGATGAGCTGAGGTCGGAGGGTAAACCCATAGGGCTGGTAAAGATAAAATCCTTTAGGCCCTTCCCGACCGAAGATATTCAGGAAATCGGCAGGCAAGTGGAGGCAATAGGCGTCGTTGACAGGAACTTTTCCCACGGCTCCTCGAATGGGGTAGGAATATGTAATCTCGAAATTGCTAGAGCCTTGTACTCATTGGAAGTAAGGCCCCACCTACTGGACTTCATCATGGGGATAGGAGGAAGAGACGTGACGACCGGCCATATTAAGTACATAGCCGAGAAGGTTCTCGATGCCTGTGAGACGGGGAACGTAGAAAAGCCGGTCGAATGGACGCAGTTGAGATAAATGGGGCGGTGAGAAAGATGGAGAGGTTAATCCAGGAACAAAAACTCGTTCTTCCCGGCCATAGAAGTTGTCCTGGCTGTGCGGGGCCCATTCTTCAGAGGATCGTTTTCAACGTCCTCGGGAAAAACGTGATCCAATATGGAAGAGGGGGCTGCGGCACACCGAGTGTTCTCGGTTATCCAATGATATACACAACCCACTCGAGCGCGGGTTCGGATGGCGCAGCCGGGATATTGGCTGCTCTGAGAGCAAAAGGAATAGAAGACGTATATGTCGTGGGTCTAGCAGGCGATGGTGCAGCTGCCGATACAGGCTTCGGTAAAATATCGGCGTGTGCCCAGAGAAACGAAGACATGTTCCTGTTCGTCTACGACAATGAGGCCTTCATGAACACAGGCGTGCAGCAGAGCCGTTTGACTCCCTTCATGGCCTGGACGAGAACAACGCCCAGTGGAAAGAAACAGGAGAAAAAAGACATCGGCATGATCATTGCGCAGCACCATGTACCCTATGTCTCATCCCTTTCGATCTCCCACATCCCGGATCTGACGAGGAAGGTAAGGAAGGGAATGAAGATCAAAGGATTCAAATTCTATCACAGCCTGAACCCCTGCCCCACGGGATGGAATTACCCCTCCAGTAATACGGTTGAGATGGCTAGATTGGCGGTTCAGACGTGGTATTGGCCCCTATATGAGATCGAGAACGGCGTTTTTAGGCTCACGGTGAAGTCTGATAAGAAGCCCATAGACGCCTACTTCGAGAAGCAGAGGAGATATTCTCACTTAACAGAAAAACAGATAGAGGAGATCCAGGGGATAATAGACAGGAAAAGGGAGAGGATGCTCGAGATGGATGGAAAGAGCGTCTGGTTTTAACATTTTTTAATCTTATGGCTGGCTGATTTTGGGTTCCTTTCAAGAATATACAGGGTATCTGCTCACTGAAAGAAGAAGCTGCTTCAGAAAAGGAATGAGAAAACGGCTCTTTTCACCTCGCGCGTGAGGGGTTCCATCGGCTTAGGTGACGACTCCCCGCTCCTTCGGGAACCGCTCGTACTCCCTTTTGTCGATGATGACTCTCAAGTGCTGCACGACCTTCCAGACATCATGGTAGCTGGTGTAGAGGGGGATCGGCGCCAGTCTGATGACATTCGGTGGCCTGAAATCTGGCAGGACGCCACGGGCTTTCAGCGCCTCCCCGATCCGGAAGGCCTCAGTTGGGTGCTCCACCGCCACGTGGCCGCCCCTCCGCTCGGGCTCCAGTGGCGTACCTACCGAGAAGCCGTAAGGCGGGGCGCTCAGAAATTCTTCTAATAGGAACATCAGGTAGCCCGTGATCCTCAGCGACTTCTCCCGGATCTTCTCCATCCCCGCCTCCAGCATAAGATGTGCCGCGCCCTCGATGGGAGCGGAGCTGAGCATCGAGATGGTCCCGATCTGCCAGGCCCCTGCGCTCATGGCCGGCGTGAAGCTGAGTTCCATGTCGAACTGGGTCGCCCTGTCGTGTCCCCACCACCCGGCCAGCCCGGGCCAGGCGCCGAAGTGGCGTCTGTTGACGTAGAGGCTGGCGGTGCAGCCGGGGCCGCCGTTCATGTACTTGTAATTGCACCAGAAGGCGAAGTCGACGCTCCAGTCGTCGAGCCTGTGGGGGACGACGCCGACGGAGTGGCTGCAGTCGAAGCCGATGGGGATATTTCGCTCGTGGGCTGCTTCCGTTAACCTCTCCATGTCTAAAAGCTGCCCGCTGCGGTAGTAGACGCTGGGCAGGAGGACCAAAGCCACCTCGTCCGTCATCGCGTCCGTGATGTCGCTCTCATCGATGGTGCGTCCGTCCTTGCTCTTAACCAGAACGAGGTCCTCTTCGAGATCACCACCCCTCAGCCTAATCTGGGCCGACAGGGCGTAGATGTCGCTGGGGAAGTTGAACTCGTCAGCCAGTATCTTCCTCCGCTCTCCTTCGGGCCTGTAGAAGGTGGCCACCAAAGTGTGGAGGTTGACCGTCGTCGAGCCAGCGACCACCACCTCCTCCGGCTCGGCCCCCACCAATGGCGCCATCAGAGCCCCGAGACGCTCACCGTACCAGACCCACGGAATCCGCCCCTGGGTCCAGCCGGATACGCCTAGCTGCTTCCACTCGTCGAGGACCTTGAGGAGGCTCTCCTCCGCGTCCCTCGATAGCAGCCCCAGCGAGTTGCCGTCCATGTAGATGACGCCTGGGATCTGGTAGAACCGGTCGCGGAACGACGCCAGCGGGTCCTCCGCGTCTAACCTCACGGCGTAATCCTCGCCGACCTCGAAACTCGTCTCTCTCATGTTCTGTTAAATAAGAAAAGTCTGCTTTAATATGATCGTCTGGGTCCTACCCTAGTAGGGTTTGGATAGATCTAGAGATCTCGATTCCGTTTTTCCTGATGTCAATAGGTATGTCGAAGTTGTATTCCCTTTCGCGCGCGCAAGCACTCATATCGACTTCAGCAGAGTGTTTCCCTTTTCCGTGATGCGGTATACGCCGCTCTCACGCGCGAGAGAGAGTTCGGATTAGTATTCGATTGTTAGGGATAACTCCTCTCCCTTTGAGTTATACGCAGCAACTTGGCTCATGGTATATGGATACGCTACTATCACCATTATCCTCCCGTAGAAATGGTTGAGGTCGGTGGTCGAGGGCCTCAGGGAGCCTGAAGGATGGGAGTGAGCGGTCCCCACTATGGAGAAGTCGATTGGGAGCATATGCGAGGGAAACGATGCGAACCCTCTACCCGAAGTGGCGAAAGGTGGTAACATGAACTCTTTGATCGATATCTCGCGGCGTCCCATGTTTCCTCTAAGGAGGATTATGCCCTCTCGGGGGTGCTGCGTCTTAGCGAATGAGAGTAGGGAATCGAGAAGTTCATCGGAGATGATAACCTTCATGGACAGATACGATTAGGGCTGTTACCCACATGTAAATAAACACAACGCGCATGTTCAGGAAGGCGGAGATTCATCGCCTCACCCACGCTCGCGCGCGACGGAACAGGGATACCTATCACCCCTCCGTAAATCGCTTATTAATGGTAAACCCCATGATTTACCAATACTATTCTGTCATTTCAGTTAACTTTCAATAACAATAACAAATAGACGTGCGTGTTAGTAGAATCCTAGAAATTTGTGGATTCAACTCTATATTTATAATTTGTCAGATAATTCGAGTTTAACACCATAAAATGCGGCATCACGAGGACAAGGGATTTTTTCCCATTCATTTGTGGGGGAATGACGTCCGAATTACGGTTTTCAACTTACCACCAAGTTTAAAATATATAAGATGCCTCTGTGCTTAATTCAGTTATGAGTGTAAAGAGGCTGGAAAGACGACATGATTATCCCCGTTAGGTGCTTCTCATGCGGCAAGGTCATCGGCGGCAAATGGGAGTCCTTCGCCCGTCGGGTCGACGGAGGCGAGCACCCTAAGGACGTGCTCGACGACCTTGACGTGACAAGGTACTGCTGCCGGAGGATGCTCCTCTCACATGTGGAGCTCGTCGACGAAATCCTGAAGTTCTACGAGGGGAAGGAGGTCATAGATCTCAGGAGGACTAGCTGAAGTGGGCGCTGAAGAGTCTGAAGATCTGCTTCTGCCGCAGGAGGTCCTCCTCTCCGCCGGCGTCCACATAGGCACGAGGGTCAAGACCCGGGATATGGAGGCCTACATATACAAGGTGAGGCCGGACGGACTCTTCGTCCTCGACATGGAGAAGATGAACGAAAGGATCAAGGTCGCGGCCAAGTTCCTCGCCCGCCTCGACCTGTCCGGGGTCGTCGTCGCCTCGCTTAAGCGGTACGGCAGGACGCCCGTGGAGAAGTTCTGCGAGCTCATAGGAACCATCCCCCAGACCGGCAGATTCACCGCGGGAACCTTCACCAACCCCGACTACTCTGGCTACTTCGAGCCCATCGCAGCCCTAGTCACCGATCCCCTGGCCGACGAGCAGATCGTGAAGGAGGCGTCCGCTGTAGGCATACCAGTGGTGGCCTTCTGCAGCACCGACAACTCCCTCTCCAACGTTGACCTGATCATACCCGTCAACAACAAAGGACGGAGGTCCCTCGCCATAGCATACTGGCTCCTGTGCAGGGAGATCAAACGGGAGAGGAACGAGCTGCCGCACGACGGCGATCTGACCGTATCCATAGACGATTTCGAGACATCCCTCTAGGTGGCCGATATGGGAGTCAGGCGGCCATGTGTGGCAGGAGCCTTCTACCCCGCCGATCCAGACCGCCTGAGAAGTTCGATAGAGGGCTGCTTCACCCATAGACTGGGACCTGGCCGGCTGCCTGAGACTCGGTCGTCGGAGAGAGACATAGTCTCCGTGGTCTGCCCACACGCGGGCTACACGTACTCGGGACCCGTGGCCGCCCACAGCTACCACCAACTCGCGGCGGAGGCGAGACCCGAATCGGTCGTAGTGCTGGGGCCGAACCACACGGGACTGGGCAGCCCGATAGCCATGATGGCGAGGGGCTCCTGGGAGACCCCCCTCGGAGAGGTTGAGATAGACGAGGAGCTTGCCGGCGCCATCTTCGAGGCCTCCCACCTCATCGACATGGACGACGTGGCCCACGTAAGGGAGCACTCCATAGAGGTCCAGCTACCCTTCCTGCAGTACGTCTACGGCTCCGACGTGAAGTTCGTCCCCATCTGCATGAGGCTTCAAGACCTGGAGTCGAGCAGGGAGGTGGGGCGCGCCGTAGCCGAGGCCGCGGATGGTAGGGACGTGCTCATGGTCGCATCCACCGACCTAAACCATTTCGAGCCGCAGTCATCGGCCAAGAGGAAGGATGAGATGGTTATCGAGAGCATCCTATCCCTGGATGAGGCCACCCTCCAGGAGAGAGTTCGGAAGAATCATATATCGATGTGCGGCTACGGCCCCGTCTCCGCCGTCATCGTTGCCTCGAAGAGGCTCGGCACCTCGGAGGCCGAACTTCTGTCCTATCACACAAGCGGAGATGTCACCAACGACTACTCCTCTGTCGTCGGATACGCCTCAGTAAAAATAGCTCGGTAGGTTCCCTTATGGCTGTGGAAGCCTCGGCTCCGGGGAAGGTAATCCTCTTCGGAGAGCACAGCGTAGTCTACCGAGGGCCGGCTATAGTCCTGGCCATAGACAAGAGGGCGCGGGTGGTCGCCCAGAAACGTAGCGACAGCAGGATATTCTTCGACGCCCTCGACCTCGGCTTCGCAGGGTACTTCGAAGGGGGGAGATACCATTCCGTCGTGGGAAAGCCGAGGAGGGGACGAAGCCTTGAGGCCTTCAACATGGCCGCCGTGAAGACGATGGAGCACCTGGGCGTCGAGTCGGGGGTCAGCCTATCCATACGCTCGGAGATCCCCATCGCGGTGGGCCTCGGCTCCTCCGCCGCCGTATCAGTGGCCACCGTCGCTGCCGTCGGGGCCCTTCTAGGCGGAGGCCTTCCGAGGGACGAGGTGTGCTCTCTGGCCTATGAGGGCGAGAAGGTTGTGCACGGCACGCCCAGTGGGGTGGATAACAATATCTCGACCTACGGGGGCATTCTCATGTTCGAGAGGGATGTGGGCTTCGAGAGGTTCGAGTTGGATCACAGTCCACCGTTCATAATTGGGAACACCCGCTGGAAGCGTTCGACACGCCGGATGGTCGAGAGGGTCCGAATGCTCAGGAACAGGAACCAGAGGGTCGTTGACGACATAATAGACGCGATCGGGTGTATAGCCGGGGAAGGCCTAGCCGCCCTCCGGCGCGCAGACCTAGAGAGGGTCGGAGACCTGATGAACATCAACCACGGCCTCCTCGCCTCACTTGGGGTGTCCAGCCCCGAACTCGAACTCATGGTCCACGCATCCCGGAGATCCGGTGCCCTGGGCTCGAAGCTTACCGGGGCTGGCGGAGGGGGCTGCATGATCGCCCTCGCCGAGGACGCGAGCATCCCAAGGATAGAGAAAGCCATTCAACGTAGAGGCGGCGAGTCTATCAGCGTGAATATCTCCCATGAGGGCGTGGCCACGAGGGAGGTTGGCTGAGCTGATAGTCCTCAAGCTAGGGGGATCCGTCATCACCCACAAGGATAGGCCCATGACACCGGACATGGATAACATCAGGAGGCTTGCGGAGGAGGTCGCCGAAGCCGGGACCCGGGGCCTGATGATCGTCCACGGAGGGGGGTCCTTCGGCCACACGGTCGCAAGTCAGTACGGCATCGCGGAGGGACTGACCTCCGGCGATCAGACCATAGGTTTCTCTAAGACCCATCAGGCGATGGTGGAGCTGAACGGCCTCGTCGTCAACGCACTTCTGAGGGCCTCGGTCCCCGCCGTCGCCGTCGCGCCCTCGTCCTTCGTGGTCACTGAAAGGGGACGCATCGGCGCGTTCAGCTTCGAGGTCGTCAGACGCCTAGTAGAACTGGAGATGGTCCCGGTCCTGTACGGAGACGCCGTCCTCGACGGCGTCAATGGGTTCAGCATACTGTCCGGCGATCAGCTAGCTGCCTTCCTCTCTGTAGGTCTGAAAGCCTCCCGCCTCGTGTTCGGCGTCGATGTCGACGGAGTGTACACCTCAAACCCCAAGCTCAACCCGGATGCCAGTCTCATTGAGACCCTCCCCCTCGGCAGGCTTGGAGAGATGGTTGACGTTGGGAGGGCGTTGACGACCGACGTCACGGGCGGCATGCTGGGGAAGGTTATGGAGGCGGCTGCGGCCGTCGAGGCGGGGGTTGAGGTGATTTTCGTCAACGCCTTGAGGCCGGGTGCCATCTTTAAAGCCCTGAAGGGAGAACATGTGACGGGCACGGTCCTTATGAGGTGACGGTGTTGAGCGGCATCGAGAGGAGGAAGCAGAGGCACCTACGCATATCCCTTGAGGAGGATGTCCAGTCCGACATAGGAACCGGATTCGAGGACGTGAGGCTGATACACCGAGCCATCCCGGAGATAGACCTCGACGAGGTCTCCACCGACACCCTGCTATTCAACAGGCGTCTCTCGGCCCCCCTCATAATCTCGGCCATCACCGGCGGGACCGCCGAAGGAAGGGAGATAAACGCCACCCTGGCGTCTGTCGCGGAGGAGCTGGGCCTCGGCATCGGCGTCGGCAGCCAGAGGATAGCCGTCGAGGCCCCCTCGATGGAGGGCACCTTCAGGATCGACAGAGCGAGGGCACGCTCGGCCCTCGCCCTTGGGAAC
>Ga0114921_10001578_pt1 | contig 10518 bp, 5 predicted proteins | sample BentaG_FD_87016 | JGI IMG/M metagenome (GOLD analysis project Ga0114921, IMG submission 87016) | Deep subsurface microbial communities from South Atlantic Ocean to uncover new lineages of life (NeLLi) - Benguela_00093 metaG | ecosystem: Environmental > Aquatic > Marine > Oceanic > Sediment ...
ACGACCCTCTGTTTAAAAAATTATTTTCTCCTTCTAACCGACAGGAAAAGGTGATTAGTTATCTTCGTTTCCCGCGAAGCGGGCTAGCAAAAAACTTTTACGAACTTAAAGAGGATATAGCAGTGGATAGAAGTTCTCTCAATATCGAATCCTTTCTCGATAGCCGGAGAGAAGTCATTCCTCTTATTAAACGGTTGGGAATGGATAAATTCAAAAAATATTTTCTATATAACAATGGAGAATTGTCTTATAAAGATATTTCTTTAGTTTGTAATTTAGCGGAAAAAGAGGTAACCAAGATAATGACTCTCATGGATGACTTCTCCATTCAAAGCGAATTTTTTAATCCTTCAATGATTAATCTGGATAGGAATATATCTTATTCAAAGATTGCTAAGATAGAAAAAGACGATTCCGGGGACTTTGTTATTAGTTTTTTCTCTCCCCAGCTGGTTAAAGGTCGATATTGGATTAACTATGAAAAGTTGGCAGAGCTGAAGAATAGAGTTTTTAGTCAGGCTGAATTGAAAAAAATAGATAGACTCTTTTATACCTTAAAAGCAATTAATACACGAAAATCCATTATTTACCAAGTTATCAGGAAGATTTTGAAAAAACAAGCTGTCTGTTTTGCTACCGGTAATCCTAAGGATCTCGTCTCGCTGTCCCAAAGGGAGTTAGCCCAAGAGATAAATGTTAATCCCAGTCTAATCAGTCGGGCAATTGCTCGGCGTAGTATAGAGACTCCCTGGGGAGAAGAATATCCTGTTAAATATTTTTTCCTCAGCAGGAAAAAAATAATAAAAAGATTAATTACTGATATTATTGACGATGGAAAATGTATATATACTGATGAGGGAATTAGAGAGCGATTAAAAAAAGCCTCTAATATAGATATCTCTCGACGTTCAGTAGCCAGTTATCGACAGGAACTAAAAATAGATTCATCTTTAGAAAAGATTAAATCTTATAAAATAAAATGATGTGAGGGTGTAAAAGAAGCTATAAAAGAGATATCACCGAGCGTAAGTGGCCTGAGGTAACATAACAGATTTAAAAATGAAAACAGACGAAGAAATCCTGCAGGATTTAGTCGAGGTTATCCACTTCACGGAGAACGTGTCGGCGAAGATACATGGTGTGCTCGACGAGGCTGAGGTCTACAGGGTGGTAAAAGGGGAGTTTGCCAAGTCGGGAAGGTACACTATGAGCATCCTTTTGTTGACCAATGACGGAGCGAAGCTTAGGATCGCAGAAACATCATTATCCCCTGAGAAGTGGAAGGCGGGAGAGAAGGCCACCGGGTTCCGGTTGAAAGAGTACGAGATTGACCTGAACAGGTCAAGCATCTACCGTGGCGTCGTAAAAGAAGGAAAAACTGTCGCCGTTGATGTTAACGAGACAATAGGCGAATTGTTTATGCCACCGTTAGCCTACTTGATATCAAAGACCCTCGGCTACCAGAAGAAGAGGAGTATCCTGACGCCGTTGTATAGGTGTGGAAAGATTATAGGCGCCCTGGCCATGACCTCCACAGAGCTATCCAAATACTTAATTCCTTCAGTCAAAAATCTCGCCCAGCACATTTCCAACGCCTTGGAACTGGCCTATGAGATAAACGAGCGGGAGAAGAAGGTTGAGGAGGCTTTAAGGAAATCGGAAAATCTATTGTTCAATATCCTTGACCAAAGCCCATTCTCCACATGGATTACTGACGCCAAGGGGACCAACATCAGGCAAAACGCTGCTTGTCGGAAACTATTTGGCATCGATAATGACCAACAGACAGTGGGGAAATATAATATGTTTTCCGACCCTGTGGTCAAAGAGCAGGGACTTACAGAGGAGCTAAAAAAGGTCTTTGAGGAAGGTAAAACAGCCAGATTTACAATAGACTATGATTTTTCCAAGGTAAAAACTGTGAATGTTCCACGCGCTACTCACAGACTTTTGGATGTAACCATCTTTCCCATTAAGGATGCGAAGGGAAAGGTAATCAATGCTGTGGTCCAGCATGAAGACATCACCGAGCGAAAGAAAGCAGATGAGGAAAGAAATAAACTTCTAAAAGCTATTGAGACAAGCAGGGAGGCTATAAATATTGCATCCCCGGATGTGGTAATGATATATACAAATGATGCAATGGATAAACTGTTTGGTTACAAAAAGGGGGAATTAATCGGAAAACATGCCTCAGTGTTAAGCGCAGGACCGACACCGGAAGCGGTGACAAAACAGATAGCAGACGCCATAGAGAAGGAAGGTTTTTGGGAAGGAGAAATCCATAACAAAAGAAAAGACGGCACAGAATTCATAAGCTACGCAAGAATAAGTGCACTTAGAGATAAACAGGGCAAGACAATAAATTTTGTTTCCACCCAACACGACATTACCGAACAAAAGAAAGCAGATGAAGCACTCAAGGAAAGCGAGCAGAGATACCGCACGGTATTTGAGAAGACAGCCAATCCGATTCTAGTCATCGATACTGAAGGTAACTATATCGGCTGCAACGAAGCGGCGCTCCGGTTTGTAGACTGTACGCGCGATGAACTCTTGGCGAAGAACATACGCGACTTTATTCCATCCGGCAAAGAGAAGGAGGTACTTGAAGAGCACAAACCTCTTTGGGAGAGCGGTGGAACTATAGAAACTGAATACTATGTCCACGGCAGGTCCAAGATTCTTGAATTGACCATCACTCCGGCAATATGCCATGGCAAGCGAGTGGTCTTTGGTATAGGGAAGGACATTACTGAGCGCAAGAAGGCGGAGGAGGAAAAAGAAAGACTTCAGGCACAACTTATTCAGTCAGCAAAAATGGCAGCAGTGGGTACTCTGGCAAGTGGTATAGCACATGGATTTAGTAACCTGCTTCAGATAATGATTGGGCATGTAGAATTTGCCCGAAGAACAAAGAAACCAAAAGATATGAAAGAGGCTTTAAACATAGTTTCAAACGTTTCTGATAAAGCCACGAAAATCATTAGAGATTTATTGACTTTCTCAAGACAGGAAGTATCTGAAAGAGAACTATGTGATATTACCGAGCTGATAGAATCAGTACTATCGCTTACAGAAGAGCAACTCAAAAAACATAATATCAAAGTGGTCAGGAAATACGAAAGAAATCCTGTGATAGAAGTAAATAAAACAGAAATGCAGCAAGTATTTCTGGCAATCGTTATTAATGCCCGCGATGCGATGTTGCCTAAAGGCGGAAAATTAGAAATATGTGTTAAACAGGTTAACGAAGACGCGGAAGTAAGTTTTAGTGATACAGGTAAAGGAATAGAAGAAGAGAATTTAAGTAAAGTGTTCGAGCCCTTCTATACCACTAAAGGAGCCCTTGGAGGTAGCACTGTCCCTGGAACAGGGCTTGGTTTATCTGTTTCTTACGGAATTATACAGAGACATAAAGGCACAATTGAAGTTGACAGCCGGGTAGGGCAAGGGGCCACTTTTACAGTCAGATTACCAGTGAAAGAAGTAAGACCTAAAGAAAGGATTGTTAAGAAACAAAATAAGAAAGAAGTCAAAAATACTCAATATATGAATATTTTGGTAATGGATGATGAAGAAGAGATATGCAAAACACTCATTAGCTGGTTATCTACTGAAGGACACAAAGTGAAATTTGTATTGACTGGAAGGGAAGCTATTGAACTGGTTAAAAATGAGTATTTTAATGTTGCCTTTTTAGATATTATAATGCCGGGAATTCCGGGTAATATTGTTCTTGAGGAAATAAAAAAAATCTCGCCAGAGACAAAAGTAGTAATGATAACAGGGAAATTAATGAATAATTACTTATTAGATAAGCTAAGACAAAAAGGTGCCTCCGGGTGTATACAAAAACCATTTGGGATAGAAGAAATAAAGGAAACATTAGTTTAGAAAATACATATTTTGTACCCAGAGGATAAGTGGGCAAGAGCCAATGAGTAAGAAAATAAATCTTTTTGTTGTTGACGATGAAGCAGGCTTTAGAGAATTAATGGTTAAAGTGATACCCAAGACTAAATATAATTTGGAAGTCTTTAGTAACGGAAAAGAAGTGCTTAAAGCAATAGAAAAAAAAGAATTTGATGTAGGGTTGATTGACATTGAGATGCCTGATATGGATGGTATTGAATTATTGAGGGAATTTAGAAAACAGGATATATTAACTGAATTCATCATACTTACGGGTCACGGGAGCGTATCTACTGCAATTCAGTCAATGAAATTAGATTGTTACGACTATTTGACCAAGCCGGCCAGGTTAGATGAATTAGAGGCTGTTATACAGAAAGCGTATGAAAAAAAAGTCATCAAGAAAGAAAACATTATTTTAAAAGAAGAATTACAACTTAAAGACAAGTATTGTGAAATGATTGGAGAAAGTTCAAAGATGGGATCGATTTTTTCCTTAATTGATAGAGTGGCTAAAACTTCTTCCCCGATCCTGATTGTCGGTGAAAGTGGAACTGGCAAGGAATTAGTAGCAAAAGCCATTCATAAGAATAGTAATAGAAGGGATAAACCTTTTATAGTTGTTGATTGTGCTTCTCTTTCAGAAAACCTGTTAGAAAATGAATTGTTTGGACACGAAAAAGGGGCTTTTACTGACGCTTCATCTATAAAGCGAGGATTGTTTGAAATAGCAAATGGAGGAACGTTATTCATTGATGAAATTGGTGAAATGAAATTGACTACACAGGTAAAACTACTACGAGCCATAGAGACTCATCAATTCCGCAGGTTAGGAGGGATCAAACAAATACGAGTAGATGTTAGAATCATAACGGCGACTAATCGAAATTTAGTTGAAGATACGAAAAATGGGAATTTTCGGAAAGATTTATATTACCGGTTAAATGTTGTTACCATCAATCTGCCACCTTTAAGGGAACGAAGGGAAGATATCCCCTTATTAGTAAAACATTTCATGGCTAATAGTCAGGTTACTACAACAAAGAAAAAGGTTAGCCAGGAATTTATGAAAATTCTAATGGAATATGACTGGCCGGGAAACGTAAGAGAATTAGCTAATGTTGTGGAACGTGCATTAATAATTTCTGTCAGTGAATATATCATGCCTGCTGATTTGCCAATCGATTTTTCCAGACTACCGGCAGGTTATTCCTACCTCTCAGATAAAATGGGCTTGAGTAAATTGTTAAAAGACTTTGAAAGAGATGCCATCATCAAAGCTCTTAGGGAATGTAAAAGTAATAAGATAGAAACTGCCAGGTCTTTGAAACTAAGTAGGTCAAAGTTGTACAGAAAATTGAAAGAATACCACATTATGTAACTATTAACACAAATTATTCGGCCATTTCCTAACTAAACATTTGCCGGAATAGGGGACAAATCGAAATTCTATGCACAAAATTTATCTTTTTTGTATCATTATTAGAAAAGTTGTATCAAATTTGAGAAGATGATAAATTTTCGCAGGGAAATGAGTAATCTTTATAAAGAACAAAGAATTCTGTGTCAGTAATGAGACACTGCTGGGATGAAATAAATATCACTTAACCACCACAATTCCATACCTTCCTTATAGAAGTTCTCCCTAAATACACATCTTTCGAAAGAATCTTAAAGTAGTTCTTTAACCCACTTGCCTATCCTGGCAGATAAATTGCTACATATTAACTTACAAGTAGTTTGCACAGATTGAATCTGTGCCTACAATGATTATGTTGTCATTGCGAACAAGTGAAGCAATCTGGAGATTGCCACGCCCCTTCGGGGCTCGCAACGACGTTTGTAGGTACGGTTTCAACCGTACAATGAGAAACATTTGTAGGCAGTAGATAGGTATTTATCTAAACCTCTAAATATTAGTGAATTTATCAAGAAGTTTAAACAGTAAACTTCAACAGGCAGAGTTATGTTTAAATTTAAGGGTTAAAGCTGGCCAACAATAGAAATTGCAATCGTTTTGGAGGGAAAGAATATGGAATTGGAAAGATGGCCTTCCCATGGTACAGTAGGTCTGGTTGTCCCCGGGGAGGATTTTGCGCTCGGGTACTGGTCAGTTGAGAATTTACCCCAATTTACAACTTATATTCAAGGAGGTGACACATGTCAACTTGGACATTCTGGCTGGTTATGTTCCTTTTAGGGCTACTTTTGATTATGGGTGCACTGTATGCCTTAAGAGAGTTCAAAAAAAACAATAAAATTGGTAGTATCATCGTTCATTACGTTCTTTTAGTAGTTCTCGCCATACTCATTTTAAGGCTAGTTTTTGCCTTGGCAGTACCTTTTCGATAAAAAAGGCATCTTAATTTTAACAAGAGATGAAAAATGGAATTTGGTCAAAGAATCAAAGAGATTAGACTTAAGAAAAAATTTACATTAGAGGAACTGGCTAAGCGAACAAAAGTGAGTGCTAGTTTTCTTTCCCAGATTGAAAGGGGGATAGTCTATCCTTCAGTAGAGAGCCTTAAGAAAATTGCCACTGCTTTATATGTGAAGTTAGACTATTTTTTCAAAGAAGAAAAAGTCCCTCGTAAAACTATTGTAAAGAAAAACAAAAGAGAAAGATTCTTTTTGAAAGATTCTAATGCACTTGTAGAGATACTAACTTCCAGCGGAATTGAAGTTTTAATGGAGCCATTAGTATTTACATTAGAGCCAAAAGGGCATACCGGAAAGCAGTTGAGTATGCATGAAGGGGAGGAATTTGGTTTAGTTCTTGAAGGAAAGATTAAAGTGCAAATTGGGAAGGAAGATTACACATTAGAACAAGGCGATAGTATCTCTTTTGACTCTATGCTGCCACATAAGTTCAAGAACATTGGTAATGGTAAAGCAAAAGTTCTCTGGGTAGTTTTTTCTCCCCGAAGAATTATGTAATTTACCCCGTATATCAGGCGAAATTACTGCATATTTTGGGAGGCGTACAAGGTGAACGGTGAAGATAAGACAAAAGAGCAACTCGTCGAAGAATTAGGGAAAATGCGCCAGCAGCTTACTGAATTAGAAACATTAGAAACCGAGCGCAAGAAGACGGAGGAGGAGTTGCGGGAGGCACGGGGCTACTTAGAGAATCTGGTCAACTATGCGAACGCTCCTATCATCGTATGGAACAAGGAGTTCAGGATTACCCGGTTCAACCATGCCTTCGAGTACCTTACGGGTTATACAGCTAACGAGGTCACTGGCCAAGAACTGCGCATGCTCTTCCCCGAAGCAAGCCGAGACGAATCACTAAGCAAGATCGAACGCACATTGAGTGGTGAATACTGGAAATCGGTGGAAATTCCAATTCTTTGCAAAGACGGAAATATCAAGTTGGCACTCTGGAACTCGGCAAATATCTATGATAGAGACGGCACGACCCTTTTAGCCACTATAGCCCAGGGTATGGACATCAGTGAGCGCAAGAAGGCGGAGGAGGTACTGCGGGAGACACGGGACTACTTGGAGAATCTGATCAACTATGCGAACGCTCCTATTATCGTATGGAACCCGGAGCTCAGGATCACCCGGTTCAACCATGCCTTCGAGTGCCTTACGGGTTATACAGCCGAGGAGGTCACTGGCCAAGAACTGCGCATGCTCTTCCCCGAAGCAAGCCGAGACGAATCGCTAAGTAAGATCCAAAGCGCCTTGAGCGGCGAACACTGGAAATCGGTGGAAATTCCAATTCTTTGCAAAGATGGAAATATCAAGTTGGTACTCTGGAACTCGGCAAACATCTATGCTGAGGACGGCACGACCCTTTTAGCCACTATAGCCCAGGGTATGGACATCAGCGAGCGCAAGGAGGCAGAGGAGGAACTGTGGAAGCGCACGCACGATCTTGGCGAGCGGGTCAAGGAACTGAATTGTCTCTTTGGGATTTCTCAACTCGTGGAGAAGAAGGACATTTCGTTAGAGGAGATATTTCAGGAGACAGTTGATCTCATTTCCCTCGCTTGGCAGTATCCAGAAATCACTTGCGCACGAATTATCTTGGAAGGTCAAGAGTTTAAAACGGAAAACTTTAAAGAAACCATCTGGAAGCAAACCAGTGACATCATTGTGCACGGCAAGCCCATCGGCAAATTAGAAATCTGTTATTTGGAAGAAAGGTCAGAAAGCGATGAGGGACCTTTCCTGAAAGAAGAGAGAAATTTGCTCAACGTTATTTCCGAGCAATTGGGAAAGATAACCGAGCACAAGCAGACGGAGGAGACACTACGAGAGTATCAGAAAGCCGTGGAGAGTTCGCAGGAGATGGTTGCTGTACTGAATCACCAGTATGTCTATTGCCTCGCCAATGAGGCTTTTCTGAGATATCGCGGCTTGAACCAGGACCAGGTCGTTGGTCACACTGTGGTAGAATTGGTGGGCGAAGACGTTTTCGAAACGAAAGTCAAGCCAAGCTTTGACCGTTGCTTGAGGGGTGAGAACGTGCGGTTCGAGATGGTATACGAGACTCCGCAGGCAGGTAACCGTGACCTGCAGGTGTCCTATTACCCTCTCAGGGGCGATGAGGAAGAGGTCACGGGAGTGGTTGCTATTCTCAGGGACATTACTCTGGAAAGAAAAATCGAACGGAAGCGTGAGTGCCTCGTTAAGTTGTTTCAATTGCTCAACAAGTCAGTCTCTCTCAAGGAGACGATGCAGGGAGCTATCCATTTCCTCAAGGACTGTTCGGGTTGCGATAGTATTGGCATCCGCCTGCGCGAAGGGGATGATTTTCCCTATTTCCAGACAGAGGGCTTTCCTGAGGAGTTCATGAGAATGGAGAGCAACCTTTGCACCCGTGACGGCGATGGTCAAATCGTGCGCGACGACACAGGCAACCCTGTTTGGGAGTGTATGTGCGGAAAAGTCATCTCAGGCCACCTCGACCCTGCTAATCCCTTTTTTACTGAAAACGGCAGCTTCTGGACGAATAGCATTAGTAAACTCCTGGACTCGACTACAGAGGCCGACCACCAGGGGTGGAAGCGGGATAGATGCATTGGTGAGGGTTACGAATCTGTGGCTCTTATTCCATTGAGAACTGAAATAGAGACATTCGGTCTACTCCAGTTGAACCATAAGAGCAAAGGGCAGTTCGTACTGTTCGACATCACTTTCCTGGAAATGATAGGGAAATACCTGAGTACCTGGCTGGCGCGCAAGCAGGCAGAGAAATCTTTACAGGAGAGTGAGAGACGTTACCGTCTACTTGCCGAGAACGTGCAGGATATTATCTGGACCACAGATATGAACTTTAAGTTCACTTATATTAACCCCTCTGTGACGCGTGTACGAGGATATAGTGTTGAAGAAGCGATGGTCCAGACACTGGAAGAAAGATTGACTCCTGCTTCCCTTGAGGTTGTCAGGAAGGCTCTTGCAGAAGAACTGGCTATAGAGGAAATGGAGCAGAAAGACCTGTTCAGGTCACGGACGCTGCAACTGGAGTTAAACTGCAAGGACGGCTCCACTGTATGGATAGAGAGCACGATGTCTTTTCTGCGCGACCAGGATGGCCGGGCTGTAGGGGTCCTGGGAGTTACCCGCGACATCAGCGAACGCAAAAAGATGGAACAAGAGATTCTAAAATTCAGCAAACTCGAATCAGTAGGTATTCTTGCCGGCGGCATTGCCCATGATTTTAACAATTTTTTGATGGCGATTTTGGGCAATATCTCTGTGGCAAAGATGTATACAGAACCGGGAGATAAAATTGGCGAAAGACTGACAGAGGCGGAGAAAGCGTCCCTGAGGGCAAAGGATTTGACCAAGCAATTGCTCATCTTTTCCCAGGGGGGAGCGCCAATTAAGAAGATACTCTCTATTGCGGAAGTAATAAAAGATTCAGCCCTGTTTGCCTTGAGAGGTTCCAATGTGCGTTGCGAATTTTCCATACCAGCCGATCTCTGGCCGGTTGAGGTTGATGAGGGACAGATAAGTCAGGTTATCAACAATTTGATTATCAATGCCGACCAGTCTATGCCGGAAGGGGGAATAATTGAAGTGTGTACGGAAAATACTACTATAGACGCGAGTTATGGTTTTCCCGTGGAGGAGGGAGAATATATAAAGATATCCATCAAAGACCAGGGAGTTGGTATACCTGAAGAATACCTCACTAAGATATTTGACCCCTATTTCACAACCAGACAGAAAGGAAGCGGTCTTGGACTTGCCACCACCTATTCCATAATTAAAAATCACCAGGGATACATTACCTTAGAATCCAAAACAAGAGCAGGAACAACTTTCTATGTCTATCTTCCTGCTCTCCCCAAGGAATTCCTGACAAAGAAGGAGGACGAAGAAAAAATATTTGCCGGCAGTGGCAAGATTCTGGTAGTGGATGACGAGAAGATGGTCAGAGATGTTACTGGCAATATGCTCAAGCTTATCGGATATGAGGCAGAGTTTGCCGGAGATGGTGCGGAAGCCGCTGAGGTGTACAAAAAAGCCAAAGAGTCCCAGCAGTCTTTTGATGCAATTATTTTGGATTTAACCATTCCCGGTACCATAGGAGGCAAGGAAACCATCAAGAAACTAATGGAGATAGACCCTGAGGTTAAG
>Ga0114921_10001579_pt1 | contig 10517 bp, 8 predicted proteins | sample BentaG_FD_87016 | JGI IMG/M metagenome (GOLD analysis project Ga0114921, IMG submission 87016) | Deep subsurface microbial communities from South Atlantic Ocean to uncover new lineages of life (NeLLi) - Benguela_00093 metaG | ecosystem: Environmental > Aquatic > Marine > Oceanic > Sediment ...
AGTACTGTGACCTCCATCGCCAAAGGTTCAATTCAACGACATGATCCCGTCATAGGACGTTGATTCATCAGCGAAGGTCGCTACTAACGGCGATTCTCCGCTTTGGGGTGTAGCTACGAACTCTAAAATGGGCTCAGTATCACTTATTATCGCTGTTGTGGCAGCAGTAGTTAGTTAGCTAGGTTGCTTCTGACAAAGCGTGTAAAAGACTGCTAGTAAAAATCTATGAGAGTGGTTCTACATTTTATTTGTGGCAAGTCGTAAGGAATTGAAGACTACAATAAGCGCACTGCTCTCGTGAACTATCGATGCCATAATGGGGGTTATTACGCCTAAGGTTGAAAGGAGAAGACCCAGTATATTGACGGTCAAGGAGAACAGAATATTCTGTTTGATGATGGTTAGTGTACTTCGACTGAGTTGTATGATCTTTGATACCTTGGTAAGATCGTCGGTGGTTAAGACTATTCCAGCGGTCTCTATGGCGACATCGGTTCCAGCAACGCCCATGGCAATTCCGATGTCAGCGGTTGCTAAGGCTGGAGCGTCGTTGACGCCGTCGCCAATCATCGTGACCTTGTAGCCTCGACTCTGATATTTCTTTACATGTTTAACTTTTTCTTCTGGGAGCAATTCTGCCCATGTTTCGTCTATTGAAGCCTCTTTCGAGATTTTCTTAGCGACAAAGCTATTATCTCCTGTAAGCATGACGACCTTTTTAACACCGTTTTGCCTCATCTCTTTAATGCTTGTGGCAACATCATCCCTTAATGTGTCAGAAACGCTGATAACTCCTGTAAGCTCTGAATCCACAGAGACAAGCACCGTGGTTCTTCCATTAATCTCTTGGCTGTCAAGATAAGTTATTATACGTTCTGTAAGAACAACGTGGTTCTCTTCTTGTAGTTGTTTATTGCCAACTACAATGCCTTTGCCCTTGGTTTTCGCTATAACGCCATGGCCTCTCCGAACTTCAAAGTCATCAGGATCATCTACACGTAACCCGAAAGCCTCAGCTTTCTCCAGGATAGCTTTTGCGATGGGGTGTTCGGAGAATTTCTCGGCAACCGCTGCTAGATGAATGACTTCTTTTTCAGATCGTTCATTAAAGCCCTTAACTTCAACTACTTTTGGAGTACCTTTAGTTAATGTACCCGTCTTATCAACGATAATTATATCCGATTTCCCGACTTCTTCAAGACTTGTGCCATCCCTAACGAGTATCCCGTTTCTTGCGGCATTACCCGTACTTGCTACCAAGGCGATCGGTGTTGCAAGGGTCAAAGCACAGGGACAAGAAACCACGAGAACCGCAGCAGTTGATAGAACATTGCCTGTTAAAAACCACGTTGCTAATGCCAAGACTATTATACCTGGGGCAAACCATCGTGCGTATCTGTCAGCCACTCTTTCGATGGGAGCTTTGTTAGTTTGAGCTTCCTCAACCAAACGTATAATGTGATAAAACACGGTGTCCTTTTGTTCTTTAGTCACTTTGATCTCTAAAGCACCATCTTCCAAGAGAGTATTACAATATACCTCACTACGTGATGTCGTCTCTATAACCATCGATTCTCCAGTGATGGAAGCTTGATTTACCGAGCCATATCCTTTAGTGACTATCCCGTCTAATGGAATCTTTTCACCTGGCTTCACGAGAACCAAGTCATCTACTTGGACTTCTTCAACGGGTATCTCAATTTCTTTGCCTCTTCGTCGCACTCGCGCCTTCATTGGTGCTGAGTGGATAAGCTTCTCTAATGCTTGAGACGCTTTCCTTGCAGTGTAGTCCTCAACCACTTCCCCACCATTCAACATGACAACAACTACGGCAGCTGCAAGATACTGTCCTATGGCTATGGAGACTACGATAGCGATGCTTGCGAGGAAATCAACAGTTAAGTTCTTCTTTAAAAGAGATTGAACCGATCCGAATAAGATAACCGCTCCCCCGACCGCTGCAGAAATGAACGCAAGGCCATCACCGATATATCTCGGCTCATGACCGATGAGGGATAAGATGCCACTTACTAATGCGAATAGACTATAGAAGATGAATAGTCTTATCCTTATTTTTTCGAGTTTGTCTTCATTAATCATTATGAATCAATGTCCTCGCTTCTCTAAAAGAACCGTGCTATTGCTTCCTTAAGCTCTCTAATGGCCTCAGTCTCTTTACCTTCTTGAACCGCCTTAACCACACAAGTCTCAATATGATCTTCAAGAATTATCTGGCTGACCTTATCCAAAGCAGCGCGAACAGCAGCTATCTGCAATAAGATTGAGGGGCAGTCTTTATCCCCTTCAATCATTCGCTTCACTCCACCAACATGACCCTCGATCCGGGCAAGTCGATGCATTACATTAGTTCGTTGCTTATGCTCGCTCATTTTATCCCCTCCCTATGGAGGGGATAAGTATAGTAAAAAGTTGTTGAATACATCAGTTATTGAAGAATAGCTATTGAGGGGAAAAACACTTTTAATGTAGATAATAAACCCGAAATAAATCTATTTTAATTAAATAAGCTTATTTTAAGGGTTTTAGTAGTGTGGGAATGTTTGAAGTCCATACGTAAATTTACTCCTCATTTTGTAATTTGTTATCGGGAAGATTACAAGTTAGCTAGCTTTGAGTAAGTAATCTGTGGATGGAATAAGAATCATGTTTGAAGCGTTTTACTTAAAAAGATTTATAAATCATAAAAAAAAGTTAACAAGCATTCATTAAGGGATGTGAAGCCATGCAAGAGAAGCCTTTGGTCACGTATGAAGATGAGGCGAAGCCCATTAGGATTGCCAGGAAAGGCTCAACAGGTTATTTGATTATTAAAAAATTGATGGACCCAGAGGATACAGGAAGCATATCAGGGATAGTTCTAATAGCTGAAGCCACTCCCAACCAAGAACCAATCACTCCACACGCTCACAGAGATGTCGAAGAGTCAATGTATGTAATAACGGGACATGGGAGAGCTATTCTTGGTCCAACTGTTGAAAACATGAAGACATTTCCCATCAGACCAGGGGCTTGCATATACATTCCAGCAGACTATTATCACATAATTGAGGGAGAGGGGGAAGAACCGATGAAACTCGTCATTTCTTATTTCCCCACAGATAAAAAGGGTAAATCCCATCGCGAAATCGCGACAGAACTAACCAATGTGCCCCTACAAGACAAATATCATTCATAGATGAAAACTACCTCCTTCTACTCTTTAATGACCCCATAATATTTGGAACGTTTGTGCTGATTGAGAGAAAGCTAAGGTGTTAGTTAGCTAAAATCTACTCTCGTATCTTAGATTTTGGTATTCCTGTTACGCGAGCGTGTGGGTTGGGCAAAACAGACCATTCCGCCCAGTTGTGTAAGGCGCAGGCCTGCAGTTGACTCTGCATCAACTATCCTTGTTTTGACATTTCTGTTTGGGGCGATCTGTATCAATCTATGTATTCTATTCTTTTCGCGGCTATCTGAAAGGTACTTGTCGGTAAGCATGAGATATTCGGATATAGGTCTGCCAGACTTCCGTGAACCAAGAATCCGATCTTCTATTTCTTTAAGCGAATACAAAACAATAGTGTCTTGATTTGAAGCGTTGAGGTTTTTCTCTAACATACCAATGAGATTTTCTGTTTCCTCCGAAGTGGTTTCGCAGATCAATTGGTGAAACAGAGGGGTCTTTGTCAAGGTGGCTATTTCGGACAGTGTGCTTGCGGATCCAGTTGCCTCAGAGAATATTGCCTTGTTTGAGCCTTGAACGAGCCATACATGATGTCTGCGAATGTGATCAATGAACGCTTGGGCATAATTGGTCCTCGTCGGGGATGCAAGAATGATGCTTCTGACGCCTTCGTTAAGGGTGGGTCTCAACGCGTTAACAATTGATTCATGAAAGTTATACAAGGCTTTTGTGTCATTCCTGGTTTCGTCAAGCCAGAGGGTCTTTTCAGGCTTGATAACCTTGCTGAAGATCTTCCATAAGACAACTCGATCATCTTCTAATCCTGCTAGAATTGCTACAGGATAGCCACGTCTGTACCCTCTTTTTTGCTTCAACGACATTCACTTTGTCTAAACTAATGCTAATTGTAAATATGTCTTTCCAACAAAGAATAAAATATACGTGTACATTATATATAGTGCTTAAGGTGCTTAGCATTAGAATAGAGGGATTTATAAAACCCAGATCATTTTTAAGTAACAAAGCAATTATTCAAATTTTATCGTGTGCGCGTTACCTCTTACATGGAAACTTTTTGGTTACATTTCCATGATCCAGAAGATGTAGACTCTTTGTTTTCCAAGAAAGCAAAGCGTGTTTCGGGGTTTAAAGTTTAATCCCCAAACACAATTAATTAAAGTAATAAGATAAACTGATTTCTAAACAAATGTGTTAGTATCTTAAAAAATAAAAAGGGAATTATTTGGTCTCGATTCAAAGAAGTTTTATTGCTTCTTCCCGTTGAACAACTACCATCGTTTCCGTATCAATGAAGTCTTGAAAACCGAGGAGTACTTTCATGACGTCCTTTTCGGTTGAGGCTTCAAAAACTGACACTGCGTCATAGCGTCCCAGAGTCCAGATCAGCTAACTAGACTTTCCATTTTACATTTTTTATAGAGTTCAATTAGTAATTAGGAATTCTAAAGGCCTTATTGAGCTAGCTGAGGGTGGGTCATAATTAATTTTGTGGACATACTTCTGATGTAGGGACACATCAGTAGTATGCGCGCGCGCTATTACAGGTTCATAACGTCATTACGTTTTCAAAGCGTAATAGGAATCGCTTAAACCTGTTTTATTTATAAGGATAGAAAGTGATTCAGGATTTATCGAGTGAATAACCTCCCCTCTTTCATACATTACATTTTAAGAGCGTAATCCTAAAGCCTTTAGAAAAAATCCAAGCTGTTTTTTTCGTAAACGAAAAATCTTAATTGTAAACGTTTTACTACCCAATAATCAGTACATGCTCACATGCATACGCGTTTTTTCAGGAGGGCGCGGCGCTATCAAGCGATTTGACACACATGTAAGTTAATTTAAAGAAAAGAATACTCTAATCAAAGAATTAAGATGGGATGGCCGTTAGAAAAGGGAAAAAGCGAAGGGGAAATAAAACTGTGAAGACCTTTACCGTAAAAGGTCTCTGGGCCTTGGAGGCGTGGGGCTCATTCCCTTCCTCTGCCTAATTTCCATGACGAGGTCATCTATCAAGCTGGAGGGCACCTTTTCCCAGCGAGAGAATTCGGTTCCCCAAAAGGCTCTGCCACCAGTCGCACTTCTGATGACTTCGGATATGTCAAAGGTTTCAGAGGCGGGAAGCTCTCCACTAGCGTAAGTCAAATACTCCCGCTGCTCCATGGATAGTACGCGTCCCCTTTTCTGAGCGATGATGCTCGTTACAGAACCCACTTGCTCTATTGGCATCTTGATGTTGATCTTGAGTAAGGGCTCGAGAATTACGGGGTCAGCTAAAAGCATTGATGCGAATAAGCCAGCGCGAGTCGCTGGTATGATCTGTCCTGGTCCACAATGAACCGGGTCTTCGTGTACTGTGGCGTCAATCAGCTTCACTTTGACCCCTCTAACCGGCTCTGCCGCTAAGGGTCCTCCTTCCATGGTGTCTACGAAGCCAATGGTAATGGATCCTTTAATCTGGTCTAGTCTTTGAACACCCCTGGTTACATTGGTGAATATGTTACTTCGCTCGTCCACGACCCAAACGCCTCTCGCCTCAACGGTGGGCCAGCCTTTACTTCTCAAGATTCGAGCCAATTCTGCTCTATCCATACCATCACGGATCTCGCCCCTCAGAATCAGGTCAATGACTTCAGGGCTCAGGGGCTCCACGGACATTAAAAGCTTATTATGTCGGTTGGGGGACCTGCTTTCAATGGGGCCTGCTGAGGCTCTGATGCTTTCCCGGTACATGATGATGGGTTGAGACCTTATCGTTTCAAGGCCTGTCTTGTCGATCCAGGTGTTTGCAATTTCAAGATGAAGCTGCCCCATCCCAGAAATGAGGTATTCGCCTGTCTCCTCGTTAATCTTCGTCACGAGATTGGGGTCTTCGATGGAAAGCTTCCTCAGGACGTTAATCAGCTTTGGTAAGTCCCGATTGTACTTGGGTTCAATGGCGATGGTGATAACGGGCTCTGTGACGTACGTCAAAGCCTCGAAGGGAGCTGTGTCTTTGTAGGAGGCTATAGTTTCTCCAGCTCGGGCTTGGGAAATACCTAAAAGAGCAGGAATGTTTCCAGCGGATAGAGATCCCACGATCTCCCGATACGGCCCCATATAGATACAGACTTGCTGGGTTCGAGCCTTGTTCTTGCTATTGATGAGATAGACCGGTTTTCCCTCTTCGATTGTTCCGGAAAACAGGCGTCCCGTAGCCACGACTCCTGCCTGAGGATCCACGTTGACGTTGATGACGCTCATCACAATTGGCCCGTTGTCGTCGCACGCCATCATGGCCTTTCCCGCCTCGCTGTTTATGTCGCCCTTCCACACCTTTGGTACCCGGTATCTCTGGGCGATGTGGGGTCCGGGCATGTGATTAATGATCATGTCTAAAACCGCGGTGTGTAAGGGAGCTACCTTGACAAGATCTTCAATCCGATCATTTTTGTAAGCATCTATGATGTTTGAAAATTGAATACCTTTCTCTTGTGCGAGCTTGAGAGTTAAACCCCATCGATCCTTTGCAGAGCCAAAGGCCAGGGTTCCTCCTAAGGGACTGATCTTCCACTGATTCTTGAATTGGGGCTCGCAATACATTTCGATCAATCGGTTGAAGTCTTGAATTATTCGTCCTAACTTGGCTTGTATCTTCTCGGCAGGAAGCTTCAACTCCTTAATTAATCGGTCAATCTTGTTGACAAATAGAACAGGTCTGACTCTTTCCTCGAGGGCCTGTCGGGTCACTGTTTCAGTCTGAACCATCACTTCCTCTACAGCGTCAACTACAACAACTGCTCCGTCAATCGCTCTCAGAGAACGCGTGACTCTCCCCGAAAAATCGACGTGTCCGGGAGTATCGATGAGGTTGATCAGATAGTTTGCATCCGGTCGTTCATAGTAGAGGGTGATGTTAGCGGCCTTAATCGTCATCTGCCGCTTCTGTTCTTCCTCCAAATAATCCAACGCCAAGGCAGTACCTGCCATGGAGGGAGAAAGGAGACCAGCAGCGGAGAGTAGCGAGTCTGTTAACGTTGTTTTTCCATGGTCTACGTGAGCAATTATTCCGGCGTTACGAATAAAATCCTTCTTTTTCGATATCGCCAGTATCTCGGATGTTGTTTTGAAACGAGGCATTTTATATTCATCTTTTCCATTAAACGGTGACTATTTGCATGTTACAAGGAAATTTATTAACCTTTACCTTCTCTGGGAGAAGACTAGGCGATTATACCTCGAAGATGAGGAGAAATAAAACGCTTGGATCGACCCATCCACAATTTTTATGTAACGGTAGCGGTAACTTCACGGTTAAGTATTTACATTCATGCGTGGTTTACATTACCCTTGTATATCCATTTCCACACAGGTATGTTAAATTGGTTACGCTTTTCGAAACAATAATCTTTGGTATCATACAAGGTTTAACGGAGTGGCTTCCTATCTCGAGTTCAGGTCACTTTGCAATAGTTCTGCAAATCATGAACACCCACGTTCCAGTTATTTTTAACATAAGTTTACACGTGGGAACCCTGTTGTCAGCGATATTCTTTTTTAAAAAAGACGTTGAGACTGTGGTGAAGGCCATAGCTCGATTGGATTTTCGGAGTCCAGGAGGACGGTTAGCAGTCAACATCCTTGTAGGAGGGCTTCCCACTGCGGTAATCGGCTTCATACTTCACGACGTTATCGATGTTTTATTCAATAGTTTACTCGTTGTCGGAATTGGATTGGCAATAACCGGCTTATTTCTATACCTCTCAAAAACGAAGAAGGGAAAAGAGGAACTGTCCCCCCTTCACTGCGTGCTCATAGGCTTAGCGCAGGGAATAGCAATAATTCCAGGGTTATCTAGAAGTGGGTTGACTGTCGGTGTTGGCGTGCTTTTGGGTGTTGAAAGGGAAAAAGCCTTCAAATACTCCTTTCTCCTCTCCATTCCAACCATTCTGGGCGCTGCTTTGTTAGACATAGAGAACATTATATTATATCAGGTTGACGGCACACTATTATTGGTGGGGTTGGGCACTTCAGCGTTGTTGGGTTATGTTTCCTTGAAGGTTTTGACAAAAATCTTTCAAAAGAAAGACGGTTTCACCATGTTTGCTCCTTATTGCTGGTTACTGAGTTTCTTAGTAATGATGTCTGTCCTGATTTTGTAGACGGGTGACGTTGAAGGAGAACGTCGGGACGAGGAAACGCAGAGATGCATACTCTTTTTTCTTTAAATGCCTGAACTTGCTGATGAAGCTGATCAAAGGATCACGGAATAGAGAGTGAAAGATTGGTCGGAGACACGGTGCTATTTGTGATGTTCTGACTACTTCATTGCTTCAGCGAAGATTTTTCCAAAGTGAGTTAGGGAAACGCTTTTTCCTGTACTGGACAGCTTCTTTTCAACAAAGCCTTTATTTTCTAGGCGTTTAATGATTCGGCTATAGCGATTTTTAGTGACGGGGTCTTTAGGATCATGGTTACACCAGGCAATCAACATGGTTATCGTTTTAGAGCGACCACCGTGCTCATTTAGTTTCAGAAGAAGCGTCTTCTCTTCCGTGTTAGGGTGTTTAAGTCGTTGCCCAGGTAAATAGATCTCTTGAGGCGTCATTCCTTTGACGTTTCTAGTTTTCCTGAACCATTCCTTGAAAACCTCGTCTTCTGGAGAGGGAATATACCATCCGCGTTCCTGAGGGGGTACAATGTATATTCTGGTGTTTCTGAACATGAGAGATATGGTAACCGTTGCACCATAGGCTTCCTTTGTCGTTGACGTAGTGTCAATTAAAACACCTCTTCTACGTCGCTCAACTTCCATAGTTAATATTTTATAAAGAGTGCAGAAAACGTTTTCAAAGCTTTGAGGGTTGTATCCAATGACAGTCGGTTTAGCGGTAGCGAATGTCAAAGCTGCGGACAATTCCTCTGCGTTTTTTTGAGAAGCATATCCATACTTGTCCTTTTTTTTATCAAAGAGGAGGTAGATTTTCTCAAGGGGCTCCTCCATCTTCCAGTGGTTTACTCCATCGAGTATACGTTGAAAATCGTTTCCTACCATGCACACGATGGACGTCAAGGATATTCACTAGCAGCCTTCATTTCTCTTTCCATCTTCTTCCCTTCAGAAGATCCTCTCTCGTGGGGAATTCGTCGTCTTCAACACGCTCAAGGCCACCATATCGCCCAATATTCAGTCTATATCGTCCCTTGAAGCTAGTTACATAGCCATTCTTTATGTCGATCAGATCGCCTTCCTGTACCTGCTCTATATTCTCATCCCATAAGGAGAGAAGTATACGTCCTGTTCTATCTCCAACGGTTGCATCAACCACCCGATGGGCTTCCCCGTCCTTAGTCTTAACCGTCCTCACCTCGTTCTTTGAGATGACCCTGACTCGGATTGACGCGCCACGAACATCCCTCCTCAAGCCCCGTATCGTGTAAAGCATATTCAAACACACTGTACCTTTTGGATATTCCTTTCAAAAAGGCAGATTAACCCTATACATTATAAGAGTCGTAATAATTAAATTCTTCTTGTTCAGACTCCATTTAAAAAAGGGTGGGAAGCCGTTTAACCCGTCACAATGCTTCTTTGGGAAATGCAGCGGAAAAAGCAGACTATCTTTTCTCGACCATGACACGCTCATATGCCTTTCCGAAACGTATGACTGTGAAGTAGAAGAAGGTTACGAAACGTTTTATTCATGTTACAAGGGCAAAAAGACAAAACGTGTATGTACATGATGCCTCTGCAATACCATTCAAGGTATTATATCATATGATATAGACAACTTTAAAATATATCACCAAACAGCTCATTTCGTCTCCTGCATCCAGCTAAAAGGTGTCATCGTGGATGTCGACGACGAGGGTCTCCATCTCCCCTAGCGCGTGCGCTAAACTAAAACTCTTAGTTTATTAGAGGACGATACCGGCGCCTGAGGGCAAAAAGGGAACTACTAGCTATGGGCGAGAAGCCTTTTAAATAGTTCCACTATAATGAAGTTGGCGTGAGATTTGGAATCAAATTGGAATATAACACCAACCCGCAAATTAAGTGACTTTTCTTTCCCTTTAACCCTTGAAGCTAAGATTTTTATCTTTCAAAAAAGAATTGATGGTTGGTATCTAAATATTGCTGAAATAGTTCTTAATAGCGCGCGCGCGCTCCAAATCTTCATTAGTCGTATCCCCAGGAACTTTAATCTCCAATTCATGTCCTCTATCAGTTACCAAATTAGGAATTGGAAGTCGGATAATCTGCCCAGCATAATTAGGTAACTCAATTGCCTGATACGCTTCCTCAACAACACCAGACTGCTCCACTATG
>Ga0114921_10001580_pt1 | contig 10508 bp, 6 predicted proteins | sample BentaG_FD_87016 | JGI IMG/M metagenome (GOLD analysis project Ga0114921, IMG submission 87016) | Deep subsurface microbial communities from South Atlantic Ocean to uncover new lineages of life (NeLLi) - Benguela_00093 metaG | ecosystem: Environmental > Aquatic > Marine > Oceanic > Sediment ...
CCAGCATCGGTTCTTCAGAGATGTTGATGCCATAGCGCTTGAACAGGATATGCTTGCCTGGAAACTCCTTCTTAACTGTTCCCGGCCCCTTGAGTATATCGATCATCGGCGAATCGAGCCAAAGCCCCACCTTCCCGGTCGGCGTGGCCACCCCCTTCCCCACTTCCGTGCACTCCCGGATCAAAGAGGCTGACTCGACATCACGGGGTTCTCTCTCGTTGACGAACTGTTCTCCGTCGATGTTGAGAACGTTTGCCCCGGCCCCGCGAAACTTCTCCGTGATCAAAAGTCCTTCGGCCTGCTCGGGAAAAACCGCCCCAGTTGGGTGGTATTGCACGGTATGGAGAAAATTCACTTTCACACCAGCCCGATACCCAAGGACCAGGCCGTCCCCTGTGGCCCCATAGTGGTTGGTTGTCATAAAACCCTGAATGTGGAGCCGGCCCGACCCTCCCGTGGCCATAATTACGGCCTTGGCTTTGACGATGAGATACTCCTCTGTCTCCAGGTTGTAGAGAAGCGCACCAGCACAGTGGCCGTGTTCATTGAGAATCAACTCCACGGCCGGAACAAACTCGAGAATAGTGATGTCTTCTGCCCGACTTTTAGCCTCGTCCCTGAGGGTTCGCATGATCTCCGCGCCGGTGATATCGGCGGCATAGTGCATCCGTTTTCGGCAGGTCCCACCTCCGTGCAGGCTTTCCAGACCTCCGTCCTCGGATTTTGAGAACATGCACCCCAGGTCCTCAAGCCAACTCAGGACCTTGGGTGCTTCCATGACCAGAGTCCTGACCAATTCAGGGACATTCCTAAAATGGCCACCACCCATCACATCGAGATAGTGAAAATAGGGAGAGTCTTTGGTTTCTTTGGTTGCCGCCTGAATTCCTCCTTCGGCCATCATTGTATTGGCATCACCGTGTCTCAGCTTGGTGGCAAGAATCACCTTGGCACCACGCTCCTGGGCCAGAAGGGCCGCAGAGGTCCCTGCCCCTCCCCCTCCCACGACGAGAATGTCTGTCTCGTAGCCTATCTGAGAAAGGTCGACGCTGTCGGGATCGATCCGACTCTTGCTTTCCAGAAGATCGGCGATTTCCGGAGAGATTGCATAGCCCTTGTTCGGCCCGACACGGATCTCTCTCCGGGCCCCCTCGACAAAATCCGGGTGATACTTCTCAAGGCGCACCTCCCTCTCTTTAAGCGAGAGCAGAGGAGGCTCCTCACCCCTCCGCTTACGCTCCACCCGAGCCATACGGGTCGCCTCGACCCTTTTTATGAGTTGTTTGAGTTCTTCTGTGTATGGCATACAAAAAACCTCCGATGCACGTTTTGTCAACTTGCTAAAGGTGCGAAGTATCTTTTGGCGCCCACATCTCATCTGCCTCTTCAGGCTCCATCTCTCTTTCCGTATAGAGCTCTTTCAGTTCGTCCTCACTGGCCTGCATGAGATCCTCAATCATTGTATCATAATGACCCTGGTCTATCTTCTCAACCACGGCTCGAACATGCTCAGCTCCGGGAGCGATAAACTTCCCGTAAAGCCGCCTCGCCAGGATGGCAATATTATACTGACAGATCTCCGCAGGACAGCGAGAGGTGCAGAGGCCGCACATGACGCAATCAAAGGAGAGCTCGGCGACTCTTGCGATGTCCCCTCTCATGGCTGCGGCCATATAGTCCATGACCTGGATGTCCATGGGACAGGATTTGGTGCAGACATTGCATTGGAGGCATCGCAGGGTCTCCGGATAGAGCTTGACAAGGGTTTCCAGGCTCGCTGTGAGTTTTTCGAGATCATATGTTTTCTTGACCGCCGGGAAGAACGGGATCTGCGTGATGTACATGTTAGGCTGGACCACCGTCTGACAGGCCAAGCCCACCTCAATCTTGTAGCTGTCTGGGAACCGATAAACGGTGCCACAGGCACCGCAGATGCCACCCCGGCATCCGCAACCGCGGATCCATTGGTACCCCGCATACTCCATCGCCTTCTGGATGGTCAGAGATGCGGGTACGTCATACCTCTTTCCCAAAACGAATATGGGGACCATTTCGGAATGACTTGACGATTCCTTCTCTTTCTTTGCCGATTCCATCAATTTCCTCCAAACTTCTTATTCACCACAGAGGCCACAGCACGGCACAGCCGCGAGCAAATTGGAAAATCGAAATCCGAAGCACGAAACAAAACCAAATAGGGCAAATTAGCCGCAGACCCACGCAGACAGATCGCGTACTTCGTTCGCCCAAGGACCGCCCCGCTGCGCGGGGCTTAAGGTCGGAGGTTCGTCCCGCTGTTCGGGACTTGAGGCAGAAAACTCAAAGTCAGAACCCAAGAGATCCTGCCTCGAGCGTGGCCCATTTGGGCCAGCGGTCCTCAAGCGGAGCATGGCGGAGCGCTCCTAGAACGAAGCCCCCTGGGGCTGAATGATCCTAACGCCGAGCCCGGGAGGGGCGAGTCCGTCTAATCCTTAGCACCCGTCTCTACCTGCAGCTCATCCTCCCTGAATGTCGCCACTGGAGGGGTCTCATCAGGATCACGTCCCGGCACATAGTCAAACAGGGCCTGTACCCCGTGACCCACTGTTCTGAAAAGAGTCGTCACAGGCAATCCATTTGGACAGGCACTGTCACAGAGCCCGCAGCCGATGCAGGACGTCGCCATATGGGCCAGACGGGTCAGGTGAAAAATCAGCGTGTCAGTGGGCATCTGGATGCCACCCTTCCGGTCGGCCCACCGCAGAAACTGGTCAGATTGATGTTCAAAAGTGGGAGTCCGAAACACACACTCCTTACAATAGCAGATCGGACAGGCCACCATACAGTTATGGCACCGAATGCACGTGGAAAGGGTGTTCATCAAGGCCTGGAGGTCCGTCGTCCGCTCCCTGAACGCCTTGAACACCTGGTCCCTTTTGCCGATCCGTTCCTCGATCAACTGGGAGACAACCTGTTTTCTGGAGTCAGACGCCTCGGATGAGAGTTCGACGATCCCCCGCTCTCCAAAATCTGCTTCCACTCTGTCACCGACGATCACCTCGATCTCCTGGCTCGGATCATGACCAAAAAGTCCGATGGTGATGTCGGCGTTGATGGGAACAGGATTCTCACAAATGCGGCAGGCAAGCCGCAGGTCGATTCCATCCGAGGGTTTCACATGACCCGTCTTAGCCCCTCTGAGGAGTTCCCCGGTCAGAAAATCCCCACCCCCCCTCTCCTCGGCCATGCGGGTATAGTCTTTCACCTCGTATGTCCCGAGGCAGTCGACACCGATGGTGACGACGTGATCCAGCTTGACCTGGAGAAACTTTGCGAGTTCGACAACAGCCCGCAGTTCGCAGGATTTGATCACCGCCCCGATCCGCCCACCCGGTTCCGCGATTGTGAGATTTGACAGGATCCGCCCCGACTGAACTGGCATGGTCGGCGCCAGGGGATGGACGTCCCCAAGCATCTCAGGATCCCGGATGAGGGTCTGGACAAATCCACTTCCTGCCGGAAGCGCCCTTGGGACAAGAAGCGCGTCAACCATTTTGCTTTCCAGAAAACGGCGGAGAAGTCTTCTCAGGGTCTCCAAAGGGTCACCGTTTTCAACGCTCACAATTGAAACCTTCATCGATTCTCCTCGTTCATCAGACTGTCCACATCGCTTTGATCGGGTTGGGGCCTTTCTGTTTGAGTTCCTCAACCATCTGGGTCACGGTATCGGCAAAGAGTTTCCCCTCACTTGCACTGATCCAACGCAGCCACACCCGGTCCTGATCGTATCCCAGCTGAGAGAGAATACTCTTGATAATTGCCACCCGTCTTCGGGCCTTGTAATTCCCCGTCTGGTAGTGGCAATCCCCCGGATGACAGCCACCTATCAAAACTCCATCAGCCCCGTCTATGAGTGCCTTCAGCACATAGATCGTGTCCACCGCTCCGGAACACATGAGATGGATGATCCGGATATTGGGAGGATACTGCTGTCGGGTTGTCCCTGCCAGATCGGCCCCCGTGTACGTGCACCAATGGCAGAGAAAAGCCACGATTCTAGGTTCAAATTCACTCATGGAAACCTCCAGCTGTCAGGGATCTGGGATCAGGTTTCAGCGGAAACCCTATAAACTCATTCCTCTTACAAAACCCAGGCTGACACCTGACACCTGATCCCTGCCTTTTCGATTCTGACTCCTGACTCCTCCTCTGCTGATCCCTGACAGCCGACCCCTGATCCCTAGTCCAGTGTTGCATCCAGCATGGCGAGGACCGTTGCCTTCTCGTAGTTCAACTGCTGGGACGCTCCGTTTCGACACGCGATCACGCAGTTTCCACATCCCTGGCATAGATCGTCGAGGACCTGGGCCTTCCAGGTCTCTTCGTTCAGCACCCTGGCACCATAGGGACAGGTCGTCACGCAGAGGCCACAGCCGCAGCAGAGTCTTTCAATCACATAGGCCAGGTACGGCTTGTATTCCACCCGCTCCCTTGTCAGAAGGACGGCTCCTCGAATGGCGGCGCCTTTGGCCTGGGAAATAGAATCCTCACTATGGTTCGGAGAATGACACAAACCGCAGAAGAACTTCCCCCGATCCACGGAATCAAGAGGAGCACTCTTTGGATTGGCCTCCTGAAAAAATCCATCCCTGTTGACCTCGACTCCCACCTTTTCCGCCAGCTTTCGATTGTCATTGGGTTCGATCCCGGCACTCAGGACCAGAAGGTCAACGGCCAGATCGACCTCCTGTCCCACAACCGGATCGGTAAAACAGACTCTCAGTGTGCCATCTTCAGAAGCTACCCGGGGGTTGCTTTCCGGCTCATACCGGACAAAGATCACCCCTCGATTTCTGGCCTCCTGGTAGGATGTCTCATAGAAACCATAGGTCCGGATGTCACGATAGAGAACAACAACCGAGAGGTCTCGGTTCCTTTCTTTGAGTTTGAGGGCATTCTTGACAGCATGGCCACAACAGACCCGGCTGCAGTATGGGTGGTCCTCGTCCCGAGACCCCACACACTGGATCATCACCACCGATTTGAGGCCGTCGACTCTTGTGTCATCCTCGTAAACCATCCGCTCCAGCTCCCGCTGGGTGACCACCCTGCGGTTTTTCCCGTAGAGATACTCTGTGGGCGTGGTCTCACGGCCTCCGGTAGCGAGAATAACCGCCCCATGGGTCAGCTCCCGGCTCTCTTTATCCACTGAGACACGGGTCCGAAAATCCCCCCAGTGCCCATCGAATGAGTCTATCTCTGCTTTTTTCCATATCTCGATTCGCGGATGAGCCTCCACCTGCGAGATGAGGTCCCTGAGAAAGGACTGGGGATCTGACCCCTTCAGGGTGTAGAAGGAATGCCTGGCATTTCCCCCCAGATGGTCCTCTTTTTCGATGAGGATCACGTCGATTCCCAGCTCGGCAAGGCTCAGAGAGGCTGAAAGGCCGGTGAGTCCCCCGCCGACCACCAGGGCTTTCCCGACAACCTCTTTCTCCTCCCCTTCCAGAGGTCTCACCCAACGGGCCCTGGCAACGGCACACCGTATCAGGACCTTGGCCTTTTGAGTTGCGAGAACAGGGTCATTCGAATGAACGTAAGCACACTGCTCCGCGATGTTGGCATATTCGAAGATATGGGGGCTGAATCCCGCCTCCCGGGCCATTTTTTCGAATGCTTTTCTCGTCTCCATGAGGGTGCTGCCCGCAACCACCACCCGGTTGATCTCCTTTTCACCAATCCGCTTTCTGATCTTCTGCAGCCCATCATCCAAAGAGGCGAGGGGAATTTCCTCCATATGGATCACGTCCCGCTCCGCCCGTATGGTCTCGGTGATCTCGCCCAGGGAAAGAACCTCCTTGAGATTGTCTCCACAGTCACAGAGGAAAACGCCAATACTCGGAATACCCCGTTCAAAATCTCCAGGTCTCGGATAGAGGGCCTCTCCCTGCCTCGCCCTCTCCAGGCTGCAGAGAACCCGCGCCGCATCGGCTGCTGCACTGGAACCTTCCACCACTGCTTCCGGGATGTCCACGGGGGATTTGAAAGCACCAGCCACAAAAATGCCCGGCCTCGACGTGGCGGTGGGATCAAATTCCTGGGTCTGGCAGAAGCCCCTGTCGTTCAGCGCGATACCGACTCGTTCCGCGATGTCTCGAAGACCTGTCGGTGGAGTGAACCCGACCGAGAGGACCACCATATCAAACTCCTCATCCCTGAACGCCCCATCCTCGAGTCCATAGGTAATGAGAAGATTCTTGTTCTGCTGAAGTTCGCGAACAGCGGAAACAGCACTCTTTTGATATCGAATCCCGTACCGATCTTTGGCCCTCTCGTAGTAGCGCTCATAGTCTTTGCCCATGGGACGGATATCCATGTAAAAGACCGTGGCCTGCAACTGCTCGACTCGCTCCTTGGAGATCGTCGCCTGTTTTGTGGCGTACATGCAGCAGATGGTCGAGCAGTGAGGCTGACCGCAGGACGGATCCCGGGACCCCACGCACTGGATAAAGGCGACTCTCATCGGAGTCTTTCCGTCGGAGATTCTCGACGGGACACCTCTCATGGGGCTGGAGAAACTCAGCATTCTTTCGTACTGAATGCTGGTCAACACATTGGCATATCTGCCGAATCCGTATTCTCCCTTGAGCTCCGCCCGAAAAGGTTCGAAACCCGGGGCAAGGATCACACTGGCCACCCTCAGCCTTTTGTTGACGGATTCTTCATCCAGACGGATGGCGGCTGGCCCGCACACCCTGACGCACTCCCCACAGCGTGTACACGTCTGGGGATCGATCACGTAGGATTGCGGAACCGCCTGAGAGAAGGGGAGATAGATGGCCTTTCTCTTTTCCAGCCCCCCACCAAATTCTGAAGGCACCTCGACAGGACAAACCTCAGCGCATCGGTCGCAACGGGTGCACTTTGACCCATCCACAAAACGAGGCCTCTGGGTGACAGACACCTCAAAGCTTCCAGGCTCTCCCTCGATGGTCTCCAGGTCACCGCTCGGCAGAAGTTCAATGTTTTCGTGGAGTTCACTCTCATAGATAGGACAGTAAGCGGGTGGGGTCGGGGTCATAAAGCAGATGCCACACGAGTTGGTGGGAAATGTACGATCAAGAAGGGGAAAATACCCGCCGATCGCAGGACCCCTTTCCAGAAGAGCGATCCGATACCCCATCTCAGCCAGCAAAAGTGCCGATTGCATCCCTGCAATGCCCCCGCCAACCACCAGGACATCTCTGTCCAAACCCTTTGCCATAGACTTCTCTTCCTTTACCCTAGATCAGGTCCAGTCTCCGTAGTGGTGGGGTGGGATCGATCATATGTTTCTTCCACCACTTCTTTTCGCCCTTCAGACCCATGGCAAGACCCATGAGCTCTGTGAAGTAGAAGACAGGGAGCCCCTGCCCCTCTAATTTCTGCCGCATTTCCAGATTGGCCTGGCACAGGCCACACGAACAGGTGATACAATCCACTCCCGCTTCCTGAGCCATCCGGACGAGGCGAGTCACCATCTCCACAACCGTGTCCCCATGGGTCAGAGCCAGATCAGCCCCGCAACACTCGGTCTTGTAAGACCATTCCACAGGTGTAGCCCCCAAGACCTCCATCACGTGATCCATATACATGGGATTCTCAGGATCATCGAGAAGGGTGATCTTTGGATTCCGAACCAGTGCGCAGCCATAGTAACTGGCAACCTTCAATCCCGAAAGGGGTTTTGTCACCTTTTCCCTGACCTTCTCCAGGCCGATCCGGTTTACCACCACATCGATCAGCGCCAGAATCTCGGTGCTGCCCCCGTATTTGAATCCCACAACCTCTTCGATCCGCCTCGCCAATTCTCCCCCCTCTCTCAGGGCTGTTTCCGCTTTCTTCAGGTTGTTGAAGCAGCCAGCACAGGGAACGACCAAAGGAAGCTCCCTCTGCTGGGTCTGCGCAATGTTTCGCGCCGGCAGGGACAGCGAGAGAAGGCGGTTGAGGCTATGAGCAGCCGCAGCACCACAACAATTCCAGTCCTCAATCTCCAGGAGTTCCACCCCAAGGGCCTCCAAAACAGCCTCGCTGGACATGCTGTACTCCATTGATGTCGAATGGCTCGTGCATCCTGGATAGTAGGAGAATTGCAATGTGAACCTCCCATTTCAGTTTAGTGCCGGGTTATCGGTCCGCAGTGGTTTCTGAGAAGGTCTTTCATCGCACATCGTGTCCGTGGTCGGTTCTTCGTGTTCGTGATTCGTGGATCGTGTTCGTGGTCCGTGACGACTGACAACCGACAAATGTAATGGAGCCAATCTTCATAATCAAAATCAAATCTTTAGGGGCTTGTAGGTTTTCTCAAAAATACTCCGGATCTCATCAATTCCACGGATGCGGGAGGGAAGCATGGGGATCTTCCCCTTTAGAAAAAGCTTCAGTCCTGGGCCGAGGTCCGTCATGAAATCCCTGCTTTTCAGCTTGTAGAGGGCGAGCATGGTTGCCTCATGAACCCGCCCCATCCGACGGATCGATTCGACAAATTCCTGATGAAGAAGAACGATTTTCCGGTCCGCCACCAACCCGTCTTCAAGGGCCATCTCCCGAAGGGTATCCATGATCACCCCCATGTCGATTTCATTGGGGCATCGGGTTCCACAGGTCCAACATGAGACGCAAAACCAGATTGTCTGGCTGCTCAGGACCTTCTCCTTCTGCCCGTATTGAATCAGCCGAATGAGAGCGTTCGGGTTGTACTCCATATATCGTGCAGTGGGACAACCCACGGAGCACTTCAGGCACTGATAGCAGAGCTGCAGGTTCTGGCCGCTTCTCTCCTCGACCTCCCTGCCAAAGGACTGATCGATCTCCATGCCTTCAATTCCTTCCCTGGTCTGTTCAGTCAGTGAGGTTCCCGATCATTTTCCCGATCTGAACAGAAGTGGTGTTCTTGAGCTCACAAGCATTGTTGGGGCAGGAGGCGACACAGGCCCCACATCCCTGACAGAGGGCCTCCTGGACCCTCGCAATTCTCAGATATGGGTCGAGTTCCCGAGCCTCATAGGGACAGACATCGACACAAATCCCGCATCCGCTACAGATGTTCTCATCGACAAAAGCCACCAGGGGGTCCTGAACGAGCTTCTCCGCCGACAGAAGGGCCTGGATCTTGCCGGCAGTGGCTCCGGCTTGTCCAACACTGTCTGTAATATCCTTGGGTCCCTGTCCGCATCCAGCCAGGTAGATGCCTCGTGTCGAGCTTTCCACGGGATAGAGCTTGATGTGGGCCTCTGTGAGGAACCCATGTTTGTCGGTCGTCGCTCTCAGACTGGCCGCCAGATCCCTCACCCCGCTGCTGGGCACCAGAGCCGTGGCCAGAACCACCATATCGGCTGTCAGCTCGATCTTCCGATTCGACAGGGTATCGGTCCCCCATACCCTGATCCTATCCCCATCCTGAAAGACCCGGGCCACCCGACCCCGCAGGTAGATCGGCTTCTCGTGCTCCACTGTCTCCTGGAAAAACTCTTCATAGCCCTTGCTGTCAGTCCGGATATCCATATAGAACACGTAGGCCTGCCCGTTTTTGACTTTCTGTTTGTAAAGCTTGGCGTGCTTGGCTGTATGCATGCAACAGACCCTGGAACAGTAAGGCATATAGCGGTCCGGATCCCTGGAAGCCACGCATTTGACAAAAACCACTTCCCGGGGAACCTTCCCGTCCGACGGCCGCCGGATCTCCCCTCCGGTGGGGCCTGCCGGGCTGAGCATTCGCTCAAAGGCCAGCCCGTCAATCACGTCCGGAATTTCACCATACCCATATTCTCCGATTTTCTCCAGTGGAAAGAGATCATAGCCCGTGGCCATCACAATGGCCCCCACCTTCTCCTCAAACGATGAAGCCTCCTGATCAAACCGGATGGCCTTTTCAGGACAGACCTCAGCACATGCACGGCAGGTATCTCCCTGAAAGTGTCGGCACGTCTCCCTCTCGATCACCGGTTTGTGAGGAAGCCCGTTGTCACCAACAAAATAGACGGCCTTCCGGGTGGAGAGTCCTCGATCAAATGTCGATGGAACCTCAACCGGACAGACCTCCAGACATTTACCGCACCCCGTGCAGCTTTCCAGGTCCACATAACGTGGCTTCCTTTGGACTCGAACATCATAGTTTCCGACGTATCCCTTGGTCTCCTCGACTTCTGCATAGGTTTCCAGCTGAATCCGCGGATGTCTTTCGATTTCCTTGAGTCTCGGGCTGAGGATACTCCCGGCATCTTCCAGATAGGGGAACGTCTCGGCCAGCTGCAGCATACGCCCGCCAATCGAGGGAAGGCGCTCCATCAAAACGACGTCATAGCCCCCATCGCCAAGGTCGAGGGCGGCCGTGATTCCGGTGATCCCCCCACCAACCACGAGGACCTTCTTGTGGATCGGCACTCCAATCGCCTCCAGGTCCAGGTTCCCCCTCACCTTCTCCAGAACCGCCCCAATAATCTCCTTAGCCTTCTCCGTGGCCTTCTCCTTCTGTTTCTGGTGAACCCAGC
>Ga0114921_10001581_pt1 | contig 10505 bp, 13 predicted proteins | sample BentaG_FD_87016 | JGI IMG/M metagenome (GOLD analysis project Ga0114921, IMG submission 87016) | Deep subsurface microbial communities from South Atlantic Ocean to uncover new lineages of life (NeLLi) - Benguela_00093 metaG | ecosystem: Environmental > Aquatic > Marine > Oceanic > Sediment ...
AGGTGGAGAGTAAGATGTCAAGTTTATTATATATTGTACGAAGATCGCCATACATGCATTCAGATCTTGAACGCGCTTCCGAGTTAGCGTCTATGCAAAGAGAGGAAGGGAATGATGTAGGAATAGTCTTGATGCAAGATGCTGTTCTTATCACTAAGAAATCCGAAAAATCGAAAATGTTGGAAGAGATAATGGCAATTGGAATCAAAATTTACGTTATAGATGCAGATTGCAAAGCGAGAGGCATCAGTGAGATGGTTATTGAAGATGTTAAGAAAGTAGGTTATGAAGAATTCATCGATTTACTGATGGAAGATTACGAAAAAACTGTCTCTTTCTAAGACCTTATTTTTTGTAAAATAAGAAGTTTCAACTGGGATCGGAGTTTGAATGAGTAAAGAAAATCTATTATTTACGCTTGAAAATAGGTTCGTGGATAATTTTCAACTTAAAGTAAAAGCCCTATGTAAAGGACGATTCGTCGAAGAAACTAATTTTAAAATCTATTTGAAGAACACGAAAGGTATGCTTTCAATAAATCCAGTTATGCACGGGAAGTATTTCTCTGGAAGAAGAAAGTTTTATCGACCGTGGATAGAAGTCTACTTTGTAGGTAAGATTAAATTTGAGTCTTATGAGGAATTACTCTCTTATGGAACCCTTGAAAAACTCTTCAAAGAACTTTCCAAACTTCTTCCTCCAGGCGGAAAACTGATGGTACCTTATATCTATCATGATACTGACGACGCGTTAAGAAAAGGGGCGCCACCCGCAACTACCGAAATAGGGTATCTCATGTGGCGAGCAGGATGTACATGGTTTAAGGACTGGTACTTTAGTGAAGGCGGGTGGGAAGGCGACGTGAAGATCCAAGGTAACAAGCCTTTTGATGAAAACCATTGGGGGAAGAACGTGCATGAGATTTACAAAGAGGTGAAATACTTCTTAACAACAAATAAAGCCAATGATGAAATCCTGATTGACTGTAAATATCGTGCCAAATTAATTTTAGAAGATATAAAAACACAAATTCCAGATATTTCTCTTTAAGATCTACATTTGTTAGTTCTTTGATGGGTGCTTAGTTTGAAATTTAGTATGACAGCAAGGGCATCTGCTATCAAGTATGCTATCCGAGATTTAGTGGTTCTTGCAAAGGAGGAAGAACGTAAAGGGAAAAAAATTCTTTATTTAAACATAGGCGATCCTATTAAGTGGGATTTTGTGCCTCCGAAGTCGATTCAAGAAGGATTAAAGAAATATGCTCAATCCGGAGAGTATGCTGATTCCCAAGGAGTGTTAGAATTACGTGAAGAAGTAGCTAAATGGGAAACTGAAAAGAAATCTCCGACAACACCAGATAATATTATAATAGGAAATGGTGTTAGCGAAGGAATTAGTTTTCTTTTTGGAGGGCTTATCAATGAAGGGGATGAAGTCCTGTTACCTAATCCTAGTTACCCTCCCTATATAGCGTATTCCAATTTTCATGGCGCTAAACCAGTTTTATTTCAATGTGAAGAGGAAAATGATTGGCAACCCGATATAGAAGATCTCAAAGAGAAGATATCTCCTAAGACAAATTTACTTGTTCTTATTAATCCTAACAACCCGACTGGCGCTGTATATGAGAAAGGAACTCTCAAAGCTATTAGAGACCTTGCTTATGATCACAAATTATTGGTATTAAGTGATGAAACGTATGATAAAATAGTTTTTGACAGATCTATGACTGCCTTCGCAGAAGTGGCAGAAGATATGCCCTTCATTTCGATGAATAGTTTTAGTAAAGTTTTTCTAGTACCAGGTTATCGAATTGGATACACCTGCTTTCATCATGAAGGTGAATTAGATGACATCAAAGAAGCAATGCTTAAGCAAGCCCGAATCCGTCTCTGTTCAAATACACCTGCTCAAAAAGCGTGCGCCTATGCCTTGACACAGAGTAAAGACTTTATTAAAGACACAATTAGCAGATTAAGAGAGCGCCGTGACTTTTGCTACAAGAGATTAAATTCTATTGAAGGAATTTCTGTAAGGAAGCCCGAAGGGGCGTTTTACATGTTCCCCAAAATCGAAAATAAGGATGATAAAGAGTGGGTTGTAAATTTATTACGACGAAAAGGAGTTTTAGTAGTTTACGGAAGTGGATTTGGAACACCAGAACATTTTCGGATTGTTTTCCTTCCATCTATTGGCATATTAGAAGAAGCGCTTGATAAAATAGAAGAATATATGATAGAAAAGTGAATTATTAGTTTTCCTGTGATCTGTTGGAACTTTATATCGTGAATTTGGAAAGAAGGGCCGATTTACTTCTTTTTTGTGAAAAAGAAATGATACCAAAATCCGCAAGGTTTATATGTAGAGTTAACAATATAAGTATTGATAACTCTACAATTTATGGAGGTTGAATATATGAGCCTGAAATCTTGGGAAAAGGACATTAAAGAGTTAACCGTTCTTGGTAAAGAATTTTTCGGAAAGACTCAAGTGCTTATCACAAAAATTACAAAGGAATTAGAAAAAGAGACTGCGAACAGAGTAAATGAATTCAAGGATACTTTCAGTAAATTTATGAAGATCCTACTTAAGGCTGAGATCGCAGAAACTGCCGCTTAAGCCTCATTTTTCATTTTTTGTATTCTAAGAGGATTGAAAATGTTGGACGAAGACTTAAGAAATAAAGTAAAAGAACTCTCTCTTAAGTGGAGAGAAAGTAAGGAGCCTCACTATATCCAAGAAGCTATAATTATCGCAAAGCGGATTAAAAATGGGAAAGCTCAATCATTCTTAGAGATTTTACATGCTCTTGCTGAGGCTAGTACTACCTAAACCCTGCTGAAGAAATGTTAACTTTTTAATAGAATACTTCACTCTTCTCACTCAATTTTTATTTACTCTTTGAGTAAAAAAATACTTTTCTAACTACTAGTGTCTCGTTTTTTGTCAGTTGTCTGAATTTATGATCACAGGCTACTTGAAAATGCATAAAGATAAAGCCTTATTAAAATTCGATTTCAGATTGATAAGACATGAATGACGATAATTCTTCAAAGGACATCGGAGATAGATTTCAACTAGAGACTAAATATCAAAGAGGCAAATTACCAAGACATTTTCTTGACCGGGACAATAAACCTAAACTCTACAAAGATTATGAAAATCCGATTGACGTGATCTCAATACCAGAACCTGATTTTAATAATGAAGCAAAACTTATGGAGATTTTGGCTAGCAGAAGGTCAAGGAGAAACTATGATCTTCAAAAACCACTTGAACTCAAAGTTTTATCAACCCTCTTATGGGCGACCCAAGGGGCAACTGAAAAATTAGATACACAATTCGGTCATCTTTTCTTAAGAACCGCCCCCTCTGCTGGTGCACTCTACCCTATTGAGACTTATTTGAATGTTCGACTCGTTGCTGGCCTTGAACCTGGCATTTACCATTTTAGACCACATTACTTTGATCTTGAGTTATTAAAGAAAGGTGATTACTCAGAGGAGTTTTCACTGGCTGCACTCAATCAGAAGATGGTGAGATCGGCACAAGTTACGTTTGTATGGACTGCTGTTGTTGAAAGATCGAAATGGAAATACCTTCAAAGAGCCTATAGATACATATATCTTGATTGCGGGCATATTGGTCAAAACCTGTATCTTGCCGCGGAAGCTCTTCAGTTAGGCTGCTGCACAATTGGTGCTATTTTTGATGAAGAAGCAAATAAGTTAATAGATGATGTGGATGGAATCAACGAAACCGTTGTTTATATGGCAACTGTTGGATTATTTCGATAGTCACTACAAACTATCCTTCTATGCCGTCATAAACATCATTATATTTTAAAATCTCAAAAAGATTGTCTCAATGTTCTAGATCTTAAAAGGAAAAAGATTTACTAAAGAAACCACCAATAGTAATGATGGGGGTTTTGAATTATGCCAAAATATGTGATTAAACCAAATGTATATAGTATCTCTATCAATGACAGGACAACTGACCTATTCGAAGGACTTTGGCCAGTAACGAAAGAAGGCGTCTCATACAACTCGTATGTGATCGTTGACGAGAAAAAGGTGCTGATCGAGTTATCTAAAGCATTTAAAGGGGACGAGTTCTTTGACGCGGTAGAAGAAATTGTTCCGATCGCAGAACTTGACTATGTAATTATGAACCATTTGGAACCTGACCATGGTGGACTCATAACCACTATGCGAAGAATCAATCCTAATATAACCATCTTGTGTACAGATAAAGCAAAAGAGATGCTTGCAACATTTTATAATATAACTGACAACGTGCAAGCGGTAAGTGACGGCGAAACACTTAATCTTGGCACTAAAACTTTGCAGTTCTTCCATGTGCCTTTCGTACACTGGCCAGAAACAATGGTCACATATGATGCCACGGACAACATTCTCTTCGCGTGCGACGCATTTGGAGGATACGGGGCTATTCGTGGAGCCATCTTTGACGATGAAATTAAGGAAGAAGAGTGGGATTTCTACATAAAGGAATCGCTTCGCTACTATGCGAACATTGTTGCAAAATTCAGTGGGCAAGTAATAAAGGCGATCAACAAGTTAGTCGGTGCAGGCCTCAAAATTGATTGTATTGCTCCTTCTCATGGAATTATCTGGCGTAAGAACCCAGGAAAGATTATTGAACTATATCAGAAATGGGCAGGCTATATGCTTGGAGAGACAGAGCCAGGGATAACGGTACTTTATGCATCCATGTATGGTAACACAGAGGCAATGATGAATGCCGTAGTCCAGGGAATTTCTGAAGTTGGCGTGCCAGTTGAAGTCTTTGATGTTGCAAGAATTAATGTGAGTTACATTCTTCCATCTCTATGGACCAAGAAGGGGGTTATTATCGGTGCTCCTACCTACGAAGCCGGTCTCTTTCCTCAAATGGTGTATGTCTTAGACATGGCGAAGCGTAAACGCATCCTAAATAAAAAGGTCGCCCGATTTGGCAGTAAGGGATGGAGTGGCGGAGCACAGAAGGAAATTGAAAGCCTACTAGAGCGTAATAAGTGGGAACTTACTGATTATTTTGAGTTCACTGGTCATGCAACAAAAGAGGAACTAACGAAAGGTGAAGAATTCGGGAAAAAGTTTGCCCAACTCATAAAGAGTTCATAACGAAGCGATAATGGCAATACCTTCATTATAACGTCTTGCTTAAAAAAATCCTCTTCAGACCCTTTTTTTATGGCGAAGAATAAACAATTAAAGTTAGTTCTGTGCTGGAATGCCGCTGAATGGTTCTTGTTGAAATTCCAATGATTTCACATAATAATTTACTACCAGATCTTCTAATAGATCTTGTTCAAAAACTCCATAAACTTTTATAAAGCCGTTAAAAACAAGCGTAGGTAAAACTACTACATCATATGTTTCAGAGATTTCAGGTGTCTTTGTAATATCAATTTTTTTGATTTTTATCGGTAACTTGTTTTTTTCAATGATTCCTAAAAGCCGCTGCTCTACTAGAGGGCAAAAACCACACGAAGGCGAAATAAAAAGCAAGATTTCTAATATCATCGTATCACCATAAGAAGCTGCCGTCTGACAGGTTGGTGTAGTTTACTTCCCCTGCCTACTTCCTTTAAGTTTATATAAAGACCACTATTTTTGTGGGAGTTTAAAAACTAGCAGAGTTTATCGAATGTATTGAATTTAAAAACTTAAACTAAATAATCCACTTTAGAATGCATAACGAAAGGAGGAATCGCAATGACTGAAACAACTAAAAAGCCCTATTTGGACTATATAGATTTTGGACATGCAAGCCTCAAAAACTTCTTCGTTTTCCGAATTAGTAAAGGTGGTGACTTATTACGTTGCCTTGAAGTAAAATTGAAAGAGGAAGGGATTAAAGCAGGTTTTGTAATGTTCATGCTTGGTACATTGAGGAACGCACGTCTTGGATATTTCAATACGAGTATTGGCGAATTCCATGTGAATGAATTCAATCCCCCAGGAGGCATAGAGTGCGTAGCGGGCAGTGGTACTTTGAGCATTCAAGAAGATGAAATGCTGGCACACATTCATGTAGTTGTAGCTGGCCCAACGGGAAATGCCTATGGAGGACATATTTACCCCGGAAGTATTGTAAAGAGTATATAGAAGGTGGCATCGTAATTTTAGAGGATATACGTATGGAACGAATTTACAATGAAGATGTAAAAGCATTTCCTCTGCAGTTTTTCGAACCTAAATAACTTGGGTAAAAATAGCAAAAATAAGCAGTAGAAAAGGCTACATTCTAACTAGATCTTGACCTTGTTCTATCACAACTTTACACGATGTCGGAAATTTCATAGCTGCACGTCGTAACGCATCCTTTGAAAACTTGAAGTTTTCAGCTGCTGTTCTGATGGTAACTAATGGTTGACCCCGACGTACTCTGGCAGCAAGACCAATCGGTTTTCCAAATGAACGCCTCATTCCATCTTGTAATCTATCGGCACCTGCGAAGGCCATCATCTTATTCTCTCGCATGACATGAAATGGATGTGGGCGGATCCTTAAATGGTAACCTTGTCTCCCGATTGTCTTCGTAAGATACCTGTTTACAGCTTGTCTTGCGGCTTCTAAAGCGTTGTGACGGATTTGGCAAGCTTCCACTGCAATTAGTGACACTTTAAGAGTGAACTTTTCGGCATCACTTTCCTTCACTCCCATGTCGTAGATGGTAATTTTTGAACCAGGGACGCCGCGAATGTACTTTTTTCTTGTGTACGCCTTTTTCGTTAGGTTCCGATAACATTTCGATGGTCTTTCTGGCAATAGTAATACACCTTGTTTGAATTCTAATAGCGTGAAGTATAGTGAAACGGTTGTTTTTTAACTTTATCGGAAGGATTGTGAGATGAATAACGCTTAATCGATTGCACTAAACGGTTGTTTTAAAGATTACAATGAACATATATTAGTTCAATAATTTCTAAAAATTGATATTTTGTATATAAAACGAAAACTTGATGTGGTGAAAGAAATGACACTTAGTGACACCATGAGAGAAGCCCTAAACGATCAAGTAAAATGGGAGTTATGGAGCGGGTATTATTACCTCTCAATGGCAACATACTTCTATGAGAAAAACCTCCCTGGATTTGCGAAATACTGGACTGCACATGCAGCGGAAGAGCAAGAACATGCAATGTTAATTTTTAAGCATATCGTCGAACGCGGAGGACGAGTAGTTCTACAAACAATAGAGCAGCCTCAAACTGAGTGGAATTCACCTTTACACGTTGCGGAAGAAGTTGTAGAACATGAACGAAAAGTAACTGGCATGATAAACAACTTAGTTACTATGGCTAAGTCAGAGAACGATTCTGCTACAGACGTTTTTCTACAATGGTTCATTGATGAACAAGTAGAAGAAGAAGAAGGTGCTGAGAAGGTATATAATCAAATTAAACTTGCGGGTGATTCTGGAGCCGCTTTACTTATGTTAGATATTGAATTCGCTAAAAAAGCGGAAGCAAAAGAAGAAGATTAAATTAATTCTCGTTAGTCTATTAATATCTTAAGAAATCTCGCGCAAGACCCCTAACCATCTTTTTTTCTCTTTTTATCAGATTTACAATGCAATTAAGATTTTTGCTTTTGTCATATTAGAAAAAGAGAATAGAAAAAAGCAAAACATAAGGCTAAAAAAATATTGTACGCTGGTGGATGCGTATTCATCAACTGAATCAATAGAGTGAGTAATCTAACACGGTGTTACAAGAGCATTCTTTATCCGTAGGGATTCTTGGAATAACCTCAAATAGGAGTTTATTCACGTTTTTGACGTTTTCTTTCATAGATTGAGCGACTCGTTCTGCAGTGACTGGAAGCACACCATAGACATCTGTATCTGTTATCAAGGCAACACTTGCAAAACATATTTCTGCCTCTCGACACAAGCAAGCCTCAGAAAATGCAGTCATACCGACACAAGACCATCCCTGACCCTTATAGAAAAGTGATTCTGCGCGCGTAGAAAAACGTGGACCTTCCATACAGACATATGTGAACATTTTTTTCTCTTTTTCCTCTTCTGGGGTAGGATGGACAACAACTTCATTATTTGGCCAAAGTTCACGTGCAGTATCAAGAACTACGCGTCTCAGTTCATCACAAGTTGGATCTGAAAACGGTACATGTCCTGTTAGTCCTCCTTCATAGAAAGATAAAGGCCGACGTATTGTAGTTCGATCAAAAAACTGGTCACTTACTACAAATTCATAAGGCTTAATGAATTCTGGCTGAAGAGACCCAACCGCCGCTGGCGAGATAATCCGCTTGACGCCCAGTTCCTTCATCGCCCAGACATTTGCCCTGTAATTCACACGAAAGGGCGGTATGGTGTGGTGTCTGCCGTGACGAGGAATAAACGCCACCTTTTTCCCTTTGATCCATCCAACGAGGACAAGGTCACTTGGAGAGCCGTAAGGAGTATATACCTTTATCTCTTTTGCGTCTTCAAATATATCTGGATCGTAATTGCCTGTTCCGGCAAAATAACCAATTTCCACGTTTTTTTCTTCTGGTTCAATTCGTGTGCTTGCCAAATTCGAAACCTCCGAAGTTTGTTTCTAACGACTGTAAGAAAATATAGAAAAAAAATGGAATTTTCATAGTTATAAATGTTAATTTTGGATGACGAAATCAGATAAAAACAGATTTTTAAATTTGTCAGCCCAAAACATGAAAAAAAGAATTAAGTAAATCAAGCGTTAAAACAAAGAGAGTTACTTCAACTCAAAAAATAGAGGAGGGAGGACTAGATGCTGCCACATAAACTCTTAATTGCTTTAGATTTAGTACATTTCGCATTTGACTGCGTAATAACCTCTCTCATGAAAGCAAGATGGACATTCTTCTGGTGGCTCGGTTCCAGTATGGACGTAACCACACTCTAAACAGACCCACTCTACTTCTTTGTCTTTCTTGAAGACCGTACCAGCTTCTACTTCTTTCAGAAGCGCTGTATATCTGTCTCGATGGTGCATCTCTGCTTTTGCTATCGCTAGTAGTTGTTCTCCAAGCTCTGGATACCCCTCTTGTTCTGCGATTTGTGCAAATTCTGGATACATCTCTGTGTACTCATAGTTTTCTCCAGCGATTGCCGCTTTTAGGTTATCAGCAGTTGTACCAAAACCAGTTGGTGCAACAGCGGGAATATTGATTTCAGATAAATCCTCAGAACTTTGTCCTTTTAATTTTTGAATCCATTCCCATAATTGTTCTGCATGTTCTTTTTCATTATCAGCTGTTACGATAAAAAGCTGGGAAATCTGTATAAAGCCTTCTTTTCTTGCGACCTTAGAATACATGGTGTAGCGATTCCTGGCTTGAGACTCACCAATAAATGCTTTTGATAAACTCTCAATTGTATTTTTCATTTTTTTCCACCGCTCACACATTTCAAATCTTGTGCTTTTAATATTTATTATATTGACAAGTAGGCCCTTTATTCGTGTGTCATAAAATATTAGGCGATTTTTAACCAATTAATTTCTACTTAGAGGTATAATGCTCTTTAAGAACAAGATTAGATTATGGTAATTTGAGGTAAAAGGTGCTATAATAAAGAACTAAAAAAAATGTTAAGAGATACTTTGGTCAGTATTGTTTGAAGATTAAATAATGCATCCGAATATCCTATATCAAACAGAGATGCGTATCCGTTCTTTTAAGATGGACCTTAATTCGTCCATTAAAGTCCCGTGATCGCCTCCGTAACCCATATAATTTTTGAGGTGCTGTTGAGCGGTAATTGAATCTCCCTTTGGAGAACTCAGTATTTTTGATGTAGCATCGTGGAGTTGTTCATAGTTTGTGGAGTTTCCGTTATTGTCTATTTTATAAGTCAAATCGATGATCATTTGGCGGAGTGAGTATAGTTCTGCCAGAATTTCGTTGTTTATCAAACCTACGCCATTTATATGATGAATAGAATAGCCATTGCCCTTTCCGTTATGCATATGGCCTTTATGAATACTCAAACCTCTATCATTCTTACATCGTTTTCCACAGATGTCACAAAAAACACTCGTTTTTTTCATTATCAACAGTTCCGACAAATATCATCTAATTTATTATGGGCTTATATATCGGCTTAAGTTATAAGCAATCATATTATTCAGGTACATGAGCTCATCTTACTTTAAAATTAATTTAGAATATATTTAACAAAAAATGACAAAAAAATGAATTTCCCAAAGCTTGAGATATCAAAACTAACTATAATTTGTTATATTTTTTTACGAATTAAAAAAAATTAGGCAAATACAAGCTCACGTTCTTTTAACACTGATTTCAATTCATCCATTAACGCACCGTGGTCGCACCCATAATTAATGCCGAGTTGTGATCCGACAATTGGGCTGTCTATCGAAGAATTCAATTCAATGGGGAAGGACTTAGTGAGCGGTTCCCATTTAACATGATTTTCATGTTTTATTTGTCGAAGTAAATTGCTTAAATTGATGATCA
>Ga0114921_10001582_pt1 | contig 10500 bp, 14 predicted proteins | sample BentaG_FD_87016 | JGI IMG/M metagenome (GOLD analysis project Ga0114921, IMG submission 87016) | Deep subsurface microbial communities from South Atlantic Ocean to uncover new lineages of life (NeLLi) - Benguela_00093 metaG | ecosystem: Environmental > Aquatic > Marine > Oceanic > Sediment ...
TATAAACGTAGGAACAGCAATCCCACTTATCGTAGGATTGGTAATCGCCTTTATCATCGGTATCGAAATAATGGAACAACTTGCATACGAGATTGACAACGCAACGGGTGCGGGCGGTGACTTAGCGGGAACACTCGAAGCTACATTACTTAACCTTTGGATTGTCATAATCATAGCGGGCATACTTATCGGAACACTAATCGTCTTCATGTCAAACGGTGGAATGGGTGGACGCGGGTTTAGCAAAGGTAGAAACGGGAACAGAGGAAACAGGGGAAGATAGTTAACTTGGTTAACAAAAAATTCCCTACCCTATTTTTTTTTCTGATTACAGCATTATCTCTTTTCGTATTCTTACCTTCGACAATCGAACCCGTATATGCGAGTGGCGATTACGACATCTTTGAGATAACAGATACATCTTCAAGCCTCTATGAAACATATGTATGGGATAATTTTCTATACCTATACAATGACACGTTTGTATATCAATATGATTTAGCAACGAAAACACAGAACGATAGTATCGCGTTAGGTGGTAGCACGATAGTTCATTCAACGATAGGGCGCGGTGATTTCTTATACTTAAATGCAACCGTTATCGCTGACCGATACGTTATCGCGATAGACTTAGTACAATTCATCGAAGCAGATAGGATTATCACGACTTCGTTAACGGATTGGAACGGTGACTTAAAAAATATAGCATACTTATACGATAGCGGTACAGATTATTGGGCATGGATTAATGTAACAGGTGACGAGATAGTTTTAACTGATAACAGCTTTGCGACCATGAATGCGTATAGCATGCCTTATCCACAATACCCTAGATTTTTAGGATACGCGGAAGTTCAACATCATGCACAAATCGACAATCCCTTTACGATGACTTGTTACATACATAATGGTACAGGGGTAGAATTCGACACAGCAGAATTCTCTTGCGACCAAAGTAGCGGTGTAACGATAGCCTCAACATGGAATTTAACACCAAACATAATCGTAACTGATACACACCAAATAACCACAGGGCAAACATATACGCAAATGGGTTATAACATATACGCGTTCACCGATACACAATCAAGATTTGAAGATTCAGATGATTACGCGGTATATTATTCAGGTAACTTGTTGAGTACGTGGTCATTACGTAGCGATGATTTTCAAGAATTAGAACACGAAACAGGTCATACAAGCTACGATTATGAGATTGATACACTCGACCACATAGTAAAAATAGATAGTGACGAAAAAGACATAGTAAAATTTGTATCATCCCGCGTTAATCCAGCTTCCCCGTATTGGCATGCGGGTGTAGGTTCATATACAACAGCAGATTTATACCATGAAGGCGATTTCGATAGGGATAACCCTATCGGTGTATGCGCGGGGATAGACACGTTAGACCAAAACGGATTTATGGGGTTATATATAGCATGGGTACAAGACCAAAATCAAACACCCGTAGTTGTTAGATTCGTAGGTGGTGGTGACGCGTACCAATTCGAAGTTGGTGTATTACCCGCACCGTATGACCCTACCGATTGTGTGTTATGGGCTAATCAAGTTGGTGAATGGGATGATTATCAAGACGATGGTATCGTGGCGATATGGATAGAAGACGCGGACACAACATTATACGTATGTGTTAACTTGATAGAAGGACAATATATGCGGTACGGTGACGATGTTAACGTTAAAGCGCAAGTCTACAAACATTATCCATCAGGAACAACCGATAATTGGCGACTTGAAACACGATGGATGATAGATACAGCTAATTATCCGAGAATAGCGAATGCGAAAGTATATGTATACGAAGACGACGTATACTTACATACATTAACAACTAATGGTTACGGTATAACGCAAGCGATATACGCATTTAATCCCGCGACTTATCCACAAACCATATCATGTTACATGAACAAAACAGGATACAACGACCAATGGCTAAACGTAACATATTATGATTGGCATTCGCAATCATCTGATACAACGGTAAAGGAAGCACCTGATATATCACTCGAATTTTCAGATAACAGGGAATCCGAAAACATGCGGGTAACGTTAGACATACTACGGTATACAGGGGAAGAGTTCGGGGAAGATTGGTTCAATGACGTATTAACCGTTCATGTATACGTAGAAACATATGCGGGTACTTCTTTAGATAGCATAATCGACGTAGGGATATTGGATTCAGATATTAACGGAAAAATCGAATTTATCTTATCGTATACAGAACCATACGGTTACGTCGTAAAACATTATTATAACACAGACGAACAATACATCTATATCGGTAATTTCACCGCGAATTCGCAAGTACAGTTCGCTTATGACGCTTCGACGGGTAATCTAACGGAAGGTGAATATGTGTCGTTACCTGATACACCGTCAACATCGGAATTTTATCCAACGAGTGAGGACGCGATTAACCCAACAACGTTAGAAGGCTTTTCGGTGATATGGTCTGGGAACACAGGATTCCTTATCGCACTCGGATTCATAACAGCTATAACCGTAGGGTTCGCAAAAGTTAGTCCTGAATCAGCGATATTCGGTGTGATAACACTCGTAGGTATAACGATAGGTTTTCTCGGATACACGGGATTACTACCGTTCCCAATATTCGTTGTGACATTACTCGTAATCGTGTTAGGGATAACGGTGATATTCACGAATATGTTAACGGGTGGAAGTGGAAAAAAGAGTGAATAAATATTATATCTTTTTTCTGATAATTTACTCGTTCACGATGGGATTCGTGTTATTAGGTCTTAGTGAAACATACGATGTATCACAATGGTTTACTGTTTCGTTACCCGATGAACCCGTAGGCGCGTTTCAACAACTGATATATCCACTCGTATACGCACTCACGATACTAACGATGATTATCAATATACCGCAAAAAGCATTCGTGACGCTCGCGTTAATCGCGGAATCGAACATGGCTCTTGGTGTATTCATACTGTTACCCGCAATGCTTTGTATCGTAGCTATCTTTGCAGACTTAGCAAAATTAGTAAGAGGTGGTGGGTAATTTGATAGCGTTACCTTTAAACCTCATTTTTTATTCTCTCATAACCGCGATAGGGATAACCCTATTGATTAAAACCGATTATTTGGGTTACATACTAGCAACGTTCACATTCGCTTTTCTCGCCATATGGATAAGCGGTAACAGCATACTAGACGCTGAAATATGGTATATCAATACTTATAACGCGACAAGCGGTAATTTTACCATGACACACACCGTTACCGCGTTAGCGACACCGATAAATCCATTATTAGTGATACTGAATATCGGATTAGCGTTAGCAAGCGCAATCGTATTATTTAGAGGGATAAAACTAAAAAGGGATAAAGGATGAAAACGGTTTCTCGTAGACACGTTTTCATGATTCTGATTCTCTTAATTCCGAGTATCTTATCTTTTATACCTATTCCCGTTGTGAATGCTTCGACAACCGACATCTATCAGGTTAGTTTAGGAACGGATGATGGGGGTTACAGGGCTAGTGGGGGAGGGTTCTTTGCTTCTGGAAGTACGGTTGAAGCATTAGGAGATGTTAACGATGTCTTCTTTGATTACGAGATTGGGTTACGATTTCAAGGGATAGTATTGCCAAATGGGGCAATCATCGTATCTGCATATCTGAACATGACAGCTTATGATAAGTTTGGTGTTGCTATTCCAGAATTTACTATCAATGGAGAAGATAATGATGATACGGTTACGTTTTCTACTAAAGCGAATTTTGAAGCTAGAATTAGAACAGATGAAACGGTTACTTGGACACCTCCCGCTTGGGTTCAATGGACATGGTATCCAACTGACGATATATCGTCTATCGTTCAAGTGCTTGTGGATAGAGTTGGTTGGGAATCAGGTAACGATATGACGTTTTTCTGCAAAGATAGCGGAGAAGGATGGAATGGAGTTTACAGATACGTGCGGATAATGACAGAAAACTATCTTGATGGTGAAAGGGCATGTTTTTTACATGTTACTTGGAGTGTAGTTGTTCCCCCTCATATCACGTTTTATAATCAATCTAACAGCTTGTTTATGATGAACGGAACAAAGGTAACTAATGGAACTGTAACGATATATGATAACGACACCCTTTTAGAATTACAGGGAATCATAAATAAAAGTTACACGTTCACTTATTGGAATTGGACAACTGATAATGCAGAGATAAACCCTTATAACTTCACCGTTGCGGGTAACGCTACCATATGGTTGATGGTTGATAGTGTCGATGGTGGTGACGGTGAAACCCTGTTCTTGTTTGGAAGCGTTAACGCTATACCATTCAATCTGTTATATTATATCGCATTAACCGCAATAGGGTTAACGTTATTGATGAAAGCGCGGTTTCTCGGAAAAATATTATCCGTGCTATTATTTGCGTTTCAAGCGATATGGATTAGTGGCGACGTATTACTTGACACCCAAATAAACTATATATCCGCGTATAATGAAACGACAGGGATATACCAATACGCGAACACGGTAACACATATAGGTACACCGATACTAAGCTTTTTAATCATATTGAGTATCGGATTAGCGTTAAAAGGCGCGATAGATGTCTTTCGTTTACGTGAAAAAAGAAAAGGTTAAATAGGTTTTACGCGCTTCATTTTATGGTGGTTACATGTCTTCAATCGAAGAAATGGAAAGTCAAGTCATAGATGAAGGACGACAACCTCTCGATGTCACAAAAGAGTTTTTCACCGAAGAAAACTTAAAAACCAAATCGAACTTGAATGGACGCGAGATAATGGTAATCGCGCGCGCTTTATGGTTCGGTAATCAATACAACATTCCCGAAGTGGCGACACTCGTAAAAGAGATATTATTGTTGCGACGTTCCAAAGGTGGAATGAGTCTTAAGTTTTTCAAGGACACTTTGAAGAATATGAAACCATCTTTCGAAACCAAAGAAGGGGAAGGTGCTATGAGGATATGAATCTAGCGGGATTATCCGTTACAGAATTGATATATCTTTCGATAGGAATCTTATCTATCGGAATCGCGTTAATCGCGTTTATCAAAGTGCGACGAACACTCGGATACAAACATCTCAAGTACAAACTAAAACGGATGAATTATGCGGATACTGTCTTCTTGTTAGAAGGTGGTGGTTACGCTTTTGATGCGTTACCCATATCAACACAGGGAAATAAATCATTCCTTGACGATAAAAACGATAAATACGGGTATGCACCGATAGCTAACGGGTTAGCGATACTTGAAGAAAATAATGCTATACCCGTAGTTCGTGGTGGATGGATACCTGAACCCATAGAAAAAACCGCGAAAGACGCTTTAAGTGTTGAATCACCGCAAGACGGGAAATCATTACCCGAAGAAGTGGTAACAAAGATATTTCGGTGGGTAATCAATAAAGGAAAACTGAAATCCACTCTTATCAGACCGTTAACGCGGTGGTCTTCAAAAGAATTAGACAGCGCGATAAAGTCAAAGGTAATCGAAGAACTATTAGATATACCGTTAAAAATGATTGACTTGATTACGTTGATACTCGTAGTTGCGATTATCGGTGCAACCGTGTATTATGGCGCACAAAATATGCAGTTACTACAAGCGATACTCGCGGAAGTAACGGTAGACCCATATGTACCGATTCCATAATCTCATATTCTCATATGATGGAAGATTTCATGGGTAACAGGGTATGCTACAATGCTGAAAGGATATATCGGTGGGATGCGGAAAGGAAAAACCCTTTTGATGATACGCGACCAATACAGACAATGGAAGCGTGGAAGAAAAGTAACTTCTAACCTGACTTTGCTTTTTCCACAACCAACAAAGACATCTCTAAACGCGCACTTATTACCGTTACCGCAACCAAAGCGATTTAAATTATTAGACTTAGTACAGTTCATGGAAGATAGCGGTGATTGGAAGAATCTTGATTTATCATGGGATGAAATCTATATTAACCTTGAAGCGCGGTTAAGCGGTTCAAGTCAACTCGGTATGATTGCTTCTTATTTCATCTTTCAATCAGGAAAACGCGATGTCGATATAAGGTGGACATCCCAAAAATTTGGTTCACCTGATAACCGTTTACGATGGTCTACCATTGAAATGGGAACACTCGTAAAAGCGTTAGGCGTTTTCGTTTATTGTTACATGAAACAGAAAAAGATTGATGCAACGATATGTTGGAAATCAGAATGCGTTAACTTCAAAGATTGTAAAAGAATCCGCAATTATTATTTGAGATACGCGCATTGGGATGGTTCAAAGATAAGACAGTTTCGATTAGACCACGTACAATTTTATTTTGATATGTATAGAACCGAAGAATTGGTATCCTATGAAGAAACCATAGAAGTTCAAGCCTTTTTACAAGCACGAACCCGCGCGATAAAACAACGTTACCGCAAAGAATTTAAACGGATATTTAACAAAGAAGCACCCAAAGACTTTATAAAAGCGATTCAAAGAAAAACAAGAAACCTAGAATAACACAATACTTATATGTGATAACGTATTATCGTTAATCAAGTGGATTAAAGATGTCTGCAAAACCAAAAATAACGCGAGTGAAACCCGTTATAAACACGGTTAGAATCCGCGTTCAATCAATGGACGGGAACAAGCCTTTGAAGACAGAATCAATAACTCTTTACGGTGCAAACGCTGACGACGTTTTTAAAGCTGTTTCTGCATGGGTAGACGAAACACTTATCACTTGATAAGTTTCGTGCTACCTACCCACTTTTTTTATATTTTTCTGTTAACCAAAAACCATAAATACTCGTTGATTCTATAATCAATTTATGGGATATGATGAACCTGAATATACTATGAAAGATATAAACGAATGGGTACGTATCGCTACGTACACTTTGTTTATATGGATTATCGGGTACGTATTTCACGACTATTATATAATCGAAGGGATGGAAGCGGGTTTATGGATGTATATCTTTTGGATATGCTTCATAACCGTATACGCATACACCAAAAGGGGAAGAATCCATGTTAAAAAAACTTAAAGCGAGATTAGCATACGATAGTTTACGACCACCTAACCATAAAGGATATATCGCGTACATCAAGCGAAAAATCCGTAACAAAAAAGTGATACCGAATCGAACCCTGTCAATCTTTATTAACCGATACTGTAACTTAAACTGTTACTCATGTGGTGCGTTAGGGATGAACCCAAAACCCGATGAAACGAGTATAGAAGAAATCGAATTATTCTTAGACCTATTCAAAGATTATGAACCGAATTCTACCGTCGTGATAACAGGTGGTGAACCCACGATGATTGACACCGCTAAACTACGAAAGATTTGCGCGTTAATCCATATATCAGGGAAAAAGGTGGGGATGTTGACAAACGGATATAAGTTACATCCGTTAACATGGTTCGATTACGTGAACTTAGATAATCACGGTGTAAACGCGAAAGACCTAGTTAAGTGGCGCGTCGCATTGAAAGAATCGGGAAGATGGTACGAAGAAACAGACAAAACCTATCACCAAGACATGCGTTACGCTATGCTCGCCAACATAACGAAAGGGTTCAGGTGTAACAGTTTGATGCAACCACTAACGCTTTGGAAGGACGTTATCTATCCATGTTGTAACGCGATGTGTGTCGAATGGTGGATTAACAATGACGATGTAACGCGCGCGTTACGTAAAGCAGAATGGACGATACATAATCCCGATATAGTGAAAACGGTTTGGTGTTGGCGCGAAACGTTACCACCTGAATTTTATCGACTTTGCACCATCAAGTGTTGGAAGCATGCGAGTAAAGCGAAATGGAGATTGATAACATGAAAGTTGCATGTATATTATACGGAAGGAACGAAGAAAAAACGTTACCCGATACATTACCAACTCTGATGAATCAGGGATTCAGCGACATAATATACGTCGATGATTGTTCAAGCGATAACAGCATAAGGATAGCTGAATGTTTCGATGTAATCATTATCAAACGTATGATTCCCCATAAAAGTTATGTTGGAAAAGCGTTATTGAGTAAAGTCGTAAACGAAGGGATAAAAGCGGTATACCGTTTAAAGGACATCGACTATTTTATGATAACGGGATGCGACATCCGATTACCTGAAAATTATACGAAGACCATTATCCGAGAAATGGAAAACGATAAACGTTTGATGATGTGTTCGGGTAGTATCGAAGGGGAACAAACGACTTTCACTTTTCCAAGAGGTGCGGGAAGGGTTTACCGTTTCAGTTTTTGGGATAGATACATAAAGCTTTTCCCGTTATCGTATATATGGGAATCATATCCTGTATACAAAGCTTTATCATTGGGATACGAAACCCGTTCGATTTCATATCTACACATGAAGACTTCAAGACCTACAACCGCGTTTAAATCGGGTTATGGTTACGCTATGCGCGAAATCGGGTATACAAAGATTTACGCGTTAGCACGTTGTTTTTATGCGTTAATGATGAACCGTGTTACAGGAATGCGTATGCTTAAAACCTATCTCTTTTCTGATTTACCTGTATACGATGAACTCGTTTCAGAGTGGGTAAAGAATTATCAGATACGAACCCTTATGAAAAGTATCCGTAAAAAGGCAAGGCGTTAATGATGGATAAAAACCGTGATATAGGGGTCGCATATGGGAAAAAGAAGAAACTAAAAAAGGCATGTACTTTATGTCTTAACACCCAAAAAGTTTATTGTCGATTACTCGGAACGGTTTGTGATAGAGTGAAGGGAAATGGGTAACAGACACAATGAATTCATAAAAAGGAAATTCAGGGAATTACGAAAAGCGCGCGGTAATCGTTGCGTGGATTGTGGTTCGGGAAAAAACTTAGAATTCGCGCATATCAAAAAAACAGGGTTAAGCGGTACAGGTAGAGGACGCAAAGAACGATATTACGACATCAAGAATAATCCAAAGTCTTATCTATTATTATGCGACCCATGTCACACCGCGCGAGATAAGAAGATAGCTTATTACGTGAAAAATATCGCAAAACGTGGGATACCGAATCAGTAATTTAAATCCACAAGCCTTATAAACAATCAAAATACATTACCTAAATAGGTAAATTAAAATGGTTGTATTTAAAATAATCAATATTGAAGATGCACCCGAATTTAAATATCGTAGACCGCGCACCGATTGGAAACAAATTTTTAAAAGTATCTCGTTAGGAAAAGCGGGAATCATCGAAGGCGATAAAGGTTTAGCCTTGAACGTTTCGCATGCTTTAACGCGTCAACAAAAAAAGGGTTTATTCAAAAACTATTATATACGACGATTGGGAAATAAGATTTACATCGTTAACGGTGTACGATAATGGTTTATAGACGTAGTTCGTATGAAGTCATAATGGATTTATTACGCGCGATGAACGAAGGTCACAGGATAAAGAGTCGAATGGCAAACGCTTGTCGTTTGAGTTATGCGATAACGCCTTTATTGAACGCTTTACACGACGGAAAACTGATAACCGTTTCGATGGAAGGACGACGGGATATATATTTGATAACCGATAAAGGACGCGCAACCTTAAAATCGTATCACGAAAACCGTGTTGCGGTGGGAATGCCCCTTGATTGAGATAATCAAATATCCCCAAAAACTGATAACGCGAAGTATCGAAGTCGTGTATTTTCCAGATGGTAAGAAGGCATACGCGATATTCGAAAACAACATAGCGGAAAAATGGCTTTTCGCTGTTAACGAAGACGGTACACTTGAAAGGTTTTAAAAATGAATTACATAGTCAAAGTTATATCAATTTTGGTTGATTGTTTAGAGTGTCTTGATTTTGATTGTAAAGGTAAATGTTTTAAAATAATAGAATTGGATGAATTACGAAGGGTTTAAAAATGGTTGAAACCCGTTTAAGGAGTTGGACACCATCAACAAAACCGCCCTGTATAAGTTGCGGTAAACCAACTAATACAGCGACAGATACCGAATACGGTATCTTGCCTTTTTGTTATAGGTGCGGTGATATGAAACGAGAAAACCAAAAAAGTTGTACCCATATATTATATGGTAAAGATTTTTACACCGAAATAGGTGAACCAAAAACGAAACAACAAACACCTAAAGAGATAGTTGATGAAATACGAAGTAAACAGATTCCCGTTACGGTATTAGATACCGTGATAAGGAATCAACAAATATTGTTGATAAAGAAGATAATGAAACACCATAAAATCGCACCGTCAGAGATACTTAATTAAGCTACGAGATAACGCGAAAAACCTTCAAAACCGAAACATTCAGCTAGTAACCAAAGAACCCCCTAATAACCCCTATACCCTAAATCCCTTTACTTTGGTGCATTTACGCGCGAATGATAGAACCGAAACCTAGAACGAGAATATAGAACACAGATACAGAACACAAATACAGAACAAAAACATAGAACAACGATACAGAACAACGATACAGAACAACGATACAGAA
>Ga0114921_10001583_pt1 | contig 10500 bp, 8 predicted proteins | sample BentaG_FD_87016 | JGI IMG/M metagenome (GOLD analysis project Ga0114921, IMG submission 87016) | Deep subsurface microbial communities from South Atlantic Ocean to uncover new lineages of life (NeLLi) - Benguela_00093 metaG | ecosystem: Environmental > Aquatic > Marine > Oceanic > Sediment ...
AAGCAGCCGTGGTCGGCGTGGCATAGGCGGTGCGGTTAGCCAGGTCAAGCTCGGTGACCAAATAGGACTCCCCCTGATGGAGGTAGATAGCCCCGGGGTGCACCTGAAAAAAAGCCACGCTAGCCTCTATGGTTTCCAGCAGGGAGTCGGTCGAGGTATCAATAAGGGCAAAGTTTTCCCCTGAGGTGGAACGAATATTGATAGATTGAGCCGGGTAGGCGATGGCAGGCGAGAGATACCACTTCCGGTCCCGCTCCTTGAGCATGCCCTGCCTTTCAAGCTCGGTTCTCTCCTGGCTTAAGGTAGAACCAAAGATTTTCTCGTCGTCCTCGTTTAGTGGCAATTCCCAGGCGGCACACAACAGATGGGCTCTCAAAATGTAGGGATTACCGGGGTTAACCAGGGCATTCTCAAAGCTTTGTTGAAAGAAGGAATCAGGGTGACGCATAAAATATTGGTCAAGAGGATTATCCAGACCGATAAGGAAACTTAGCGACTCACCCTTGCCCCGGCCACTCCTACCCGCCTGCTGCCAGGTGCTGGCAATGCTCCCCGGATAGCCGGTAAGCACCGTTGCCTCAAGGTCGCCAATATCTATACCCAGCTCTAAGGCGGTAGTGGCCACCACGCCTAGAAGTTGACCGGTGAAGAGCTCCTGTTCTATTTGACGCCGCTCCTGCGGGAGGTAGCCAGCCCGATAAGCCTTGATTTGTTGGGCTAGGGCTGGGCTAACTTCGGCTAACCGCCGCAACGAGTAGGCGTAAATAAGCTCGGTCAGCCGGCGAGTGCGAGCAAAGGTTAGAGTGCGGATTTTATGGCTCACTAGCTCAGTAAATAGGTTGGTAGCTTCACTATTGGCACTGCGCCGAACACTCCTAGCCTCGTCTATGATTGGCGGGTTCCAGAAGACAAAATCCTTGCCGCCATAGGGGGAGCCATCATTGTCAACTACGGCAAAGGGTAAACCTGCCAGTCTTTCCGCATGCTCACCCGGGTTAGCTATAGTAGCTGAACAGCAGATAAATTGGGGGTTTGAGCCATAAAACTCACACAGACGGCGCAGGCGACGTAACACACCGGCGACGTGAGAACCAAAAACACCCCGATAGATGTGGGCTTCATCTACTACCACATACTTCAGGTGGCGCAGTAGCCTTGACCAGGATTGGTGATTGGGTAGTATGCCAATATGAAGCATATCTGGATTGGTAAGTATTATCCTGGCTTTTTTCCTTATTTCCGCCCGCTCCGCCTGGGGGGTATCGCCATCAAAGGTGGCCAATTCCTCTACCTGGAACAAATGGGGGCAAAATAGCTCTTGTAAGCCCCGCAACTGGTCTTGCGCCAGGGCTTTAGTCGGAAAAAGGTAAAGGGCACGATTAATCTTCTCAGTTAGGATTGCCTCCAGTACGGGAATATTGTAACACAGGGTCTTGCCACTGGCACTTGAGGTTGCCACCATTACATTCTTGCCCTGCCAGACCTTATTTACCGCTTCAGCCTGGTGAGTATAAAGAGGTAATAACCCGTGCTCATTGAGGCAATCTTGAAGCTTGTTAGCTAGAGGTTTATCTAGTTCAGCATAGCTGGCGTCACGGAGTGGAATATGCTCAATATGAGCAATCTGACCATTATAAGTAGGTTGAGCGGTAAGGTGCTGGAGGAAGGCTGAGGTATTCATTATGGCTCTCGTCCAAATATGTTAAAGCACCGACATAATTTCAATTTCATAGTCAAGCATCTCTACCTCAAACCGACTGTTTACAATGAAGTCCACTACCTTTGACAGGACTTCGTTAGTATACCGCTTATCATTGCTAACGCAGCAAATCCCCAGCGTAGCTAATTGCCATAAATCCTGGTCGTCAACTTCAGCCACAGAAACATTAAATTTGTTCTCAACCCGGGTAATAATAGATTTTAAAACCCGCCTCTTACCTTTGAGGGATAGATTTTCAGGTAAGCGAAGCCTTATCTTACAGACGCCGACATTCATGATATATATGGTTGCCAGTAACTAGATAAATCTTGGATTGCCAACAACACTACCTGAAAATATTGATAACACAATGCGGAGGTGGAGCGGCTGTCTAATTTCCAACTTGACTGGATTAAGGTATGTGATACAATCCCACTATACAATTTATAGTTTGTTAAGTCAAGATTAAAAATAGCCCCCATAAATTTACAGCTCACTTAACTTATGTTATACTTAACCTTTGTTAAAGTAGTTAAGCAACCGGGGAGCATAATTTGGACAAAGAACTGAGGGAAGACATTGTAAGCAAGTTTGAGCTTCGCAAAGGGGACACCGGCTCGACTGAGGTTCAGGTGGCTCTGCTTACCGAGAGGATAAACCGATTAACCTCGCATATGGCGGCTAATCGGCATGATTACCACTCGCAGCGCGGTTTACTTAAGCTTGTCGGGCGAAGAAGGAGGCTGCTAGCTTACCTGACTAAACAGAGTGTAGCTCGGTATAACAAACTAATCGCTAGGCTTGGTCTGCGCAAGTAAGGTTTGAGAGAGAGAGGTTATTAATGGAATCCTATTCTTTTGAGTGTGAAGTTGGGGGTAGAAATCTCGTTATAGAGACGGGAAAGCTGGCGGGGCAGGCAAGCTCTGCAGTAACCGTCCGCTATGGGGATACTGTGGTTCTGGTTACCGCTTGTATTAGTGATGAACCGCGGGAGGGAGTTGATTTTCTGCCGCTGACCATTGACTACGAGGAGAGGCTATATGCTGCCGGTAAAATTCCCGGCGGTTTTATCCGAAGGGAAGGACGCCCCAGCCAGGAGGCGACTTTAGCTAGTCGACTTACCGACCGCCCACTGCGTCCGCTTTTGCCTAAGGAGTGGCGTAATGACATTCAGCTGGTAATTACTGTCCTTTCCGCTGACCAGGAAAATGACCCTGACATCCTATCTGTTATCGGTAGCTCGACGGCGTTATCAATCTCAGAAGTACCCTTTGACGGTCCGGTGGCTGCGATTCATATTGGCTATATTAATGACAAGCTGATCTTAAATCCGACATTAGCCCAGCTGGAAGATAGCCAGCTTGACTTGGTGGTGGCTAGCACTAAGCAAGCGGTGGTAATGGTAGAAGCTGGAGGTCGAGAGGTTTCAGAAGACATTGTTATCCAGGCAATTAAATTTGGCCATGAGGCAAACCAAGATATTATCAGGCTTCAAGAGCAGCTTCAACAGGCTTGTGGCAAACCCAAGATAGAAGTGCCGAGCACTGAGGTTAACCCTGAGGTAGTTTCAGCAATTTCGCCGCTCGTTAATGAAAAGCTTACCCAAGCCCTGAGTCAACCAGACAAGCCGCAGCGGGAACAGGCACTCAACAATCTACGGGAAGAGCTTGTCGATGGTCTAAAGGAGTCGTTCCCTGAAGAAGATATAGTTACTGCTTTTGAGATAAAGGTCAGGGATGAATTAAGGACTAATATCCTTGACAGGTCGCGGCGTCTCGGTACTCGTAGCCTGACGGAAGTCAGGCCTATTAGCTGCGAGGTGGGACTTTTGCCCCGGACCCATGGCTCAGGTCTATTTGTTCGGGGGCGGACACAAGTGCTGGCAATTACTACCCTGGGTCCTATCAGGAAGGAGCAGCAACTTGATGGACTGGGCATAGAGGGGACTAAACGTTTCATGCACCACTATAATTTCCCCCCCTTCTCTACTGGTGAGGTTAAGCGCATCGGTACGTTTGGTCGTCGCGAGATTGGACATGGTGCCCTGGCTGAACGAGCCCTTATCCCAGTGCTGCCTAAAGATGAGGATTTTCCTTATACTATTCGCCTCGTCTCCGAGGTTCTTAGCTCCAGTGGCAGTACATCTATGGCTAGTGTTTGTGCCTCAAGCCTATCCCTGATGGATGCCGGGATACCAATAAAGAGGGCAGTAGCCGGGGTAGCTATGGGTCTGGTTACCGGGGAGAAGGGCGACTATGCTATTTTAACCGATATCGAGGGTATAGAGGATAACTACGGTGATATGGACTTTAAGGTAGCTGGCACTACCAAGGGTATCACCGCCTTGCAGTTAGATATTAAGCTCAAGGGCATAGGGCTGGAAATTCTGGAAAAGGCACTAAATCAAGCTAAAGAGGCGCTGCTGTTTATTCTGGAAACAATGCAGAAAACCATCAGCTCCAGTCGACCTGAGGTTAGCCACTATGCGCCGCGAATGCATAAAATGATGATTGACCCTGATAAGATTGGTACTGTAATTGGCCCCGGAGGTAAGACCATCAGGTCAATTGTTGATGAAACTAAAGCAACTATTGATATTGAGAATGATGGCACCGTGATTATCGGCTCACCAGATGAGGGGACAGCTCGTAAAGCCATCGAAATCATAGAAGGTCTAACCAGGGATGTAGAAGTTGGCGTCATCTATACTGGAAAAGTAATGCGTATAATGAACTTCGGTGCTTTCGTAGAAATTCTTCCCGGCAAAGAGGGCTTAGTTCATATCAGTGAACTAGCTGACTATCGGGTAGCTAGTGTCGAGGATGTAGTTAAAGTAGGCGATGAGATTACGGTCAAAGTAATTGATATTGACCATCTGGGTAGGATAAACCTGTCACGGCGGGCTGTGTTGGAAAAGCCTTCTCAGACGCCGGGGGCAGTAGTAAAGGATTCATTATCTCCAGACTACCCGTTTAAGAGCCATCGTGAGGCTCGTTCCCCGCGTTTGCCGAAACGTCCTCTCAAATAGAAGGAGATAGGCTATGGAGCCAATAAGGGTAGTAGTTCACGGGGCGTCAGGCAAAGTGGGGCGAGAGGTGGTTAAAGCCCTGTGCCGTGAGTCTGGAATACAGGTAGTAGGTGCCGTAGAACAAGAGGTTTCTGATGAGTTCTACCTACCGGTACCTGATGGCTGTGAGGCAATACCCTTTTCTTCCGATCTAGAGTATATCCTCACCCGTTGCCAGCCTGACGTGCTGGTCGATTTCACCATTGCTCAAGCTACCATGCCAGCAGTGCGTATAGCCACTAAACGTGGGGTTAACCTGGTAATAGGAACTACCGGGTTAACCACTAGTGACCTCAGTGAGATTGACCGATTATCAAAAGCTCACCAGGTTGGGGCAGTGGTAGTGCCTAACTTTGCCCTGGGAGCGGTTCTAATGATGCACTTAGCCAAGATAGCTGCCAAATATCTTGACTATGCCGAGATTATTGAGCTACATCACCACTTAAAGGCTGATGCTCCTTCAGGAACTGCGCTATCGACAGCTAGAGCCATGGCGGCAGCCAGAGGTAAACCATTCTCACGCCCTCCAGAACGGAACCAGACCTCATCTAGCCGGGGGGAGCCGGTTGAAGGCGTTACCATTCATAGTGTCCGTCTCCCTGGTCTTCTGGCACACCAGGAGGTAATCCTAGGCGGACCGGGGCAAACACTAAGCATACGACATGATACCATTAGTCGAGAATGCTTTATGCCCGGCGTTATACTAGCCGTAAAGGAAGTAGTTAAACGCCAGGGGCTAGTCTACGGGCTGGATACTCTGCTCGGCTTATAGGAGGAGTAATGAAGGGGTATAAAGTGGCTATTGTTGGTGCCACCGGGTTTGTCGGGCAGGAGTTCATCAAGGTACTACTGCAACGAAACTTCCCTATGACCTCAATTAACCTTTTAGCCTCAGACCGTTCCGCAGGCAGGAAGTTATTTGTCAGTCATCGGGAGGTTGAGGTCAAGGAGACCGCCCCTGAGTCATTCAAAGGAATAGATATTGCTCTCTTCTCCGCAGGGACTGAGATTAGTCGCTACTTCTCACCGATAGCTGCTCAATCAGGCGCGGTAGTTATCGATAATAGCTCTGCCTTTAGAATGGTGCCTGCAGTTCCTCTGGTAGTCCCTGAGGTCAATCCTGAAGACATTAAGTGGCATAAGGGGATTATAGCTAACCCAAATTGTTCCACTATTCAAGTGGTAGTGGTTCTATACCCGCTGCACAAGGTTAATCCCATCAAGCGCATTATCGCCGATACCTACCAAGCGGTGTCAGGCACTGGTTTAGCCGCGGTAGAGGAACTAACCACACAAGCCAGGCAGGTATTGGAAGGGCAGAACACTACCCCCCATGTTTATCCTCATCAAGTAGCCTTCAATGTACTGCCCGAGATTGACGTTTTCCTGGACAATGGCTACACTAAAGAAGAATGGAAGATGGTGGAAGAGACAAGGAAGATAATGCATGCTAATGATATAGATATCTCGGCTACCTGTGTGCGGGTTCCGGTATTTACCGGACATGGTGCCGCCATCCATGTCGAATTCTCTCAGCCTATGTCTGCCGACGAGGCACAGCGTATTCTTGCCCAGGCTCCTGGGGTCAAGGTGTTAGATGACCCGGCTATCAGTCTTTATCCTCAGCCGTGGTCAGCCGCTGGCACCGATGAGGTTTTTGTCGGACGTATTCGTCGAGATGCTTCTCACCCTAGCGGTTTGGTTATGTGGATTGTAGCCGACAATCTGCGTAAGGGAGCGGCTCTAAACACAGTCCAGATTGCTGAAGAGATGGTTAAGAGAGACTGGCTATACCCTGGGGCTAGAAAATGAAGAAAATAGGGCGATTACTAACGGCAATGGTAACCCCCTTTAATGAAAAAGGGGAAGTTGATTATGAGCAGGCCAAGAGGCTAGCCTTAGCCCTGCTTAACTCGGGAAGTGAAGGGGTGGTCGTCGCCGCCACCACTGGAGAATCACCTACGCTTACTTGGGAGGAGGAGCTACGCTTGTTCGCCGAGGTGAAATCGGTTGTAGGCGAACAAGGGGCAGTAATAGGTTACACCGGTAGTAATAGCACCGCTGAAGCCTTGGAGGCGACCAAGGAGGCAGAGAGAATTGGGGTTGATGCCTGCCTATTAGTCGTCCCCTACTATAATAAACCTACTCAAGACGGCTTATATCAGCACTTCAAGACTATTGCTCAAGGTACCAAACTACCCTGTATCCTTTACAATGTGCCGTCACGCACCGTGGTTAGTCTATCCGCCGACACGGCTATCAAACTAAGCCATATTGACAATATTATCGGAGTAAAGGAAGCCAGCGGTAATCTGGGTCAGATTTCTAAGATAATTAGTAACGCCAGAGATGGTTTTCTGGTCTGGAGTGGTAACGATAGTGATGCCCTACCTATAATAGTCTCCGGTGGCTACGGGGTGGTTAGTGTTGTCTCCCACCTGGTTGGCAACCAAATCAAGGAAATGATTGATGACATTATTAGTGGCAAAATAGATGAAGCCGCGGCTATCCACCGCCATCTACTCCCTCTAGTTGATGCTATATTCATTGTTTCCAACCCGATTCCAGTCAAATACGCCCTTAACTGTGTTGGCTTCTATGTCGGCAAGCCCCGCCTTCCCCTTACCGAGCCCGATGAAAAATCAGCCAGTATCATCAGGGACACTCTGAAAAACTACAAAATTGACCTGCCGATAAAATAGGGAAAGCTCTATTAATTAACTTCTGTTGGTACCGTGATGGGTCTTAGCATCATCTCCCCACCTCGGCAAGAAATCTCTATGGTCTTTAGCCATTGCTCGTTGTCTTCTTCGGGGTAATCGGTCCGGTAATGGGCGCCTCGGCTCTCGACTCTCATTAGGGCAGCGCGGCAGACCATCTCCGAGACAGTCAGCATATTAACCAGCTTGATGGCTCGGGTCAGTTGTCGGTAGTCGGTTAGTGATACTGCGGCTAGTTGCTCTCGTAACGCCAGTATTTCTTTCCGGGCGTCCTCAAGGTTCTGCCTATCCCTGATTACTCCGACCTTGTCCCACATCGTTTGCTTTAGGGACTGCCGTAGCTGCTCTGGACTTTCCCCTTTGGTACCCGAAGCCAGTTCCTTTAACCTTTCCACCTCATCGGTTACCTCGCTTTGGGGAACCGGTATCTGCTCCATTTTTGCCGCTGAGGCGGCTGCCTGGTTACCAGCAATGGTGCCGAAGACGAGCGTCTCACTAATCGCATTCCCACTGAGCCTATTTGCCCCGTGAATGCCGCCACAAACCTCACCGGCGGCGTATAGCCTATCGATCCCGGTCTCACTGTTCTCGTTTATTCTTATTCCACCCATGAAAAAGTGGGCAGTGGGGGCAACCGGTAGTTTCTCAAGATTACCCACCTTGCTCATCTCTCCACTACGGTATAGCTCTTGGGCTTTCTCATCAGGTACAGCCGTAAAATCGAAGACAACGTTACCTTCAACCCCTCTGCCGTCGACAATCTCCGTCATTAATGTCCTGGTTAATATATCCCTGGTCACCGAGGCAACCTCGTTCATCCCGTGCCTCTTTAGAATGTCCTCACCTAAAGCGTTCCTGAGGGTGGCGCCTATGGGCAGGAATCCCTCGTATATACACATCTTGCTGCCGTGTTTGCCCCAGGTGGTAGGGTAAAACTGCACAAATTCCATATCCCGTAAAACAGCACCCGCCTCATAGGCTAAGGTGTAACCATCTCCGGTTGACCCGATGGCATTACTTGTTCTCAGATAAATCTCCCCGGCACCACCGGTGGCTAAAATGGTGGACTTAGCACTAACCACAAATACCTGTCCCTTACCGTCTATTCCCAATATGCCTACTGCCGTGTCCCCAGCCCGTAACAGCTTGGTTACTAGGATGCCTTCCATGAATTGGATGCCGATGCTCGCCGCATATTGTCGCATCGGTCTAGTGATATTAATTCCTTTGTATGCCTCAGCAGTAACATGCCTGGGATATGCGTGCCCAGGCATTCGCTTCACCAGGAGTTCTTGGTCACTTCGCTTAAAATTAACCCCAAACTCCGTTAAATCATAGACCTGCTGCCTTACCCCGCGCGCCATTGTCGCCACTAGCTTTCGGTCATTAATGAAGCGTCCGGCGGTGATGGTATCCTTGAGGTGTGCTTCAGGGGAATCGCCTGGTTCCTTCCAGATGCCAGTAGCCGCCAGTGTAGCTTGAGAAATAGCAGTATTGTTTCTGAAACCGGCCGGTGATTCAGATATTAACACCACATTAAGACCATACTTCCTGGCGGCGATGGTAGCCCTCAACCCGGCGGCACCACCACCAATCACCAACACGTCAGTATTTATCCTTTGAGTAGTTCCTAGTTCCGTCTCTGCCACCTCCTTGGACAATCAAATTGGCAGCAAGTTACAGGATATCGTGGCGCATAATAGTTTGTCCTCGTTCGGCCCCCACCGAGATGAGGTTGACCGGGCAGGACGTGAGTTCTTCCAGCCTAGCTATATATTGGCGAGCCTGAGGAGGTAATTGCTCGTATTGACGGATGTCACTAATAGGGGTCTGCCACCCCTCTAGCTCCTCATAGATAGGTTGACACTTTTCCAAAGTACTCACCCTGCTCGGGAAATAATCAATGGTCTTTTCATTCAGTTTATAGCCGACACATATCTTCAGGCGAGGCAGGATATCAAGAACGTCGAGTCGGGTAACGGCTACTCCGGTAAAGCCATTAATGCGGGTGCTAAAGCGAGCCGCTACGCCGTCAAACCAGCCACAGCGGCGGGGTCGGCCGGTAGTGGTGCCATACTCGTGGGCTCGTTCCCGAATCAAATCCCCGGTTTCATCCTTTAGTTCGGTAGGTATGGGACCACTGCCCACCCTGGTGCAGTAAGCCTTAAATACACCTAGAATACGACTAATCTTAGTCGGGCTGATACCAGCGCCCAGACAGCCTCCGCTGGCTAGCGGTGAAGACGAGGTGGTATAAGGATAAGTGCCAAAGTCGGGGTCAAGTAAAGTCCCTTGGGCTCCTTCTAATATGACCAGCTCACCCCGGTTCAGGGCTTCCTCCACCATTATGTCTGTCTCCCGAATATGAGCCGCTAAACGCTCCCCATACTGGCAATACTGGGCATATACTTCATCCAGTGACAGGGGGCTAGCCCCATAGATTTTGGTTAAAATGGTATTCTTGTAATCAAGTGCAAACCGGAGTTGCTCCAAGAAAGCTTCTTTATCCAGAAGGTCGCCGGTTCTAATGCCCAACCTGGCGGCTTTATCGGTAAAGGCGGGACCTATGCCCTTGCGCGTGGTACCCAGCGCCTTTCCTGCCCGTGATTCCTCCTCCAGACCGTCAAGGAGGGTGTGATAGGGCATAATCAGGTGAGCCCGGTCACTGATAAATAAATTGCTGGTATTCACCCCGCACTGGTTGAGCTGGTCTATCTCGTCAAGTAGGACAGCGGGGTTAATCACCACACCATTACCAATAATGCAAACGGTGCGTGGAGAAAAAATACCAGAAGGGATGAGGTGCAGCCTAAATTCACCATGGGGGTTAATCACCGTATGCCCGGCGTTATCACCGCCAGAAAAACGGGCTACTACCCCAGCTTTTTGCGCAAGCAGGTCAACCACCTTGCCCTTCCCCTCATCCCCCCACTGAGCTCCAATAACAGCAATAACTGGCATTACTTCCCCCTCTAAAGATTCCTCTAATTTATATCATAATAACGCTTTAGATA
>Ga0114921_10001584_pt1 | contig 10499 bp, 11 predicted proteins | sample BentaG_FD_87016 | JGI IMG/M metagenome (GOLD analysis project Ga0114921, IMG submission 87016) | Deep subsurface microbial communities from South Atlantic Ocean to uncover new lineages of life (NeLLi) - Benguela_00093 metaG | ecosystem: Environmental > Aquatic > Marine > Oceanic > Sediment ...
ATCTTCGATTACAGTGATTTGCATAAGATTACGCCGATGATAGTCGCTGAAATATCACTGCAATCTTTCTGTTATCATCGTAATCTTGAGAGCGATGATGACTTTTTCAGAGCTCTCATGCATTCGCTAATATATTTGATTGTAATGCTTTATATTAGTACTTGACTTTGCGATTTTGTACGGTATATTAAAAAGGCTAATGCAATTTTGACATGTATGATGTTTGATCAAAAAGGTGTAAGCAATCTTTGGTCAGTTAGCACCATGATATTTAATATATCACGGATAAAAAATTATGATTAGAAAACTTGATTCAGCACCGTATACAATTGACTACAAAGTATTTAAACAGTTTGATCAGAGACAGACAGTATTTGGACGAATGCTCTTTGATGAAAAGGCATCTTTTTATCGAAAAAGTATGTATGCTAATGTCGCAGAAATTCTTGCCAGAAACCAGGAAGGATACTCAAGAATAGAGTTTGCCAGAACATTAGCATCATGGACTATTTATGATTATTTTCACGGTGCCTTTTCTTTAAGAAAATTGACCGAGTCCAATTCGCTTATGACGAAGCCAGAGTTAGAAAAATATTCTATCAATGACCATTTACTCATGAGTAAACAGATTAAAGAAACAGCGCGGATGTACGGAGCATCTCTTGTAGGAATTTGTAGACTCGATAGGCGTTGGATTTATTCCCATAACATGAATGGAAATTCGGTCACCATTCCCAAAGAATATGAGTATGCCATTGTTATGGCTGTCGCAATGGATGTAAAGGCTATTAGAGCATCACCCACATTTCTCGCCTGTACTACAACAGGTATCGGCTACTCACATATGGCATTTTGTGTTGCCTGTCTTGCTGAGTTCATTAGATACTTAGGATACGAGGCAATTCCATTGGGCAATGATGTTGCCTTAAGTATTCCCCTTGCCATTGATGCTGGGCTTGGAGAGCTGGGAAGGAATGGTCTTTTGATAACACCTGAATATGGACCGTGCGTACGTCTGTGCAAGGTCTTCACGGATCTTCCCCTTGAACCCGATAAACCGATAGAGTTTGGTGCTACAGATTTTTGCAGGCAATGCAATAAATGTGCAGTCGCTTGTGAAGTGGATGCGATTCAAAGAAAAGCAGAGCCTTCTTTTACAACAGCATGTCCTTCTAATAATTCTGGAATTTTGCGATGGGCTGTTAATCATGATAGATGTTATCAATTCTGGATCGAGAATGGAGGCGAATGTTCAAACTGCATTGCTGCATGTCCATATATGTATAGTAATAGATAAATGTCATAAACCGCCACCTAAGAAATTAATATAGGTCTCAAATCATATTTTGAGCCTTCTATAAAATTTCTTGACAGGCAATATAAATAGATTATACTATTGTAGTCTAAGGAGGTATTATGGCAACTTATATTTTGGTTACAAAACTTTCACCTGAATTGACGAAGGATGTAAAAAAACGGGCTGAGATTGGGAGAAACTGGATGCAGAGGGTTAAAAAAGAATGTCCTGAAGTAAAATTTATTGCCCACTATGCCCTTTTGGGGCCCTATGATTTTTTAGATATTTATGAAGCACCGAATGAAGAGTCTGCGGCCAAGGTTTCAATGATTAGTCTATCAGGTGGAGCTGTTGCAGCAGAATCATGGACTGCAATTCCTTATAAAAAATTTGTTGAGTTAATTAAAAATCTGTAGAGTCGATTGAGATTAAAAACGTCTTCGTATTTCGTGTTCGTTATGTTGAAGGCTATTTCTTTCTTAAAAATTTGAAAAGATCCCACTCCTTTTTTTCTTCTTTTTTCTCAATTCTCTTCGCTCCCTTTTCTTTTTCGGGTTTTGGGGTAATTATCTTTACGAGTCCGGAGGAGATTAATCCATAGAGAATTCGCGATGTATCAAATGCTGAGATATTTGCCCTTTGGGCAATTTGTGTAATTGCCAGGGTGCCATCAACAAACGAGAGAACTTTCCATTCCTCAGGCTTCAAGTTTATCCTTTCTACTCCGGCTTCAGGAATCTCTACAATTTTTACAATAACATCAAATGAAGGCATCAATTTTTGAATTCTATTCAGTTCGTCAATTCGACGGGCAGCTTCTAGAATTACCTGCTGGATTGGTAAATTCACATTAGGAGCAATACTCACCTCACCAGGATTGAATACAAATCTGCCTTTTTTCCATTTTAAGATGACGTCAATTGCCAATTCCCCTTGAATAGAATTTGCCTTTGCATGAACAACCATGCCACCTTTAAAATAGACAATACCAACATCATCATCGGATTGAATACTCAAACGTCCATCCTTTTGTCCTAATTGGATTAATTGAATAACATCCGTTAATTCAAAATCAGCTAAACTGCCTTCTAGCGCCATTACTCTTTATACACTCCTATATTGCGATATTTCTGAATTCTTAATGAAATAAGTTCATCGATAGGGATTTCTGAAATTTCTTCTAAATTTCTCAAGAGGACTTCCTTAATATTTTTTGCCGTCAAATCAAAATCCATGTGGGCACCGCCCACGGGTTCAGGAACAATTTCGTCGATGATTTTAAATTCAAATAAATCCTGGGCAGTAAGTTTTAATGCTTCAGCGGCCTCTCTATTTTTTGATGCATCACGCCACAATATTGAGGCACATCCTTCAGGGGAGATGACTGAATAGATTGCATTCTCAAGCATTAAAATTCGGTCGCCCAAGGCAATTGCCAGCGCGCCGCCAGAAGCTCCCTCACCCAGAATAAGTACGATAATGGGTACTGGCAGGCATGCACATTCAAATAGATTTGTAGCAATTGCCTCTGATTGACCACGTTCTTCAGCACCAACACCTGGATATGCACCAGGGGTATCGGCAATTGTTATAATCGGTATATTAAACTTAGCCGCCATCTTCATTATTCTTAAACCTTTTCTTAAACCCTCAGGATGAGGCATCCCGAAATTTCTCTTGATCTTTTCCTTTGTATCTCGACCTTTATGTTGGGCGACAATCGCCACACTATGTTTACCGAGCTTTGCAATACCTGCGACAATTGCCAAGTCATCTCCAAAATGCCTGTCGCCGTGCAGCTGAATAAAATCGTTGGTGATTGCATTTAAGATGTCTAACGAGAGAGGACGCCGTGGATGACGTGCCAGTTGGACACGTTGCCACCGGCTGAGGTTTGAGTAAATTCTCTTTTTTAATTTTTCTGCCTGTGATTTCAGGCGCTCAATTTCTTCTTCAACACCCTCTATGCCCCTGAGTTCCTCAATCTTTTTTTCCAATTCAATAATCGGTCTTTCGAAATCGAGCCAGATGCCGTCCATCAAAATCCCAGGCCTATACCAATAGTGTTTATCATACCGAGCCCCTCAGGGTAGAAGGCGCCACCATACTTGATTCCGAATCTTCCTTGATTAATTGCTAACCCAAAACCGGGATAGAAACTTTCACAATAATTGAGTGCTGCGTTTAACACCACAAATTTATGAATTGGGAAATTAATGCCCAAACCAAAATCCAATGCATCATTATTAACCAAATAGTGCACGTCCACACTCCCGACTAGCTTTTTGAGTTTGTAAAAGCCACCAAAATTTAGCCGCGCAGGAAGATTGACTTCTTCATTATTTATTGTTATCCTCGAGCCAAAATCTGCTGCCCCAAAGCTTATACCAAATTTTGAGTCAATATAAGATAAGGAAAGGTCAAAGGCAAATGTGTAATCGGAATATACATAGATGTTTTCGTAGATGTACTTGAGATTAAGACCAACCCTACCCTTTGATGAAATATTAGCACTGCCACACAAGATAATTGAGAGATCATTTGCGGAATAGTTCATCAATGAGTCTTCGGTTGGATACCCTGGATGCCACTCAATATCTCCGTAGTCAAAATTGACAACCGCCAGACCAAAGTCTATAGATTTTATTTTCTTACTGAGACTCAGTGAAACACTCTGCATTGAGACATAGAAACGGTTATAAAAGCACCAGAGTTTGAAATTATTCTCGGCCTCAAAATTTGCCGGATTATAGAAAATCGCCTCTCCACCCCTGGCTATAGCAAAACTAGTTGTTACACCAATGGGTGATGGGGGCATCAATAAAGAATTCACCCCGGCTGATGAGATAATGACAAATAGTATCGTACCCATCTATTCCTCTATAATCTCGACATTCGCCCTTGGCAAAGTAACCTTCCGTTTATCGGCTAATTCAACCTCCAAAACCCTCACCTTTGCCTCAGTCTCGATACTGGCTAATGCCACGGGCAAGCCAACAACCTTACCTATAAGACCAAAATAGGGTTCTCTAATAATCCTAACCGACACACCGACTTCAAGGCCTGTGCCTCTTGAAATACTTGTAGCCTTTTTTGTAGGCTTTTTTGCTTCAGACGGAACAATTACCTCAGGACGCATAACACCAGCCCTTATTTGGGTTGCCCCGTTTATTGAAGACCTTTTGCCTTTCAAAGACTTCAAAAGATTGAATGTTCGATCTGCCATTCTCAGTTTGCCGAACCCCTCTGTAGCGATTAATGTCAACCCTACGTTTTCAGAACCGGTGATCGCAACCCCAATATCATAGCCCATAAATTTCTTTAAATCCTGATCTTCAATGCCTCCTACGACAACCCCTTTAACACCAACATTTCGCGCCTTTGTTAATGCATCAAACGTAACCATCGAGCCGCCGATTATTATTTTATCCTTAAAAGACTTATCAATGTCTTCTGCGGTAAGAACTTTATCCGGATCATCAACCGCCATTTCCAGTGTCCCTATTGTCTCTCCTCCAATTCCGAAAATACCTTGAATAAAACTGCCGCTGGTTTTTATAGTAACACCTTCATTTTTGATGGTATCAATAACTTCGCCATCAATGTATGCAACAACTTCAACGGGTATGGGGGGTTCTCTCAAGATAACTTGACCAGTTATCTTAGAAACACTTTCAATTTCTCCATTGATAGGGCAACAAACCCGTGATTTAAATAGACCAAAAAGACCTTTGCTCTGAGCAATCACTTCATCTTTGACAATCTTCTCTTTAACCTTTTTAAGCATTGCGTCGTCAATTTCATCAGGTAGACACCCTAATAGTCCAGCAACATTTACTGTCTGCACATTACCTGGTAAATTTGTTCTTGCAACAACCTGTTCAGCAGCTACCTTCATTCCTTTAGAGACGAGTATTTCGCCAGGCAAGGGAAGCCGCCTCTGCTTAGTGAGGACTGTATACGCTAAAACTTTCAATCCTGGGGTATATGCATGTGCCAATTTATACCTCCTTTAATGTACTTATATAATAGCCAAATTTGGGGATTGGTCAATAGTTTATATATCCTAATTTCAAAATCCCAAACTCCAAATAATATCTAAATTCTAATTTAAAATGTTCAAAATTTCTTTTATTAATTTTTAACCTCTTTTATCTTTTTGCTCAATAATCTTTTTACGGTTTCCATATTCATCAAGTCTTCTTTCAGATCGATTCGTGGGGTCTCCATTATAAAGGGGAGGTTTTGTAATGACGGATGATTGAGAATATGACGCATCCCCTCACCGATTTCACCTTTGGCAATATGCCAGTGTCGATCACTGCGTGTGCCAAGTTTTGTTTTTGAGTCGTTAAGGTGAATTGCACGCAGTTTACCCAAACCAATAACTTCATCAAAAACTTCAACTGTTCGTGCAACACTATCCTTGGTTCTCAGGTCGTATCCTGCTTCAAACGCATGGGCAGTATCTAGGACAATCCCTATTCTTTTCTTGTCGCCAACCCCATTAATGATCTCCTGCAGTTGCTCAAATTCATACCCCAACTCATTACCGCTCCCAGCAGTATTTTCGAGGAGTAATACAACGTTATTTTTAACTTTAGAGAAAGCCCGATTAATACCATAAATCATTTGCTTTATTCCCACGGGCTTATCCTCGGATGAACCAACATGCATGATTAAAAATTGTGCCCCAATTATCTCACTTCTTTTTAAATCCTCGATCAAAGAATCTGTAGATCGCTTAAACAGATGGGCTGTTGAAGATGCCAAATTAGCTAGGTACGGCATATGCACAAATATCGGTGAAATATGTTTCCTTTTCACTCCATCTCTAAATAGTGCAATATCGTTGGTATCAAGGGGGCTATACTTCCAACCTCGAGGATTGCGGGAAAAGAGCTGAATCGTCTCACAGCCGCGCGCCTCAGCACGTTGAATGACATTCTTGAAACCACCAGCAATGGAGATGTGAAATCCGAGTTTCATAGACACAGATTAAAAATATGATTACACAGATGAAAAGACATGATTATCCCGGCCAAGGGACGGAGATTCTCGCTTTGCGGAACATAGATGAAAAATCAGATTACAAAGATAAAAAGACCTAGCAAAAAGCTTCTATCCTCTTTTAAATAGTGCAAGTGTATGTGGGTTAATAGTGATATAACGGTCTTTGCCAAAATAGAGCATAGGGGAAATCTTTTTTTCATTAATGAGCCCCTGCGGGGTGAGAATTTCTTCCTTATAGTGTATCAATACAATTTTGCCAACAATTAAAGAATGGTCACCAAGACTATATTCTTCAAATTTCTGACATTCATACGCCGCATAGCTACTTAATATTATTACACCATTGATCTTATCACCAGGGGAACAGTGTATCTCGAATTTTTTTAGTTTATTTACATCCTTTCCTGACGTACCTCCAATCTTAGCAATCAGGGATGCTTCATTGAACTCCATAAAATTCACCGTGAATCCGCTTCCCTTCTTCAATAACGAGTAGGTATACCTTTTAGGTGACACGAGAATACCAAATAGTGGAGGCTGGGCTGAGATTGGTGTATGCCATGCTACAGGCATTACATTTTTATCGACACCCACCACAGCTACGGTTTGGGGAAAATAATAATAGAATTTCCCGATCTCTGTTGTTTTAACCACGCTACTTCTTTTTTATAATTTTATCACAAATCGGGCAGACCTTTTTATTTCTCTTTTCCACCAATCCTCTGCCACACTTGGGACATTTTTTATCAACTGGTGGATAGAAACTTGAAAAATCACATTGTTTACAGCGATAAATTTTGCCACGCCGCGTCGTAATGATAATCACCTCACCGCCACACATTGGACAGGGCGTATCATGAGCGATATTTTCGGTATATCGACATTCTGGATAGCCTGAGCAGGCCAAAAATTTCCCAAACTTTCCATGTCTAATAATCAAATCACGACCGCATTTAGGGCACTTCTTTTCGCTTTTTTCGACCTCAATGTTCTCTGAATACTTACATTCTGGAAACCCTGAGCATGCCAAGAATTTTCCGTATTTCCCCCATCGTATGATTAATGGGCGTTGACACTTTGGACATTTCTTTTCCACCTTTTGGGTAATTGATTCTTTTATTTTCTTCATCTCTTTCTTTGTATTATTCAAGGTAATTAAAAATGGATCATAAAATTCTCGAACGACATCCTGCCATAATTTTTTTCCTGCTTCAATCCGATCGAGCTCTTTTTCCATTCTCGCGGTGAATGATACTTCAAAGATATCCGAAAATCTAGGAATGATAATATTGTATACCTGAAGTCCTAATTCCGTAGCCATAATTTTTTTATTTTCTCTCAGCACATATCTTCGGTCAAAAAGCCTCTGGACGATGATGGCGTATGTAGATGGTCTACCAATTCCGTTCTCTTCTAGCCTTTTTATCAAACTTGCCTCGGTGTATCTTGGTGGAGGTTCAGTCTTTTTTTCAGTAAATTCTATGTTCAGCATCTGAACCATCTCGCCGACGCTCAGTTTTGGCACATATCCTCTTTCTGCGACATCACCACTTACAAGCTGGTGACCCAAAAAGACGGGTTTGAGTTCTTCGGTTCTAAAATCAACCCCCATAAAATTAACTATTACTTCTTTCAAACGATACCGCGCTGGTGACATCTGTGAGGCAACAAAACGGTTAAAAATCAATTTATAAATTTTAAATTGGTCAGGGGTTAAATGCTGTTTTATTAATTCGGGGTCCATGCGAGTTTTCGTTGGTCTTATTGCCTCATGCCCACCCTGAACACGTTTTCGGTCCTTAAATATCCTCACTTCTTTATTGAGATACTCCTGGCCATACTTCCCAGCGATGTACGACCTTAATTCTTCTAAAGCCGTAGCATTTACCCTGATTGAATCAGTTCTCATATAGGTAATAAGACCGACACGCCCCTCAGGCAAACTAACTCCTTCATACAGACTTTGGGCGATGTACATTGTTTTCCGTGCAGAGAAGCTGTGGCGCCTGGCCCCCTCCTGTTCTAATGTCGAGGTAATAAATGGGGGAGGCGGTACACGCCGGGGATTGGTGATACGAAAGGAAATGACCGTAAATTTTGTCCCTTTTTTCATTAAATTTTGAAATCGAATTAATTCATCTTTACTCGCTATTTTTCTATATGCGCCATCAATTCGCCAGAGTGTTCCCTTAAATTTTTCTTCTCTTTCAGTCTCGAATTCCGCTTCAGTGGTCCAATAAGGGGTTGATATAAATGATTTAATTTCTTCTTCTTTTTCGCAGATTAATCGCAGTGCAACGCTCTGCACCCTACCTGCAGATAATCCACCTTTTAGAATTGACCAAAGAATAGGACTCGTATAGTAACCGACAATGCGGTCGAGCACCCGTCTCGCCTTATGGGCATTAACTAAATTCGTATTTATCTCACATGGATTTTGCAGTGCCTTTTTTACATGTTCTGGAGTAATTTCATAGAATAACGCCCTTTTTATTTGTGGTGCAGTTGAATTCAATTCTTCGGCAAGATGCTGAGCAATTGCCTCACCTTCCCGATCTGGGTCAGGGGCAAGATAGATTTCTGATGAACCTTTGCATCCCTTTATAATTTCTCTAATAATTTTTGCTTTTCCTCTTATCATAATATACCTGGGCTCAAAATTGTTCTCAACATCTACCCCCAACATAGATTTCGGCAGGTCCTTTATATGACCCCGCGATGAAATAAGCGTATACCCTCGACCAAGAAAACTTTTGATCGTTTTAGCTTTCTTGGGAGATTCAACAATAATGACTTTCTTACCTGTTTTACCTGTCTTTGTCACAATTAATTATATACTATTTCAATTAAAAAGTCAACAATAATATTTATCAATCAAGACAGGTGTAAACTTTTGAACTTTTCATATTGACAGCTGCTTATTTTTCATTAAGATAAGTATCAGAGAGGAAATTATAATGGTATGGAAACCACGATTATCAGGCAAGCAATTATATCACCACATCTATGCTTGGGGAAACGATCGGCATCCAGTTTTTAAAGACGACCGACATTATAGAGAATATCTTGAATATCTACAGATTTATCTTTCTAATTATGGCTTAGATATCATTGCATATGCGCTTATGGAATGGCATGTACATCTTTTTGTCTTTGATCCCTTTGATAAAATATCGGAATTTATGAAAAGTTTACATGGTAAATATGCGCGATTTTATAATCGAGATGTGAGGCGTGTTGGTCATGTATTTGGCGAGCGCTTTAACAATAAGGTTGTTCAGGTAAATAACTATGGATTATGGTTATCAAGGTATATACATCGACAAGCAGTTGAGGCGGGGATAGTAAATGATCCTAAGGACTATTCTTGGACGAGCTATCAGGTATATATTGGTTTAGCATCCAAAGGATTTTTGAAGCCTGGTGTTATTCTTGAACAATTTGGTCGTGGTCAAGCAGCATTTAGGCATTATCGAGAATTTGTGATAGATGAAGAGGACAGTCCAATTGACTGGGATAAAACAATAACCTCAATTATCGGTGATAAAGATTTTGTGAAAGATGTTGAGGTATCAAATGAGATTGATCAAAAAGAAGACGAGTTGAGTAATCAGAATCTAATTGAAATTGTGAGTTCCAAATTACATGTTAAACCTAAATTATTATTGAATCCTCGAGGATGGAGTGAACGTCGGCTTCGCCATGAAGCTTTTGTAATTTTGGTTAACAAATATGGTTTGTCTGCAAGGAAGGTTGCGCAGGTATTTACTGTTTCGCCGACGGCAGTGGTGAAGGCGTTAAAAAAAGCGAGAGCAAAAGTTTAAAAGTTTACACCTGTCTTGTTATAAAATGATGTTATCAATCAATCTTGTCTTGCCAAAATAGACTGCCAAAGCGATTAAGGTGCCCTTCTTTAATGTCTTTACGGGTTTGAGCGTATTTTTTTCCACTGCCTGAACATAGTCAATTTTACCACCCTTATTTTCTATCATATCTTGCATTTTTTTAATCACCCACCCCGGATTCCGAACGCCAGCTAAGTAGGCTTTTTTTGCCCATTTCAAAGATTCATAAAGCACTGTGGCGTTTCTCCTCTGGTCTTCTGAAAAGTAGGTATTGCGCGAACTCATTGCTAGACCATCTTTCTCTCGAATAATTCTTCCGGTTATAATCTTGATGTCTAAATTCA
>Ga0114921_10001585_pt1 | contig 10491 bp, 15 predicted proteins | sample BentaG_FD_87016 | JGI IMG/M metagenome (GOLD analysis project Ga0114921, IMG submission 87016) | Deep subsurface microbial communities from South Atlantic Ocean to uncover new lineages of life (NeLLi) - Benguela_00093 metaG | ecosystem: Environmental > Aquatic > Marine > Oceanic > Sediment ...
AGGAGTCATCGAAAACATCATTGTGGGGCAGTCGATGCCCCTGGGGACGGGGAGCGTCGACCTGTTCATGACGATGGGGGGAAGACGGGACGAGTAGCCTCGACGGCGAGCTTCGGATGGCCATCTCGACTGGCAGGATCCAACTGGGCTCCAAGGCCGCCGTGAGGGAGATGCGCAGGGGCAGGGCGAAGATGGCCATCGTATCCTCCAACTGCCCCAAGGGGAACAGGGAGAGGATCGAGGTTTACGGGCGGCTCGCCGAGGTACCGGTTCTGAGGCACCCGAAGGACAGTTTCGACCTGGGCGTCCTCTGCGGCAAGCCCTTCCCGGTCTCAGCAATCGTTATAAACGATCCCGGCGACTCAAGGATACTAACCCTGGTGGAAAGGAAAGATGCTTAGCAACGTCAAGATCACCGAGCACGAGATGAAGTACATGGCCCTACTGGGGAATATGACGGGCGCTACTGTCATGGACTGCATCGTCGACGAGGAGGAGGACAGCATCATCTTCGCCGTCAAGAAGGGCGAGGTCGGCCTCGCCGTCGGAAGGGGCGGGGAGAAGATCAAGCGGTTACGCAGGATGACCAACAAGCAGGTCGAGGTCTACGAGTACGTGGAGGATCCCGAGAACTTTATAAGGAGAGCCCTGAAGCCGGCGAAGGTCAAGAGCATAAGGCTTGTCGACAGGGTCGACGGCGGACGCATAGCCATGGTCGACGTCGAGACGAAGGATAAGGGCATCGCTATCGGGAGGAACGGCCAGAACATAAAGAAGGTGAGGTTCCTCGCCAAGCGCTACTTCAAACTAGACAACATCGTCATAAACTAGCCCACTGAATTTTAAGTCGACTCGGCCAGGATTCTGTGGAACAGGTTCTGATGTGTCACTCAACGTTGAAGAGACCCTCTGGCACCCTTGGTCAAAGCTCACAGAGAACCACTAATTCTCTAGCCAAGATACGCCTCTATCTGCCTAGTTAGAATAAGGAAAAACTCTATGATAAAAAGCGTCAACCAGTTAACTAATTATCCCAACCCTCGTGAGTACGTAATAAGCTTCGATGTCCGGTTCAAGCGTATTATCGTATCTCCATCTCTATATAGACTTCGTTGGGCACCCTTATCCTCATGATGCTGCGCATGACTCGCTCCCTGGCGTCGACCTCGATGATCCTCTTGTGGACCCTCATTTCGAACTTGTCCCAGGTGTTGCTGCCGTCGCCGCAGGGCGTTCTCCTCACGGGGACCACCATCCTCTTTGTGGGGAGAGGGATGGGACCAACCATCTTAACACCTATCTTCTTCGCTATGTCCCTTATCTCGTCGCAGACCGAGCTGAGCTTATCTGTGTCAGTGCTCGTCAGCTTGATCCTGGCCCGCTTCACCATGTCAGCATCCCCGTTGAGTCACGGATGGTAGAAATTAAGTCTTCCGCACAGGAGGAGCTTCCCCGTCCACTACTCCTCGATCTCCAATACCACACCTGCGGCTATGGTCGTGCCCATGTCCCTTAGGGCGAAGCGGCCAAGCTGCGGGATGTCGCTGTAGACCTCCATAGCGACCGGCTGCAGCGGCTCGAACCGGACGACGGCGGCCTCCCCCGTCCTCAGGTAGCTCGGGTTTTCCTCAACCACCTGGCCGCTCCTAGGGTCGATCTTCGAGAGGAGCTCGGCGAAATGGACCGCTATCTGCGCCGTGTGGATGTGCAGCACCGGCGTGTACCCCTGTGCGATGGCCGTCGGGTGGTGGATGACGAATATCCTCCCCTTGAAAGCCTTCGCCACGCTGGGCAGGTTGTCCGGGTAGCCTGCGACGTCGCCGCGCCTGATCTCGTCTCTCGCTATGCCCTTGACGTTGAATCCGATGTTGTCGCCGGGCTCGGCCTGGGGCATCCGCACGTAGTGGGTCTCGATGCTCTTGACATCCCCCTCGGCTTCGGAAGGCCTGAAGATTAAGTGGCTGTCCATCTTGAGAACCCCTGTCTCCACCCGCCCTACGGGGACCGTGCCGATGCCTCTGATGGAGTAGACGTCCTGCACGGGTATCCTCAGCGGCTTGTCTATGGGCTTCTCCGGCACCTTGAATTCGTCCATCGCCTCGAAGAGGGTGGGGCCGTCGTACCAGGGCATGTTCTCGCTCTTCTTCACCAGGTTGTCGCCGGTCCATCCCGAGGTGGGGACGAAGTAGATCTTGCTGACATCGTAGCCCACCATCTTCGTCAGCCGTGAGATGCCGTCCTTGACCTCCTCATATCTCTGCTCGCTCCAATTGACGGAGGGGTCGTCCATCTTGTTGATGGCCACCACGATCTGGTCAACGCCGAGGGTCTTCGCCAGGAATGCGTGTTCCCGGGTCTGGCCGCCTGGGTTGGTGCCCGCCTCGTACTCGCCGCGCTTGGCGGAGATGAAGAGGATGGCTCCGTCGGCCTGGCTGGCTCCCGTCACCATGTTCTTGACGAAGTCCCTGTGGCCGGGGGCGTCTATGACTGTGAAGAAGTGCTTCGTCGACTCGAGCTTGTAGAAGGCGAGGTCGATGGTGAGGCCCCTCTCCCGCTCCTCCTTGAGCTTGTCGAGGACCCACGCGTATTTGAATGACTCCCTGCCGAGGAGTTTCGCCTCCTGCTCGTACTGCTGGATCACCTTCTCGCTGATGGCGCCCGCGTCGTAGAAGAGGTGCCCTATCCCAGTGCTCTTGCCGTGGTCAACGTGACCGACGATGATCAGGTTGAGGTGTGGCTTCTTCTTGCTACTCACCCTGTAAACCTCCTACAACACTGAATAAGTATGCAGAATAAAAAGTTTAGGTTCCACGTTCAAACCCGTAAACGAACCGATCAACCGGGTCCATCGGAGCCTGAGACACGGAGATTTAATGAAGTTCCTAATAGAAGGATCCATGTCCATGAACATCCCGCGGGTTCGTTCAAGCATTTATACGATCTTGTGAGAAGAGTAAGGGCAGTCCTGACTAAAACTTGACCGGGTAGATTGAGGTGATTACGAGTTTTCTCAGGTTCTTAAGGCCAGAGTCTCGTAAGCTCCTGCTATTCGGGGTGTTCTCCTTTATCTGTGTGGCAGGTGTGGTTCAGACTTACGCTTTCATTGATGACGTTCCGGGGATTGAGAAGCCTCCACTTTATGACCAACTCAGGGGCTTCGACTTTTGGCTTCCATGGAACATCTTCACGGCGCCATTTCACATTCCTCTAGCGGTCATCTGCGGCGTGTTCGATTTCTGTGCTCCCCTCTTCTCACATTTTCCGAGGTTGGGGGCGGTGAGGTTCCCCGTGTCGAGCATCGTCTATTCGTATATAGCCGCATCCTGGCTGGTCCATTCATGGAATAGGTGGATATCTGAAGCTGCCTCGCCGACACGGCGTCTTCTCCTCATGATACCGTTGGTAGCGACCGGCATCATGATGGGGACTACGCTGATCTCGATACCACTCAGGCCTGGAGAATCGGCCTTCTCCTCCTTCGTCCTCGTCTACGCCATCCCAGTCTTTTACTCAATATCAGGCTACGGGCTCTACAAGGCAGCCTTAGAACTCAAGGCTCGAGCGAGCGCGTTGCCTTATGCGTAAGATTTAAACTGGACCGCATAAACGGCTTAAGGGGTAATCCGATGACGCCTGGGATGTTCACTGGACGTAGGCTCAAGAGTGTCCGGAGGAGGATGCGGCGTAAGAGCAGGGACTACGTCCTCAGGCTGAGACGGAGGCAGAAGCGGTCGGACATCCTCCAGGGCGCCCCCATGGGACGGGGCATAGTCCTACAGAAGGTGGGCGTGGAATCCAAACAGCCCAACTCGGCCATTCGGAAGTGCGTCAGAGTCCAGCTCATAAAGAACGGCCGGCTCCTCACCGCCTTCCTACCAGGGGATGGGGCCCTTAACTACGTGGACGAACACGACGAGGTCATGATCGAAGGAATAGGGGGGCCCCGAGCCCGCTCCATGGGGGACATCCCCGGCGTACGGTACAAGGTCAGCAAGATCAACGGAGTCCCCCTCGAACTCCTCGTCCTGGGCAAAGCCCAGAAACCCATGCGATGAAGCGAGAAATCATCGATATTCAGCACACCACGTGAAACAGATATGCCTTGAAGCGGGTTATCTGCTTCGTATCGACACTAATGTTTGGTTTCTATGGAGCTACTGTCTGAAAACATATGAGATATTCATACAACCATATCTTGAGCAGCTGGACCCCCTGCGTCCGCGAAAAAGCCTTTTATTCCGGTTCCCTACTTTGCTTCTCTGAAACTTAGGAGGCGGCAGTCCTATGAGTCAAAGCGAAACGCCAACGTACGCGGGAAAGGTGAAGCTCTTCGGCGAGTGGAACTTCGAGGATATCTCGGTGAGGGACATCGGCTTGGAGCGGTATTTGAACCTCGACCCGATATACCTACCCCACTCCGGGGGGAGACATGAGGCGCGCAAGTTCCGCAAGTCCGATATGAACATAGTTGAGCGGCTCATCAACAGCCTGATGCGCCCCGGGGAGAGCGGCGGGGAGAAATCGCGTATCACCAACGTCGTGAGGATCACGTTAAAGATCATCAACATCAAGACGGGACGGAACCCCATCGAGATCCTAGTAAGGGCGGTGGAGAACGTCTCCCCCAACGAGGACACGACACGAATCGGCTACGGCGGGGTGGTCTACCGACTCGCCGTTGACATATCGCCGCAGCGCAGGATAGACCTAGCCCTCAGGTACTTAGCCCAGGGCACCAAGGCCGCCTCCTTCGGCAACAAGAAGACCCTTGAAGAGGCCCTGGCGGACCAGCTCATCGGGGCGGCCAACGATGACAATAGCACCTTCGCCATCCGCCGCAAGCTCGAGGTGGAGCGAATAGCCCGCTCCTCAAGGTAAGCATGCGGCGACATGCTGCAGTCGGATCAGCCCCTAAGGAAGCCTCCCACGAGGAAGCCTACGAGCCCACTCGTCATCCAGATGAGAACCCGGTTCTTAACCCTACGGCTGTTCTCCCGACCAGCGTCCCGCACCAGCGAATATGAGGAGTGGATCAGCCCCAGATCCGTGAGGGTGACGAAGGGGACATACAACTGGGAGACCAAACGGAGGCTGAGAGGAAGGGCCGACAGGGCCGCCGCTGAAAGATAGAATAGGGCTGCAGTCCAGGCCGCCGTAACTCCGCCCCTGGAGACAGCTACGGTCCGGATTCCTTGGGACCTGTCCCCCTCGACGTCCACGATACCCTTGGTAACCTCTCTCCCCGTGTTCGAAAGGAACGCCATAAGGGCGAAAAGGAGGGTGGGGGCGGACAACCTGTTCTCGACGGCCGCTCCGCCGAACATGAAGGGCATCGCTATGCAGGCGCTCACGAGCAGGTTCCCCGGCAGCCCAGTACGCTTACCAACGGCGGAATACAGGAACATGGCCGACCAGGAGAAGACCGCGATAACGAGGCAGACCATGTTCGTCCCCGAGGCCGCCAGAAGTCCCATCGCACTCAGGGCGAGGAACGCCGCCAGGGCCTCCCGTGGGGTGACGACCCCGCTCGGTATCGGCCGTTCGGGCTCATTGATGGCGTCGATCTCCCTATCGTAGAAGTCGTTGACGGCCATGGCGCCGCCGGTGAGGGTGAACCCCGTCACGAATCCGAGGACTAGGCTGAGCCAGGAGTCCAGGAACCCCGGTCCGCCCCCTATTGCCGCTCCCACGACGACGGCGAACCCCATCATGGTGCAGTTAACGGGCCTGATTAGGCGCAGGATGCCGCCGATCTCCCCCATATCGACTAGGCACCAATTTAGATTAAATTATATTAAAGCTGTCGTTGGAGCCGCCGACTCCAAATGCAGTTCAAGGTCTCTCCCGAGGCTTAAGGACGTAGGAGAACCAAAATCGACTGATTTCACCGACACGGATGCGAAGTTTATGGCCTGAACCCCCAGAACACAAAATAGGATGCGTTCCGCTTCACTGAATGCCGGTCGACGTATTACCAGCGTAAGGGCGGCTTAGCATGGTTTAAATATCAAGGATGAGGTTACATCTCGAAAGCGCGTCTAGTAAGTATAGGAGGAAAAGGATTTGTTCATGCCTCGGGCCTATGATAGAGCCATAACGATCTTCTCACCGGAGGGCCGCCTCTACCAGGTGGAATACGCGTTGGAGCTGGTAAAACGGGGGGCCCTCATCGTCGGTGTCTCCTCGCCGGAGGGCGTCGTCCTGGCCGCGAACGAGACCCCCGAGAGCCAACTGGAGGACCCAGAGTACTTCAGGAAGATATTCCAGCTGGACGAGCACGTCGGCGCAGCCATCGCCGGCCTCAGCAGCGACGCCCGGGTCCTCGTCAGACAGGCCAGGGTCTTCTGCCAGAGCAACAGGCTGCTATACGACGAGCCCGTCGACATAGAGGTGCTGACACGGAGGATAGGTGACCTCGCCCAGATCTACACGCAGAACGCGGGGGTCCGCCCCTTCGGGGTTAGCATGATCTTCGTCGGCGTGGACACAAAGGGCTGTAGGGTGCTCACCACCGACCCAAGCGGCTCCTACAGGGGTTACAAGGCGACGACGGTGGGGCGGAAGAGCGACGAGGTCAACAGGATGCTGGAGGAGCGGTACAAGGAGGACTTTGCCCTAGACGAGGCCGTGGCCCTCGCCGTTGAGGCCGTGAAGTCCGGGTCGGAGGGCGAGGTATCCTCCAAGATCGTCAAGGTGGCCGTCGTCCCGGCTGATACGAAGGTCTTCAGAAGGCTCACCGACGAGGAAGTGGACAAGTACCTAGAGTAGGGGTCCCCCCTCAATGAGCGACAAGTACACGTTGGTCAGGTACTCCCATTCAGGGGGTAAATTCGAGGTCCTCGTGGACCCCGAGAAAGGCCTCGCCTACAAGCGGGGGGAGATCGACGACGTCTCCAAGGTCCTCGTCATAGACACCGTCTTTACCGACGCCAAAAAGGGCGAGAAGGCGTCCAACGAGCTGCTGGAGTCGGTCTTCGGAACAACGGATCCCGTCAAGGTTGCTGAGGCCATGTTCGAGAGGGGCACCTTCCAGCTGATAGCCGACCAGAGGAAGGCGATGACGGAGCAGAAGACGAGGCAGATCATAAGCAGCATATCCCGCAACTACGTCGACCCCAGGACTAAGCTCCCACACCCGACGGCGAGGGTAGAGAACGCCCTTCAGGAGGCCCATGTCTCCGTCGACCTCTTCAGGGACGCCGAGGAGCAGGTCAAGGACGTGGTCAAGGCCCTGAGGTCCATCCTCCCGCTGAGCATGGAGAGCGTGGAGATCGCCGTAAAGATACCGCCAGAGCACGCATCCAAGGCCTACGGCATCGTCAAGGGCCTCGGCGCCATCAAGCGGGACGAGTGGCGGTCCGACGGCTCGTGGATCGCGGTCGTCGAAGTTTCGGCGGCTATGCAGGTTGAGCTTCTGGACCGGCTGGGCAAGGCAACCCAGGGGAATCTGCAGACCAAGATACTGAAATGATGAGGTGTAGAAAGTGTCCGCACTGTTTGAGAGCAGGGATCTGGTGATACCCGGCGACGTCCTATACGAGGGGCGGATAAGGACCGGGGACAACACCTACCTCCGGCAGGGGAAGGTTTACGCCAGCAGGATAGGGCTGGTCGAGTATGGCCGCGGCATGGTCTCAGTCATCACCCTCGAGGCGGGGTACAACCCCCTCGTCGGCGACACCGTGGTCGGGGACGTGGTTGACATCGAGCTGGGCCGATGGAACGTGGACATCGACGCATCCGTGGCGGCCCACCTAAACGTCCCGGACGCCATAGACGCCCCCTTCAGGCCCGACATCGTCATGCCCGACATCCTGGATATCGGGGAGACCGTGGTCGCGAAGGTCGTCGACCTGGACAGGTGGAGGACGCCCATCCTATCCATCCTGGGGAGGGACCTCGGGAAGGTGGAGGAGGGTTTCACCATCAGGATCACCCCCTCGAAGATACCAAGGCTAATAGGGAAGCAAGGTTCAATGGTTAAGATGATCCTGAAGGAGACGGGGTGCGACATAGTCATCGGCCAAAACGGCAGAATCCTTATAAACGGCGAGAAGAGGGAGCAGGAGGATATCGCCGTGAAGGTCATCGGCAAGATCGACAGGGAGGCCCATACGACGGGCCTCACCAACAGAATCCAAGAGTATATCAAGAGACTGAAGGAGGAATTTGATTGAGTCCGAGAAAGAAAAAGAAGAAATGGAATAGGGTGGACGGACGTGACTTTAACGAGCTCCGCCCCCTGAAGATAGAGAGCGGCGTCCTGCCCAACGCAGACGGCTCCGCCTACATAGAGATGGGTAAGAACAAGATCATGGTCGGGGTCTTCGGCCCTAGGGAGATGCACCCAAAGCACCTGTCGAGGCCTAACATGGCCGTGCTGAGGTGCAGGTACCACATGGCGCCCTTCTCCGTGGACCCCAGGAGGTCCCCGGCGCCGTCCCGGAGGGACAACGAGATCAGCATGGTTATGCGCTATGCCCTGGAGCCCGCCGTCTTCCTCGACCGCTACCCCAGATCGGTCATAGATGTCTACGCGGAGATACTGGAGGCGGACGGCGGGACGAGGTGCGCATCCCTAAACGCCGCCTCCGTCGCCCTGGTGGACGCGGGCATACCCATGAGAGACCTCGTGGTCTCGTGCGCGGCCGGCAAGTACGACGGCCAGCTCGTCCTAGACCTCGGCGACCACGAGGACCAAGAGGGAGAGGCGGACGTGCCCCTGGCGTATATGCCGAAGCTGGACATGGTGACGCTCCTCCAGATGGACGGCATCCTGTCGCCGAAGGAGTTCGACGGCTGTATCAGCTTGGCTCTGGAAGGGTGCCAGAAGATTTATGAGACGCAGAGAGAGGCCCTGAAGAAGAAGTATGAGGTCGAAGAGGAGGAGAAGAAGGATTGAGCAGGTTCGGCATCGTTCCCAGAATCAAGCTTAGGAAGATCCAGGAGGCTGTTTCATCCGGTAAACGGGTGGACGGCAGAGGACTGAAGGACCTGCGAGAGATCAGCATCAAAACCGGGGTCCTCGACAAGGCCGAGGGGTCCGCCGAGGTCCACCTCGGGGACACCTGGGTGATGGTCGGCATCAAGATCGGCGTCGGCTCGCCCTTCGAGGACACCCCCGACGAGGGGGTCCTCATCTGCAACGCCGAGTTCGTCCCCCTCGCCTCCCCCCTGTTCGAACCGGGGCCGCCCAGAGAGAACTCCATCGAGCTCGCCAGGGTCGTCGACAGGGGCCTCAGGTCGGCTGAGGTCTTCGACTTCTCGAAGCTGGGCCTCATCCCGGGGGGGAAGGTGTACATGATCTTCGTTGACCTCTACATCCTCAACCACGGTGGAAACCTGATAGACGCCTCCGCCATCGCCGCCATCTCGGCGCTGAGGAACACGATGATGCCTGTATATGAGGTCAAGGATGACAAGATCGTCCAAACCGACAAGAAGAAGCCCCTGGAGGTGAGGAAGACCCCCGTGGCGGTCACGGTGGTCAAGATCGGGGACGGCCTCCTAGTGGACCCCACGGCCGACGAGGAGGAAGTCATGGACACGAGGCTTACCTTCACAATCGACGAGGACGGCAACATCTGCGCCGTCCAGAAGAGCGGCTCCCAGGGGCTAACCTCAGACGAGATCAAGGCGGCCCTGGAGCTGGCGCTGGAAAAGGCGTCCGAGATCAACGGTAAGATAACGGGGACAGAGTGATGCCCAGGAGAAGAAAGCTGAGCTACGGCCTGAGGCTGAGAACGAGGGGAGGCGCATCGCTCAGGAAGCGCTGGACGAGGGTCGTTAGCGCCATGAGGAGCCCCCACAAGTGCCCCAGCTGCGGCAGCAGGACCGTCAGCAGGGAGAGTACGGGCATCTGGAGCTGCTCCAAGTGCAGATACCGCTTCGCCGGTGGCGCATACCTGCCCTCGACCAAGATGGGCCAGACCTCCGCCCGCCTCAGATGAGTCCACGCCTCCATACAGCTCTGAAGGACCCGCGCGAGGACGAGCCCCATTGAACGAGCGAGGCGCGGCGGACTTTGCTGAGGCATCCATCTCAATCCAGGTCGACGAGGCCCTGGTGAAGGTCTTGGCCTGGTCCCTGACGCCGGAGGCGGAGCGCCCATCCTCGGCCCGTTCCAGTGTCTCGCTGGAGCCCTCGGGGAGTCTGCTGGAGCTGAGGATCATCGCCTCGGACGTCACCGCGCTCAGGGCCGCCGTGAACAGCTACCTCCGCTGGGTTGACGCCATCCTTGACCTGTTGAACAGGGTGGACGAAGCCGTTCCCGGACCATAAGTATAAACATGAATGTCTACGTCTAGAGAGGGAGAGTTATGTCGGGTGTAAGCCAGCTTCCGCCCAACGTCCAGGAGCGCCTGGCGCGCTACCAGCAGCTCCAGAACACGCTGCAGTCCCTGGCCCTCCAGAAACAGAGGCTCGACCTAGAGCTGAACGAGACCGAGCGGGCGCTCAAGACCCTGGAAGGGGTCCAATCGGATGTGAAGA
>Ga0114921_10001586_pt1 | contig 10491 bp, 13 predicted proteins | sample BentaG_FD_87016 | JGI IMG/M metagenome (GOLD analysis project Ga0114921, IMG submission 87016) | Deep subsurface microbial communities from South Atlantic Ocean to uncover new lineages of life (NeLLi) - Benguela_00093 metaG | ecosystem: Environmental > Aquatic > Marine > Oceanic > Sediment ...
GGGCTGGTAGATAAGGTTATTACTTTTATTGCCCCTATCATCATTGGTGGCAAGGAGGCAAAGACAGCCGTTGCTGGCAAAGGGATTGACAAAGTGGCTGACTCAATGAAGCTGGAACGGGTTAAAATTGAAAGGTTGGGTGAAGATTTGATGGTCAGCGGATACGTTAGAGGGTAAGAATGTTCACTGGAATCATAGAAGAGGTAGGTAGAGTTATTTCAGCACAACCGGGGAATCTCGTTATTGCGGCAAGTCAGGTTCTTCAGGGAATAGAAATTGGCAGAAGTATTGCCGTTAATGGTGCCTGCCTGACAGTAACCAAATTTGACACTGCTTCATTTTCCGCTGGGCTAATGCCTGAGACATTAGCCCGAACTAACCTGAGTCTATTAAAGGCTGGAGATGGAGTCAATTTGGAGCGCCCCCTGGTTCTGGGCGGGCAGCTAGGAGGGCACCTAGTGCAGGGGCACATAGATGATACCGGCAGAGTGGTTTCTATTACCCGCAGTGGTGAGGCAACACTCATCAGGTTTGAAACTTCCCCTGAGGTAATGCGCTATGTAGTGGAGAAAGGGTTTATCGCTGTTGATGGGATTAGCCTGACTGTGGTGAATAGAAATACCAGCTCATTTCTGGTCTCTGTCGTTGAATACACCCAGAAACATACTACTCTGGGTAGACACCAAGTAGGTGATTTGGTTAATATAGAGGTAGATATTATTGCCAAGTATCTGGAACAACTCAGCCAGACTGGCCGTTCGGGTATAACCGTTGATTTTCTAAAAGAGCACGGGTTTTTAGTAAGTTAAACCTCAGTTTATGATTACGGAGAAGAAGTATGGGATTGAACAGCATTGCTGAAGCTATTGAAGACATAAGAGTCGGTAAGCTTATTGTCATAGTTGATGACCAAAACAGGGAAAACGAAGGTGACCTCGCCTTAGCTGCCGAAAAGGTTACCACTGAAGCCATCAACTTTATGACTAAGCATGCCAGGGGACTGGTCTGCTTGCCGATGACTGGCCAGCGATTGGATGAATTGAGACTGCCTATGATGGTGGGGCAGAACACTTCAAAGTTCACCACTGCTTTTACCATTTCCATTGACGCTAAACATAAAGTAGGCACTGGAATTTCGGCAGCAGATAGAGCCGAGACAATAAGAACGGTAATTGACCCTCAAACCAAGCCTAAGAATTTGGTTCAGCCGGGTCATATTTTCCCCCTCAGGGCTAGAGAAGGTGGCGTTCTGGTGCGGGCCGGGCATACCGAAGCTATAGTTGATTTAGCCCGGCTAGCTGGTCTCTATCCGGCCGGAGTTATCTGTGAAATTCTGAGTGAGGATGGCTCTATAGCACGACTACCCCAACTGGAGATAATAGCAGCTAAATACGGGATTAAGATTATTTCTGTAGCTGACCTTATTGCTTATCGCCGCCGCCATGAAAAATTGGTGCACCGGGTAGCTGAAGCCACGCTACCAACACCATACGGCCCGTTTACCGCCATTGCCTATAAAAGTGATATAGACCCCGATGAACACCTGGCCCTGGTCATGGGAGACATTTCAAGTGATGAGCCAGTACTGGTTCGAGTCCATAGCGAATGTGTTACCGGTGATGTCTTTGGTAGCCTCCGTTGTGATTGTGGTGAGCAAGTTGGCCTGGCGATGCAAAGTATTGCTCAGGAGGAAAGGGGTGTTTTCCTGTATATGAGGCAGGAAGGCAGAGGTATTGGCTTCCATAACAAGATTCGTGCCTATGCCCTTCAAGATAAAGGCTTGGATACCGTGGAGGCTAACCTATCCTTAGGCTTTGCTCCAGACCTTCGCGACTATGGTATAGGTGCTCAGATACTGGCCGAGCTTGGTTTACGCCGCATCAAGTTGCTTACTAATAACCCCAAAAAGGTGGTCGGCCTGGAGGGTTATGGATTAGAGGTGGTGGAAACAGTATCCATTATTGCTGACCCTAATCCCTATAACCGCCAGTACCTAGAGACAAAACGAGAAAAATTAGGCCATCACTTAGAAGTACCGAATCCGGCTGATAAGCAGGAAAACTAGAATAAAGCGTCTACTAAGAGGAGTCTAGCAAACAATCCCATAACATAACAAGGAGGAACTAATGAGCAAGCGTTTTGAAGGCACACTTTTAGGAAAAGGTCTGAAATTCGGGCTGATTGTCTCTCGGTTTAATGACTTTATTACCCAAAAACTAGTTGATGGTGCCCGAGATGCCCTACTTCGCCACGATGTAAATGAAGAAGATATAGAGGTTGCCTGGGTGCCTGGCTCCTTTGAGATTCCACTGATAGCCAAAAAACTAGCCCAGACTCAAAGGTTTGATGCCATTATTTGCCTTGGTGCTTTGGTTCGAGGTGCAACCCCTCACTTCGAATACATTGCCGCCGAGGTGAGTAAAGGAATAGCCAAGATAAGTTTAGAAACCGGCTTGCCTGTTCTTTTCGGCATAATCACCGCTGATACCTTAGAACAAGCCATTGAGCGGGCAGGAACTAAGATGGGGAACAAAGGCTTCGATGCCGCAATGAGCGCCATAGAAATGGCTAACCTGCTCAGGAACATAGGTTAATTTAGATAAGTTAAATATTTTTTCAATCAGTAACTTTATAAACTGTGTCTCCTCCTCTTACCCGCTCATTAACCTTGATGCCAACAGCATCTCCTGTTTTAGCTTCTTGAACATTCACATTGTCGATTTGCATTGAGTCAACAATAAGTTCAAGGTCGGTGGTGTGCCCCTTGATATGGATTTTGTCTCCCATCTTTAAGGGGGCGGTTAGCTCAATACCAGCTACCACAGGTCGGGCAAAGAAATCACTCACCTTTCCAATTACTTCTTCAGGCATTTAGCAACCTCCTTTATACCTGAATTAAGATAGCATCCTTGGCTATCTTGATAAGGTATTATACGCCACCTGACCTGACTAAATCAATGCTGTAGGGAGACTATTTTAGTCCCGGCTGGCAATATTGGCTACCAAATGGGAATCCCCTTTAGCCACCTTTTTGACATAGTGCTGTATGTCATCTATAATTGAGCGACCAGTATTCCTCAGGAGGTTATAGCTTTGACAACTGAAGATAATCCCAACGAGGTAGAGCAAAATCAGGCAGCCAATATTGACCACATCAAAAGGCGTCTAGATATGTTAGACCAGCGTTTGGATAATATCGACTCAGTGGTTACAGCGGTAGTCGAGCGAATAATGAGTCAACCCATCGCTCTTAATATAACCTGCCCTAACTGTGGCCAGAACGTAGAGATTACCATCTTAGGTAAAGGAAAGCCAACAGCATGATATTTCTGAGACTTCAACTATTGGTCAAATAGCCCTTAGCCATATCTCAAATAATTGCTCTCATCTCAAAGAACAGGCAAGTACTTTTTTAGTTCGTAATCAGTTACCTGGATACGGTACTGTTCCCACTCAATCTTCTTATTCTTGATAAAGCTTTCAAAAACGTGGTCACCCAAGGCTTTTCTTACCAGTTGGCTATTTTCGGCTAAGCTTATGGCTTCATACAGGTTCGCTGGCAGACTGCCAATGCCCCTTCGCTCCCTCTCTTCACTACTCATCTCAAAGACATTCTCTTCAATAGGCTCACCCAATTCGTATTTCTTCTCAATACCCTCAAGACCAGCCGCTAACATCACGCTGAAGGCAAGATAGGGGTTACAGGCAACGTCTGGAACCCTAAACTCAATTCTGGTAGAGGCTTCCCTTCCCGGTCGATACTCAGGAATTCTAATCATATCTGACCGGTTTCTTCTTGCCCAGGAAAGGTATACCGGTGCCTCATAGCCAGAGACCAAGCGCTTATAAGAATTAACCCATTGGCTAACAATGGCAGTAATTTCAGGTGCGTGCTTCAGTAGGCCAGCAACATACTGTTTGGCTATTTTGGATAAGTAATACTGGTCATTTTTATCAAAGAAGGCATTTTTCTCCCCCTTAAATAATGACTGGTGTACATGCATACCACTACCATTGACACCGAAGATAGGCTTAGGCATAAAGGTAGCATAGATACCATGCTTTTGAGCCACTTCTTTAACAACCAGCCGGCAGGTCATAACATTATCAGCCATAGGTAAAGCATCAGCATAAAGTACGTCTATTTCGTGCTGGCTGGTAGCCGTTTCATGATGGCTGTATTGAACAGTGACACCCATCTGCTCCAGAACGAGGATAGTCTCCGTTCTCAAGTCACTAGCCATATCAGGAGGGGTCAAATCAAAATAGCCACCATCATCCAGGGTATTGGTCGCTTCTGGGCTCCGAAAGTAGAAATATTCCACCTCAGGTCCTACATTAAAGGTGTAACCCTGGTCAGCAGTCCTTTTGAGGTTTCTCTTCAGAACATACCTTGGGTCACCCTCAAAGGCTTGCCCCCCTGGTCTTAATATGTCACAGAACATTCTAGCCACAGGATAATCCGGGGCACTCCAAGGCAGGATACAAAAGGTGGTGGGGTCAGGCAAGGCAAGCATATCACTCTCATCAATCCTGGCGAACCCTTCAATAGAGGAACCATCAAACCCCATACCACTGCCTAAGGCATTCTCCAGCTCTCTCGGGGTAATAGTGACACTCTTAAGAAAACCCAGGATATCAGTGAACCACAGGCTTATTAATCTGATGTCCTTATCCCTGGCTGCCTTGAGCACGTATTCCTTAGCTTTTTGCTTCTCATCAGACATTTTGTAGTCCCCCTTTATCAATGATTTGTCAACTCTATAGTGAAAAGTATACACGAATAGCACCAGAACTCCAACTAAGCATCGAAGTATTTATTAATAGCCTGGAGAACATCTAGCTATGCCCGAGATAGGATTTCAATGATTTTCCCCATAACTGCCAGGCATTCTGTAGGTTTGGTTGACAGTTGACCTGCGGCTATGCTAAACTACTTGTTTAGCATCTATTAGTTTGACTGAATAGCCATAGATTGAAATTTGATGTTCAATTTGTGACTATGGTTCTTAATGGATGAGCTTTGGCTCATCCATTAAAGTTGTTGCCAGAAAAAGGAGGACAATTGCCAACTATTAATCAGCTTGTCCGTAAAGGACGTAAGAAGGTGGCCAAAAAGGTCAAAGTGCCAGCATTGCACCTTACTTATAATGCCCTTAAGAACAGGACAATTGAGGGGAAAGGCTCTCCGCAAAAGCGAGGGGTTTGTCTTCAGGTTAAGACAACCACCCCGAAGAAGCCTAATTCGGCACTGCGCAAAATAGCCAGGGTGCGGCTGACCAACGGGATAGAGGTAACTGCTTACATCCCTGGTGAGGGACACGAGCTGCAGGAACACTCTGTGGTTCTAATTCGTGGTGGCAGAGTCAAGGATTTGCCCGGGGTTCGCTATCGTATTATTCGGGGAGCACTGGATACTACTGGTGTAGCCAACCGTCGTCAGGGACGCAGCAAATATGGTGCTAAGCGCCCTAAAGCCCTAGCTGAAGTTGCCGAAGAATAAAGGAGTTAGCAATGCCAAGACGAGCACGAGCAAAAAGGAGAGAAATAACGCCTGATGCTAGGTATCATGATGTAACCGTAGCCAGAATAATCAACAAAGTAATGATGCAGGGCAAAAAAAGCACAGCAGAAAAAATTGTGTATGGGGCTCTACAAAGTATGGAGCAACAGGAGAAAAGAAACCCAGTCAGCATTTTGGAGCAGGCAGTGAGGAACGCCAGTCCCCTTATTGAAGTTAAACCGCGTCGGGTTGGGGGGGCTACTTATCAGGTACCAGTGGAGGTTCGCCCCGAACGTAGCCTTTCCCTGGCTTTACGCTGGTTGATACAGTCAGCCAGAGCCAGGGCAGGCAAATCTACGGCAGAGAAACTGGCGGCTGAGCTTAGTGATGCCTCAAAGGGATTGGGGGCAACTATTAAAAAGCGTGAGGACACCCGTAGAATGGCTGAGGCTAACCGAGCCTTTGCCCATTACAGGTGGTGAGAGGCTAGCTATTATTTCTAAGGTCGTCATAAAAAGTCCAATATCAGCAAGGTCAGGGATGGGGGATAGGACTGTGCCTAGGAGTTTTCCATTAGAGCGTATAAGAAATATCGGCATTATCGCTCATATTGATGCTGGTAAGACCACCGTTACTGAAAGGATACTGTATTATACTGGTCGTACTTATAAGATTGGTAAGGTGGATGAAGGAACAGCAGTGATGGACTGGATGGAGCAGGAAAAGGAGCGTGGCATTACCATCACTGCAGCGGCTACTACCTGTCATTGGCAGAATCACCGCATCAATATTATTGATACTCCAGGGCATGTGGATTTTACCGCTGAGGTAGAACGCAGCCTGAGAGTATTGGATGGAGGAGTGGTAATTTTTGATGCCGTAGCCGGGGTTGAGGCTCAATCGGAGGCGGTGTGGCGACAGGCTGACAGGTATAGTGTGCCCAGGATTTGCTTCATTAATAAGATGGATCGGACTGGTGCTAATTTTGACCGTAGTCTATCTATGATTGAAAAGCGACTACAAGCCAAACCTCTACCCGTGCAACTCCCTCTAGGCAGTGAAGCCTCCTTTAGAGGTATTATTGACCTAGTAGGGAATAAGGCACTGAGTTTTGATGAGAACCGTGATTCAGAACCGTTGGAGGTGGCCATTCCAGAAGCAGAGCAGGCAACATATACCGAATTCCGCCAAGCACTAATTGAGAAACTGGCTGAATGTGATGACCAGATTATGGCAGCTTATCTCGAGGGTAGCAGTATTTCTGCCGCTGAGTTAAGACAAGCCCTGAGGCGGGTGACTCTAGCCAATAAAGGAGTGCCTGTTCTTTGCGGCAGCGCCCTGAATAACGCCGGTATCCGCCGGTTACTTGATGCTATTATTGATTATCTTCCCTCTCCTCTAGATAGGCCACCAGCACAGGCTATTGAGCCCAAGCGAGGTACTGAGGTCACTTGCCCGGTTAAGGATAATGCCCCATTTGCAGCACTGGTCTTTAAGGTGGTTTCAGACCCCTTTGTCGGCCGGTTAGCCTATTTCAGGGTATATTCGGGTAGGGTTAAGGCAGGAGCCCGGGTATTCAATTCAACCCGGGGGGAAAGGGAGCGCCTGGGACGGCTATTGTTAATGCATGCCAACCGCCGAGAGGAGATAAGTGAAGCTGATACCGGGGCTATCGTTGCTACCTTAGGTCTCAAAAATACCTTTACCGGTGATACTCTTTGTGACTCATCTCGACCTATGCTTCTTGAATCTATCAGCTTCCCTGAGCCAGTACTGTCGGTGGCTATTGAGCCCATAACCAGGGCTGACCAAGATAAGATGGGGGAAGCCCTGCAAAGGCTGGCCGAGGAGGACCCGACCTTCAAGATTATTTACAATCAAGAGACGGGGCAGACTATTATCTCAGGTATGGGAGAGCTTCACCTGGAGGTCCTGGTGAATAGACTATTTAGTGAATTTAGGGTGGGGGCAAAAGTAGGTAAGCCACAGGTTGCCTACAAGGAGACAATTACGGTGCCAGTGCAGGCTGAGGGGAGGTTTGTTCGGCAAACGGGGGGTCACGGTCAGTATGGTCATGTCCGCCTAGAAGTCGAGCCTCTGGAGCGAGGTGGTGGCTTTCAATTTGTCAACCGTATCAAAGGTAGAGTTCTACCCAAGCAATTTATTCCAGCGGTAGAGCTAGGTGCTAAGGAAGCGATGGCAGTCGGGGTTCTGGCTGGCTGTCCTGTGGTTGATATTAAGGTAAGCCTCTATGATGGCAGCTATCACGAGGTTGACTCTTCAGAAATAGCCTTTAAGGTGGCCAGCTCAATGGCACTAAAGGATGGGGTAATGAAAGCCAAACCCATCCTCCTAGAGCCAGTTATGAAGCTAGAAGTGGTTACCCCGGAACAGTTTCTGGGTGATATTATTGGTGACCTTAATTCAAGGAGAGGGCATATTGAGGCTATTGATACGCAGGGTGAAACGCGTATTATTCGCTCTCTAACACCCTTAGCTGAGACCTTTGGCTATGCCACGGCTCTCAGGTCACTAACCCAGGGTAGAGCTACCCATTCTATGGAATTCCATCAGTATCAGAAACTACCGAGCGAATTGGCCGACTTAATCTCCGGTAAAACTATGGCGAGAAGATAGATAAGGTGTTTTTATATGCCTAAACAGAAGATTCGTATCAAACTAAAGGGATTTGACCATAAGCTAATTGACCAATCAGCCAGGCAGATAATTGAAGCCGTGGAAGGCACCGGGGCAGTTACCTCCGGACCAGTGCCTCTACCAACTCACATCCAAAGATTTAGTGTTATTCGTTCTCCTTTTATAGATAAGGATTCACAGGAGCAGTTTGAAGTTCGAACCCATAAACGCCTTATTTATATTGTGGAAACAACTTCTAAAACGATTGATGCCCTGACCAAGATGAATCTCCCGGCTGGGGTTGATATAGATATTAAGTTGTAAAGGTCTGGATTATAAAGAGCGATGATTCAGGGAATTATTGGCAAAAAGTTAGGCATGACCCAGGTGTTTACTGATGATGGCAAAATGGAGGCGATAACTGCTATCCAGGCTGGTCCATGTACCGTAACACAGGTTAAAACTGTGGCTAAGGAGGGCTATAATGCGGCTCAGCTTGGATTTGGTGAAGCCAAGCATCTCAAGTCCCCTGAGAAGGGTCACCTTAAGGAGCTAGGGCAATTTAAATATCTCAGAGAATTCAGGGTAGATGATGCTGCAAACATTGAAGTGGGGCAGAAGGTTGATGCTAGTCTGTTTCAAGCCGGTGACCTAGTTGATGTTACCGGGGTGTCAAAGGGTAAGGGCTTTGCCGGTGTAGTCAAGCGCTATCACTTTGCTGGTGGACCGAAAACACATGGGCAGTCTGACCGCCACCGCGCCCCAGGCTCTATAGGAGCAACTACCTCCCCCGGCCGGGTATTCAAGGGGCAGCGTATGCCGGGACACATGGGGAATAATCGGCTAACGGCGCCTCACCTTAAGGTATTTGAAGCCGACCCTGAGCGTAATTTGTTACTGGTTAGAGGGGCGGTGCCTGGAGCCAGGAACGGGCTACTAATAATAAAGAAAACAAAAAGAACCCCAAAGGAACCTTAATTGGGGTAAAGATAGGGAGAGCTACAGAAGTGCAAGTCCCAGTTCATAATCTTGCCGGTGAGGTAATTAAACATATTGAGATAAGCGACCAGGTTTTTGCCGTGCCGTTTAATCAGGCAGTGGTGCACCAGGCACTGGTAAGGCAGCAGGCAAATGCTCGTCAAGGAACAGCTGCTACTAAAACCAGGAGTGAAGTTTCTGGCAGCGGGAGGAAGCTGTTTCGGCAGAAAGGGACAGGTTTGGCTCGGGCTGGTAACAGAAAGTCACCGCTACGCCGTGGGGGTGGTGTTGCCTTCGGTCCCCACCCAAGGGACTATCGGCAGGCAATGCCTAAAAAGATGCGCCAGTTAGCGCTAAGGTGCGTTCTCTCGGCAAAGGTGGGGGATGGGGAGCTACTTGTTTTGGAACAATTGAAGCTGGAAGAGCCTAAGACCAAGGAGATGGTAAAGATTTTGACCACACTGGGAGTGGAGCCACCGGCTCTTATCGTTACTGAGAGAGCAGAAACCAGTGTGGTAAAGTCAGCCCGCAACCTGCCACGAGTTAGGACCTTGCCGGCTAATCTGCTTAATGTGGTTGACCTCCTCTCCCATAAAAGGCTGCTGATGACCGAAGCTGCGGTACGCAAAGCAGAAGAGTTATGGGGAAAGAGTTTGTCCCGGAAGGGAGAAAATGCATCTTTACGAAGTATTGCGCCGTCCACTAATAACTGAGAAGAGCACTACCCTGCAAGCTCAGGGTAAGTACGCCTTTGAAGTCGCTAGAGAGGCGACTAAGCACCAGATTCAACAGGCGGTGGAGAAGGCATTTAAGGTCAGCGTAAGTGCCGTTAATGTGATGACCGTGCCAGGTAAGACACGACGGATGGGGAGACGGGTGACATCAACCCCATCCTGGAAAAAAGCGATTGTTACCCTCAAACCAGGGGACAAGATAGAACTCTTTGAGGGTGTTTAAGATTTTATGAGGGAGGAGCCTAAATGGCACTAAAGATATATCGTCCAACTTCTCCCGGCAGACGGGGTATGAGTGGCTCTACCTTTGAAGAAATCACCAAAGGTAAGCCGGAGAAATCTCTATTGAAGCCGCTTAAGAAGAAAGCTGGACGCAATATTCAAGGGAGGATAACAGTCCGCCACCGCGGTGGTGGTGCCAAGCGAAAGCTTCGTGTCATTGACTTTAAGCGGGATAAAATTGGTGTTCCTGGCCGAGTGGCGGCTATTGAATATGACCCTAATCGTTCGGCAAATATCGCTCTCATTTACTATTATGATGGTGAGAAGCGCTATATCCTGGCTCCGGCGGGGCTTGGTATTGGCGACATTATAAAATCAGGTGATGATGCTGAAATAAAGCCGGGAAATGCGTTACCC
>Ga0114921_10001587_pt1 | contig 10489 bp, 12 predicted proteins | sample BentaG_FD_87016 | JGI IMG/M metagenome (GOLD analysis project Ga0114921, IMG submission 87016) | Deep subsurface microbial communities from South Atlantic Ocean to uncover new lineages of life (NeLLi) - Benguela_00093 metaG | ecosystem: Environmental > Aquatic > Marine > Oceanic > Sediment ...
ACTTGCCGGGTGGAGCGGCGGCGGCTCGTTGTCGGTGTTCTACCAGCAGCAAGCGCAGAATCCGACGGTCACCGCCAGCCCGTCGGGCGACGGACCCGACCTGACCCAGCTCGATCTACCCGCCGCCGACGGGATCATGCTGCTGGCCGCGCACGTCAGCCGGCACGGCACGATGACCGAGTGGCTGGACGCCTCCATCCTCGACGAATCCGACCCCACAAAGCGCGATCCCGAACTGGATCTCTACAACCCCGACAACCCCAACAAGCCACCGTATGGAGCCGATTTCCTGGCGCGCTACCGGCAGGCGCAGATTGATCGCAACCGCCGAATCACTGCCTGGGTCAAAGAAAAACTGGCAAAGCTGACCGCATCGGACCGACCCGGCCAGGAATTCTCTGAGTTCGCGTTCGTGGTGCACGGCACCATGGCCGACCCGCGATGGCTGGATCCCACGGTCGATCCCAACGAACGCACCCCGGGAACCTGCTACCTGGGTGATCCTCAAGTGGTGAACATGAGCCCGATCGGGCTGGCCCGGTTCTGTACGCTGCGCGGCTGGCTGTCGCAGTGGAGCTACGACGACGCCCGTGGTGACGGCGTGGTGTGCGGACGCGACATCGCCGTCCCGACGTTGGTGATCGGCAACCTCGCCGACGACGCCTGCACTCCGAGCCACACCCGCCGGCTGTTCGAGGCGATCGGACACCCCGACAAAGAGATGCACGAAATCCCCGGAGCCACCCACTATTACGCTGGTCCAGGACAGCGCGATGCCTTGCGCCAGGCCGTCGGAATCGTCACCGATTGGCTGGTCCGTCACGACTTCACAGAAACCGAAGGAGCAGGGGCGTGACCACTGGCGCGCTCGACGGCATCCGGGTGCTGGAGCTCGGCACGCTGATCGCGGGACCGTTCGCCGGGCGGCTGCTCGGCGACATGGGCGCCGAGGTCATCAAGGTCGAACCACCCGGCGCCCCAGACCCGCTACGCACTTGGGGCCGGGCCGAACTCGATGGACACCACTTCTTCTGGACAGTGCACGCCCGCAACAAGAAGTCGGTGACGCTGGACCTCCGCCACGACAGCGGCCGCGAGCTGTTCTTGGAACTCGTCGAGCGATCCGACATCGTGGTGGAGAACTTCCGGCCAGGCACGCTGGAGAAATGGAACCTCGGCTATGACGTTCTGGCCGAACGCAACCGCGGAATCATCCTCGTCCGCGTCTCGGGCTATGGGCAGACCGGGCCGGACGCGCACCGGGCCGGCTACGCCTCGGTTGCCGAGGCGGCCAGCGGGATGCGGCATCTCAACGGCTTTCCGGGTGGGCCGCCGCCCCGGCTGGCCTTGTCGCTGGGCGACAGCCTGGCCGGTATGTTCGCGGCGCAGGGCGCACTGGCCGCGCTGTACCGGCGCACGGTCAGCGGCGAGGGTCAGGTCGTGGACGCCGCACTGACCGAATCCTGTTTGGCCATCCAGGAATCCACCATTCCCGACTATGACGTGGGCGGTATCGTGCGCGGACCGTCGGGAACCCGGCTGGAAGGCATTGCGCCGTCCAACATCTATCGCTCCGCGGACGGCAGCTGGGTGGTGATCGCGGCCAACCAGGACTCCCTTTTCGCCCGGCTGTGCACGGTGATGGGCCGCCCGGAGATGATCACCGACGACCGGTTCGCCACCCATACCGCGCGCGGACGCAATCAGGACGAGCTCGACACCATTATCGGTGACTGAACTGCTGCTCTGCAGCCGGACAAGATCATCAGCATGCTCACCGACGCCGGAGTCGTCGCCGGGCCGATCAACACCGTCGCCGAGGTGGTCAACGACCCGCAGCTGCGGGCTCGCGGGATGCTCGCCGAGCACTTCGATGAGCGAGTCGAACGAAACGTTTTGGGCCCCGGGATCGTCCCGATCCTGTCGGACACGCCCGGCAGCGTCCGCAACGCCGGCCCGGCTCGGCCCGGCCAGCACAACCACGACGTCTACGGCACGCTGCTGGGCAAGACCGCCGAGCAACTCGCGGCTCTGCGCGCCGAGGAGGTGCTATGACCCCTGCGACGACGAGCCCTGCAACGACGCAATTGCCGAAGCACGTAACGATTCGGGAAGTCTCGCTTCGCGACGGCTTACAGATCGAGGAACCGATCCCGCTGGAGGCCAAGCTCACGTTGCTTGAGGCGGTCGTGGCAACGGGGGTCCGGGAGATCGAAGCCACCGCGTTCGTGTCGCCGTCGAAGGTGCCGGCGCTGGCCGACGCGGCCGAGTTGGCTGCCGAGCTGGACCGCTATCCCGGCATCGAGTTCTCTGCACTGGTCGCGAGCACTGGTGGCGCTGCGCGGGCGATCGCGGCGGGCATGGCCTCGATCGAGTACGTCGTGTCTGCCTCCGACCGGCACAGCATGGCAAACGTCGGGCGTTCAACCAAGGACGCTGTCGCGGCCATCCCCGGCATCATCCGCATCGCCCACGACAGTGGCGCGTCGGTGGAGGTGATCATCGCGATGGCGTGGGATTGCCCGTTCGAAGGGCCCACCGCACCCCGGCAGGTCCTCGACGTCGCATCGGCGGCGTGCGACGTCGGAGTCGAGCGGCTGGGAATCGCCGACACCATTGGGACAACCACGCCAAGACGGACCAGCGACCTGATCGCGCAGTTGCGGCCGCGGATCGGCGACACTCCACTGGGCGCGCACTTCCACAACACCCGCGGCACCGGGCTGGCCAGCGCATATGCCGCCGTAGCCTCGGGTGTCACCCGGCTCGACGCCTCGGTGGGCGGGCTGGGCGGATGCCCGTTCGCCCCGGGTGCGACCGGCAACATCGCCACCGAGGATCTGGTCTACCTGCTGCGGGACAGCGACATCGATGTCGACGTCGACCTGCAGGCCGCCATCGCCGCCGCCGACGTCGCGAGGTCGGTCGTCGGACACGATCTGCCGAGCGCGCTATTGACGGCCGGCGACCGGATACTGGATTGACCAGGCATGGCCATCCAGACATCACGGAGGCGCGGTTCCAAGGGCCGCCAAACCCAGCAGGCTATCGAGCGGTCCGCCCGGAAGCTATTTGCCGAGAGAGGGTTTCACGGAACCACACTCGCCGATATCACATCGGCGGCCGGCAAGTCACCCGCGGTGTTCTACCGCTACTTCGATGACAAGGAGGACTTGCTGGCAGTACTGGCCGAGTCGTTCCTGCTCGACGTGGTCACTCCGTCCGGCCTCAATCTGCGGCTTCCCGAATCACCCGACGACACCGAGTTCTTCGTGTCGGTCGTCTCGGGCTACTGGAACATCTTCAAGCAGAACATCGGCATCATGGTGGCCGTAGCTCAATTGGGCGCCACCCAACCACGATTCGCCGCTGTGCAGAACGAGTTTCGGCGATTCGGTATGGATATCGTCGCCGCGTCGGTGTTGCGAGCCCAAGAGCAAGGCTACGCCCGCGATCTCGTTCCGCAGCACATCGCAGTGGCGATCGCCCTGCTGTTCGAGCAGTTCACCGCAGTGGTGCTGCGCCCCGATGCAGCCGGGCTCGGCCTACGGATTTCCGACGAGGACGCGGTCATCACGCTGGCGACGGTCTGGAAGAAAACCCTGTACGGCTTCTAAGGAGATCAGAAGTGGATTTCAGTCTTCCAAACCACCTTCCGGTGTTGCTCGCTGAGATGGACGCGTTCATCGAACGCGATATCGCCCCGTTGGAGCGGGAAAACATGCAGTACTTCGACCGTCGGCGCGAGTTCGCTCGCACCGACTTGGACAACGGCGGAATCCCGTCTCGGGAATGGGAGAACCTGCTCGACGAAATGCGCAGAAGGGCGGACGAGGCAGGCTGGCTACGCTATGGGTTGCCGGCGTCGCTTGGTGGCCGCGACGGTAGCAACCTCGACATGGCGGTGATCCGTGAGCACCTCGCTGCCAAAGGCCTTGGCCTGCACAACGATCTGCAGGACGAGTCGTCGATCGTCGGAAACTTCCCGCAAGTGATCATGATGGAGCGCTTCGGTACCGACGCACAACGCCGGGACTGGTCGGAGGCGTTGATCACCGGTTCCCGCTCCATGGCCTTCGGCCTCACCGAACCGGAGCACGGATCCGACGCGACCTGGCTGGAAACCCGCGCCGAGCCCGACAGCGAGGGGTGGGTGATCAACGGCGCCAAGCGGTGGAACACCGGCGTGCACCGCGCCACCCACGACCTGATCTTCGCCCGTACTTCCGGTGAGCCCGGGCGGGCCCGCGGCATCACCGCGTTCCTCGTGCCCACCGATGCGCCCGGCTTCGATGTCCCCTACTACTGGTGGACGTTCAACATGCCCAGCGACCACGGGGAGGTTCTGCTGAGAAACGTCCGCGTGCCAGCCGACGCGGTGCTCGGCGAAGTGGATCGCGGTCTGGAGGTTGCGCAGACATTCCTGCACGAGAACAGAATTCGGCAGGCGGCGAGCAGTCTGGGCGCAGCGCAGTACTGTATCGACCGGGCGGCCGACTATGCCGGCCGGCGGGTAGTGTTCGGCAAGGCGTTATCGGTCAACCAAGCGGTGCAGTGGCCGCTGGCGGAGCTGCAGACCGAAGCGCAGATGGTGCGGCTGCTGGTGTACTACGCGGCCTGGCACCTGGACCGCGACCACCATTTGGAGGTCTCCGACAAGGTGTCGATGGCGAACTACCGCGCCAACCGGTTGGTCTGTGATGCCGCCGACCGCGCGATGCAGGTCTTCGGCGGCGTCGGCTACAGCCGCCACGAGCCGTTCGAGCATATCTACCGCCATCATCGCCGGTACCGGATAACCGAGGGCACCGAGGAGATTCAGATCCGCCGTATCGCGCAGCGGCTGTTCAAGTTCGACCGGTCTGCCCGATGAGTCTCCACATGTCGGCCAGTGTGCCGGTTTCGACGTGGTATGGGCGTGTCGCGAACGAAACCGCACACTCACGGCACGACGTAGGCCTGAAGCGGCAATGAGCCAAGAGGAACGGCTGTTGACCGGCCGGTTGCCCGGGGTGTTGCGCCCGGTGCTGGGCGCCGAGGTGACGATCGCCAATCTGCGGACGCTGACCGGCGGCGCCAGTCGGAGCACGTGGGCGTTCGACGCGGTCACCCCGCAGCACCGGCGGGCGCTGATCCTTCGCACCGGCCCGCCCGACGAGATGCACGCCAGTATGGAGTTGGAAGCCCGAGTCCAGGCGGCGGTCGCCGCGTCCGGTGCACCGGTTCCGCACGTCTTGATTGCGAGCAATTCCGGCGTGCCACTGGGTAACCCGTTCCTCGTGTGCGACGAGATCGCGGGCGAGACGATCCCACGACGAATCCTGCGAAACCTCGATGATGCGGGTCGCACACACCTGCTGCGACAATGTGCGCAAGCGCTGGCGGCCATCCACCGAGCCAGCCCGGACGACCAGGACCTCGCCGGGCAAGACCAACTGGCGCAGTGGCGCACCCGGCTGGACGACATGGGCGACACCACAGCCACATTCGAGTGGGCCTTTCGCTGGCTGGCCGCAAACCGGCCACCGGCGACGCCGACTGGCCTGGTGCACGGCGACTTCCGGATGGGCAACCTCATCGTGGACGGATCTGGTCTGGCCACGGTGCTCGACTGGGAACTGGTCCATACCGGCGAGGTGTATGAGGACCTGGCCTGGTTCTGCATCCGCGCATGGCGGTTCGGAGCACCTGCCCACAACGCCGCCGCCGGACTGGGCAGCATTCAGAGCTTCCTGGCCGCCTACTCCGAAGCCGGCGGGGTAGGCGTCGACCGGGCGGCATTTCAGTGGTGGCTGGTGCTGGCCACATTGCGCTGGGGCGTCATCTGCCGCTATCAGGCGCATCGGCATCTGAGCGGGCAGACTCGGTCGGTGGAGCTGGCGGCGATCGGTCGCCGGGTGTGCGAAACCGAATCTGACCTGCTGGATCTGCTCGACGGTGCCGCATGACGGCCGGGCTGCACGGCCGCCCAACCGCCGCTGAACTCGTCGCCGCGGTCGCCGAATTCCTCGACAACGATGTTCGGGAGGCGACGACGGGACAGGTCAACTTCCACGCTCTGGTCGCCGCCAATGTGCTGCGCGCAGTGAAACGAGAGCTGCTCGACACCGGTGCCCCGGCGGTAGCGGCCGCGCTGACACCACTTGGTTTCACCAGCGAAGCCCAGCTGGCCGCCGCCATCCGAAGCGGTGAGCTGGACGGGCGGGCCGACGAGCTGACGGCGTGTCTGCGCACACTGGTGAGCCATCGGTTAGCCGTCGCACATCCCGGGTACAGCGATCCTGAAGGCGTTCGGAAGGACGAGAGGCAGTGAGGAACCACCGATGACCGCCACCGAAGCAGACCCCGACAAGCAGGCGATCGCCGACATAACAAAGGTGGCCGATCGCCTGTTCGCCGCAATCGAGAACGGCGAAACGGCCGAACTGGACCGACTGTGGAACGAGGACATCGCGGTCTGGCGGGTCGGCGAGATCCGGGATAACGACAAGGACCGCGCACGCAGGGTTATCGACTGGTTCGTCGGGGCGACCACGCAGCGTCGCTACGAGATCCTGGACCGCCAGGTTTTCTACGATGACGGCCCGTCGGCTGGTTTCGTGCAACAGCACGTCCTGCACGCCACCGGCCACAACGGCGAGTCGATCTCCATGCGGGTCTGCATCGTGATCAAGCTAGGTGCCGACCATCTGATCAACCGGATTGACGAATACTTCGACCCAGCCGAACTCGCCCCGCTACTCGCCTAGGCTGGCCCGTACAAGGGAGGTAGGAATGACAACCCTGGAGACACTGCTGGGCGACCCGGAAACAGCCGGGGTATGGAACCTCGTTCGGGGGCGGTCAACCATAACGTTCAAGAACAGAGCGATGTGGGGCCTGATGGCCGTCTCAGGCACGTTCACCGACTTCAGCGGGGACGGGCAGATCACCCGCAAGGGCGCTGTCTTCGGTCGGCTCGACATCCGCGCGGCGTCGCTACAAACCGGCATCCGCAGGCGCGACGATCATCTACGATCACCGGATTTCTTCGACGTCGAGCGCTTCGGAGACATCAGCGCCGTAGTCACGGCGGTGCAGCCGACCACCGGCAACGCGGCCAACCTGCGGACCAGCCTCACCATCAAGGGCACCACTGTGCCGGTTGAGCTACCGGCGCTGGTCAACGTGCTCGATGACGGGGCGGTCCGGATATCCGCGACGACAACGATCGACCGCACCGATTTCGGTGTGGGCGGCAACCTGGCCGGCATGGTCCGAAAGACGACGACGCTGAGCGCCGACGCGATGTTCACTCGCGCGCCGCAGTGACCCCTGTGTCGGCGTCACACCCGAGCAGTAGCATCGGCTTCGTGCAAGACACCGCCGGCTCGTCGCGTACCTTGCGGATTCTCGTCTACAGCGACAACGCCGATACCCGCGGACGGGTGATGCGGGCACTGGGCAAGCGCGTGCACCCCGATCTGCCTGAATTGAGTTGCGTCGAAGTCGCCACCGCGCCGATGGCGATGCGGCAGATCGATGCCGGCGGAATCGACTTGGCCATCCTGGACGGGGAGGCCACACCGTTCGGCGGAATGGGCATCGCCAAACAAGTCAAGGACGAGGTGGCCGACAGTCCGCCGATCCTGGTGCTGACCGGGCGCCCAGACGACGCCTGGCTGGCCCGCTGGTCTCGTGCAGAGGCTGCCGTACCCCACCCCATCGACCCCATCCAGCTGGGTGAGACCGTGGTGGAACTGCTGCTCAGCCAAGCTCACATCAACGCCCCACGAGGGAGCGGCACGGCGGAATGAACGTCTACATACCCATCCTGGTGCTGGCTGCGATCGCGGCTGCGTTTGCGGTGGTTTCAGTGGTCATCGCGACGGTGATCGGTCCAAGCCGCTACAACCGATCCAAGCTGGAGGCCTACGAATGCGGCATCGAGCCGGTGCCGCATGCCGCCGCTACCCCCGCTCAGCAATCGACGGGTCAACAGCAACCTTTAGGGGTCAGCGCAGCCACCAAACAACTTTTCCCGATCAAGTACTATCTGACCGCGATGTTGTTCATCGTGTTCGACATCGAGATCGTGTTCCTGTATCCGTGGGCAGTGTCGTTCGACAATCTGGGGTTGTTTGCGCTGGTGGAGATGCTGCTGTTTATTCTCACCGTGTTTGCGGCCTATGCCTATGTGTGGCGCCGGGGAGGCCTGAAATGGGACTAGATCAGTGGGGCTAGAGGAGAAGCTGCCAAGCGGGTTCCTGCTGACCACCGTCGAGGGACTGGCCGGATACTTCCGCAAAGGGTCGCTGTGGCCGGCAACATTCGGGCTGGCGTGCTGCGCCATCGAGATGATGTCGACCACCTCGCCCCGATTCGATCTCTCCCGGTTCGGCATGGAGGTGTTCCGGGCCTCACCGCGGCAAGCCGACCTGATGATCGTGGCCGGCCGGGTGAGCCAGAAGATGGCACCGGTACTGCGGCAGGTCTATGACCAGATGGCCGAGCCGAAATGGGTGCTGGCGATGGGTGTGTGTGCGTCGTCGGGCGGGATGTTCAACAACTACGCGATCGTGCAGGGTGTCGACCATGTGGTTCCGGTGGACATCTATCTGCCGGGCTGCCCGCCACGACCCGAGATGCTGCTGCACGCCATCTTGACACTGCACGAGAAGATTCAGCAGATGCCGCTGGGCGTCAACCGGGAACACGCGATCGAAGCCGCCGAGCAGGCCGCACTGGCGACGAAGCCCACCATCGAAATGCGCGGGTTATTGCGATGAGCCCGCCCGGCGAAGACGACGAAGTGATCGAGGTTCGCCGCGGGATGTTCGGCGTCTCCGGCACCGGTGACACGTCCGGCTACGGACGACTGGTGCGCGAGGTCGCCATGGCCGGCGGCAGTCCCCGGCCCTACGGCGGGTACTTCGACGAGGTTGTCGACGACCTCGCCGAGTGCCTGCAACACGATGGCGTGAGCTTCCCTGACGCAGTCGAGAAAGTCGTGGCGTACCGCGACGAACTGTGTCTGCATGTTCGTCGGGACCTGCTGCCTGCGGTCGCCCAGCGACTCCGCGACGAGCCGAAACTGCGTTTCGAGCTGTGCCTGGGTGTCAACGGCGTGCACTACCCGCAGGACACCGACCGCGAGTTGCACGCGGTGTATCCGCTGAAGTCGATCACCCACAACCGTCGCGTCATGCTGGAAGTGGCTGTGCCCGACGAGGATCCGCATATCCCGTCGTTGTTCGGCATCTACCCGACCAACGACTGGCACGAGCGCGAGACCTACGACTTCTTCGGGATCATCTTCGACGGCCACCCGTCGTTGACCCGCATCGAGATGCCCGACGACTGGGAGGGCCATCCGCAGCGCAAGGATTACCCGCTCGGCGGAGTCCCGGTGGAGTACAAGGGGGCGCAGATACCCCCGCCCGACGAGCGGAGGGCCTACAACTGATGAGCAAACCTGCCGACACTGTCGTGACCGTCGGCGGCCAGGACTGGGACCAAATCGTCGAGGCCGCAAGCAGCGGGGACCCCGGTGACCGCATCGTCGTCAACATGGGGCCCCAGCACCCGTCCACGCACGGCGTGCTGCGGCTCATCCTGGAGATCGAGGGCGAAACGGTGACCGAGGCCCGCTGCGGTATCGGCTACTTGCACACCGGGATTGAGAAGAACCTGGAATACCGGAACTGGACCCAGGGCGTGACGTTCGTGACCCGGATGGACTATTTGTCGCCGTTCTTCAACGAGACCGCCTACTGCCTGGGTGTGGAGAAGCTGCTGGGCATCACCGAGGCAATCCCGGAGCGGGTCAACGTCATTCGGGTGCTCATGATGGAGTTGAACCGGGTCTCGTCACACCTGGTGGCGCTGGCCACCGGCGGCATGGAACTGGGCGCGGTGACCGCGATGATGTTCGGCTTCCGGGAACGCGAACTCGTGCTCACCCTGTTCGAGTCGATCACCGGCCTGCGGATGAACCACAACTACATCAGGCCCGGTGGGCTGTCCCAGGACTTGCCGCCCGAGGCGGTCGGCGAGATCGCCGAATTCCTCCCCCTGATGCGACGCCGACTACGCGACATGGAGGACCTGCTCAGCGAGAATGACATCTGGAAGGCCCGCACTCAGGGTGTTGGCTACCTCGACCTGACCGGTTGCATGGCGCTGGGAATCACCGGTCCGGTGCTGCGCTCCACCGGGCTGCCCTACGACGTGCGCCGCAGCGACCCGTACTGCGGGTACGAGAACTACGAATTCGACGTGATCACCGATGACGGTTGTGATGCCTACGGCCGCCACGTGATTCGGGTCAAGGAGATGAAGGAGTCGTTGAAGATCGTCGAGCAGTGCCTGGATCGGCTGCAGCCCGGCCCGATAATGGTCGAAGACCGCAAGGTCGCCTGGCCCGCCGACCTGGAACTGGGTCCCGACGGACTTGGCAATTCGCCCAAGCACATCGCCAAGATCATGGGTAGCTCCATGGAGGGGTTGA
>Ga0114921_10001588_pt1 | contig 10489 bp, 5 predicted proteins | sample BentaG_FD_87016 | JGI IMG/M metagenome (GOLD analysis project Ga0114921, IMG submission 87016) | Deep subsurface microbial communities from South Atlantic Ocean to uncover new lineages of life (NeLLi) - Benguela_00093 metaG | ecosystem: Environmental > Aquatic > Marine > Oceanic > Sediment ...
CGACGCTCCCCGTCCCCAGGGGCATCGACTGCCCCACAATGATGTTCTCGATGACTCCTTTAAGGGGATCGGTCTCGCCCTTTACGGCGGCGTTGACCAGGTGCTGTATCGTCAGCTCGAAGGCGGCCCGGGCCAGGACGCTTTTCTTCTTGCCGCTGATGCCGTGGCGGCCTATCTGCTGGATCTTGCCGGTGCTGGTCATGATGTCGGAGACGAGCATCACATGCCTCACGTCGACGTCCAGCCCCTGCTCCTCGAGGACGCTGGTCGCCTCCCTTATCAGGGCGTTCCTCGCCGCCTCGATGCCCAGTATCTTGGCTATCTCGTTTGTGTCGTTGGTCGTCGTCTTCCTGGGGTCGACGCCGTCGACCTTGAGGGCCTCCTCCAGGTTGGAGCCGTCGGTGCGGATGATCCACTCGCCGCCCTCGTAGGTGGTCAGAACCCTCTTGATCTCAGGTATGCCCTTGATCCGGACCTTGGTGGTGCTCTTTATGAGGGCCTCGGGGTCCCCAGTCTTCTCCTCCGACAGGCTGATGAGGTAGGTGAGATCGTCTTCCTTCTCGAACTTCGGAAGGACCTCCTCGACCTCTTCGGGGGTGACGCCGAGGGCCTCCATCTGGGCCGGGTTCAGGACGAACCTGACGGCATCCCTCTTGAGGTCGATGTTCACCGACTCCAGGAGGTCGTCGACAACGATGTAGGTGAGCTTCTGCGCGACCTCCCTCGCCCTCTTGCCGCTGCGCCTGTGCTTCGAGTTTAAGTAGATGGTCATCACCGGCGTGGAGGGGGTCCTGCGGGCGTCGACTATCTCTATCAGCCTTGGCAGGCCGAGGGTGACGTTGAGTTCGGCGACCCCTGCGTAGTGGAAGGTCCTGAGGGTCATCTGGGTGCCTGGCTCCCCGATGGACTGGGCTGCGACCGTGCCGACGGCCTCCCCGGGCTCCACGAGGCTGAAGTCGTAGTTCCTGAGCACCGTCTCTATGACCTCGTCCACAGCGGCCTTTGCGAGGTCGGAGTCCGCCAGGCGCTTTTCCAGCTCCCCGACCAGGCTCTCGGTCAGCTGGTCCCCGACCTCCTTGAGCCGGGCACTGATATACTCATCGGACACCGGTTCGCCCTTCTCGGCCGCTATCTTCACCCGTTCGATGAGATGCTCGACGTTGACGGCTTTGCCGTGGTCGCTCTTCGCCGGGTCGATGCCGTCCTCCCCGTAGCGGAACTGGATGATGTCGCCGGTTGAGTCCCTGACGGTGCCGTCGTACTCTACTCGGAGGTGCTCAAGGGCGTTGATGAGGCGGCGCTGCATGTATCCGCTCTGCTGGGTGCGGACGGCGGTGTCGACGAGGCCCTCCCTGCCGCCCATGGCGTGGAAGAAGAACTCTATCGGGGTCAGGCCGTCCCTGTAGCAGTTGTAGATGAAGCCTCTGGCCTCCGGCTTGGGGTCTTCCTTCCTGAAGTGGGGGAGGGTCCTGTTCTGATAGCCCCGCATGATCCGCTTGCCCCTGATGGCCTGCTGGCCGACGGACCCCATCATCTGGCCTATGTTCAGGCTGGAGCCCCTGGCTCCGCTCCTCGTCATGATTATGCCCGCGTTCGATATCTCCAGCTGGTCCTCGACGATCTCGCCGGCCTTGTCCCTCGCCTTCGCCAGTTCGTTCATGACCTGGATCTCGAAGGTCTCCCTGAGGGTCTGGCCCGGCAGCCTCTCAAGCCTACCGGTGCTGAGCTCCTCGATGAGGTTGTCCACGTTCTTCTCCATCTGCCTCTGGACCCTGCTGATCCTCCGCTGCTCACCCTCGCTGATACTCAGCTCGTCGAGGGCGTAGGTGAAGCCCTTGATGGACATGTACTCGTTTATCAGCCGGCAGATGGCGTTCAGGAAGTCGTGGCCGATGTCCGTGCCGTAGTCCTTGATGATGCGGTGGAAGATGGTTTCCGCCATCTCGGCTCCGATGCTGTTCTTGTCGATGACGCCGGTCCTGAGCCGCCCCTGCTGGATTATGACGTAGGAGTCGTACGGGCAGGCCTCCTGATCGCACTTGGGGCAGTTGCGGCAGATGCTCGCCCTGGTGACGAAGTTGAAGTCCTTGGGAAGGTATAGGCTGAAAATGTCCTTCCCCGACCAGAGGGGCTCCGGCTCGGTCGCCGTCGGCTCGGGGGTCGGGCCGTCGTAGCCCGTGGCGGCGAGGAGCTTCCCCACCCCCTCGGCGTTGAGCATCGTCCCCTTCCGGGTGAGGAGGTAGGAGCCGGTTATGAAGTCCTTGGTGGCACCGATAATGGGGGCACCGTACCTGGGCGACAGGATTTGGTCCTGCACCTGCATCAGGAGCCTAGCCTCCGTCTGGGCCTCCTTGCTCTGCGGGATGTGGAGGTTCATCTCGTCGCCGTCGAAGTCGGCGTTGTAGGGCGGGCAGACCGCCAGGTGCATTCTGAAGGTCCTGTACGGTAGCACCTTGACCCTGTGGGCCATGATGCTCATCCTGTGGAGGCTCGGCTGCCGGTTGAAGAGGGCTATGTCCCCCTCCTTCAGATGACGCTCCACCACGAAGCCGGGCTCGAGCGCCTCCGCCACCTTCTCACGGTCGGCAACGAACTCCAGCCTGATCCGCTTGTTGTCGGGGCGGATGATGTACAGGGCCCCCGGGTGCTTGTTGGGGCCGTTGATCACCAGCCTCCGCATCTCCTCGATGTTCCACTCCGCTACTATGTCTGGGACGGTGAGGCGAACGGCTATGTGAACGGGGACGCCGACCTCGTTGATGTCGATGTTCGGGTCAGGTGAGATCACAGTGCGCGCCGAGTAGTCGACCCTCTTCCCAGAGAGGTTCCCCCTAAACCGGCCCTCCTTCCCCTTCAGCCTCTGGGCGAGGCTCTTCAGCGTACGTCCCGACCTATGGCGGGCTGGCGGTATCCCGGAAACCTCGTTGTTAAGGTAGGTTGTGATGTGGTACTGGAGGAGTTCGGAGAGGTCCTCGATGATGAGGGTGGGGGCGCCGGCCTCTATGTTCTCCCTCAGCCGCTGATTTATCCTGATGATGTCGACGAGCTTGTGGGTGAGGTCATCCTCCGCCCTGATACCCGATTGGAGGATGATGCTCGGGCGGACGTCGACCGGCGGCACCGGGAGCACCTGGAGGACCAGCCACTCCGGCCTGGCGACCTCGGCCTCGAACCCGAGGAGCTCGAGGTCCTCGTTCTTGATACGCTCGAACCACTCCCTTATCATATTCGGCGTCAGCCTGCGGCTGACCTCCTCGATGACGGTCTGGTCGTCGGCCTCCACCTCCTCCTGCTCGACCTCGTAGAAGCTCGTGGGCTTCGCGAACTTGATGTCGGACTGGACCATGCCGCAGTGGGGGCACTCCCTGAACTTCTTGTACTTCTTCGCCCTCTTCAGCACCTCCTTCGCTATGTCGTCCGCGACCCTTCCGAAGAGCTTCTTCTCCTCCTCTATCCTCTTCTTGAACGCATCGATCTCCTCGTCGGGGAGGAGGATGCTGCCGCAGCTCCTGCATGTCTCGGATAGCAGCTTGTAGCTATGTTTGGCGAACTCCACGTGGACAACTGGGGCTGCGAGCTCTATGTGGCCGTAGTGGCCGGGACAGTTGATGGCGATGTTGCCGCAGGTGCGGCAGCGCTGACGGGGCTCCAGGGTCCCAAGCCTGCCATCCATGAGGCCGGTCGAGATGGAGGCGCCGTCCTCGTCATAGGTGTCCGATGTCTGGATCTCGACGACGGACAGCCTGCGAATCTCATCCGGGGAGAGGATGCCGAACGTTATCGCGTCTATGACCTTGGACATCCTCTATACCTCCTTAGCCAGCTCCAGGGAGGGAGACAGGCAGAGGCTCTGGAGCTCCTGCAGCAGCAGCTTGAAGGCGTACGAGACGGTGGTGGGCTCCACGTCCCCTTTCTCCTCGCATATGGGACATACGTACTTCCGCTGCCTTATGTCGTAGAAGGCGAGCTTACCGCACCTTTCGCAGACGTAGAGGGTGTAGGCGTCGGACTCCTCTAGGAGCCTGTCCTTCAGCAGCATCGCGGCCCCGTGGCCCACCAGGCAGTCCCGCTCCATCTCGCCGAACCTGAGGCCCCCGCCCCTGGCCCTCCCCTCCGTCGGCTGCCGGGTGAGCATCTGGACCTGCCCTCTAGCCCGGGCGTGGATCTTGTCGACGACCATGTGGTGGAGCTTCTGGTAGTAGACGACGCCGGTGAAGACGGCTGTCTCGAACTTATTGCCGCTGAGGCCGTCGTACATGAGCTCGCGGCCGCTGGACTCGAAGCCCAGCTTCCTAAGTGTATCCGTCAGGGTGTCCATGCTCTCGTTGCTGAAGGGCGTACCGTCGACCGCCTCGCCCCTCAGTGAGGCCGCTTTCCCCGCTATGGACTCTAGGAACTGGCCCACGGTCATCCTAGAGGGGAAGGCGTGGGGGTTGATGATGACGTCGGGGACGGTACCGTGGGCGCTGAAGGGCATGTCCTCCTGAGGGATGACCATGCCTATGACCCCCTTCTGCCCGTGGCGGGAGACGAACTTGTCGCCGAGCTCAGGAACCCGGTGGCTGCGCACCTTCACCTTGATGAGGCGGGACCCCTCTATGTCCTTGGTCACGAACACGGAGTCGACGACCCCCACCTCGGTCGGCCTGACGCCTACGGAGGTGTCCCGCATCTGGGGGCCACTTACCTCGAATCCCCTGTATTCCTCCAGGAAGCGGGGTGGGCTGGTCTTGCCGATGAGGATGTCGCCGCCCTTCACCCCGGATCCCGTCGCGATGAGGCCGTCCTCCTCCAGGAGCTTGTAGGCCTCGGCGCCGTGGTAGCCGCGGATGCCGGCCTCGGGTATCGTGAGCCTGTCCTTGGCGCCTCCCAGGTACTGCTTGCACGCCGCCTTGTATATGCGGAAGAAGCTGGAGTGGCCTAGCCCCCTTTCGATGCTGGATTTGTTAAAGATGAGGGCGTCCTCCATGTTGTACCCGTTGGAGCTGAGGACGGCGACCACGAAGTTCTGGCCCGAGGGCCGCTCGTTGTATCCGGTGACTTCCATGGGCTTGGTCTGGATCAGGGGTTTCTGAAGGTATTGGAGGAGGTGGCCGCGCGTGTCGGTCCTGTCCTTGTAGTTGAGCGCGTACATGCCCGGAGCCTGCTTGGCCATCGCAGCTTGGTACGTGTTCCTGGGAGACTGATTGTGCTCGGCGTAAGGGATCACGGACGCCGTCACGCCAAGGATGGAGTAGATACAGATCTCCAGGTGGGTGTGCTCATCCGAGACCTTGGACTGGTCGGAGGCGATGTACGCGTTCTCCTCCTCCTCAGCGTCTAGGTACTCGATCACGCCGTTCTGGACGAGGTCGCTCCACTGCCACCGCCCGGTCCCGATGTTGCGGACGTGCCTGGCCCTCAGTAGGGGCCTCCCGTCCTCGACTACGATGAGCGGCCTTCGGATCCTTCCCTCGTCGCAGTTGACGTAGATCTCTTTGTGGGTCCGGTAGTAGCCGATGTTCACCTCCCCGCTCACGTCGCCCCGGCGGCGCATCTGCCTAACGGCGTTGACCAATTCCTCGGGCTCCTTGGTGTAGCCGAGGAGGTATCCCTCCACGAAGATTTTCATGCCCTCGTGCCTGAGAGTTTCGTCGGCCAGCTTAGTGGGGATGACGCCTAGGTGGAGGAGCGTCCGCTTCACCTTCTCAGGGTCGGTGCCCACCGACACGCTCGCCATGAGGGCCAGGTTCTTGACTAGGCCGCAGTTGGCGCCCTCCGGCGTCTCGTTGGGGCAGAGCCTGCCCCAGTGAGTCGAGTGAAGGTCCCTCGCCTCGAAGTTAGGCTGGCTGCGGCTCAGGGGCGACTGCAGCCTCCGCAGGTGGCTGAGGGTGGACAGCGTGTTCGTCCTATCCAGAAGCTGTGTCATGCCGACGCGTCCGCGCCGCCAGTTGCCCGTTGCGAGGGCGTGCTGCATTCGGCTGGTGATTATGCCGGGCCTGACAGCGGCGGAGATGAACACCCCCTTTCTCCTGCTGCTCATCCTGCGGAACTGGTAGCGCATGTCCCTGTACAGGCTCCAGAAGGCGCTCCTGAATAGCTCGGCGAGGAGGGGGCCCGCCAGCTTGATCCTCTTGTTCTTGAGGTGGTCTTTGTCGTCCTCCTCCCGGCGACCCAGCTTCAGCTCTATGATGCGGGAGGCCATCTCCCCGAGGAATATGGACTTGTCCATCCGGTCCTTGTCCTCCCTGCCGATGTGGGGAAGAAGGTTTCGGTCCACTATGGACTCCGCCCTCTTAAGTCTGAACTCCCTTACTTGGCCGAAGGCGACCCGGTTGCCTATGTACAGCAGGGCGTCCTCGGCCGTCTGTACGTTCGCGGCCTCCCTAAAGGAGGTCTCCAGTTCGTTCAGGATCGCATCGTCGAGGGAGACCATTTCCGCGACCTCTCTGTCCGTATACACCCCGAGGGCCCTCATGACGACCACGAAGGGGATGGGCACGGGGACGCCCGGAATGGAAACGACTATCTCCCCCTTAGCTTTTAGAGCCATCTCGATGCGAGCGCGAAATCCAATGGTCGTCGAGAAGACCTTGCCCCGGAAGACCGGCCTGGATCCGCGGTTGTCTACCTCGATGAGCACCCTGTTCGGCGCCAGGTCCTCCAGCGAGACGACGACTCTCTCCGAGCCGTTGACGATGAAGTAGCCACCGACCTCGTCCGGGTCCTCGCCCAGGAGAACGATCTCCTCGGGTGTGTGGCCGGACAGCAGACAGAGGTCCGACTTTACCATTATGGGGAGGTCGCCTATGTTGACGCACTCCAGCGTCTCCCTGTTCCCGTCGTCAAGGATGACGTCGAGGTACAAGGGAGCGTAGTATGTGAGGTTCCTGATCCTAGCCTCCCTTGGGTAAACCTCCCGGACTGTGCCGTCGACCTCCACGACCCGGGGCTTCTTCACCTCGATGGTGCCGAACTTGATGTTGTACGTGTGGTTAGGCACCTCGATGGTGATGCCCTGGATCTCGTCGATGATCCTCTGGAGAGTGTTGTGGACAAAGTCCCTATAGCTCTCAAGGTGCTGCTTGACGAGGCCCTCCTCCGCGAAGAAGGCCTTCATCAGTTCCCAGTAATCCAGATCTGTGAGAAGCATCTCAATCCACCATTCAAACGAAATAAACTAGATATGTAACAGAGAATAAGGGTATTCTAATCGACCTATTTAAACTTGGTTCCCCCTCTTTCAGGCGGTTTTCATCCGACTAGAAGGCCGTCTAAACCCCTTTAAAGGCTATAATTTAGGTTGAAGACTTATTAATAAACCTTTTGAGGTTGTTTCCTCTAGGGAGATCTCCGGCGCTCAAGGATCGACTATCCTCCTCCCACCCTCATAGATTTTCATTTTTATACGTAACCTCATCACCTACGTCAAATACAAACCTTTAAAAGGTGAATACTTTATTTCGAATAGTGCTCTGTTGAGGGGAGAGTTCGCGGAGTAGGCTGATGCGCGTTGTCTGAGATGATTGAGGAGGTCTTGGAGCGGAGTTTGGGGAAGACCGTGCTCATTAAGCTGAGGGGAGGGAGGACCCTGCGGGGGACGCTCGAGGGGTTCGACCAGCACGTCAACTTGGTACTGAAGGACGCTGAGAACATCAGCGACCCGGAGAACGTGGAGACGATCGGGACCATCATCCTCCGCGGCGACAACGTCATCATGATCTCGCCGCCCCCCTAGACATGGAAACGAGGTTTTAGGTAGATGCCTTCTAAGGCGGCCATTCATACGGCCAAGAGGGTGCACATTCGATGCAGAAGGTGCGGACGCAGGGCGTACCACATAAGGAAGAAGCAGTGCGCGGCCTGCGGCTACGGCGATTCCGCTAAGCTGAGGAGATATTCCTGGAGCAGGAAGGACCTGAACAGGTCAAAAAGGATCGTCTGAGCCAGAGGAGCCATCCGGATAAGTATTAAATTTTCATGGGGCCTCTACTAGATGTAGGTGAATGAGTTTGTCCAAGGACATCCCCATAAGGATGGTGAAGCCGGAGTTCCTGGACTTCGTGAACTACAACATCTGCAAAGCCTACTCAGAGCTCCACGGGAAAGATGTCGCTGTCGACTTTTTCCGTCGAGTCGGGGAGATAGGCTTCCAGGAGATGAAGGAGATGGTCGACTTCCCCAGCGCGGACCCTTACGACGTGCTGAGGAGGGTCGGAGAGTTCCTTGAGGGCATGGGATACATGTCGAAGATACAGCTGACGAAGGTAGAGGAGGACGAGGTCATCATCGAGATGTTCGGCGTCTCCGTCATAAAGTCCTCGATAATACTTACAGAGGGGGGTGCCAGCCCCAGTCACTTCATGACCAACCTCATGTTCGCCGCCCTAAAGGATGTGAGTGAAGTACGGGCCGACATCTACGACCTGACTCTGGAGCAGCCGTCGGCGGAGACGGGCTACGCTAAGGAGAAGTGGGTCCTGAAGAAGTAATAGAGGTCCTAGGAACTACCCCTATTTTCTATCGATAAAGGAACGCTGCACGTTCCGAGCACGGAGCAACTTGATTGAATTGAAACATGCTATAAGCCTTCACCAGTTATTGTAGTGAACGATCTCATCGAGGGGTTTCTTCGTCTTCGGCCCGGGCTGCTCGTCGGGGATTCCCATGGGGAGCAGGGCCACTACCTTCGCCTCCTTGGGTATGCCGAGCAGGCTCTTGACTACTTCCTCATTGAAGTCGCCCACCCAGCAGGAGCCGACGTCCTGTACCTCGGCAGCGAGGACCATGTTCTGCATCGCGATGGTCACGTCGATGACGCCCCATTTCTCAGATACGCGGTCGTATGGGAGGGCGACGCCGACGACGGTGAACGCCGAGTCCCGGATGAACCCGTTGTAGCGGCCCGTGGCGAGCTTGTCCTTCGTCTCCTGGTCGGTCACCACGACGAAGTGCCAGGGCTGCCTGTTCGCTGCCGAGGGCGCCTGCCTCCCGGCCTCCAGGATCCTACCCATAACGTCGTCGGGGACGGGCTCCCCCCTGTAACGCCTGACGCTCCTCCTACCGAGAATCTTGTCTATGCAACTCATCACAATTACCGACCCTTTGGTTCCATGTGACGCTATTTAAACATAGCCACCGATGATCCGAACCGCCTGCATAAGGTTCTCGACCTCGTGGTCGGCCCTCTGGTCCTCAACTGTGGGAACTGGCTCGCCCCTCCTGTTGAGCCATATTGTTGTGATACCAATCAGCTTGGCTGGGCGTATGTCGCTCAGAGGGGTGTCGCCGATGCTCACGGCCTCCTCAGGCCTAGCCCCGGCCCTCTCCAGGGCGGTGGCGTAGTATTTGGGCTCGGTCTTGAAGCAGCCGATGGAGGGCTCGCTGAATATGTGGTCGAAGTACCGGGTTCCGGTGACTCTCTCAAGGGTCTCCGCCTTCGATTCGGCGTTGGTGCCGGTCGAGAGGCAGACCCTTAGCCCCATCTCCTTCATCGCATCGAGGGCGGGGATGGTGTCGGGGAAATAGATGGGGTCGTTCCTCGCCTTCTCACTGGCCTCCTCGAACTTCCCGCATATGCTGTCGGCGATCTCTCGGTCGAAGGGCCTGTCTAGGTGCTTGAAGAGGAGCTTGCAGTGGAACATCATGTCGTCGTGTCTCTCCATGTACTTGGCGTGCACGAGGCCGCGGTGGATGTCGAAGGTCCAGGTGTCGTAGAGCTCCTCGCCTCCTAGGCCCATGGCTCCGTCGAGGCTGTTGATGAGGACCGAGTCCCAGTCGTGGAGGGTCCCATCGTAATCCATGAGTATCGTGGTTATCATCCGGTATCGTTTGAAGCTACGAACTTATTTAACTGACGCTCAGGCAGGAAGAGCGACGAGCTTCCAGCGTCGGTATATTAGCCGAGTGCCCTCTCTAAAACCTCCTCTATCCAAGGAAGTGGTTTTAAGCGCTGGGAAGGGAGTTCCAAGGCTCTAATTTATACTTCCCTAGGAAAGGTTCAAAATACTCATGGTCCATGAATCTTCGAGAGAGTTGTGGCCGGAAAGATTGCTGCAGGTAGCCCACAGGGTCGCGGAGCTGGTCAGCACCTCAGGGTTCACCGACCTATTCAACATGGCTCGGCTTGGCGAGCTCCAAAGCCTGGACGAGGTCGAGGATTACGAAGGGCGATTCAGACGGGTGGTGATGGCCCTCTTCCGGGCTTCGCAGGATCTAATAGAAGCCGCCGAGAGGTTGTCGATCCCCATAGGGGATCCCATACACACAATGGTTGAAGACCTGCGTGGCGGCCTCCAAGAGAGCATAGTCATGGTAGAATCTACGGGTCCCCTGCATAAGATGCCTTGGCCTGAGCGGCCGGAGGCTGTTGACCGTGCCACATCGAATATCGCCGCATACGACTTTGCTCTCCTGGCGCTAGCTGCGGATACGGGTGCTTCACTATCGAGGCTGTGCGTCGTCCTCGAAGGGTTGGACGTGACAAAAGGTCAGGAGTGCCTCGAATTGA
>Ga0114921_10001590_pt1 | contig 10486 bp, 10 predicted proteins | sample BentaG_FD_87016 | JGI IMG/M metagenome (GOLD analysis project Ga0114921, IMG submission 87016) | Deep subsurface microbial communities from South Atlantic Ocean to uncover new lineages of life (NeLLi) - Benguela_00093 metaG | ecosystem: Environmental > Aquatic > Marine > Oceanic > Sediment ...
AAATCTGTTCGATGAGTAAAGTTGGAAGGTTTGGAGGAGTTCCTTCACCCATGTATCCACTCCTTATGAGGAAATCTCTAAGGAATTCTTTATCCAAAGAGTAACCTTCCTGTTTTTTACCTATTTTGTATTTTTCTTTTGACCATAGACGGGCAGAATCATGTGTTGGTGGTTCATCGATCTGAATGAGTTCATCTCTAACTCTACCAAATTCGAGTTTGAAATCTGGAATGATTAATCCTTTTCGAGAAGCTTCTAAAGTATAGAATTCGTAAAGTCTGAACGTAGCTTCTTCTAGAGCTATCCATTCATCTCTTGATACTAGTCCCCTCTCGATAGCTTCATTCTTGGACAGTTCAAGATCATGACCAACATCACTCTTTGTAGTAGGAGTGAGTATAATTTCAGGAAGTTTTTCAGCTAATTGTAATCCGTTTGGTAGATTTACTCCACTTATTACATGTTTGCCTTTCGAATAATTCCTCCAAGCTGAACCATACAAGTAGCTCCTAGCCACCAATTCAATGTCAATTCTATCTGCTTTCACAACACTGATGCTTCTATCATCTTTTTTTTCAATGAAATGATTGGGAAATATAGATTCGGTCTTTTCAAACCAATGAGCAGATAAATTGTTTAGTGCAGATCCTTTTTGGGGTATACCATTAGGAAAAACAACATCAAAAGCTGAAATTCTATCTGTAGATACAATTAGGAGAGAATCTGATAGATTATACAAGTCACGTACCTTTCCTCTCCTAAAGACAGGAAAAGGATAATCGGATTTAATCATAATATCACTATTCATTTATACCATCTCAGACGATCTTGAAAATTAGAGTTCTACACTTAAATAAAGCTGTAAGGTCTACAGGTCAGCTGTTCTAAGAGAATAGGAATGATTAGTTCCTTCAAGAGTTTTCTGATGAGCTTTTTCACTAAGATTTGATGCTCTAATACCTAATAGACGTATTCTCCTATCTGATCTAAGAAATGGACGAAGGAGTATCATTGAAGTATTTTTCATAGTTCCAGTACTTGAAGTAGGAAATGATAATGTTTTAGAATGAGTGTGAGTTTCGAAATTTTCATATCGAATTTTAACAGTAATAGTTCTGAATGAGAAACCATTCTCTTTAGTTTCTAAAGCAACTTCCTCACATAATTTATTAACGATGAATTTTATTTTATTAAAATTCGAAGTATCTTGATCAAATGTATACTCTCTACTGAAGGATTTAGGTATCCATTCTTCAATTATCTCCGATTCATCTATTCCATGTGCCATACGATGAAATTCTTCTCCCCAAGCTCCAAAAACGTCTTTTAATTTGTTAATATTATAAGATGCCAAATCGTCTATCGTTTTTATTCCTATAGAATTCAAACGTTCCTTAGTCTTACTACCTATCCCACCTAATTTTTCTACATTCAAAGGAGCAAGAAATTTTCTTACATCATTTTTTGAGACAATTGTTAATTCGTTTGGTTTCCTGTGATCGCTGGCTATCTTTGCTACTAATTTATTCGGGCCTATTCCAATAGAGCATGTTAGACTCTCTCTATCCATAATGATGGATTTGATTTCTTTTGCTAATGTTTGGGCTTCTTTCAAATCAGCTATTTTATGACTAATATCGAGGAATGCTTCGTCTATACTTACTTGTTCTAATCTATCCGCAATTGGTTTTAGAATATTGATTATTCTTTTTGAAACTTCCTCATATAATGGCATATTTACTGGCAAATAGGCTGCTTCAGGGCATAACTTCCAAGCGTGTGATATTGGCATAGCAGAATGTAAACCAAATTTTCTAGCCTCATAGTTGCATGTACTTACGACTCCACGACCTTTTCCTTGCTTTGGATCAGCCCCAACTATTATCGGTCTACCTTTTAATTCTGGATGATTTACCTCTTCTATTGAGGCGAAGAATGCGTCGAGGTCGATATGTAATATCACTCTATGCGATGTCTGATTGCAATCGTTTCTCGTTTTAGTGAGCATATTAGTCCATCATTAAATTGATCTATAGATTTTTTTCAAGTTTAGACATTGCCGAAACTCCAGCCTTTACTAACTGCGACTGTTTCAAGATTATTCTAATATTTTACAAAAAGAATTTGCATACTAATTGATGAGATTTCCCTCATTTATCTTTGAGTATCTCTATGCCCGGTAGGGCTTTACCTCCAATAAATTCAAGTGAGGCACTGCCGCCTGTTGAGATATGACTTACCTCAGATTTATTTGCCATAATTTTTCGTAAAGCAGACACTGAATCGCCACCTCCAATAACTGTCTCGGCTCCACGTAATCGAGCTAAAATGGTAGCTATTACTATGTCTATAGTTCCATGAGAGAATTCTCTTATCTCAAATATACCCATAGGGCCGTTCCAGAATACTGTACCATTAGTAGATGATATAATAGACATGTAGTTTTGTGAGGTTTTTGGGCCTATGTCAAAACCTATCATATCAGATGGAATCTCGGTACCAACAAGTTGAATACGATTTCGCTCATCAATATTCGGAGCAATAAATTGATCTTCTGGAAGTAAAATCTTCTCTTCCTTCTCAAGAATTTCAGCTGCCCAAGAGATGTAATCATCTTCAACAGGAGATTTACCTACGGAATATCCTTTTGAAGCAAGAAAAGTGTAAGCTATCGCGCCTCCAACAAGTACTTTCTCAGCTTTATCAATGAGTCTTTTCAGAGCATCTATTTTATCACGTATTTTTGCTCCTCCAATAACTAAAACGAATGGTTGTTCCGGCTCATCTCTTATATTCGTGAGATATTTCAGCTCTTTCTGCAGTTGAAGACCTGCCATTCTATATTGTGAAAGGGTTGGGACCCCATAAATTGATGCATGTTTTCTATGTGAAGCACTAAAGGCATCGTTAACAAATATCTCTGCGTAAGAGGCTAAAGATTGAGCGAATTTTTCATCATTTTTTTCTTCTCCAGAATGAAAACGTAAATTTTCAAGAAGTAGGATTTCGCCATTTTGTAATTTTTGGATGCTATTTTCTACATTATGGCCAATACAATCGTCAATCCAATTAACTTTTTTTTCTGGAAGAAGAGATTGTAATCGACTAATTACTGGTTTTAATGAGAAATATGATTCATATTTTCCTTTAGGTCTTCCTAAATGTGATATGATGATTAATTTTGCTCCTCGTCTTGAAAGGTATTCTAATGTAGGAATTGAACTTCTTATCCGGAAATCGTCGTCTACTTCTCCATTGCTGATGGGAACATTAAAATCGAGTCTGACTAGCACTTTTTTTCCTTTGTAGAAATCATCTTGAAAGTCTGTTATTGAAGTTTTCAACTTTAATCAGCCTATCCAATTTATATTTTCTTCTTAGAAGTCAGTGATTCTTAATTTGATTCAAGTCTAGCTCAATCAATAATTAGTTTTTATTTTATAGAAGATCTTTAAATTCGATTTATTCAATTTAATAGATCACAAATGATTGATTTCTCTTCAATCAGCATATTTGCTTTGATCATTTTCGAAATTTTCTTTACAGTTTGGGGAACAGAAGAAGTATGTTTTTCCTTGATATTGACTGGTTAGTTTGCATGTTTTTTCATCAATATTCATGCCACATATTAGATCCTTAGCCAAATCAGTCACTCCAGATTGTCTATTATGAATTTACTTTATAGATTTAGCTCTGTCTTTGCTTTGACAACTTGTAATATATCGCTGTGGGTTACTATTCCCAGAAGATCTCTATCGACTACTACCAAGACCTGACCTACATCATGTTTTGACATTTTCATTAAAGCATCAATAGCTTCTCTATCCGGTCTTACCATTACAATCTTCTCGTTCGGTCTGATAATATCCTTCACAGAAGTTGTTTTCCAACGATCTTTCGGAATCTGTTTTGCATCTTGTATAGATGCTAAACCTAGAATTTTTCCATCTTTCAATACGGGATATACTTCATGTCTGTATTGAAGCAGATATTCATTTACGAAAAGGTCTATGCTTATATCGGGTTCAATAGTCTTGACATTTTTGGTCATTATCTCTCCTATTGAGATTCCTAAAAGTGCCTTGTTGATCAGAGTATGTCTGAGGCTTGATTCGGCTCCGCCTTTAAGGAAAAATCCTATGAAGACAAGCCAAATCCCTGTCGGCCACAAACCCACAAAGGTCAGTGATATACCAATGGCAATCATAAGATAAGCTAACCAGACGCCAATTCTAACTGCAATTTTTGTTGCACCAACTAAGTCTTTTCTCCATAACCATAACGATGCACGTAATATTCTACCACCGTCCATTGGAAAGCCCGGCAGAAGGTTAAATCCAGCAAGAAATGTGTTTATCCAAAATCCATACTCAAGAGGAGCATTAATTTGGGGTGGCATCTGAAGGCTTGAGGTAGAATAGTATGCGATGCCAAATATAGCTGCTAGTAGTAGGCTTGAGACGGGACCTGCCGCAGCCATTTTCAATTCAATACTTGGGTCTTGAGGTTCCTCGGTCATTTCGGAGACTCCTCCGAAGAAGAATAATGTGATTCTAGCTATCGGCAGACCATATCTTCGAGCTACTATTGAATGACATAATTCGTGAAAGAGAACAGATGCAAAGAGCATAATTGTAGCTATTAATCCGATTATCCAGTATGTTATTGCGGATAGACCTGGATAGTTGAAAGGCATGTATCCTGTAGATAGTATCAGAAGGATCAAAATGAAGATGAAGATCCAGCTATAGTGAATTGCTATTTGAAAGCCTGCAAGATGTCCAATTCGGTAAGACAAGAATATCCCTTATCCAGACTTTATAGTAAAGCTAAGTAATCTTCTAAATTCATTTCCTTAGGTTACCGATAGTATCTTTATTCTGAATAATATACATCTAGACTTGATTTAGATCTAAGGCATAACTACTTCGAAGTCTTCTCCTTTGTATATTACTTGCATCAATACGTAAAGGAAGTCTTCTTTACTCGGAACTGTGAGGCCTTTTTCAAGAATTCCTTCATAGACTTCGTGTGGCTTTAATTCAGCGTTTGAAATAGGTATTATTTCTGGCGCATTATCTTCGTCTTCGATGTATATCTCAGTATTCCGTTTTACTACTCGAAGTTTCGACATTGTTCTCCTACTTGAACTCCACTTAATTTAACGAGTATAATAATATAGAGTTCCCTATCAACTTTTTTAATTTAGATATTATGCGAAGCAATAGGGTTCCAATTAATTTGGTGGTGTATGGTAGCCCGGGGGAGATTCGAACTCCCGTCCGCGGGTCCAAGGCCCGCTATGCTTGAACGGTTAGAATTTCTTTGTCCACTACACTACCGGGCTATATTTCTTACATCTCTGCAGTCAGATATTGACATATTTACGAGATGGCTTTTTGTCTTTGTTGAGTTCTTCCATTAAACAAAATTATAGTTTATTTTTAGCTATTTTTTAGAGGGCAAATCATGTTTCAATTACTTTCTAGATTGAAGGGTTTTCCTTGTGTTTTCACTTTTTCAGGAAGTTTTTCGATCCATTTCTTGAGGAATTTCAAATCTTCATCTTTTGATCTAAGATTATCTGGTAGCATGTGTGGTATCTCATCAATTATCGGGTAGAATCGGTTGCATTCAGAACATACTATGATTCCCTCTATAACTTCACTTTTCTCATCAAATACATGAAGGTCTAGTGGGTGATGTTTGTCTATTGGGCATGCAAGTATTTCCATCAATTTTCTTTTCAAGATGTATAGACCTATTTTAGATAATTATCCTAATGGTAGGTAGTTATTTTGTCCAGACGCCTCTTCCGACGCCTCTGTAGATCATTCCGGTTTTTTCTATCTCTTTTGGTTTTAGGATGCCAGCTGCATCAACAACAACGCATCCTTTTGCAGAAAGGGAGGCAAGTTTCATTGGGTCAAGTTGTTTGAATTCGTCGTGTCCTACAGTTAATATTATGCATTCTGCGTCTTTCAGGACAGTTTCAATGGTGGCTTCCGATTCATAACCCATTGTTTTTATTTCTGCAAATATGAATTTTGGATCATATACTTTGACTTTACTTCCTCTTCTTTTGAGAGCCTCAATTAATTCGATTGTTGGTGAATAACGTGTTTCCTTGACATTGGCTCGGTATGAGATACCAAGGATTGTTACTTTTGCTCTGGTGAGAGATCGTCCTACTTGTCGTAGTCCTGAGGCAGCAAGCCTTGCGACATGTTTGGGCATTTCATCATTGATTCTTCTTGCATCTTTGATGAGTTTGAGTTTCAATCCTACTGATTGTGCTTCCGTCTGAAGCATATAGGGATAAAGCGGTAGGCAATGGCCTCCCACTCCTATTCCTGGGTGATGTAAGTGTGAGTATGGTTGAGTGTTTGCTAATTTCATAGCCTCGTAATAATCTATTTCTGCTCTTTCACAATATAGCGCTAGTTCGTTTGCTAATGCTATATTGAGATCTCTATAGATTGTCTCGAATAGCTTTGATGCTTCAGCTGTTTTTAAGTTGCTTGTCTTGATGATGCCTGATTTTACTATTGTACTAAGAACTGCTGAGGCAGCCTTTAGGCTGGCGTCATCAAATCCACTGACTATTTTCTTGTATTCTTGGATGTCTTTTAGTGCTCTTCCCGACATTGCTCTAATAGGACTGTAAGCTAGTCCAAAGTCTTCTCCTGTGATAAGGCCTGAATGTTTCTCCAAGATGGGTTTTACGATTTTCTCAACTACGTTCGGAGCCACGGTACTCATGAGTATTACTAACGCCCCAGGGATCAAACCTTTGCCCAATTCTTTGCAGGCGGATTCGAGAATGGTGTAGTCTGCTTGCTTTTGATTATCTACTAAGGTTGGAACAGCAATTATTATTACTTCACTACCTGAAGCCGCATTTTCGACATTATTCAGAGATTTTAGCTTGCCCGAGCTAGTGTGTTTAACTATTAGTTGGCCGAGTTTAGGTTCTTCGAATGGAGATTCTCCTCTGTTTAACTTATCTACTAGTTTTTGGTTTTTGTCTGCGCCAAGCACTTTCGCTCCAGCCTCTGCGAAAAGGCAGGCCAGAGGGAGACCCATCCATCCAAGTCCGATAACAGCAACGGTAATATTTCCGCGTGCAAGTTTTTTTGGAATCATGTCAGGTTTGAGTTTCATTATAGTCAGTGTTTTTCACCATCTATAGATAATCATGATTTGTTGAGATCTTGTTCTATTATATTATTAAGCCGTCATTATACTCAAAAATATGAGTATATAATGAATTTGACGAGATATATGATAATAGATTTAGCTTATTTGGAGAAAGTGTCATATTTGAATCGAATTAGATCGTTGAAGTATTAGAAAGTTTGAGTGGACTTCTGACTTGAAGATACTTGTAGATATGCTTACTCCAAAGCAAGCACTCTTTCTTGGAGAACTGTCTAACAGGATAGAAGATAAAGGACATGAGGTAGTTAGGGTTACAAGGAGATTTCATGAGACTCTCCATCTTTTACGATTGAAGAAGATTAAAGCTCGGATTATTGGAACTTATCGACTGAATTTAGAGGGTAAGTTACATGAGAGTTTGAAAAGAACATCTAGACTTGCACGTTTGATGAAGAATCTAAATGTAGAATTGGTTTTGGCTTATCCTTCAGTCGAGGCAGCAAGGGCAGCCTATGGACTATCAATTCCATATTATTGTGTCAGTGACTCTCCACATGCAGAGGCCGTTTCTAGGTTAACGGTTCCTTTAGCGAGCAGACTTTTTTCTCCAGCAATTATTCCCAAAGAAGACTGGATCCGATATGGTATATCAAAGTCAAAGATAATTCAATACAATGCTTTGGATCCTTACGTTTGGATAAAGAACTTGAAAAAGGATCCTAAACCTCTCCGTAAGTTAGGTCTGGATCCAAAAGATAAGTTAATCATATTGAGACTTGAAGAATCATTTGCAGCATATCTCTTGAATAAGGAAGGTGACTGGAGGAATCTAGCTTCAAGGATTCTTGATGAATTATTAAAAAAATGTGGAGAAGCCAGAATAGTTGTTCTTCCACGATATAACCATCATTACAAGTTATTGAAAGAATTTAAAGGAAAAGTAATTGTACCAAAGACCATGATATATGGACCCGCTCTCTTAGCATTTTCTTCAGTATTCATAGGTGGTGGAGGTACTATGACAGCCGAAGCGGCTTTGATGGGTGTTCCAACACTATCATATTTCCCGTCCGGACCAACATATGTGGAGTCTTACCTTCAAGAGAAAGGTTTGCTAACTCGTAATCTGGATCCAAAATCTTTATCTCAGCAGACATTGCGCTGGATTGATGATGATAGTTATAGAAAAGAATGTCAAAAGAAGGCTCAAGAAATATTGGATAACATGGAAGATCCTTTACAAGTAATTCTTGAGAATATTGACTGATTGTTAAAAACAATCTTTGTTAGTTAAAAAAAGCGATTTTAAAAATAAATAATGAATAAAAGATGGAATGTTGGATCAACAGGATCAGCAAGTCTTAACTATGTCTTGATTTCACTGCTCCTACAATAACACCTGATACCAATCCAGCCAAGAAAAGTGCTGCTGCAGTTTGTACAGGTTTCCTGTTCATCACATCTTTAAGCTGAGCCTTATACTCATTCGCAGTTTTGTTAGCATATTCTAATTTGTTATGAAGTTCTGCAATTGGGGTTTTGTTTTCCTTTGTTTTCGTTGTCATTAAAAACCACACCTCCTTTCTAATTATTTGTTTAGAATAGGGGAAATTATGTTGTTTCAATGAAACTCAACAATTAATTGATGCTTGAGCTCGAAAATAATCGAGCTAAAGTATGCTAGCACCCGCTAAAGCGTGTACTTTGGTGCGGGGAGAGGGATTTGAACCCTCGAACCCCTGCGGGACAGGAGTTCTGCTGTGACATCAAAATACAGATGAATATACACAACCTCAGTCCTGCGCCTTCAAACTTCGGTTCATCCGAGTTCTTTGACCTGGCTTGGCAACCCCCGCTTTCCAGATCAAGTCAATAAGACTATTTTATAATGCTTTATGAATCCAAAGAACGGGGCTCAATGAGTGAGGGAAAAGCTCTATAGCACGCCTTCAGAATTGGTGGTCCAAATATAAGCAAGAAAGGCATCTGATTTGTAAATGTCCACGTGAACCAGATAAGAGCTGCAGTAAACGATAACTTATAACCAAAGTTCAGAGGGAGAATGAAAAATTGGCTAAACAACCAGACACCTACACCTACTATAGCACTTCCCAAAGCATTTCCAACTATTGAAGCAACTGTAAACCAGCGCCAACGAGCCCAGAACTTAACTAACGCGATTACCAAAATAATACTAATCAACGTGAACACCATCAGAATAGCAATAGCTTCAAAAGTAAATTCGGAACTCAAAAACAGTCGCATTACAAACATTGCAAGAATAATTAAGCAACTAACTATTAATCCCATGTTGACTACTGATATTTTAGGTCTAGTTCGTCCAAATTCTCCAATAATATAAAACATAACAAAATTTGCTGGAACTCCCACAGCAAGGCTCAACAGCATATTTCCATGGATAATCATGTCGCTTATGAAGATGCCAATCGCAGCACCAACACCACCAACCATTCCTCCAAAAAGGACTGCAAATACTGCTGGAACCACAACAGCTGGCCCCCAAAAACGAACAATGCCAACTATTGGAGCAAATATTCCAAGAAATGTCATATAACCAAATACTGCATATAGAGTTGCATTCAGAGCTGCCATTACTACCTGTTGACTTTTCAAAGTCATAAAGCATCAACTAATAAAACGCGTGTTAAGATGATGATTAAGTGAAGATACTTAACTATTCCTCGATAAAAAAGGAAAAAATCAAAGAAATATCAAAGGTAAGGTAATACTGTCTGAGGATATTTTCTTAATAACAGCCTATTCAATTCACTATTCAATTTACGGTCAAGCTCTCGATGCTTGTCCGAGAGTAGGTTTAGCGGATTCTCAGTACTCATAATAGGACCTTGAAGAATCAAAGGACTTGTTATATTGCCTGAAGAGACAGGTTTTGACTTCATTATTCCAAGTAGGAAATCTCTAGGTGATTTCTCTTTCTTAGTTAAGTCGACAAGTCCCTTTATTTGTCTCTGATTTAGTGGCCGTAACCCAAATTCTTGTGGCACCGAACTTTTCAGAAAATCTAATTGATCAACTAATTTGACACCAAGTCCAACAGACTTGTATGGGTTAATCATTTCTTCTTTCAAAACCCAAACATTAGAACCATTTGATATCAGGGCTTGGCTGAATTTCCGGTTATCTCGGCCGACAAAGACATTCCAACCTTTAGGATTCGAATCATATGATCTAGCGATTTCTCGTTTCAATTTCTCTGCAGGCTGCACATGATTCTTTATACTCTATTCCCACCTATCATTATTGATAGTTCTAGAATAATGAATAATATTAATCTTTCAAGACA
>Ga0114921_10001592_pt1 | contig 10482 bp, 10 predicted proteins | sample BentaG_FD_87016 | JGI IMG/M metagenome (GOLD analysis project Ga0114921, IMG submission 87016) | Deep subsurface microbial communities from South Atlantic Ocean to uncover new lineages of life (NeLLi) - Benguela_00093 metaG | ecosystem: Environmental > Aquatic > Marine > Oceanic > Sediment ...
ATTTAAAGAAAACTATAAAAAGCAGGGTCTAAAGGCCCTATACTACCTCTTTCTCCTGTGCTTTACTCTGCGGTTGCAATTTTTCTCTTGACTTTTTGTTCGTGGAATTTATTTTTTGTTGGGTGAAGTGGAAGATATTTATAGTCCTTTGTATCATCGTTCTGTGCATAACTTTTCTCTATCTCTTTTTAAGAACCCCCACATTGCATAGAAGTATAAAATATACAGAACAGATCGTTCCTGATGGATGTTCTTTTTATATGAACACAAAATTACCGTTGTCTATCTACGAAGAGGTAGCAAAACTCAAAATCAGAGAGAATACAAGAGATATAGAAATAGTTAAATCCTTAACAAAAAGAATCGATGAACTTGGTATTGGAGAAAGATTAGCCGAGCTCGTTGGAGATGAAATTGGAATCGCAAAGTATGAAGAGGAATATCTGATTATAACTAAACCTCCTATTAAAATCAGACTTTTGTGGAGAGAGGCACTTAAAAAAGGTCAAAGAAAGAAATATAGAAAGACCCCGTATAGTAGAATTAAAACAAACTTGAACTATCTCTTCATGGGTAACCACCTCTGTCTCAGCACCAGAGAAACTCTCATTAAACGGGTTATCGAACTTGGAAAGGGGTACAAAAAGACCTCGCTGAGAGATAAAATAGCCCCCTCTGAAGATGCTTGCCTGTATGGATATGTGGCTAAAGGTAACAGTTGGGTCGATTTCGAGTCGTTGGAGTTTGAAGTATTTAAGAAAGAAGAAAACAGTTTAGTGCTCAAGTTTAATATGAAAAAGCCCGTTGGTATCATTCCTGCTGGACTTGGGAAAGAAGGAGTAGAGAAACCTCTTTTTCTTCCTTCTTCAACCGTAAGTTTCATCAATTTTCCCAACTTCGACTGCAGTAGTAGTTTTGAATATATGGATAGAGAGAATCCTGAGAAGATAAGAAATATTACCAGGGAAAGCGGAGTGAATCTGTCCGGTTTTTTTACAAATATAGAAAAGGGGCTGCTTCTATATACTGAAGGATTCGACTCGGAAGATATACCTGCACTTGGTGGGATAATTACAGTAAAAGACCCAGATAGGATGGATAAAAAAATCAAAGAATTGTCGTACTGGTTTTTCAAAAGAAGCAGATGTACAAAAAATTTGTCCGGATATGGGAAGGGAATAAACTATATTATGAATCCTGAAGGTATGCCTGTCCTTGCGTATACATTTTTTAAAAATGACCTCATAGTTTCAACATCTCTTCCACTGCTCAAATCAACGGTGAATACCTATTCAGGAAAGGAAGAAAAAATGAAATTCGAGGGAAATTTCGTTCCAAATTTCTATCTCGATTTTGACAATCTGCTTGCCCTTACAAGAAAATATTTTAATTATGCAGTGATTGATAGTTCAAGAATAAAAGAGATAGTCGGTACTGTTAATCGAACTGAAGGAATCGAGGGAGAGATTTTGATAAATTTTTAAAGGAGGTAATAGGTTATGCATTCTGTGCTTCGATAATACCTGTAAATATACTCCTTCAACCGAGAGACTATCTTTCAACCTTCGTGCTCTTTTTTGGACTGGCCTTCGGTTTCATAGGGATATTCATTACACATCCTCAAATGCATACCCCTCCATTCATCTCCTTTCATGGGAGTAGTGGAACTTTGTGGCCGATGATGTGTGTGATCATCGCCTGCGGTGCAATATCAGGATTTCACTCTCTAATTGCTGGAGGAACTACTTCAAAACAACTTGCCAATGAAGGTGATGCGAAGAAGATTGGATATGGTGCAATGCTTGCAGAAGGTGTGCTCAATGACACATGGGTTTTTCAGTAACCTCACACACAGAGTAGAGAATCCGTACGGTTTCCCTACCTATGTCTCCTTTGTCAGTTTTTCGCAACTTCTTCTTGTGGATTCTTCTATTGCAAGCAGAACCATAATCACTTCGGCCCATGTGTAAATGAATATGAACATAATGGAACCATAGAGAAGCGTGATAAAAGCACCGCCAACACCACCTAATGCTGCGAATGGGCCTGCCATTCCTCTACTCGCACTACCTATGGCAATCATAGTGAAGAAACCTATTACAGCAAATACGGCTACTATCCATGCTATGACTTTGAATATCTTCGATATTATTCTCAAACTATTAAACTTTTGTTCCATAAAAACCTCCTTACAAACTTGATAAAAAAAATAAAATCTTTGTCAAGGAGAAAACAGCCGTGACACGAAACACCACGGATGCTGACACGGATAAACACAGAATCAGTAGGTCGGGTTTCCCCGCCTGCTAAAGCGAAACTGCGGGCATGCATACCTGACATCACCTTCTGTGGACTCTGCGATCTCTATGGTTATTTTTTCCTTGACAATATTTTTGTTATTCTTACAATTATTTAAGTATGTAAGTTAAAAAAATCTTTACTAATTAAAGGAGGTGAAGACGATGAAGAAGTTTATATCTATTGCTTCCCTCTTTGTCTTCGTCGCAGGTTTTATCTTTTCTGGGTGTGCAGTAAAGGGAGTGACACCAGAAACCCAGAAGGAACTCGATGAAGCAAAGACTGCCTGTGAAGCTGCGGAAGATGAAGCAACTTCACTTGAAAATGAACTCAAAAATTTAGAAGCTGAAAAAGCAGATAAGGAAGCAAAATTAGAAGAGCTGAAGACAGGGGGGTGAATGACCAGTTTCACATTTTTAAACTCAAGGAGGTCAATCTATGAAGATATTTAAAATAATTCCAATCTTAACTTTGGTGCTTCTTTTTTCAGTCTCTTATGCCCAGGAAGAGAAGAAAATGACTGAAGAGGAAGCCAGGTTATTGATAGAAGAGTATAATAAGAGAGAGGCAGATGCCAAAGCCAAAATCGACGAACTGAACCCCAAACTTGAGGCTCTGCGTGGAGAGATAGCCATCCTCGATGAGGAGATAGCGAAACTTGAAGAGGAGATTGCTGAAAAGGAACCCGAGAAGGAAAAAGAATATTATGTGGTGAAAAAGGGAGACTGGCTTTCCAAACTCGCAGAGTATCCTGCAGTCTATGGAAAAGGAAACTATGCAATGTGGCCCAAGATATACCGCGCTAATAAGGAATTGATAAAAGACCCAGACCTCATTTATCCGAACTGGAAGTTAAAGATACCGAGATAAAAGATCTTGGAGAGGGCTCCACTCACCGGAGCCCTCTTTTTTTGCTTCTTTACAAAAAGTGTGATCAAAGTATCAACATCGCATCACCATAACTGTAAAATCTATACCTTTTCTCTATTGCTTCTTTATAAGATTCTAAAATCAATTCTCTTGTTGCAAAAGCACTGACGAGCAAAAATGGTGTCGAGCGTGGAAGGTGAAAGTTGGTAATTAACGCATCAACAATCTTGAACTCGTATGGTGGATATATGAACTTTTCTGTCCATCCCCTTTTAGTTCCTATTCCCCATTTTCTATCTATCAGTTTGATCGCTGTTTCAATTGCTCTTACACTACTCGTTCCTACAGCGAACACCCTCTCCTTTTCCCTCTTTGCATTATTTATAAGATAGGCGGTATCTTCATCTATTTCAAAATACTCTTTATCCATCTTATGATTTCCTATGGTTTTGGATTTTATCGGTTTGAATGTTCCAAGACCTATATGAAGCAGGATGGTGACTGTTTTCGCTTTTTCATTAATTTTTTTAATTATATCTTCTGTAAAGTGAAGTCCTGCTGTAGGTGCAGCAATTGCCCCCCGTTGTTTTGCATACACTGTCTGATAATAGATTTTATCCTCCTCTTCTGCTGCCCTTTTAATATATGGAGGTAGGGGTGTGGTGCCAATTCGGTCAACTGTAGCATCGAAGTTACCTTCATAATTAAATTTGACCAGATAATTTCCACTATCTTCTCTACCCACTATCTCTCCATCAATATTTTCAAAAATGATTTTTGTTCCAATTTTCACCATTTTGTGTGGTTTAATTAAAACAGTCCATATATCCCGTTCAACTTTCCTTACGAGCAGCAGTTCAACCTTACCCCCCGTCTCCTTCTTTCCAAAGAGTCTTGCAGGGAAAACTTTTGTTTCGTTCATAACGAGCACATCATTGCTTTTGAAATATTCTACTATATCTTTGAATCTTCTATGTTCGATCTTTTTTGTCTTTCTGTGCAGAACTAAAAGTCTTGCTTCTTCTCTTTTTTCAAGAGGATATTGTGCAATGAGTTCTTGTGGAAGGGAGAAATCAAAATCTGACAGAATCACTTTTTGAATATGAGATTTAAAATTATCGTTACCAAAATTGACAAAAGGATGCAGGTAGCAAGAGGAAAGAAAAAGACAAAGTTTCTCTTTTTTACCACTATATCTAATGGTAATCTCCTAAGGAGCTGAAGTTTATGTAGAACATAGAGAAGGAGCCCGCATAGTGTGGTGATTATACCTAAAATAATGATTACTTTTATAAAAATATCCATTTTAAAACAAAGATTTCTGCCCAATCTTTACTCCAAAATGGTCGTGAGCAATTGAGGTAGTTTCTCGCCCTCTCGGGGTCCTACGTATAAATCCTTCCTGGATCAGATACGGTTCGTATACTTCTTCAATAGTATCGGGCTCCTCACCAACTGCCACAGAGAGGGTTTTCAGACCAACAGGTCCACCACCAAATTTGTCGATTATCGTTTTGAGTATGATCTTATCCATCTCATCGAGACCTTTCTGGTCTACATCGAGCATACGTAGAGCATACTCTGTTATCTCCTTTGTTATCTTGCCCTCACCTTTTACCTGCGCATAATCTCTGACTCTTCTCAAAAGTCTGTTCGCTACCCGTGGCGTACCTCGTGAACGATTTGCAATTTCATGTCCACCATCTTTGTCTATTTCTATTTTCAATATCTTGGCAGACCTCATTATAATCTCGTGTAGGTTCTCTACTGGATAATATCCGATCCGACATACCATCCCGAATCTACCACGCATCGGCGAGGTCAAGAGTCCTGCCCTCGTAGTTGCCCCTATGAGAGTGAAGGGGACGAGATTCAGCCGCACTGACCTTGCACTCGGTCCCTTATCGAGCATAATATCCAAATGGAGGTCTTCCATCGCAGGATAAAGATATTCCTCAACTGCCCTGTTCATACGATGAATCTCATCTATAAAGAGAACCTCTTTCTTATTTAGATTGGTAAGAATCCCTGCAAGGTCTCCCGGCTTTTCTAAGATTGGTCCTGTGGTAGATTTCATATCCACATCCATCTCTTTGGCAACTATATTTGCCAGTGTAGTCTTCCCAAGTCCAGGAGGTCCACAGAAGAGAATATGGTCGAGTGGTTCGTCTCGTTCTTTCGCTGCCTGAATGAAAACTTTTAAATTCTCCTTTAATTTCTGTTGCCCGATGAATTCGGAAAGTTTAGAAGGGCGGAGTGTTCTATCAAATTCAATCTCATCTTCATACCTCAATGGTGTGGTAACCCGCATCTCTACCTCTCCACAGAACCCTTCGGAAGTGTCAATGATTTTTTGATCAATTCTTCAAGGGTTGCATTTTTACCTAAAAGCCTGGATGCCTCTTTCACAGCTTTTGATGCCTCTTCCCGTCTATATCCGAGTGTGAGCAGAGCCGATATCGCCTCAGTGTATGGAGTCTTCGGTTTTCCCTTCAAAATTAACTTGCCTTTTAACTCGAGCACGACCCTCGATGCTGTTTTTCTACCCACCCCTTTCGCCACACAGATTCTGTCAACATCCCCAGAGAATACGGCATCATTGAACTCATCGATTGACATAGAAGAAATTATCCCAAGAGCGGTCTTTAATCCAACACCTGATACAGATATTAACAGTTCAAATAATTCTTTTTCTTCAGGTGTTGAAAAGCCATAAAGTTCCAATCGGTCATCATGAAGGGCAAGGTGGATATAGAGCATCTCCTCTTCCGCTGTCAATTTTTCATAAGTTGACAGAGGTATCTTTATCGAGTATCCAACACCGCCCACATCGAGCGTCACCGCCGTTGGTCTTTTCTCCACAACCTTGCCTTTGATATACGAGAACATATATTTTTAGATTATAAAAAACAGAGTCAAGGTCAAGTAAAATCTTGCCTTCGGCAAAATGCTTTAAGCAGTAGGTCGGGTTTCCCATACGGGTCGTATGACCATACCCGACATTACTCTTGCCAGTCATTGCGAGCCCCGCCCTCTAAGCCCGAAATTTAACGTTCTACAGCATATTCTATTGCAACGCATAGAGGGCGGGGTTCGCAATGACGCTATCGGGGCAGCCTATCAACGAAGCTTTGTTTCACTTAATTCCACTTAACTCCAAGTAAATCAAAGACTTAAGGCACATCTTTCAAAAGAGCCCCCTATTAAATTCCTATCCGTCAAGAAAAAAAGGAAAAAACCCCTTCCACCTAACAATTCAAATATTTTCTCTTGACATTTTTGCGAACTTTAATATGGTTTGGATTCAGGGAGGATGACAGAGACGGAAATCTCACCAGAGAAGTCAGCAGATATTATATGTAAGAGTGTTTTAAGTACGAAGGGAGAGGAGGTTTTTATCCTCGATATGAGAGAGATTTCCACTGTGACAGATTTTTTTGTGATATGTAGTGGCAGCTCGGATATCCATACAAGAGCCATCTCTGACAGAGTCGTTGAGGCAATGGAGAAGATAGATATGAGACCATGGCATATAGAAGGTTATGACTATGGACACTGGATATTACTCGATTATGTGGATGTTGTGGTTAACATATTTTATTATAAAACACGCGAGTTTTATAGACTGGAAAAACTATGGGGCGATGCCCCTATGAAGAAATTAACTTAAATAATATGTGAAAACACCCATACGGGTCGTATGACCGAATGACACCCAAACTACCAAAATATCAAGGGATTATAAAAACTGTGATTAAAACAATAGACACTGATTTACACTGATGGCCACAGATTATAAAAAGAATATTCAATCAGTGAATATCTGTGTTAATCTGTGTCTAATATACTTCTTGTCTTTCAGTGATTTTCGGTGTTTAATGTATAATCTGGGATTAACCGAGTGATTAAAAAATATATAAAAGACAGGGTCAAAGAGACAGTCAAACAACTCTACAGAATAGAGCGAGAAGTAGACCTTACGATAAATGAAAAGTTTGGTGATTTTTCAACGAATTTAGCTTTTTCTATCGCAAAGGAAATGAAAAAATCACCCCAGGAAGTTGCACAGGAGATAGCCTCAAAGATAGAAAAAGACAAAAAATTTACCAAGATTGAAGTCGGCGGCAATGGATTTTTGAATTTCTTTGTTGACAGGCAACTACTGGCATTGGAAGTTGAGGAAATTTTGAAAATGGGTGACGATTACGGGAAAAGCGATGTTGGAGAGAAAGAAAGGGTTTTGATTGAATATGTGAGCGCAAACCCAACAGGACCACTTGTGGTTGTTAACGCCAGAGCAGCAGCAATTGGCGATTCTTTAATTAGAATATTGAATTTTGCAGGGTTTGAAGCGGTTTCAGAGTTCTATGTTAATGACAGCGGACATCAGATAGATCTTTTGGAACAATCTGTAAGAACACGGTATAGAGAACTATCGGGTGAGAGAGTTCAATTCCCCCAGAATGGATACCATGGGGATTATATAAAAGCCATTGCTAAAGAGCTATTGGATAAAAAAATAGAGGAATTCAGAACATACCCTGTAAAAAAAATTGTTAGAGAACAACGCACTACCCTTGAGAGATTTAATGTAAGGTTCGATAGTTGGGTATATGAAAGCAAGATAAGGGACAGCACATTGATAAACGAAGTGAAGACAAAATTGAAATCGAGGGATATGATATACGAAAAAGATGGCGCGGTATGGATTCGATCCTCAAAGTTTGGAGATGAAAAAGATAGGGTGCTTGTGAAGAGTAATGGAGAATTTACATATATATTACCGGATCTTGCGTACCACCTCAACAAATTTTCGAGGGGGTTTGAAAGACTCATCAATATCTTAGGTCCTGAACACCATGGGTATATTGGACGAATGAAAGCAGGACTCGAGGCACTTGGCTATCCCCCAGAAAATCTGGTCATTCTCATAGCACAGCAGGTCAATCTGATAAAAGAAGGGAAGAAAATATTTATGTCCAAAAGGGAGGGTGAGTTCATACCCATGGATGAACTCTTAGATGAGGTTGGAACAGATGCAACCAAGTTCTTCTTTCTTTTGAGAAAAATCTCTTCCCATCTCGATTTTGATATCGATCTGGCAAAGAAGACCGCAGAAGAGAATCCAGTTTACTATGTCCAGTATGCACATGCAAGAATTTGCAACATAGTCGTGTTTGCAAAAAAAATGGGGGTCGCTGTTGAGCAGATAGGTTCCGCTGAGATGAGTTTACTGAATGAAGAAAAAGAGTATGGACTCATTAAGCAACTTGTAACATTTCCTGATATTGTGGAAGGGGCAGCATCGAATTTAGAACCCCATAGAGTTCCATTTTATCTAATCGATCTGGCAACGACTTTTCACAATTTCTATCAAAGATACAGAGTTGTCCAGGACGACCAAAATTTGACTCTGACGAGATTGGCACTTGTGGAAGCTACAAGGACTGTTTTGAAAAATGGATTGAATTTAATTGGGGTATCTGCCCCAGAACAGATGTAAACACCTTTTAAAATTGTCGGGGAAGGAGACCCACGAATTACACGAATACACACAAATAATATAAAAAATTCTCAAAAAGAAGAATGAATTGTAATTCAGACACTGATTACAGTCCACGGATTGCACAGATTTGCACGGATTTTAATAGATTATCAGAACACCACCCCGCACATAACTTATGTGCGGGGAGAATGAGAAGGCCAGAGATCAGAATATCAGAACCTGTGTTTATTTTTACACAGACGTGCGAATAGGGTCGCGTCTTGACCCTAAAATGAACCCTAATTAATCCGTCCATTCCATACGGATGCTGTGCAACGGATCCTAAGATGAAAATCAGTGGTTTGTTTTCTCTTGACATTACAGTCTGCTTTTCCATTATTATACCAATGTGATGGTGAGCGTAGCTCAATTGGTTAGAGCGCTGGACTGTGGCTCCAGTGGTTGGGGGTTCAAGTCCCCTCGTTCACCCCGTTTAGATAGTGAACATCTATCGGGGTTCACCCATGCACCGCTAGCTCAACTAGGCAGAGCAACGGATTCTTAATCCGTAGGCTGCAGGTTCGATTCCTGCGCGGTGCACTGCTTGGTTACATAGCTAATATGTTTTTTAAGAAAAAGAAGAAAGTGAAGAAAATTAGTTTTACTCAGATGTGTTATACTAATAGTATCTGCATAGAAGCAGTTGTAAATACATTAGTGAAAAAGGGAGTATGTAAAAGAGAAGAAGTTTTGGAAGAGGTGAAACGACTCACCCATATCGCAAAGGAAGGGAAGTAATGTCAAAGATAGCATGAAACCACAGGTGAACACAGATGAACACAGGGAAAGAACCCCGCACTTATACATAAGTGCGGGGTAATAGAGTCAGCACACGATCTTCATAATACTGATTACTTGAGAAAGCATATGAGAATTCTTTTGCTTGGAGTATGAAAGATTTATAATTTAACTGTGTTTACCCGTGTTTATCTGTGGTTTTTAAACAGTACCTGAAGGGAAAGAAGGGGGTTAAGATGGCACATGCATATACACCAGGACTCCGAGTTACTGAAAAGACCAGAATTGTGAAAGAGAGAAAACTCCCTCTACCCGGTGATGTTATGGTCAAAATAGGTGATACAGTTAAAGCAGAGGATGTAGTCGCCTGCACATGCCTTCCAGGAAATGTGCAAACTGTCAATGTAGCAGGACTTTTAGGCACACTCCCAGAAGATGTACGAGATTGTATGTTGAAAAAAGAGGGGGAAACCATCAAGAAGAACGAAGTGATTGCAGAAACGAAAGGGTTTTTGGGTCTCTTTAAATCCCGTGTCCAGTCTCCGACGAACGGGAGTATAGAGAGTATTTCAGATGTAACTGGACAGGTTATTCTGCGTGAGCCACCCGAACCTGTTGAAGTCTTTGCTTATATAGATGGAAAGGTAGTAAAGATATTTGAGAGAGAAGGTGTCGCCGTTGAGGCCTATGCTACATTTATTCAAGGTATTTTCGGGGTTGGCGGCGAAACGTATGGAGAGATAAAAAGGGTCGTTGAAAATGAAGCCAGTGTCTTGACATCCAAAGAGATAGATGGAAACTGCAAGGATAAAATTTTAATCGGTGGTTCATTGGCCACATCAGATGGGTTGAAGAAAGCTATCGAAGTTGGGGCAAAGGGTATTGTGGTGGGCGGTATAGCAGATAGAGATCTGAGAAACTTTTTAGGATATGATATCGGTGTTGCAATAACTGGTTCAGAAACTATAGGGTTAACACTCGTTATAACGGAAGGATTTGGAAAGATGAGAATGGCTCGCAAGACTTTCAAC
>Ga0114921_10001593_pt1 | contig 10481 bp, 8 predicted proteins | sample BentaG_FD_87016 | JGI IMG/M metagenome (GOLD analysis project Ga0114921, IMG submission 87016) | Deep subsurface microbial communities from South Atlantic Ocean to uncover new lineages of life (NeLLi) - Benguela_00093 metaG | ecosystem: Environmental > Aquatic > Marine > Oceanic > Sediment ...
CCCACGGCGGCATTGATGAGCGAACCACCGCCAAGCCCACAACCGACCAGCACATGGATATCGGCGCCAAGCCTGAAATCGAACAGGCCCATGCGCGAGCCCGAGCGCATCTTGCCGCCATTCAACTGAAGCTCGCGGCGTAGCTCGGGAAAGCGGTCCGGAAAAGAACCTGTTGGGACTTCCCGGCCCCGCTCGATGACACAGACGCTTTGACCGGCACGCGAAAGCCGCGAGGCGGAAACCCCGCCGCCATAGCCCGAGCCGACCACAACCACGTCGTAGGCTGCTTTCATGGCCTCCTGGGGTAAAGACAGAAGCTGTTGCATGACCCTTCATTAGCCCAAATCAACAAGCCGCCCCAAGCGCTTATGCAGGGGTGCAGGAACATCAACTCAAATCACGGTCACGCGAGAGATGCTTTGCTCCGGAGCCCGCACTCCTTAACCTTCTATCTTTCAGCCACACAACATTGCGGAGAGACAAATGATTGCGCGATCAATCTGTGCGGGCCTGATGGCGGCCTTCTTGGCGACGTTCATGCTCGCCGGCGGCATGCAGAATTCGCGGGCGGCGGACACCAAGACCGCGATCTTCGCGGGCGGCTGCTTCTGGTGCGTGGAAGACGCCTTCGACAAGGTGGATGGCGTCACCGGGACCGTGTCAGGCTATGCAGGCGGCACGACGCCCAACCCGACCTATGCCAGCCATAAGGGCTATATCGAGGCCCTGAAGGTGACCTACGACCCCTCCAAGGTCACTTACGCGATGCTGCTCGACCATTACTGGCGCAACATCGACCCGTTCGATCCGATTGGGCAGTTCTGCGACAAGGGCCACGCCTATCAGACCGTCGTCTATGTCTCTGACGATGCGGAAAGGACGCTGGTCGAGAGCACCAAGAAAGAGATCGCGAAGCGCTTCAAGCAGAAGGTGGCGACGGAGATTACGCCGGTGACGACCTTCTACGACGCGGAGGGCTATCACCAGGATTATCACAACAAGAATCCGGTGGCCTACAAATACTATAAGTGGCGCTGTGGCCGCGCTCAACGGCTGTCCGAGATTTGGGGCGACAAAAACAGCTAGCAAACCCCCGCAACAGCACGGCAGACAAAACGAAAGGCCCGCGCCAAAGCGCGGGCCTTTCGTACGTCTAAAGCGTTTGGACTAACTTTTCTTCTTGAGCAGGCCGCCCTTCTTCGCCTTGCAGGACTTCCTGCAGGCCTTCGTCGCCTTGCGATCGCCACGATGTTTCGCCTTCGCTTTCTTCGCGCATTCGAACAGGCTCATGTTCATCACGCCGGCCTGTGCCGGACCGGCGCTCATCGAAGCGCCTGCAAGGATGACGGTGGCAGCGGTAGCCAAAAAGACTTTCTTGAGCATCGAGATTCTTCCCTTAAAAAATTCGCAACATTCAGCGGCCTGATAAGGCCCAGCTTTAAGCCGGTCAACCGGTCTATCTGCCGCCAGAAGCCCCTAGCAGCAGGCGCGTAGCGATTTGGTTGACACCCGCCCGGCAAACGGCCACGGCAGCAAAAAAAGGGGCATAGGGGCGAATCGTCGCCCCTATGCCCCTGAACTCGAACCTAAGCCTTTCTCAAAGCCTAAGTCCTGCGGAATCTGCCTACTGGGCTGCTTTCCAGGCTGCCTTGCACGCCTTCTTGAACTGACGGCGCATCTTGCGATCGCCTGGATAATGCGCCTTTGCAGCATCCTTGCAGGTCATACCGGCCATCGAGCCAGCCTGAGCCGGTGCGAGTTGTAGAGGAAGGGTCGTGGCGGAAACGAGGCCGGCGGCGAATGTGGCGAGGAGTAGTTTCTTGAACATTGTGATTCTCCAGTCGGGTTGAAAGCACCTTCCTAGCAGACCTCAACTAGCCTCTGCCAACTCCAAATTTGGAGAAATGGCCTACATGGTTCGCCCTTATTGTCGCAGGCAAGCGCTTGACCGGTGGCGGCTTGCTCCCCTACCAAACGGCCATGAGTTCATCTGAAGCGACGTCCCATTTCCATATCCGCAATTTCTCCATTATCGCCCATATCGACCACGGCAAGTCGACGCTGGCAGATCGGCTGATCCAGCTCTGCGGCGGCCTTGCGGCGAGGGAGATGAGGGAGCAGGTGCTCGATTCCATGGAGATCGAGCGCGAGCGCGGAATCACGATCAAAGCCCAGACCGTGCGCCTCGACTATCGCGCCAAGGATGGGAAGCTCTATGAGCTCAATCTGATCGACACGCCAGGCCATGTGGACTTCGCCTATGAGGTCAACCGGTCGCTGGCGGCTTGCGAGGGTTCGCTGTTGGTGGTCGACGCAACCCAAGGCGTGGAGGCCCAGACGCTCGCCAATGTCTATCAGGCGCTCGACAACAATCACGAGATCATCCCGGTCTTGAACAAGATCGACCTGCCAGCTTCGGAGCCCGAGCGCGTGCGCCAGCAGATCGAGGAGGTGATCGGCCTCGACGCTCACGATGCGCTGGAAATCTCGGCGAAGAGCGGCAAGGGCGTCGAAGACGTTCTCGAAGCCATCGTGCATCGCCTGCCGCCGCCGAAGGGTGACGCCAATGCGCCGCTGAAGGCGCTGCTGGTGGATAGTTGGTACGACGCCTATCTCGGCGTGGTCGTGCTCGTGCGCATCATCGACGGCACGCTCACCAAGGGAAACCGTATCCGGCTGATGCTGACCGGCGGCACCTATCAGGTGGACCGGGTCGGCATCTTCCGTCCCAAGCAGGAAATGCGCTCAGAGCTCGGGCCGGGCGAGATCGGATTCTTCACCGCCCAAATCCGGCAAGTGGCCGACACCCGCGTCGGAGACACCGTGACCGACGAGAGAAGGCCGACCGCAGAGCCGCTGATAGGCTTTAAGCCATCGCAGCCCGTGGTTTTTTGCGGACTGTTCCCGATCGATGCCAGCGACTTTGAGGATTTGCGCGAGGCTGTAGCCAAGCTCAGGCTCAACGATGCGAGCTTCGACTACGAGATGGAGACGTCCGCGGCGCTTGGTTTTGGCTTCCGCTGCGGCTTTCTCGGACTACTGCATCTGGAAATCGTCCGCGAGCGCCTCGAGCGTGAATTCGATATTGGCCTCATCGCCACGGCGCCGTCAGTCATCTACCAGGTCCACCTCACCGACGGCACGATGCAGGAGTTGCACAACCCCGCCGACATGCCGGACGTTCAGAAGATCGAGAAGATCGAGGAGCCGTGGATCGAGGCGACTGTTCTCGTGCCCGACGAACATCTCGGCGCAGTGCTGAAACTCTGCGAGGACCGGCGCGGACGGCAGAAGACGCTGACCTATGCAGGCTCCCGCGCCATGCTGGTCTACGAGCTGCCGCTAAACGAAGTAGTGTTCGATTTCTACGACCGGCTGAAATCGGTCACCCGCGGCTATGCCTCGTTCGACTATCACATCACCGGCTACGAGGAGGGCGACCTGGTCAAGATGGCGCTTCTGGTCAACGCCGAGCCCGTCGATGCGTTGTCGGTCATTGTCAACCGCGCCCGGGCCGAAGCGCGTGGCCGGTCCATGGTCGACAAGCTCAAAGACCTGATCCCACGTCACATGTTCAAGATCCCGATCCAGGCGGCGATTGGCGGCAAGGTGATCGCGAGAGAGACCATCAGCGCGCTCCGCAAAGACGTAACCGCCAAATGCTATGGCGGCGACATCACCCGCAAACGCAAGCTGCTGGAGAAGCAGAAAGCGGGTAAGAAAAAGATGCGGAGCTTCGGCAAGGTGGACATCCCGCAAGAGGCGTTCATCGCCGCGCTGAAGATGGACTCCGATTAAGCCCTTCTCCGGCCTTGAAACTTTCTAGGAAACCAAATGCGCCTCTTGGCGTTATAGACGGACGTGCCGCGAATGCGGCTGCTCGTAAACACAACCAAAGATGAGGCCCGTGATGCGTATTGCCCTCGCCGTTGGGCTATGCCTGCTCAGCCTCCTGCCGTTCGCCGCGGTGGAGACCGGCGCTGCCAACGCCAAAGACAGTGCCAAGAGCCGCCCGTCGCCGACAAGCGTCCGCGAGAGCTATCGCACGCGGCTGAACAACAACATGGTAACGATCATGGCCGGCAGCGCCCAGGCCACCGATTTGGCGATCGTGCAGGACATCGCCGCGGCGCTCGACGATGGCGAGGCCTTGCGCGTTGTGCCCATGGTTGGCCAAGGCCCGGCGCAAAGCCTAAAAGACGTGATGTTCATGCGCGGCGTCGACATGGGCATCACCCACACCAATGTGCTCAAGCATTTCGCCCGCACCGGCGAAGTTGGACCCGGCATCGCAAGTCAGGTCACCTATATCGCCAAGCTGTTCAACGAGGAGATGCATGTCGTAGCGCGCGCCGAAACGAGCGACCTTGGCGCGCTCGAAGGCAAGACCGTCAATGTTGGCGTGGCAGGCAGCGGCGCTGAAATCACCGCACGGCTCGTATTCGAAGCGCTCAGCATCAACGTGCGCGAAGTCCATCTCAACGAGGCTGATGCGCTGGCCAAGCTCAAAACAGGGGGCATCGACGCCACGGTGGTCGTCGCCGGCAAGCCGACGCCGATCCTCAGCCAGCTTGATCGAGGCGACGGCCTCAAGTTTCTCGGCGTGCCTTACATCAAGGGACTCGAGGCGGACTATTACCCGGCGGTCCTCGACAACAATGACTATCCGGCGCTGGTCGAGGACGGCGCACGCGTGGACACCATCTCGGTCTGCGCGGTGCTCGTGTCGTTCAATTGGAAAACCGACAGCACGCGTTACAGGAAGATTGACCGCTTCGTTGATCGCTTTTTCTCGAATTTCGATGCGTTCCAGGTGGCGCCCCGTCATCCGAAATGGCAGCAGGTGAATTTTGCGGCGACCCTGGAGGGCTGGAAGCGTTCTCCGGCTTCGCAGGCTTGGATCGATCGCGCCAAAAGCGTCGCTGCCGCTGATCCAAGCACCCAGGCCCGTTTCGACACCTTCCTGGCGGAAGCTGATACAGGGCCTGCGTCTGCATCGCCAGAAGAACAGGCCAAGCTGTTCCGAGCCTTCGTCGAATGGAGCAAGACCCAAGACCAGAACTGAATTCCGTAAGTTTGGTAACGTGTAGGAGGGTGTCATGGCACAACCGACGCTCAGACAAGTTCAGATGCCAGAAATGCCAAGTCGGCAAATCTTGGCCCAACGGATCGCAGCCGAAATGCCGCCCGCGCCAAGGCGCGTATCAGTCGCGCCAGAGTCGGACCCAAGCGTATCCTCCATGGCCCAGCGCTTCGCGCCTGAAGCGGTGCGGACTGCGAAGAATGCGGCAGCCCAAGCGGCGGCGCGTGAATCCGCACCGGCGGCCCGCTCCCCCGAAGCGCGGCGACTCGGCGTCACCGGGCGGAGCATGATGACCGTGCTTACGATCATTGCCATTGCCCCAGCCGCGCTCGTTGCTGGGCTCCTATGGCTCGGCACGATAGTCGGGCCGGATGGAGTTTTCGATTTCAGCCAGTTCCGCACATGGACAACTCAGCAGGCAGCCATGGCCGCCACACCACTCCTGCTACCCGTGCCAAGGATGCCGGACATCGTCCTGACCGCGCCCGAGGAAATCGTGGCTAAGGCTGGCGAAGACGTCAGCTTCGCTATTGCCATCGACACGGCAGAGGCGCTGCCTGAGCGGAGCGTCATCGCGATACGCGATCTGCCTGAGGGTGCTGCGTTCTCCGAAGGGCGCCCCTATGGCGCCAAGGAATGGAACCTGCGTCCGGACGAAATCGCTGGCCTCAAATTGCGTTTGCCCGACACTGGCACGGCGGACTTCCGGATCGAACTGGTAGCAGCCGACGGCAGGGTCCTGGCCCACGCGGCGACACGGCTTGAGATTGCGCCGGCTCCTGCCACCGGGCTGGTGGTGCGGTCGGATGAGGCAGATCGCATCGAGGAACTTATGTCTTATGGCCATAAGATGATGGCGGTCGGCTATTTCGCCGGGGCACGCGCCTATTTCATGCGCGCGGTGGAATCCGGCAGCGGCGATGCGGCACTCGCGCTCGGCGCGACCTATGACCCTTCCGTCATAACAGTGATCGGCGCGCAAGGCATCAAGCCGGATTTTATGGCGGCCAAGAGCTGGTATGACCGCGCCGCGACGCTGGGTGCTACCAACCGGGCTACGAAGCTCGCAGGCCTCAAACAACATTGGTCTGAAGGCCGCGAGCCGCCAGCAAAAGCCACCAGCGCTGAGCCAGCGGAAGCGGCCAGCGCCCCGGTCGAGACGGAGAGCCAAGCCCCGGACGATGACAAACCTGGGCCGATTGGCAGGCTCGTGGCGGCCGCCTCAGAACTGACCAGCAAGGATGAGTGGCTCCAGACAGTCGGCTCGGTGAATGTGCGCGCCGGCCCCTCATCGAACGCGGGTACCCAGAAGGCCGTGCAGAAAGGCCTCAAGCTTCGCGTTCTGGGGCGTGAAGGCAATTGGGTACAGATCGCTGATCCCGCCACAAAACTGGAAGGGTGGATCTATACGCGCTATCTCGGACCTGTGGACTAGCCTCGTAGACTAGCTTCGCCGCCTAGACCTGAACGACCCTGACGAACGTCTCCTTGGTCATTGCCGGGCTTGACCCGGCGATCCATTCCCCTGACTTATCGGCACGTGGCGCACGAGTGATTGGTGCCGGTTGGAGGACGTGCCAATGGAGAATAAGAACGCGCGCGATGATTTGCGCGCCTCGGCCATTGGCAAGGCCACCGCGCGGCTCATCCCGTTTCTCTGCCTCGCCTATATGGTCAACTTTCTCGACCGGGTGAATGTCGGCTTCGCCGCGCTCTCCATGAACGAGGATCTCGGGTTTTCACCCACCGTGTTCGGGTTCGGCGCCGGCATTTTCTTCGTCGGCTATATCTTGTTTGAGATCCCGAGCAATCTGGCACTTCAGCGCTTCGGTGCACGCGTCTGGATCGCGCGCATCATGATCTCCTGGGGCATTGTCGCCTGCGCCATGAGCCTCGTCAGCGGGGCGACGAGCTTCTACGTCATGCGCCTTCTGCTTGGCATCGCCGAAGCGGGTTTCTTCCCCGGCATCATTCTCTATCTCACATTTTGGTTTCCCGCCGCGGAGCGCGCGCGGATCATCGCCATGTTCATGGCGGCGGTGCCGCTCGCCACGGTGGTCGGCGGGCCGCTATCGGGCGTGCTGCTCGAAATGCACGGGGCGTGGGGCTTGAAGGGCTGGCAATGGCTGTTCCTTGTAGAAGGCGTACCGGCCATCGCGCTCGGCTTCATCGCGCTTAAATTCCTCGACGACAAGCCGGCGCATGCCGCCTGGCTCACCCCGGACGAACGCCAGGCGCTCACCGACACGCTTGCCGCCGAGGCCGAAGCGACACGCGAATTGGGTTATGCCGGCCTCGGCGCGGCGCTGACGAGGCCGAGCGTGTTGGCGCTGGGGTCGCTCTATTTCCTGATGGTGGTTGGGCTCTACGGCATCGGCTTCTGGATGCCACAAGTGATCGGGAGTTTCGGACTCGCTCCCCTTCAGATCGGCTTTCTCACCGCCATACCCTATCTCTTCGCCGCAGTCGCCATGGTCATTTGGGGACGGCGCTCTGATAGGACGGGAGAGCGGCGCTGGCATATTGCGCTACCGCTGCTCATGGCGGCGGCGGCCTTCGCCTGGTCGGCCTATTCCGGGCCGCTTCTCCCCATCATGATCGCGCTGACGCTGGCCACGCTCGGCTTTTACGCAGCCTTCGGCCCGTTCTGGTCGCTGCCCACGGCGCTGCTCACGGGCACGGGCGCCGCAGCCGGGCTGGCGCTGGTCAACTCCATGGGCAATTTAGGCGGATTTGCAGGCCCGTCAATCGTCGGCGTTCTCAAGGAGGCGACCGGCAGCTTCTCGGCGGCGCTGCTGTTCCTAGCGGGCGCCCTCGCGCTCGGAGGCCTTATGGCGCTTTGCTTCCGCGAGCCGGGATGTCAGGCAGGCGCGGGCTGACGTTTGCGCGGCGTGGGGCTGCGCCGCTTCTTAGCACTGGTCGAGGCGGCGGCGGTCTTCGTAGCGCGACGTTTGGCTTTGTCGTTCGGCTTACCTGTCGCGGCCTGCAGACAAATCGCGACGGCCTCATGGAGCGTTGAGGCATAGGCATCGGCTTGCGCCGTACCCAGCGCCACCTTGGTGGCAGCAGCGTCCTCCGCCTCCCAATCGGCAATGAATATCTTCGTGCCCTTCGGCAGGATGCCCCTTAAGAGCTGGACGACCTTGCAGATGTCGGCAGCACCAGCACCGAGCCCGAGATACGAAAGGCCGACGGCCCGCGCCTTGGTGTTTGCGAGCACCGAGATGTGGTCGGTGGCGATGGCCTCTGGCGGCAGTGCTTTGGCACCTAAGCCCCGCTTCGCCAGCACAGCGGCGAGCAGGGCGCCCGCTGCCTCGTCCAATATCGTATGCCCGCCGATACACAGGACGGGCGTCTCTACCTGCCAGCCCGGCGCGAGCTGTCGGCGGTCGATGATGTGCTCGGCATCGACGATCGCCTCAGCCGGCGCATCAAAGGTGGTAACGCCTTCCTTGCGTTCGACGGCATTGCCCTTGCGGCGAAGCTTTGAGAACCAGCGACGCGGTTCGAAGTCGGCAAGCCTCTCCAGTATTTCGTTGACCGTAGTGGCAATGCGCGCCTGCTGGATTCGATCCAGCGCACCCCGTGCCACATCGCGCTCGGCCAGCTTCAGTCCCCCAAGCGCCACATGGTCGAGATAGGTCTCGAAGCTCTGTTCCTTCAGAGCAAATTCGGCCTGATAAGTAACTTCCGCCGCGTCGCCGATGAGCGCGCGCTGATAGAAGCTCTGCTCCGGCGTGAGCGCCGGCTGATCGCCAAGCAGCACTTCCAAGAAGTGCAAGCCTTCCACATGGCGGCCGAGCACGGAGAGACATACGGTGATGGGCGTTGCGATGATGAGCCCCAGCGGCCCCCACAAATACGTCCAGAAGATCGTGCAGCCGATGACGGCGATGGGCGTCACGCCGGTGCCGCGTCCGTAGACTTGCGGTTCGATAAATTGGCCCATGGTCATTTCGGCGATTGTGAACAGCCCAATGACCATGAGCACCATGCTCCAGCCTGGATCGATGGCGGCGGCGACTAGCGCTGGGATGATGGCGGCGATATAGGCGCCGACATAGGGCACGAAGCGCATAATCATGGCGAGGATGCCCCAGGCTACGGGACTCGGCATGCCGATTGCCCACAACGCAAGGCCGATAAAAATTCCGTAAGCCGCGTTGATCAGCACCTGGCTCAGGAAATAGTGCGAGAGCCTGGATGCCGCGTCACTCATGGTTGTTGTCGCGCGCTGCAGGTCGGAGCCGCCGAATAGCCTCATCAGGCGATCGCGCAAATCCTCCCGCTGAAGGAGGATGAAGATGACGAATAAGAGCACAATGCCAGCGGTAATCAGTGGCGGCAGGATCGTGCCGGCAATCGACTGGTAAAGCGCCAGACCGGTTGGATCTGGCTCGCGGATCACGACGGGGATCGGCTTACCCTCGGGCTGGCCGGCCACGTGGTTCGCGTCGGGGACGGCCGGAGCGTCGGGCTGGTCGAACTGGGCTTCCAGATCGGCGAGAACTTCTTCCGCCTTCTCCAACACTTTCGATTCGCTTGTGGTCTCGCGGACAGAACTGACCTTCTCCGAAAGGGTGGCGCGATAGGTCGGCAATTCGGCGGCGAGCTTGGTCGCCTCGAACGAGATCAGCCAACCGAGCCCACCGATGATGGCGAAGGCGACGATCACGACGAAGCCGACGGCAAGCACGCGCGGCACTTTGAGGCGGCGAAGCAGCAGTATCGGCGGCGTCAGAACGAAGCTCAAAAGGATGGCGAGCGTCAGCGGCAGCAGCATCTCGCGGCCGAAATAGAGCCCGCTGATGACGAGGGCCGTGATGAGGAGCCCTTGCAGAACGGCTGTCCGCCCGCCGCTGGCGTCGGGCAGCAAGGGCATGGGCGAACGGGGCATCACGGCCTCCTAAGCGGAATGATCCTTGGAGCCTCAAAAGAGCCCAAGCATCACCATCTCACATTGAATAGACCAAGAATCCGTTGAGAAGCCCAGAACGTTCAACGTGGGACGCCATATCTCCCAAGCTTCGCCCGCTAGTCGTCCTCGTCGCCACGGGTCGTGGGCTTAAAGACTTGACCGGTGTCGAGGGTCTCGGAATTGCAGAGATATTGGAACACCATCTTATGCCCGCGGTCGAACACGTCGACATAGTCGACCCAGCCCCAAACGACGATGCTGGCATCGCCGTTCATCACCCGGTCAGAAAGCTTCGGCGTCGAGTCGCAGTCCACGATTTCCACCATGGTTGCGTCGCGACCTAGCCGCGGCCTCGCCGAGTTTGCCGAACGACCCGGGAGCGGCATCACGGGCACTAAGTCCTCATCCACTTCATCACGAATACCGACCTCGGTAGCACTGCGCATCTTGAAAGCGGGGGTCTGTCCTGTGTTCTTGAAC
>Ga0114921_10001595_pt1 | contig 10476 bp, 9 predicted proteins | sample BentaG_FD_87016 | JGI IMG/M metagenome (GOLD analysis project Ga0114921, IMG submission 87016) | Deep subsurface microbial communities from South Atlantic Ocean to uncover new lineages of life (NeLLi) - Benguela_00093 metaG | ecosystem: Environmental > Aquatic > Marine > Oceanic > Sediment ...
AAACAATAGCGAAAGATCAAAATCTCGGTTTAGATATAATTGGTAAAAATTCTGGCCATTTTAGTGAAGCATTTGAATATAACATTCCAATTGTTTTTAATGTGTTTAAAGAGATTTATCAAATTGATACTAAAGTCGAATATAAGACTGGTGTTGCTAAAGCGGATGAATTAAAATCAATTTTACCTGTCAGGATTCCCGTTTTTTGCCCCGGATGTCCTCATCGGGCGACGTTCTGGGCGCTTCAAAAAGCGATAACAGGAAAATCTAACGACATTGCATTTATCAACGATATAGGGTGTTATTCCATGCTTCTCCTTAATAGAGAAATTTACCCGAAACTAAATGGAGACGATTTGCTATTATCCATGGGAGCAACGCTAGGAGCTGGAAGCGGTATTTCTTTAGCAGCAAAAGAAAAAGTAATTTCCGTAATTGGAGATAGTACTTTTTTTCACGCAGGACTACCAGGAATGATTAACATTTGTCACCATAACGAAGATATTGTAGTGATAATTCTGGACAATTCCGTAACTGCCATGACTGGGCAACAAACAAATCCAGGGACGGGTTATGGGCTCCCTAATGATCCTAAAAGTAAAATCCAAATTGAGGATGTGTTGAAGGGTATAGGGTTTAGAAATATAATAATTAACGATTGTTTCGATGCAAAAAACTGTATTCCCTCATTTAAAAAGGCTTTAGGGGAACCTGGGCCAACTGTAATAATCTCAAGAGGTCCATGTGCTCTATGGAACGATAGAAAAAAAAGAAGGAGAGGAGAAAAAATACAGCCCTTTTATGTAGATCAAGATAAATGTCGTAAGTGTCATACTTGTATGAGAGATTTCTATTGTCCCGCTATAAGTATGGACTCCCAAGAAAAAGAATTTACTGACGATAACGGGAAAATCAGGAAAGGTTTTTCTTCCTATATTTCTCCTAAATTGTGCGATGGATGTGGAGTATGCTCAATTATCTGTCCATATACAAACCACGAAGCGAGATCAGAGAAAAATGTAATAAAACTACATGAGATAAAAAGGGAGGTTAGACATGACTTATAATTTAATGACCTGTGGTGTGGGCGGACAAGGGTTAATGTTAGTTTCAAATGTTATAGGGATTGCGTGTGCAGAATTTGGTTTGAATATCCGAACTGCGGAGACTCATGGCTTAGCGCAAAGATCTGGCTCAATCTATACTCATATCCGTATTGGGGAAGAAATTTTTTCACCTTTAATACCATATGGGGAAGCTGATGCTTTACTCGGTATGGAGGCAATTGAAACGCTACGATATATTGAATTTTTAAAACCAGATGGTGTAATTATAATGAATAATTACATGTGGCACCCTGTTCAAAGTACATATAATCGAGTACAGGATGCCAATAATGCTTATCTTTCTATTGGAACCATTCAAGCACAATTAGAAAAAGTTACAAAACTTATTCGTCTTGTAAGTGCCACAGAAATCGCAAGCCAAGCAGGCAACCCCCTCACATCAAATTTAGTTCTCTTAGGTGCTTTAGCCAAAACTGAAGGATTTCCTTTGAAGATAAACCAGTTACAAGAAATTATTCCAAAGGTAGTTCCTAAAAAAGCTATTAATGCTAATTTGAAAGCCCTATTATTAGGATATGAAGCTAAGAAATAATTTTTATTTTCTATAAATTATTATTTTTATTAAGAAACAATGAAACCTTATTTAATTAAAGAACCAAATAACAATGAACTTTACGAGGCTTTAATAGTATTCTATCGATCCTTTGGTAGATTAATTCCTTCAGATATAGATAATCAAGTAAAGTTGTTAATTAACTTCATCAACTCAAAAATTGCTAAATTCCTTATTACAGAGACAAACAAAAAAATCTTTGGATTAGGGGCTGTATTTATTTTCCATGATGTGTGTAGTATTGGATATTTGAGTGTGTTGTCCGAATTTAGGCATAAAGGCGTGGGGACCGCGATTTTTGGCGAATTAATAAACACTGCTAAAAAATTGGGCTGTAAAACCTTTTTACTATACGCATCAAAATTAGGGGAACCTATTTATCATAACTTTGGCTTTCGGAGCAATTATAGGACAACAGTCTATGAATTTCCTAGTAAAATACCGAAAATGCAAAATCTTAACGAAGATGTGAAAATTATTACAAGCATGCCTGAATGGGCTGCTAAACTTGATAGAGTAACAATGGGATTTGACAGATGTGAATTTTTAAAAATTAAAATGAGTCATGGATCAAAATTAATTATTGATGCTAATGAGGGTTATGCTTTAATCTCTGGATTAAGAATAGGCCCAATCATTGCAAAAAACTTACGTACTGCTGTGAATCTTATTAATAGAGGCATTTCACTTGGAGCAACCCATATAATAGTTCCAAAACATATGAAATTTCCTAATAAGCTATTCAATTTGATTGAGTTAACTGAAAAAGAAAACGAAGTAAATCTAAGGATGATTTATGGTAAAAATATATCACAAAAGTTAGATAATTTTTATGCTCTTGGCACTTACGCAAAAGGGTAAGCTTTAAAACCTTGAATATTTGGTTTTTAAATAAGTTTCCTTCAAATCAATTAGTTTTTATTATTCCTATAATTTATTCTACCATTCTAATATCACTACCTTTAGATAAATAGATATTATCTAATATACAATTAATTGTAAGTTCACTAGCATAATGAGTTTAATCCGGTTTATTATAAGAAGATTACTTACAATCATTCCAACTTTAATATTAATTCTTATAATTACTTTTTTTATAACAAGAATGTTACCTGGAGACCTCGCAATGATGAGGTTGCACCCAAGAGCGTCATATGAAGATTATTTGAGGGAACGTGCAAGGTTAGGATTAGACGAACCGATTTACATTCAATTTTTAGTTTTTCTTGGAGATTTGTTATCAGGAAATTGGGGAGTTTCTTATATAGTAGGAAGAGACTACCCTATATGGCTCCTTATTAGCCAAAAACTTCCCATAACGTTAGAAATTGTGACTATTAGCATGATCCTTGCAATTATTCTTGGTATAAAGTTAGGTAAAATTTCTGGTGCTCACAAAAACACTAAAAGAGATCATACTGCAAGATTAATTACCTATATTTTTGTGTCTATTCCAGCGTTTGTTTTGGTAACTTATTTCATGCAACTTTATGTCGCAACACCGCTTAAAATCCTTCCCATATTCGGTTATAAAACCCCAGGATACGCAGAACCTCCACCAATTACCTATTCTCGCATTTTAAATTGTTTCCTTTCAGGCAAATGGTATTTATTAACAGATTACTTATGGCATCTCATTGTTCCAGTCTCTGCATTAACAACCGTTCAACTAGTCATGATGTCACGCCAATTGAGAGCAAGTATGATCGCAACTTTGGAAGAAGACTATATTAGGACGGCTTACGCAAAAGGAGTCAAAAAAAGACGAATAATTAAAAAACATGCTCTAAAGAATTCCATAACACCTGTAATTGTCGTTTCTGGTATGGGATTTTCTGCAGTGTTAGGTGGTATGATCGCTGTAGAGATTATATACCAATTACCAGGTATGGGCAAACTCTTCTACGATGCTATTGGTAGCTCTGATTATAATGTCATTATTGCTTCAATTTGGGTGTTTTCAATAGTAGTTATAATTTTTAATTTTATTTCAGATGTAGCAATAGCGATTATAGACCCACGTATTAAATTAAAATAACATATAAATCAAAACTTCAAAGCATGAGTCATAATAAAATTCAAGAAAATGAGCAGGAAATTGATACAAATAGGCAAAATACAAAATCCAATCCCAAATCAAAGCTAATTCCAACGATTTCCATTAATTTTAAATTTTTAATCTTTCCTAAATCTAGAATTGAGCCGTTTCAGAAGGAGAATCTACAATATCGACATCGTAGAAAGAAAAGTCTAATTAATGGATGGCTGAAATCAACTTTTACTTTCCTTGGAATCCTGCTGATTTTGGTTATTATCTCTATTGCCGTATTTGGGCCTTGGATTGCTCCATACTCTTATGAGGAAGCAACAGGGGTTAGCTTATATGCTTGGAAGCCACCATCACCAAAACATCCATTAGGAACGGTTTATGCAGGAAATGATCTTCTATCACGAATAATTTATGGCACAAGCTATTATTTAGTAATAGCTTTGTTGTCTGTTGGTATTAGTTTAATAGTTGGCACTTTCTTAGGAATGTTAGCCGATTACTATGGAAAATGGGTTGACTCTATTGTTATGAGAGTTATGGATGTAATACTAGCTTTTCCTGGAATCATTTTTGCCTTAGCTTTCCTTGCTATATTTGGTACTAGGTTTATATATATTGTGATGATACTTGGAGTGATTGGAATACCTTATTATTCTCGTTTGGTTAGATCCTCTGTTTTTAAAGAAAAAGAATTAGATTATGTCGCCGCAGCAAAAGTTTCCGGTGCAAATAAATGGAGAATAATGTTTAAGCATATTTTACCAAATTCAATCCAACCTATCATTATCTCAATGAGTTTTGATATCGGTAGATTATTGATTAATCTGACCATTCTCGGTTTCCTCGGTTTTAATGATGCAAGGTTTATAGATTGGGGAAGCGATATCTTCTCGGGGCGAGGTCATATTTGGGATGCCCCTTGGGCTACTTTGTGGCCGAGCGTGATGATCTTAATTTCCGTAGTTGGTTTTATGATCGTAGGAGATGGTTTAAGAGATGCGTTAGATCCAAAATATCAACATGTTTCTCGCTAGAAAAAGGGATTACTCCTCTCATTTTTATAAGAAATTTTTTAAAGCTACTATTATTACTTTAACTTATCGTTCTGAGCAATTTATCATTAATATAATATACTGAGCTATTAACTAAAATGAGTCTAATCAAGTTTATTCTAAGGAGATTAGCTACTATAATTCCAACAATATTGGTAATACTTGTAATTACATTTTTTATGACGAGATTGCTGCCTGGAGATCCTGCAATGATGAGGATGCCCGATAAATTTACATGGGACGAATATTTACTGGAGCGTAAAAGATTAGGATTAGATCAACCAATATATATTCAGTTTTTAATTTATATGGGTGATATGTTAGCTGGAAATTGGGGCTTTTCTTACACAGTAGCAAAGGATTTTCCTGTTTGGGTTCTTATAAATCAGAAGCTACCTAGATCCTTAGAAATTATGGCTATTAGTATGATTATTGCTATCTTTCTCGGAATAAAATTAGGAAAATTTGCTGGTGCTAACAAAAACACTAAAAAAGATAGTGGTACAAGAATTTTTATTTATTTCTTTGTCTCCATGCCAGCATTTATAGTTATAAGTTTTTTTATGCAAATCTATGTAAGTACACCATTTAAATTTCTCCCTATGTTCGGTTACAAAACCCCGGGATATGCTGAACCTCCACCAATTACTTATTCTCGTATTATTAACTGTCTTCTTTCAGGTAAGATTTATTTATTAACGGATTCCTTATGGCATCTCATACTTCCAGTCTCTTCATTCGCAATTATTCAATTAGTCACGATTTCGCGTCAAATGAGAGCGAGTATGATAGGAACGATGGAAGAAGATTATATAAGAACAGCTTACGCGAAGGGAGTCAAAAAAAGACGCATTATTAAAACACACGCTTTTAAAAATGCTATTTCGCCCGTAATTATCTTATCTGGAATGGGATTTTCTGTTGTATTGGGGGGATTGATTGCTGTTGAAGTCATATATCAATTACCAGGAATGGGAAAGTTGTTTTATGATGCTATAAGACGGTCTGATTATCCCATTATTATTGCTTCGGTTTGGGTGTTTTCAATAGTAGTAATAATTTTCAACTTTTTTACAGATGTGTTAATCGCGTTTATAGATCCACGAATTAGATTAAAATAAAACCGAAAAATTCAAAAAATGAGTCATATAAATCAAAAAACTCAAGAAAGAACGGAAGAAAACTATAGTGGTACTGATTTAAAGTTAAGCTCAAAGATTATTAATGGTTTTAAATTCCTCCTTATTCCTAAATCTAGATTTGAACAATTTTACATAAAGGATATAGAAAATCAACATCGAAAAAAAAGAAGTAAAATTAGGAGAATGCTAAAGTCATCTTTTTCTTTCACTGGAGCCATTATTATCTTCCTTATGATCTCACTTGCTATATTTGGACCTTGGATTGCACCATATTCATATGCAGAAGCACAAGGTCGGGGCTTGAATGACTGGGGACCCCCATCACCAGAACATCTGTTAGGAACTGGCACACGTGGTCGAGATGTTTTGTCGAGAATAATATTTGGTACAAGTACTTCTATAGTAATTGCTTTATTATCTGTTAGCATCAGTGTAATTTTTGGTATTTTTTTTGGGATGATTGCGGGATATTTTGGAAAATGGCTGGATTCAATTATAATGAGAACAATGGATATGATATTAGCTTTCCCTGGAATTATATTCGCTTTAGCTTTTCTGGCTATAATTGGTTCAACAATTGAACATATTGTAACAATATTAGGAGTAATAGGAATTCCCTATTATTCTCGTTTAACTAGATCGGCTGTGTTAAAAGTAAAGGAACGTGATTATATCGCGTCAGCAAAAGTTTCGGGTGCAAATAACTGGAGAATCATGTTTAGACATATACTACCAAATTCAATTCAACCTATTATTGTTTCAATGAGCTTTGACATCGGTAGATTGATAATAAGTGTAGTCACTCTCGCCTTCCTTGGATTTACAGATTACCAGTATATTAATTGGGGGACTGATGTTTATTCGGCGAGAGTTCATATTTACGATGCACCTTGGGCGTTATTTTGGCCTAGTGTGATGATTTCGCTCTCAGTAATTGGATTCATGATCATTGGGGATGGGTTAAGAGATGCTTTTGATCCTAAATATCATGTTGCGACTCGCTAAAGAACTGTAAAAGTAATAATCTACAATTCTCCTATTTTTTTATATACTTCCTCCCAATTATAGACTCTATATACATTATTCTCGCAAATAGAATTTTGATTCCAAGGTTGGTCAAACAACAGCAAATTCCTGTTTTTTAACTTTTTAATAGGTTCTACCAAGTTAGGGTTATCATCAACGTAAACATCATAGTTTTGCTTCATCTTAATATCGTAAGGTTTATGGTGTAATAAAATAAGCTCAATATACTGAATCCCTTCCCTTACATTATGAAAGTTTAATTTATTTACTATCGAAGAACGATATTCAGGCAATCGAGCAGAAACAATATCAATATCATATAGCTCATTCAACCTTTCCATAATTTTTGGAGCATTCTCATCTATAAATGGAACGTTCATAGAATCGGCGTATATCTCATAAAAAATACTAAAGGCATCCTCTTCGGTTATGTTCCAATCCTTGAAGAAATCCCATCTGGTTACATCTTTTTTTTGATACTTAGTACCGTATCTTTTGTTATAAATTTCGCAATATACTACGATAATATCAAGTAAGACTCCGTCTATGTCGATAGCAATTTTCATTATATTTCATTTGGTGATACTATTATAAATATCTTTAGTTGGTGATACCATAGTTAAAGTTTAAGCATGAATTTTTTTTAAAAATTTCATCAGTTTAAAGTTAATAATTATAATAATGTTCAGGATCTTGATTCAAAGACACCATATTGTTCATTAATCAACCATCTACTTAAAAATTAAATACTGATCTATCAATGAAATGAAAACTTTATAGATTTCGATCGTTAAATTTATAAAGCAACACTTTTACTATTTACCTAAGCATGGGAATAAAATCCCGCCCTCAAATATCGTTAAAGGTGATGAGTAAAAAACTTAGTTATAGATAGTAATAAAAAACAGCCAAACCCTCTACTATTAATCGAAAAACTAGGGATAACACCAATACCATCCCTTTTTTTTTCCTTCTTCTCAATATTTATTTAGTAATCTAAATTAATTTTTATGTTTACTACTATTTAGGTGTTAAATTTTTGGAACCTATTAAAGGAATTTTATCAGATATAGATGGAACTTTGTATTTCAAAGGTAAATCTATTCCTGGTTCGATTGAAACTATCGACCGGCTACGCGAAAAAGGAATAAAATTGTTATTTTTTACTAATACGGATAGTAAAACTCCTCGAAACATATATAAATTACTTAAAGAATATGGTTATAAGTTAAATGAAGGTGAAATTTTTACCCCACTTATTGCATTAAAGGAATTTCTATCGGATAAGTTAGAAAGTAAGGTCTATTTAGTAGCTACCGAAGAAGTTCTAGACGAGTTTAAAGACTTTCATCAAATAAAAGGAGACGAAGTACCTGATTATGTGATTATAAGCGATTTTCACGATAATTGGGATGTTAACAGGCTCAACAACGCTTTTAAGTATGTTATAAAATATAACGCAAGGCTACTTGGAACGCAAGGAAATAAGTACTATCTAGATAAGAATGGAGAACCGGTGATAGATACAGGATCATTTGTCCAAATGATTGCGACGGCAGCAAATGTTAAACCTACAATATTTGGCAAGCCTTCTAAAGAATATTTTATACAAGCTTTAAATAGAATTAATTTACCTGCAAGAAATGTTGTTGTAATTGGAGACGATATAGAAACTGATATTCAAGGTGCTCATAATGCTAATCTGCGAGGATTACTTGTTAAAACAGGCAAAGGTCAATTCCATAAGGTTTCAGAGAAAGATGTTAAACCCTATAAAATCATTGATTCGATAAGTTCTATACTGGAATTTCTATAAACCAATAAAAATGTTTTAGTAGAATGCTGTTAAGAAGAGGAATTATGGTTTTTTTCGCGAGAACCATTTTAACCATTATTTTTGATAATCTGATATTGATCTTTTATTTCATCCAGATTTACAGTAATGAGCGTGTGCAAATGATGCTTTCTCTCGAAGTATTCAATTTCAGATTGGTTTAAAGGATTATTTGCATGGATGATCATATATTCCTTGCATTTAATGCATGCACGAGCTCTCATAATTCATTCATAAATAATATTTAAACTATAATAACTAGGAAAGACATAGATTATATCTAAATTCCGCTTATTTTTTAGAAATGTTCGTGATATTCGAACAAATAATAAACTTGCAATGCGATTAGATCTCCATAAGGTTAGGTATTGTTGTGTCGAACAATTTCTTCATTCTATCGACATTAAGCTTAATATCTTGACTCAATCCTTTTATATTGATTTCTGATGTGTTGGTTATTACGCCCAACTTTTTCACGGCTACGTTGAGCTTTTCAGCTAAAGCGATGATCTCGTTATAGTCTTTTGGGTTTGTCTCGATTACAAATCTCCCAACAGTTTCGCTAAATAATAGCTCATCATCCCTTAAATTATTATTATTATAACCACTTAAATCTATATCTGCTCCAAGCTTGTTTTTAAAACACATTTCGGCAATGGTTATTATCAATCCTCCCTTGTTTACATCGTGGTTGGCTTTTATAAACTTCCGCTGGTAAAGTTCAAATAGCAAATTCCATCGGGCTTGAATTTTTGCCTCATCGATTTTCGGTGGTATTCCCCCTTCAAGTTCATGAATAACTGAGTGATATTCTGAACCGCCTAGTTCTGCTTCAGTTTCCCCTACTATAATAATTTCATTTCCATTTTCTTTAAATGGGAGCGTGATTATGTTTTCAACGCCGTCAATTATTCCAACAATCATTATTTGGGGAGTTGCTTTTATTGCGGTTTTTGAAACTTCATCTTCGTTATAAAATGAAACATTTCCCCCAACAATAGGAATACTTAATTTTCTACAAAAATCATTCATACCTTCAACAGCTTTAGAAAAATACCAAAAAGATTCGGGTATCTCGGGATTTCCAAAATTACAGCAATTAACCATTGCCATTGGTTTCGCTCCGTTAGCAATGACGTTTCCACAGATCTCTACTAATCCCCCCTTAGCACCTTCGTAAGGATCTAAATAACAGTGTTTTGAATTCACTCCAACACTAGCAGCAATAAATTTGTCAGTACCTATAATTCTTAAAACTCCAGAATCTCCTTCACCACATTTCACAACTGATCTTACACCAACTTCGTGGTCATATTGGCGGTATACCCATTCTTTACTACAAATATTTTCGGATGCAATTAATTTTTCTATGATCTCTTTAAAACTAATCGTTTGTTCAGGAGTTTTTTGGGCTAGTAAAATGTTTAAGTATTCTGGTCGTTTTTCAGCTCTTTTAAACATTGGAGATTCAGAAAGTGCTTTTGCAGGAAGACTTACTACAAGTTCCTCTTCATCAAAGACTTTTAAAACTTTTGAATCGTCTGTTTTCCCTATTACTGCGAAAGTCACTTCATACTTTCTAAACACATTAAGAACCACTTCTAATCCTTCTGGTTTAACAATAAATGCCATTCGTTCCTGAGATTCAGATAGCATTATTTCGTATGAAGTCATACCTGGTTCTGCAGTAAA
>Ga0114921_10001596_pt1 | contig 10468 bp, 11 predicted proteins | sample BentaG_FD_87016 | JGI IMG/M metagenome (GOLD analysis project Ga0114921, IMG submission 87016) | Deep subsurface microbial communities from South Atlantic Ocean to uncover new lineages of life (NeLLi) - Benguela_00093 metaG | ecosystem: Environmental > Aquatic > Marine > Oceanic > Sediment ...
ATTTCTCAGGGTAACCGCTTAGCAGGCGGCCGCACTAGACCACTATGCGATCCCTCCTAGCCCTGTGAAACTAATAATACTTAAATTTGTATATATACTATATCACAACCCTTTATTTTGCTCAAACTTTATTTGAGGGCTCTATTTAGCTGTGTTATGATGATTGGCATAGTGGAGATTAGCGTTTTAATTGATGAAGGTCTGAAGGGGTGCCCTGAGGCAAGCTGGCTAGAGAGTGTGGCTGAAAAGGTCCTTGTTGCCCAAGGCATCGACTCTAGAGCAGAGCTTGGTCTGGTTATTGTCAGCCAGGAAAAGATACGCCAGCTAAATTTGAGCTACTTGGGAAAAGATGAGCCTACCGATGTGCTAGCCTTCTCTATGCTTACTGAGCCGCCTGAGGGAGGCCTTGCTCCCTTCGTGGCACCCCCTGATGGAATAAAGCACCTTGGTGAGGTGATTATTGCCTACCCTCAAGCGGTTACACAAGCAGAGGAGCATCAGCATTCCGTAAAAAGGGAGATAGCTATTCTCATTATTCATGGTGTACTTCATCTCCTAGGCTATGAGCATGATAAGCCTGAGTTGGAGCGAGAGATGACAACTAGAGAGGCGGAAATCCTGAGCCATATTGAAAGAGAGCTAGAGTGAAGGTCCTTGGTATTGCTGGCAGCCCCCGGCGGGGTGGTAATACTGACCTGCTGCTGGCTGAATTTATGAGAGGCGCTGCCAGCAAAAGGGCTGAGGTTAAAACTATTGTCCTTAACGACCTTAAGATTACTCCCTGTCAGCATTGCGATGCTTGTCTCAAGGCAGGTAATTGCCGCATTGAGGATGATATGCAAATGGTATACCGGGAACTGGAGCAGGCGGACCGAATAGTGCTGGCTTCTCCCATCCAGTTTATGGGGGTAACCGCCCAGATGAAGGCGATGATTGACCGCTTCCAGGCACTATGGGCAAGAAAATACGTGCTTAAAGTACCACCGTTAGGCACTAGTCGAGAGAGGAAGGGGTTCTTTATTTCCGTTGGTGGCAGAAAGATAGCCAATCTGTTTGAGCCGGCGCTGGTCATGGTAAAGACCGTCTTTAGAATCCTGGATATAACCTATGCCGGAGAGCTACTATTCCCTGGAGTGGATGAGAAGGGGGCTATAGCCAAACATCCTGACGCCTTACAGCAGGCTTTCTTCGCCGGGCAAAAGCTGGTAGAAGACTAGCTTCTTACCTTTTTGACCAATAAGGCTACCCTTTTGCCTAACTTCGCCGCATTCAAAGCAGTTCGTTCATCGGGTGCTCCGACACACGATACACCCAAATGTCCAGTTGCATCCATAGGATCGCCTACGATAATCATTCCATATATCAACATGGCTTGCATAATCGAGATAATAGTTAATTCCTTTCCCCCAGAGGGGTCACCAGAGGTCGCAAAAGCAGCACCTACCTTATCAACCATTTGTTTACGGATATCAACAAATTTGTCAAAAACCCCTTTCAATTCAGCAGCCATTGTTCCAAAATAAACGGGAGAACCGGCGATGATTCCATCAGATAACAAAAAATCGTCTTTGCTGACTTCAGATACCGGTTTCAATAGGCACTCTACGTCTTCAACTTCTTGCACCCCTTTGGCTATTTCTTCAGCTAGTTTTTTGGTATTCCCAGTTTTTGAATAATACATTATTAATACTTGCATGTTTTTAACTTCACACGTTTTATTATGCATTGTTAGCCAAAGGAGAAGGGTCTAACTACCACCATATCTCCACTCGGTGGAAAGCTTCAGCCAGTTCAAAGTCCTCTCCCTCAGCCCTCTCCTTAGCCCACTGCCTCACCCGTTCTTCCAAATCAGGAAAATCCTCCGCCTGGCTCTTATGGCAGCGCAGGGCGGCAATTTTGATATCAAAGATGTCAGTAATATCAGAGCGGTAATTGGGGTCCTCGGTGCCCCAGAGCAATACTTCCTTGACTTTATGAGGCTGAAGACCTTCCTCCACCAAATCGGGGTAGGCAAGATGGTCCCTAGCATAGGGGAAAATGGCATCCAAGGTAACCTGGCCGGTGATTCGGTGGTCCCGATGCCAGAGATAGCGCCGGTAAGGGTCAGCAGTTATTACAGTCTCAGGCTTGTACATCCTTATCTGGCGCACAATTTCTTTCCTAAACTCAGGCGTATCTTCCAAAGCCTGGTCTGGATAGCGCAGGAAAATGACTTCCCTAACTCCCAAAACCTTGGCTGCTGCCAGTTGTTCCTGCTCTCGAATTGCCGCCACTTCCTCAGACTTCATATTGCGATTGCTAGTACCCCTCTCACCACTGGTGCACACCACATAGACGATGCTTTTCCCTTCACGTGCCCAGCGAGCCACAGTTCCAGCGACGCCGTATTCCGCATCGTCAGGATGCGCAGTAACTACCATTACCTGAGTCGGCTCTACTATCACACTGAACCTCCTCTAACTTAAATATAAATTGTATTGTGTTAGTTAAGCTGATACAACTAGTGCCCTCGGGCAGAATAGTTAATCAGCACCTCTCTAATAATCTGCTGAGCTATATTTGACCAGCTAAATCGGGTTACCGACGCTCGAATTGAGAGGGCGGATTTGGTATCATGGTTTGAAAGGAGTAAAGCTATTTTGTCGGCAAGCTCACGGGGGGTATTGTCCATCACCACATACCCCGTTTCCCCTTGATGAATAATACTTTTAAGGCCCCCTACATCAGTAGCCACTACTGGCGTGCCGCAGGCTATGGATTCCAGAGCTACCAGCCCGAAGCTTTCGTAATAAGAGGGAACAACACAAGCAGTAGCCGCACTGTAAAAACAAGGCAGTTTCTCATGCTTTATCGTGCCCAAGAAAGTAACTGAATCCTCTATACGGAGAGCACGGGACAACTTCTGTAGTCTTTCCACTTCATCACAGCTATGTTCATCACCGCCGATTATCACCAGTCTTAACCCATGATTATTTTGCAGGTAGGTCATAGCCCTCAGTAACCGGTCTATACCCTTCAATGGCTCAATCCTGCCTACATACAAGATGACCTTATCGTCACTAAAGCCTAGCTGCCGCTTTGCCACCTCTCTGTCTTTGGGCTGGAATAAATCCAGATTCACACCACAAGGGATAACACTAATTCTCTCCGGCGAAGCGCCATAGTGCCGACTGAGAGCCTCTTTTTCTTTCTCCGTGGTAGCGATAATGTGACGGCAATTTCTAGCCAAGCGCGTTTCGGTCTCAATACGAAGTTCAGACTCATCTTCACCAATACCAATGGCTTTCTTAACCGCACCTAGCGTGTGAAACATCGTGATATGAGGAACATTCCACCACCGTTGTAGAGATTTACCTACCCAACCCGAAAGCCAGTAATGGCTGAATACTAGATCATACTGGAGATTGTTATGCCTCCTGAAACTCTCCAGATTGCGGACAAAGTCGGGGAGGAGGGGATATACCGCTAACTTATGTATGTCCTTGTCCTCACCAGCTCTAAGGTGAATAAGCCGAACATTCTGACCCAGTTTTACCACCTGGCTATCTCTCGGGTCATGAAGGCGGGTATAGACATCGACGAGAAGTCCCTGCTTCCCCAGTTCGCGGGCAAGCTCTCGGACGTAGACACTCATACCACCGGTATCTTTCGCCCCTAGATTCCCTATAGGACAGCTATGGACACTAAGCATAGCTATTCTCAGTTGACTGGCTGGCATCAGGGTTGTCTCCTCTCTACTCTCACTTTATAGTTATCTGGCATCTGTATAGGGGGATTTCTCTCCCGCCTATGTGATATTTATACGGTTCCCCACCCTTCAGAAAGTCCCACTTTTTCCTGCCCCTCTGAATGCTCTCTTTAATGCAGAGGACTTTAGACAGCAGTCCCACACTCAAATAGCTGTAGTTGGGGTCGTAGGCACTATTATAGAGGTACATCGCCTCATTATAATCAAAACCCATAATCATAGCTGCCGGCAGTGTATCCACTTTAAGAATGCCGAATCTCAGCAGTCCAATCTCAGCCATAGCCTCGGCTAGCGACCTGAAGAACGATTCCATCTGGTTAGTCATGAAGCTGGCTTTCTCTTCCCGGCTCAGCGAAAAGAGGTTCAAAAAGGTGTCCATGAAATCCCCAACCTCCTGCCTAACCTCGACGCAGTGATAATCTACGTTACCTGCCTCCCATAATCGCCTTAGTTTGCGTCTCACCTCATGCCGCTGCTTTTTGTCCAGCGTCGCCAGATACTTATCCCAGGTAGAAGGTAAATCCAGTTCTACGGAAACCCCCTCCTTATGGCAAAGAACCTCGTGCTTTCGGTTCTGTGCTATACCTACAAGGTGAGTGAGCACTGTGGAATCGGGCCGCAAAGGTCTTAAGTCTAGGTGAGTAATACCCTTCTCTCTCAAATCATCAAGCAGGGCACTAAAGAAATTCCTCTCCACTCCGGGGGCAACAACAAAGTCAAGGTAATCACAGACATCAGCACTACCAACGATGGAAGCCGTTTTCTCCTTAACTAGGAGCGGAGCAATGCCAATGATTTTCTCTCTTTGCCACACCGCGCGCAAGTATAATTCAGCTCCAGAGCCAAATATCTGCCACCAAACCCGTAACCAGCTAGGTAAAACGAAGATTGAATCCCACCTCAAACGGTGACCAAAGTCGGTCCAATAGGAAGCAATGCTGTCAAAACTCTCTTGGGTAATGGTATAGCCCATGCACTCACAGTATAGCGTTTTGTCACCCTTGAATCAACGCAGTGTAATCATCCAGTATATTAGCTTGACTTTAATCCTATTTTTGCCTATAGTGATGAGGCCGTGGCTGTGGATGCTGGAATGATACTAAAGCCACGTCTAAGGTATGCCTACTTTAATTCAATAAGGAGGGACAATGAAAATCTTGGGTATCGTTTGTAGCCCCCGATTACATGGAAATACAGAGACCTTGTTACAGGAGTCGTTAGCCAAAGCCCAAGAAGGGGGGGCTGAGATAGAGCTAGTGGCCCTAGCTGGAAAAACTATATCCCCCTGTGACGGTTGCTGTTCTTGCGAGAAGACAGGAGAGTGCCACATAAAGGATGATATGCAGGATATTTATAATAAACTCTTGGAAGCTGACGGAATTATCTTCGGTACTCCTGTTTACTATTGGAATGTAAGCGCCCAGGCGAAAGCTTTAATAGACCGCACCTATGCATTTCGTGTGGAACGTAAGCTGAGAAACAAAGTAGCTGGTGTAGTGGTGACCGCAGAGCGAAATGGGAGCACAAGTGCCGTGGCAGCGTTTAACAGTTTTTTTACCCTACAAAAATTGATAATGGTAGGGCGTGCCATAGGCTACAGCGGCGAGGAGGGATACTTGGATAAGGAGGCAGTTAAGAAGGATAAGGAAGGAATGACAGAGGCTGTAGCTTTAGGAAGGACTATAGTTAAATATATACAATCTCATAAAATTCCGAGCTAGATAACTATATCTAGCATCTATGGGGAAGAGGAATAGGGGTAGGTGCCAGGGTAATGCTGAAGGAAGACAAGTAGTGAATTTGAAACTAATGCTAGAAGGGACGGTGAGGCGGTTTGGGGAGAAGACGGCTGTTGCCTTGGGTGACCGCAGATTACCCTACGCCGAGTTGGATGAAGCCTCAAATAAGGTAGCCAATGCTTTGCTAGGAATGGGAGTAAGCAAAGGCGACCGGGTAGCTATGCTACTAGTTAATAGCCCGGAATTTGTCAGTATCTACTTTGGGATAGTCAAAATTGGTGCTATAGCTGTCCCCCTAGATACCAGGTATAAGCTTGATGAGCTAGCCTCTCTATTTGATGACTCTCGACCCAAGGTTTTGGTAACGGAAAGTCCGTTTCTGGAACCAATAGTTCCTGCCTTACCCAGATTTAAGTATATTGAGCAGGTCATAGTCTTAAATGGTAGGGATGAGGGTCAATTCGTTAGTTATCAGGAGATTATGGCTACCAGCTCAGGACAAAGGGTTGAGGTAGAGCTACAGCCTGATGATACAGCCCAAATTAACTACACTTCAGGGCCTACCCGTCATCCTAGAGGGGTTATAATGTCTCACCAGTGCTTAGTGATGGAGGCAGCTATATCTGGAGGCGGTTTTCAGCAAACCGATAAAGATGTGGTGGTGCTATTTGCCCTACCTATGCATCATGCCTTCGGCTTAATAATAATGTTGCTAGCCGCAATTCTTAAGGGAAGTACAGTGGTACTGGTGCCAGGATTATCTATTCCTCATCTCATGGGGACTATTGAGCAGGAGAGGGTCACTATATTTATGGGGGTGCCCTTTGTTTATGTGCTGATGGTTGACATGGCTGAGGAGGGGGCAAAGCATGATTTGAGTTCCCTGCGCTTATGCGGAAGTGGCGGGTCAGCTTTGCCGAATGAGATTGTAGAGCGATTTAAGAAACACTATGGTTTGGGTATTGTTCAGTTTTGGGGTTTAACTGAAGCAGCAGCTCATGTTACCTGCCAGCCCATTGATGGCGGCGGAAAGCTTGGCTCAGCAGGTAAGGTGTTGCCCGGGTGGGAGCTAAAGATAGTAGATGATAATGGCAAGGAACTACCACCAAATCAACCGGGTGAGATAATTGTTAGAGGACCAATAATGAAGGGGTATTATAATAATTCTCAAGCTAGCGCTGAGATAATAAAGCAAGGCTGGCTTTATACTGGTGATATCGGCAAGGTCGATGAGGATGGCTACCTTTTTCTCTTAGACAGGAAGAAGAAAATGATTATTGTAAAGGGTCAGAATATCTATCCCAGTGATATTGAAGAGGTATTGTGTGCCCACCCCAAGGTAGCTGGGGCAGCGGTGGTCGGGGTTCCTGATGAACTGCGGGGGGAGGTGGTTAGAGCTATTATTAGCTTAAAGGAGGGGAAGACAGCTACGGAAGAGGAGATCAGGCGCTTTTGTCGAGAACATATGGCTGATTACAAATTACCCAAGCAGATTATATTTGTAGATTCTTTACCTAAAGCTACCACTGGTAAGGTTGGTGGGGAAGAGCTTAGGGGCTGTTTATGAAAAGAAGGGTAGTAGTAACTGGTTTGGGGGTAATCACCCCTTTGGGAGTAGGGGTGGAGAAAAGCTGGCAATCTTTATGTGAGGGGAAATCTGGCGTTGGTATGATTACCAGATTTGATGCTACCAATTTTGGAACCAGGATTGCTGGTGAGGTGAATGGCTTTAATCCAGAGGATTTTATGGACAGGAAGCTGATACGGAGGGGAGACCGCTTTGTTCATTTTGCTCTAGCGGCAACTCGGATGGCAGTAGAGGATTCAAAGCTTGCCATCAACCCTAGTAATGCCGAGGGAGTTGGTGTTGCCGTGGGGACAGCGATAGGTGGGATAGAGAGTTTAGAAAGAAACCACCAGTTACTGTTACAAGGTGCTCGCCACCAGATTTCTCCATTTTTTATACCTGGCTTTCTGGCTAATATGGCATCAGGGCAGGCTGCCATTCAGCTTGGGGCTAAGGGGCCGAATATATGCCCGGTAACTGCCTGTGCCTCAGGGACACATGCTATCGGCAGCGCCTTTAAGATTATCCAGCAGGGTGAGGCTGAGGCTATGATTGCTGGTGGGGCTGAGGCACCAATTAGCCCCATTATGTTTGCCGGGCTGGATGCGCTGAGGGTTACATCCACCAGAAATAACCAACCAGAGAAGGCTAGCCGTCCGTTTGATAAAGACCGCGACGGCTTTGTCACTAGTGAAGGTGCCGGGATTCTTATCTTAGAGGAGTTGGAGTCTGCCCTAAATAGAGGGGCTAAGATTTATGGTGAGGTAGTGGGCTACGGCTTTAATAGTGATGCTCATCATATAACCGCCCCAGACCCTGAGGGGAGGGGAGCAGCTAATTGTATGAAAATGGCTCTTGATGATGCTGGCATCCCCGGTGATAAGATTGATTATATTAATGCTCATGGCACGTCTACGCCACTAAATGACCTAGCTGAAACTCAGGCGATAAAGAGTGTCTTTCAGGGGCATAGCCAGAAGATAGCGGTGAGTGCTAACAAATCAATGATAGGTCACCTATGGGGTGCAGCGGGGGCAGTGGAGGCAGTATTTTGTATCTTGACTATTGCCCAGGGTATTATCCCAGCGACGATTAATTATGAGACACCAGACCCTGAGTGTGACCTTGACTATGTGCCTAATGTAGCCAGGGAGGCTAAGGTAAACATAGCCCTTTCCAACTCCTTCGGTTTTGGTAGCACTAATGCCACCCTGATTTTTAGCCGGTTCTCCTCCCGGTAAAGGTCGCTCCTTTATTTAGATTGAAAACCTATTGCAAAAACGAGGAACTCGTGTTATATTATTACCTAGAATAACTATGTATTATGCTAAGCGAGGTAATCGGATGTTGCCAAGTCGTGATTATTTTGCTATTATTATGATACATAGTAGGTCTAAGTATAATGAAAAGAGGGGTAACTTAAATGGCACGAAGACCTGAGTTAATGAAGGGTAATTCTGAGTCATTGCTTCTTTGTCTCGTTGGTCAGCAGCCGATGTATGGTTATCAAATTATTAAGGAGCTTGAGGGAAGAAGCCAGGGCTACTTCAAATTTAAAGAGGGCACTCTCTACCCAGCTCTTCACCGTTTAGAAAAGTCAGGTTTAATCAGGGGTAAATGGCAGATGCTACCTGGTGGTCGGCAGCGGAGGTACTATTACATTACTGATAAAGGCAAAAGGGTGCTGGCAGAGAAGATGAGCCAGTGGCAGGACTTTTGGACTGCTATGAACCTGATTATTCAACCGGCGCATATATAGTATGGGGTAGCGAAAATGATAGCGACACTAAGTCATTACCTAGATAGTGTTAGAGATAGTTTAAGAGTTGACCTCTCGGTTGAGAGGGAAGTCATGAATGAACTGGAGAGCCATATTGAGGATGAGCTCCAGGAGTTAAAGGAAGCCGGGTTATCTGAAGAAGAAGCGGCTAATACCTGCGTCAGACTTTTAGGCTCAGCCAAGTTGGTTGCTCGCCAGATATATGAAGCTCATAGCCAAGGGACTTGGCGGCAGGCTCTATTAGCTTCAATGCCGCACCTGCTTTTTGGTCTAATATTTGCTCTGAATTGGTGGCAGGGCATTAGTTGGCTACCAACCACGCTTGTCTTAATCCTCGGTACGGTAGTCTATGGCTGGTGGCATGGTAAGCCAACCTGGCTCTTCCCGTGGCTAGGTTACTCTTTGCTGCCGGTAGTAGCTGCCGGCCTCTTTTTACTTTATCTACCTAAAGGGTGGTCATGGTTAGCAATACTCATTTATGTCCCGTTGGCTTTATGGCTGCTATACTCCATTACCGTTCAAACTATAAAGAAAGACTGGTTATATAGCGCTCTAATGCTACTTCCGGTGCCTGTTATCGTCGGCTGGTTTATAGCTGTAGGATGGGAGAGGCAATTTCCCGAGTTTAGTCTGGGGCGCCTTTATGATTTTGCTCCTTGGATAAGTCTAAGCTTTTTAGCTTTGGGGGTGAGCGTGGCTATGTTCATTCGTCTGAGACAGCGCTGGTTAAAGGTATCAGTGCTATTTGTCTCGGGACTTCTAACCTTAACCTTGGTCATTTATTATGCTAGTGGTAGGCTTGGTTTACCTGCCTTTTTGCTTCCAATTTTAATAATGTCGGGGCTTTTCTTAACGCCAGCACTGCTGGAGCGCAAGATAAGACGTAGTGGACAGCGACCAGCAGCTTAGGTTGCTCCGTGCCTAAGGAGTCTATGGGACAAAAGGTAGCCATTATTACTGATAGCATAGCTTGCCTGACCAGAGAATTGGTTGAGCGGTATAGGATTGAGATTATCCCGATTAACTTTTACGCCGGAGGCAAGATTTATAAGGATTGGGTAGATGTAACCCCGTCTGAAGCGTATGAATTATTCTTAAAAGACCCTGAGTCTTTTAAGACATCTGCCGCCTCGCCTGAGGACTGCCTTAAAGCCTACCGCGAGGCAAGCAAGCAAGCCAAGAATATCCTTTGCATTACCGTCTCATCAAAACTCAGTGCAGTCTATAATGTAGCCCAGGGAGCTAAAGAGCAAGCCGAGAGCGAACTTCCCCAGACCTCTATAGAGGTGTTGGACTCACAGACAGCTACTGCTGCTGAAGGTTTCATTGCTTTAGCTGCGGCTCAGGCAGCCGCCGAGGGCAAGGGCTTGGCTGAGGTGGTTAGCGCCGCCAAGGAGATGAGAGACAGGGTAAGCGTTGTTGTCCTCCTCGATACGATGCGCCATGTTTACCGCTCAGGACGCATACCCAAAGTGGCAGCTCAGGTAGGCTCTATGCTTAATATCAGGCCAATATTTACCATTTCAGGAGCAGTGCATTTCGCCGGAGCAGTGAGAAACAGGAAGCATGGCATAAACCGCATCCTCCAAATGATGAGAGACAAAGTGGGGCAAAGCCCAGTGCATGTTGCCGTG
>Ga0114921_10001597_pt1 | contig 10467 bp, 8 predicted proteins | sample BentaG_FD_87016 | JGI IMG/M metagenome (GOLD analysis project Ga0114921, IMG submission 87016) | Deep subsurface microbial communities from South Atlantic Ocean to uncover new lineages of life (NeLLi) - Benguela_00093 metaG | ecosystem: Environmental > Aquatic > Marine > Oceanic > Sediment ...
CAAGCGCGACCACTTAACGGCAGTCGAGTTTTAGTGGTCGGTGCGGCTTACAAACCAGACGTAAATGATATCCGCGAGTCACCGTCCTTAGACATTATCGGGTTGTTGCGCCTGAAAGGGGCTGAAGTCAATTACCACGATCCGTATATTCCCAGGATAACCCATGATGATTGGTCTTTGGAGAGTGTATCTGATGTCATTGAAAGTGCACGCACCACGGATTGTGTAGTGATCGTCACGGATCATACGATTTATGATTACCAGAGTATTTTGGAACAAGCACCGCTGATTGTCGATACCCGCAATGCGCTTGGCGATGCTGGTCGGAACAACCCGAAAGTAGTTCGATTGTGATCAATTAAGTAGAGCAGCTTATAAGGAGCGGTTACCTGCATGGCTCGTTATTTTCTCACTGGTGTTGCTGGTTTCATTGCTGCCCGGGTAGCAGAACTGTTGCTGGATGCCGGACATGTGGTGGTCGGAGTTGATAATCTGAATGACGCTTACGATGTCCGCATGAAGGAATATCGCTTGGGACGTTTGATCGACAGGCAAGGATTTAGCTTCGTAAAACTGGATATCTCGGATCGGCAAGAACTGGTTAATTTCTTTCAAAGCGAAGTCATGAAAAGTGGGGAACATAATTTCGAAGCAGTGATTAATCTGGCAGCCAGGGCAGGGGTCAGGCAATCAGTGGAGAATCCTTGGGTTTATTTGGATACGAATATCACCGGAACCCTAAACTTATTAGAACTCTGCCGGCAATATGATATCAACAAATTCATCCTCGCATCGACGTCCAGCCTTTATGGTGCAGATGCACCCCTGCCGACAACCGAGGAGGCGAACAGTGATCGCCCTCTCCAACCCTATGCTGCCAGTAAGAAAGGAGCAGAAGTTTTGGCGCATTCTTACCATTATTTATATGGTATTGATGTGACGATATTCCGCTATTTCACGGTTTATGGACCTGCAGGCCGCCCTGATATGGTTATGTTTCGTTTTGCACAATGGATGCATGAAGGGCAGAAATTGAAGGTTAATGGAGATGGAGAACAATCCCGCGGCTTTACTTATGTGGACGATATTGCCCGGGGAACAATCCTGGGGTTAAAACCATTGGGATACCAAGTGATTAATCTCGGGGGTCATGAAACTATCAAGATTAATGAACTAATCAAGCTGTTTGAAGAAAAAATTGGCCAAAAGGCGGATATTGAGCACCGTCCAGCACATCCTGCCGATATGAAGACCAATTGGGCAGATGTGGAAAAGGCGGAAGAACTGTTAGGTTGGCGACCAGAGGTATCTCTGGGTGAAGGGATTGCCAATCTTATCTCCTGGTACCAGGCAGAGCGAGCTTGGGCCAGGCAGATAATAACCGATTAGGTGTAAGGATCTTACCCGGTTAGTACCGATGCCAGGATCGCCGACCAGCAAGTTTGGCGGGTTGTTCAATCGCCTGTTTGGTAATGAATTAATCCAAAGGGTAGTAAAGAATTCGGGGTATTTATTCAGCGCCACTGGTGTTGCCGCAGCTTTGAGCATGCTCCAAAGTATTCTCGTCGCTCGCCTCCTTGGTGTGACAGATTTTGGCATTCTAGGAACGATTATCCTCTTCACCAGTGTTGTCAATAAATTTGCCTCATTTCGGATGAGCGAATTAGTGATTAAGTATGTGGGTCAATATACTGTTGAAGGCGATGATATTAGCGCAGCTGCTGTATTCAAATCAGCCGTAATCCTTGAAACGCTAACCTCGTTTTTTGCATTCGGATTGATCTGGATGTTAGCCCCGCTTGGCGCACAATATTTCGCCAAGGATGTCTCCACAACAGATTGGTTTATCCTTTATGGCTTGATCGTTCTGGCTAATTTTATGGCGGAGAGCTCTACTGGTCTGCTGCAAATATTTGACCGTTATAAATTCATTGCTGGTATTACCGTTGGACAGAGTATATTGACCTTAAGTCTGATTGCTCTGGTGTATATCAATCAGGGGGGCTTGTATGAGGTTGTTCTGGCATATATGAGCGGAAAGATCGCAGGAGCGATTGCCTCAGCAGTGGCTGCTGTTGTACTGGCTACCCAAAGCTGGGGTATAGGTTGGTGGCGGGCTCCGATTGGGTTGCTGCGTGATCGCACGCGTGAATTGGCCCGATTCGCTTTCAGCACCAACATCAGTGCCACCATCAACCTGGTTAACAAGGATGGAGAATTACTTTGGGTATCTGCCCTGACCGGCCCGACGGGGGCGGGATATTACAAACTGGCATTGAGTTTCGCAAATCTGATCCAACTGCCGGTTAGTCCATTACCCCAGGCGACCTATCCCGAATTGTCACGTGAAGTCGCGGGTAAGAATTGGGGTAATATGCGTTATGTCTTACGTCAGGGTTCCTTGATGGCATTTGCATATACAGTTCTGGCAGGATTGTTTTTACTTATCTTCGGAAAACCCTTGATCGCCTTTTTCTACACACCGGAGTTCTTACCATCCTATCCTGCTTTACTCTTATTAATGGTTGGATTACTGGTAGCGAATACATTTTACTGGAATCGAATTGCCCTGTTATCCTTGGGATTAGCAGATTATCCAGCGAAAATTAATTCAATCGCTGCAGTACTCAAAATTATTGGCATGCTCACGATCATACCTATATATGGTTATCTGGGGAGTGCGGCATTGCTGTCCGGATTTTATATCTTTTCTGTATCTTTGAATGTGCGTAAGACTTTCCGAGAATTGAAGATTCGCCGGAGTGAGCCAATATGAAAGTGGCAACCATAGCTCCGACATTTATCCCTGCCAGACGAGCCAACACTTTGCAAGTGATGAAAATGACCCAAGCTTTTGCCAGCCTGGGAAATGAAGTTCGTTTGGCAGTCCCAGAAGTCTCAGGTGATACCCGGGAAGGTGATCGCAGTTGGAGTTCGCTCTCCCACCATTATGGGCTCGATAACCAGTTCTCCATCGAATGGATTCCCTCAAGTCCGAGATTGCGCAAATACGATTATGCCTGGAATGCTGTTCGTTGGGCACGAAAATGGAATGCGGATGTCATTTTTACTCGCCTTCCTCAAGCAGCTGCGATCGCTGCGAACCAGGGCCAAAGCACTATCCTAGAAGTACACGATTTCCCTCAAGGCACCATGGGTCCCATACTTTTTCGGATGTTTTTAAGGGGGAGAGGGGCCAGGCGGCTGGTTGTGATATCAAAGGTTTTAGCAGCGGATTTACGGACTGAATTTGGATCTCCGGAAGCCCCACCTTTCACACAGGTCATTCCAGATGGGGTTGACTTGGCCCGATATACGGATTTACCCGAACCGTTTGAAAGTCGTCGTGAGCTGATTGCGAATCTTAAACTCCTGGATGATAAACTTGAAACCTTGTTTCTTACCGAAAGATTTACAGCTGGTTACACGGGGCATCTGTATCCTGGTCGTGGGATATCTCTAATCCTGGAGATAGCACAGCGTTTACCAGAGATGAATTTCCTGATTGTGGGCGGAGACCCCCTGGATGTAAATCGGGTCCGGAGAAGGGTGGTAGAACACAAATTGCAGAATGTGACTCTGACAGGATTCGTTCCGAATATTGATTTACCTAGATATCAATCCGCCTGTGATGTGCTGCTGATGCCGTATCAACGACAAGTAACAGCCTCATCCGGTGGAGATATCTCCCGTTACCTGAGCCCGATGAAGTTATTTGAATATCTGGCCTGTGGAAGAGCGATCTGTTCTAGTGATTTACCCGTGTTAGGTGAGGTGTTATCCTCTGATATCGCAATTCTCCTGCAACCTGATGATGTAAACGCTTGGGTGGCAGCTCTTCAAGAATTATCTGACGATCCCTTACGCCGGAAGGACTTGGCTACAAGAGCCCAGAGAGCAGCAGGAGATTATTCCTGGGAAAGCCGGGCCAGACAAAGCTTAGCCGGTATTCAAGAAGGAAATCCTGAGTAAAGTCTGGTATGTCCAGATCAATTGCAGAAAGTTGTGTATGAGAAAAAAATTACCATCAGTTGGCAAGGATTTTAGATTGTGGTTGTTTATATTAGCGGGGACAGTTTTAATTGGGCTCTCTATCTTCTTAGCCTGGATGTCAAGTGGTTTTGAAGACATACAGAGTTGGGGTATGTTTTTAGTAATTAATCTTTTTGCAGGCGGGATAATGTTGGGGGGATGGTTGGGGGTAAAAGCCGATAAATCATTTGATTTGCCGAATTGGTTGGGATGGTTGATGATAGGGGCAACGGTATTAAGGTTATTAGCTGGGGTAATCTGGTACGCAGGTTTGCCGATTTGGGGATATGGAACTGAGGTCGAGCAGGCTGGTTATATCATGGCAGATGCCCATGCGAGGGATACTGCAGCCTGGGAACTGGCCCAATCCGATAAGCCACTTTTAACTGCGTTCGACGAATATCGCCAAGTTGATCAATACGGCGGAATGATGTATCTGAGTGGGTTAGTTTACAGATACCTGGGAGGTGGTCAACATTTCCCTATACAAATGAGCGTCTTGACAGCCTCATTTTCAGCCTTAGCCATATTGTTTACCTGGGCATTCGCCAGACGGTTATGGGGAGAGAAAGTGGCTCTTCTGGCAGCGTGGATTCTGGCATTATTCCCAGATGCCATCATTCTGGGAAGTTCCCAGATGCGGGAAGCCTTCTTGATGACCTTAGTCGCTGCCGCGCTCTACGGCTTGGTTCGATATGTCCAAGATAAAACCTGGTCAGGTCTGGCTTGGCTGGTTTCCAGTCTCTTGTTGATGTTACCTTTTTCCCCACCCATCGCTGGGATTTTCCTGGTGATGATCATTATCATCGCCTTTTCAATGGAGGGGTGGCAGGTTTTCCGCCAGCCGCGATTTTGGGTTATTCTGGCAGGGATCGCCTTGGTGGCGGTATTAGGGATTTGGTTTGCCTGGGAGCGCATCGCTCCCGAGGGGATAAATAATCCAGTGGCTTTGGTGAACTGGTGGTTCCGGGAGTCGGCGCGCTGGCAGGCATACTTTGTTAAACGCTCTTCGCCTTTGATCAGGAGGATATTTAATACAACTCCTGATTGGATCCATACCCCAATCTTGTTGGGGTATGGTGTGCTCCAGCCATTTCTCCCTGGTGCGTTGTTGGACCAAGGTGCCCCGATTTGGAAAGGGATTGCCATCTGGCGATCACTGGGATGGACCATACTGCTGCCTTTCTTATTGGTTGCTCCAATCTTGCTTTGGGGATGGAAAGAAAAACGAAGATTAGCGATAGGGTTATTAATTGCAGTGTGGATGGGGATCCTGATTGCTGCATTGCGGAGCGGTGGCGATCTTTGGGACAATCCCAGGTATCGGGTTGTTTTTATTTGTTTGCAGGTTGTATTGGTGGCATGGGTATGGTCTTCACAAAGAGATAGCAAGAACCCCTGGTTGTGGCGCATGGTCCTTGGCCTTGTGATCATCCTGGCCTGGTTTGTTCCCTGGTATCTGCAACGCAGTGGTCAGATAATCTGGCCAATCAACAATGTATTCGTAACGCTTGGGCTTGGTTTGGTAAGTGTAGTAATTGTTCTCTTGTGGATGTACTTGAGGGGGAGAAACAGGGGAGAGAATGAATGTTTTAAAATGGATTCTCCTGCGGATAAGGACTGATTATTAATTCTGAAAGTTCAATTTGTAGAAACCCTCCTTTTGGAGCTTGATTCTATCCGAAGTAGGGTTATAATTCAGTCGTTGAATTTTAGATTTGGGAGGCTGTAGATGCCAACTGCAATTATCACCGGGGTTACCGGTCAGGATGGATCCTATCTTGCTGAGTTTTTATTGACTCAAGGGTATGACGTGGTCGGTATGGTTCGTAGATCAAGCACAGTGACATTTCAAAGAATCAAACATATCCAGGACGAAATCACCATTATCCAGGGAGATTTACACGATCAAAGCTCGCTTGTGGATGTCATCGAGAGGCATCGACCCGATGAAGTATACAATTTGGCTGCGCAGTCTTTTGTTCCTACTTCTTGGAACCAGCCTGTGCTCACAGGGGAAGTAACAGCCCTGGGAGTCACGCGTCTCTTGGAAGCAATCCGATTGATCAATCCACAGACCCGGTTCTACCAGGCTTCTTCCAGTGAAATGTTTGGGAAGGTCCGCGAAGTACCCCAAAGTGAAAGCACTCCCTTCTATCCACGAAGCCCTTACGGCGTGGCGAAAGTCTACGCACATTGGATTACTGTGAATTATCGCGAATCCTATGACTTATATGCCGTCTCTGGGATTTTGTTCAATCATGAGAGTCCGAAAAGAGGCTTGGAATTCGTCACGCGCAAAATCAGTTATGGTGTTGCCAGAATTAAACTTGGCTTGACCAAGGAACTGCGTTTGGGCAATCTTGAATCCCGCCGTGATTGGGGTTATGCTGGCGATTATGTTGAGGGGATGTGGTTGATGCTGCAGCAGGGAACGCCTGACGATTTTGTCATCGGTACAGGTGTCACACATTCTGTGCGAGAATTGTGCGAGCTCGCCTTCAGTCATGTGGGTTTGGATTACAATGATTTTGTTGTCCAGGACCCTCGTTTCTATCGCCCCGCGGAAGTTGATCTCCTGGTTGCCGATCCAAGTAAAGCTGTTAAGGATTTAGAATGGCAGCCAAAAATCGGATTTGAAGAATTAATTCATATGATGGTTGATGCGGTTCTAAAACGCTTGGCTCTTGAAATCGATTAATTTGAGCAGGAAGGAATTCCCCAAATTTCCGAATTACCGTGAACCATGATTTTCTAATACTTCTTATGCGATAGATTGAATGTTAATCCAAGTAAACAATCGGCACGAAAAAGCCAGGAGTGTACCGGAATTCAGCTTTATAATATGCCGATTTAACAAAAATAGTCAGTCAACCTGAAACATGCGAAAATTAGCTGTCATTCACGAATCCCCGCTAGGATAAGCCCTTGACCTGGGACAAACAAGAGTTATAATTCAGCCACTGAATTTTGGAAATCACTATGGAAACATCACCTGATCCTAACCGGGAAATGGCTTTGCTCGAGAAAATCGAGTACGACCCAGATATCAACCAAGCCACGCTGGCGGCGCAATTGGGAGTTGCTGTAGGCACTGTCAACTGGCATTTGAAGCGATTCGTTGAGAAAGGCTATGTGAAAGTAAAACGTGCCCAAAGACGAAAATTGCGCTATATCATTACACCGGAAGGTATTGCATTCCGGGCACGTTTGACCATGAACTACATCGAACAGTCAATGCGCCTGTACAGGTTGGTTCGTGAACGTGTGCGCGAGGCAGTGATTGAGCTCAAGATGGCTGGTTTCAACAAGGTGCGCATAAAGGGTGATGGCGATATCGCTGATATTTGCCGTTTAACTTGTATTGAGCAAGGGATAACGATAACTGAGTCGCCTGAAGCCCCGCTGCTTGAACTCCGTGACCTGAAAGTGATTTTACATCTCGGACAATCGCCAGAGGAAAAGTTCATGGTTGGTGAAGGTCAGGACAATTAGATGGTTCAAGTGAACCCGGAAAAACACGTCTTGATTACCGGAGGGGCAGGGTATTTGGGTTCCCTTCTATGTGGACATCTTCTGCGACTTGGGTATTCGGTCACAGTGGTGGATGATTTGCTTTACGGCGGAGAATCCCTCCTCGCATATTTTTCCCACCCTCGTTTCCATTTTGTCAAGGCGAATGTGTGTGAGCCGCGCACGATTCGCACCGCAATCGATCCCCAAATGCCTGTTCCTGAAGCAATTCTTCACCTGGCAGGGATAGTTGGTTTCCCAGCCTGTCAGGCAGTGGGGAGGCATGTCGCCTGGAGGTACAACGTGGAAGCCGCCGAACGGGTTTTTGATCAGGCGGTCGAGTTGGGAATAAAGCGCTTCATATTTACCTCAACTTATAGTAATTATGCTACGTCTCGGAAAGATGATCCCGCTACCGAGGAATCATCCTTAAATCCACAATCTTTGTATGCTGAAACGATGGTTGGTGTTGAGAAATTCCTCATCGCCCAATCCGATTCAACCTGTGCATCATTAGTTTTTCGAATGGCGCATTTATATGGTCTTTCACCACGACCTCGTTTTGATTTGATCGTCAACCAATTTGTCTGGGAAGCATACAGTAAGCGAGATCTCTTGATTTACCAGCGTGGATATTCACGATCCTTTATGCACGTGCGCGATGCTGTGTGCGGCCTCATTCTCGGTTTACAAAGCGAAGAGAAAAATGTTCGCGGCCAGATATTTAACCTTGGTTCTGCAACTGGCAATCTTTCCAAGGATAAAATCGTGGAGGTCATCCTCAAACGCTTACCTGAGACGACAGTGCGCTACAAAGACCTTACATTTGGTGGCGACATGCGAGATTTTCATGTTTCTTATAAGAAAATCCGGGAGATTCTAGGATTTGAGACACACTTTACTATTGAAGATGGGGTTCGGGAGGTTCTTAATGCGCTGCGGACTGGCATAATCGATAACCCTAAGGACCAACGGTATAGGAATGCAAAGTTCATTGTTTCGTGAGAATTGAACAATATGGAATTTGAAAAGAAATCTCTTGATGCGGTAGATTCATCCTTTTGGACTAATAAAAAGGTAATTGTTACTGGTGGAGCAGGTTTTTTGGGAACATACATGGTTGATAAGCTCAAAAACCGAGGAGCCAGAGAAATCATCATTCCGCGCATCGAAAAATACGACTTGACTGAAATCCAGGCAATCAACAGACTGTTTGACGATCACAGCATTCGAAAAAATGATCAATCCAAGTCTGATAAATCTGTTGCTGATGATAAAGTGATCGTCATCCATTTGGCTGCTCTCGTTGGCGGGATCGAGGCGAACCGTCGCAGACCTGCAGAATATTTTTATACGAATCTGATGATGGGAACACAGCTGATGCATGAAGCCTGGCGGCGAGGTGTGGATAAATTTGTGGCGATTGGGACGATTTGTGCATATCCCAAATTCACCCCCTTGCCATTTAAAGAAGAAAACTTATGGGATGGTTATCCCGAGGAGACCAATGCCCCTTATGGGTTAGCGAAAAAGATGTTGTTAGTCCAGGCTCAGGCTTACCGCCAGCAATATGGTTTCAATGCGCTCTATTTATTGCCAGTAAATTTGTATGGGCCAGGAGATAACTTTAATTTGCAAACCTCACACGTGATTCCAGCATTAATCCGCAAGTGCATTGAAGCGCAAGAGCGTGGTAAAGATCAGATTGTTGTCTGGGGAGATGGGTCTCCAACGCGTGAATTCCTGTATGTCGAGGATGTTGCAGAAGGGATCCTTTTGGCAAGTGAGCACTACAATGATTCCGAGCCGGTGAATCTGGGTTCAGGAAGGGAGATCAGTATCAAGAATCTGGTTCAAACAATAACTCGTTTGACGGGTTTTGCAGGTAAATTGGTCTGGGATACTTCAAAACCGAATGGTCAACCACGCAGGATTTTGGATACAAGCCGAGCTGAAGAACACTTTGGTTTCCGAGCCCAAACGAATTTTGAAGATGGACTACGGAAGACAATCAAATGGTATCGCGATAATCGAGATGAATTAAGTGATGGAAGTAGAGATCACAAACAGAGATAAAAGGTATTAGCAATTCTCATGACCGAATCATCTATTACAACGCAGCATGATGAGGACATAATCTTCATCAAACCAACCAAGGGCTGGGGTTCTCTCAATCTGCGTGAGCTTTGGCTGTATCGCGAGCTAGTTTATTTTCTCACCTGGCGCGATCTCAAGGTCCGCTACAAACAAACTGCGCTGGGCGCCGGGTGGGCGATTTTGCAGCCTGTACTTTCAATGATTGTTTTCAGCATTTTCTTTGGTAGTCTTCTTAACGTCCCATCGGAGGGAGTACCATATCCAATCTTTTCCTATGCTGCCCTCTTGCCTTGGGGTGTGTTTGCAAAAGCTCTGAATGATACAGGTCGCTCATTAGTTTCAAATCGGGCGATGTTAACAAAAATATACTTCCCACGGATGGTCATTCCCCTGGCATCGGTGTTTTCTAGTTTGGCAGATTTTCTTATCGCATTTATCGTCATGCTGGGATTGATGGTGTACTATCGCATTGCTCCAACTTCAAATATCTGGACTTTACCATTCTTCTTACTTCTAGCTGTGATCACAGCTTTAGGGGTGGGATTATGGCTATCTGCCATGAACGTACTCTACCGAGACATCGGTTATATGATCCCCTACATAACCCAGTTATGGTTTTACCTCACCCCGATAGTATATCCCGCCAGCGAAGTTCCTGAACAATGGCAATTTTTTTACGCTTTGAATCCAATGGTTGGGGTGGTAGAGGGATTTCGATGGGCATTATTAGGTACAGCCGATGCACCTAATCCGATGATAGCAGTATCGGCAACTATTTCGGTAGTGATTTTTATTAGCGGCATGTTTTATTTTCGACGAATGGAA
>Ga0114921_10001598_pt1 | contig 10466 bp, 11 predicted proteins | sample BentaG_FD_87016 | JGI IMG/M metagenome (GOLD analysis project Ga0114921, IMG submission 87016) | Deep subsurface microbial communities from South Atlantic Ocean to uncover new lineages of life (NeLLi) - Benguela_00093 metaG | ecosystem: Environmental > Aquatic > Marine > Oceanic > Sediment ...
AGTATAGATTCCCGTACTTAGAAAAGATGGAAATTCGTTGTTTTCGTTTACAGCTGATATAAAGTTCTTAATGGGGAGGCCCATTTTTTTAGCAATTAAACCTCCAGTTAGGTTTCCAAAGTTCCCAGAAGGAACACAAAAAATGACCTTTTCGTTTTTATCAGTAACAATTCTGGAGTAACTCCAGAAATAATAAAGAGTTTGAGGTATCAAACGTCCAAAATTTATCGAATTCGCAGATGATAAATTTATATGATGTAACTCTTTATCAGCGAAAGCCGTTTTCACTAACTTCTGGCAATCGTCAAATTTTCCTTTTATTCCAAAAGCAGTAATATTTTCACCTAACGTTGTCATTTGTTTTCTTTGTAGATCACTAATTTCGTTTTTAGGATACAAAACTATAACTTTTATCCTAGACATTCTATAAAATGCTTGGGCAACAGCACCTCCTGTATCTCCTGAAGTGGCCGTTAATATTGTGATGTTTTTATTATCAATTTCGAGGAAATATTCCATTATTCTAGCTAACATTCTTGCCCCAAAATCTTTAAAGCTACACGTAGGACCACGATCTAAGGAGCATAAATAATCATTATTTGTAATATATTCTACAGGTATCTCAAAATTTAAAGCATTACTTACGATTTGTTGAAGCTTTTCTCCCGACATGAGATCACCAATGAATTCTGAAATGATTTTAATTGCGATGTCAATAAAATCCATGTTTTTAAATGAATCAATCGTTTCATAAGGTAGGCACGGAATTTCATTTAACATATATAATCCTCTATCTAATGCTTGACCTTGTAAAACGGCAGTTTTGAAATCTACTACTGAGGAATTAAAATTTGTGGAATGGAAACTCATATCAAATACCTCTTTTTTTTTACTTCTGTTTTAATCTATTTTTCTCTTTCTTTAACTATACTAATAAGGTCGTTTAAGATGGCAGCACCAGCTTCAAAACCACCCGCTCCTTTTCCCATTGTTATTATTGATCCCGCATATTTCGTTTGTAGTTCAATAATGTTTAAAGTTCCCTGAATGTTCAATGGTGAAGTTCTTTTAACCAATCTAGGTTCTACGAGTAAATTATCATTTTCAGCAATAGCTAGATGTTTTATTACGTAACCATCTAATTTAGCTAATTCTAATGCATGTGGCGTGATCTCAGTAATTCCCTTAATACTTACATCTTCAATAGATTTTGACCATCCTAATAATTCGTTTGAAAGAATTACTAGTTTTCCCGCTGCGTCATAACCATTAATATCCAAAGTTGGATCCGTTTCTGCATATCCTAATTCTTGTGCTTCTTTTAATGCTACTGAAAAAAAGACTCCCTCAGCCGTCATACGGCTTAGAATATAGTTATTTGTGCCGGTCAATATTGCCCTAATTCGAGAGATAGTGTTTCCTATAAGATTACATTTTATAGATAAAGCTGGAACACAACTTGCAACCGTTGCTTCAAACTTTACCAGGCAGTTATTCTCATCAGCTAAATTTTTAATTTTATTGTACTGTAAATAAAAAGGTGCTTTATTAGATGAAATTACATCGATGTTATTACTTAAAGCTTCTAATATATGGGTTAAACCTGGTTCTCCAGTATCTGGATTTGTAGGCGTGGTTTCAATACAAATATCTATCTCCAAAGTAGAAATTAAATCTTGAGCTTTTACATTACTTATCCAATATTGGTTTTTCCTTAAATTAGAGTGATCCATTAAAAGATTATCTATATCTATTCCATTGCTATTAATCAGAGCACCATCGTGTTCGAAAATTGCTATTAATTTGGGTTTAAAATTGAATTTATCTACAATGTTTTCTCGTTTTTCTTTCAATAGTTTAAGAAAACTAGTTCCAACATTTCCCATTCCAATTAAGCAGATTTTTACTTCCATACCTTTACACATTAACTATTTGTTAGGATCGTATCAAAAAGAGTTTTTTCTCTTTACATATTTTTTCTATTTCATTAACTAACTCGAATTTTGTCATAACTTCAGGAAATTCTACTTTCATAATAACGCTACTTATTTCATCAATTTCAGTAAATTTAGCGTGTAACTCAAGAACTTTAATGCTCTTTGCGTCCAAGCGTTTAATTGTTTCAGTTATGTCTGTGTCGAAAACATGTCCAGTTAATATAAAAGTCATAATTTTATTTTTAGAGCCTACAGAAATTTTAGTAATTTGAATATTTTTATCGATTAAATCTTTTTTTATGTTCTCTAGCGATATTTGAATTAGTTCCTCGCGTAATTCAAACCAAATATCTACTGGGATCATGTTGTTAATTTTTTTATCGTGATGGTGTAATACACCATAGATATTTCCCCCATGCTGGGAGACTGGTCTAATCAATTCTATTAAACTTCCGGGAATATCCGGTAATTTGACTTCTAAATAAATCATTTTTGATATAAATCCTAATTTTTTTAAGCAATATATTCAACGATAAATACTATTGATAATAATCCATTTTGTGTACAATTACAGTATCAAAGTACACTTTTTAATTTTTCTACGAATAATCTGGAATTGAAAGGCTTGAACAATTAGTTACTCTTTTATTGAATTACACCTAGTAGCTTAATATTTGGCTATGGTTTTATAATAAGATGTTTAATATCATTTCTGCGCCGCCAGCATTATCTAAATATTCCGCATTCGATTTTACATTGATGAATTTACGTTTGTATTCTTCAAAATTCATTTTAAGGTATTCTTGGATATGAAGAGCATCAAATGTATAACTATCATAGCAGGAAGTGGGATGAGCTCCAAACGGTATTTTAATAACAGCATCACTGGTTTGCATAGGTATTTGTGCTTTCCCTTGTAAATATCTGATATCTTCCGTTTCAACTAATTTCTCGCAAGTTATAATCGTTTTTTTTGCTGTTTTTGCCATATCGTCATCCATCCAAACTGCTCCTGCTATATTTGCATTACCGTATTCATCCGCAAAAGGAACGTGTAAGATTGCAACATCTAAGTCGATCTTAGGTAAAGCCATTAATTGGGTTCCAGAACCTAAAGGATCTTCAAATTGTTTTATATCTTTTCTAACTTTTGGAAAATCAGTTCCTATCATTCCCTTCAAGGGCATAAAAGGAACTTTTAAGTACGAGCTTTTGAATCCTAAAGCTATAGATGCTTCGCTCTCTTCAGAAACTTTAATTAAACCCGATTCAACAGCTTTACGGTAATGTGGTGCCATACCAAAAATCTCCATTCCTACAAAACAAGCTCTAACTTCTGAGACGCAATTAGCCGCAACAAGCATATCTACTTCAATTCCACCTACAAAAGTGCAAATTGACAAGTTCTTTTTCTTTTGCCTGATAATCTCTCTACACGCACTCATAGGCTTTCTCCAAAAGGAGAGACCTCCAATTCCGACCAGATCACCATCTTGAACATATGTGGAGATTGCTTCTTCTAATTGCATTACTTTACTTTCGCGAATTTGTTTTCTCCTCATTTGATCCTAAATAAATATAATCAAATAATATAGGTAGCAACAATTTTTGCTATGTTAAAAACTCTAATAATAAGGAAAAAAAAATTCTGCTTTCCAAAGCTAAATAAGATTAGATCAAAAAGCTTATTAATTGACGCTACTTCGAAGTTGATAACATACTATACATATATGTGATTTGAACTTTTATGAAATTTAGAAAGTACCTTTGGATTCTGTCCCTCGTTGGTGGAATCATAATATTAATATCGATTTTCACACCGACCAGTTATAATGATACAACTCCAACGCTTTATTATGTTTGGATGACTCAAATAGGCGTAGATGCTGATCCCCTAACTATTTATCTTTTAAGAACAGATTTGGAGTTAGTCATAATTTCTACGATACTTGCAGTAATTATATTTTCAAGTTCTCTTATGGTAATTACACTTACTAGTATCTATCTTAGAGCTTCACTACCCTATAAAAAACTCCAATGGAAGATGATTATTTTAGCACTATTAGTGATTATTTCCACTCTCTATTGGATAATAATGATGGAATCATTTTATAATGAATATGGTTTTAATCACTGGGTTGCTACTGGAGGGGGATATTCGCCGTTTTTTGGTGTGATTGGACCGTTTATTGGAGCCAGTTTTGTAGTAGTAGGATCTTTTGTAAGAAGAGAGTAATACCTTTAAATTTCTTAAATCGAATAATCTCAATTTTTTTCTACTTTTTCTAATTGCTTCTTTAGTTTTACAAAGAATTCAGGAGTCGAGATTTGATAGGGTATAGGGTACCTAGTTCCCGCTTTGTGAGTTTTTTCCATGCCCTCTATTATTTCATCTATAATTCCCATTGGAATTGAAGCAATTAAATCGGTGTCAGCTGCTTTACCATAACGACGATCACCAAGACAAGGAAAGGCAATTTGTAGATCACCCGTAACTAAAGCATTTGAAATAATATCAGCACAAACTCCATCGCAAAAAGTTGACATTGAAATTCTCCCTCCTTTTTTCCATAAACTCCCTTGAATTATTCTCATTATTTGAGCTGAATTTCCCCAAATTAGGATTAGATCAGGTTGGAAATCGATTCGGTTTAAAGCACCTGAAACTATCGCGTTATATTGTCCGAATGGTAACTTTGGCATCGTTTCAGTGGTTTTTTTTGCAGCTTCCTTTGTTTCGTTATATCTTCCAACGAAAAAAGCGCCCTCTTCGAAAAGTTTGTGCGTTTCTTCAAATCCAATAGAAATTCCGGCTAAAGGGCATACATTATCCTCTTTTACACACCCCATTGTCCAGCCGTAGTACCGCGCATAACTGAATAATTGACAGAGTGCTACTTCTTTTTCTGGTTTTTTTAAAAATTTTATATCATTTAATTCTTCGGGATTCTGTAGTAATTTTACAGCAACAGGGAATGTAGCTAAGCGAAGATATTTGTTTAGTTGGTCATCTATTCCTTTATATTTACTCAAATTTGCTCTACCTATTATAAGATTTTTATCTTAATTGTCTTTTTTAGACTCCATTAATTTAGCACATTGTAAACCCGGAGTAACTGTGGTAGATAAACATCCGTTGCAAAATATGCAATCTACTTTATCACTTCCAATACCTTTCATCCATCTATTAGGAAGATCTGGTTCTCGGGTTAAGGGTCTAGAGAATGATACAAAGTCAGCACTTTCATTAGTCAATATTTGTTCTACTAGAGTAAGCGAGTTAATACCTCCAACTAGAATAACGGGTATATCAAGAACATTCTTGAATTCTTTTGCGTAAGGTAAATTATAAGCTGGTTCATTCATCGTTCCAATAAAAATTCGACTTTCTGGTAAAAAAGTTGCTTTCCAACCAAGATCTTTCTTTTTTAATTTCGCAACTTCCCATATCCCTGCACTAACTTCAATTGCGGCGTATCCTATTCTTTCTAGCCTTCTGGCAACCTCAGTAGATTCTCTTATAGTAGTTCCTCCCTCGATAAAATCAACACCATTCATTTTTATGAAGATCGGAAATTCTTTTCCAACTAACTCAACACTTTTAATGTAAATTTCTTCAAGGAACCTAGTTCTATTCTCTATGCTTCCCCCATACTCATCCGTTCTTTCGTTCATATACGGAGAAAGAAATTGCGTTATGAGATATCCATGAGCTCCATGTAGCTGCACAGCGTCGAAACCAGCTTCTTTTGCTCTTCTGATCGCTTGGGAGAAAGCGTCAATTGTGTTTCGTATTTCTTCTCTAGTCATTTCCCGTGGTATTTTTCTGGTTAATTTTTCCTCCAGAGCAGAAGGAGCAATAGTATTTTCAAGATAACTAGATTGACGACCGCAATGAGCGATTTGTAGAGCAATTTTACAATTATCCCCGTATTTATGGACGGTTTCTGCGATTTTCCTTAATCCTGGAATATAATCATCTCTACTAACTCCAGTTTGTTTTTCGGCCGATTTACCGCTCTCTTGAACATATGCATAACCCGTAATTATTAACCCTGCACCTCCTTTAGCTAATTCTTTGTATAACTTTACGTGTTTATCAGTGATATTACCATCTTCAGTAGCCATTCCTTCAAATGTCGCGGACCTTACAAAACGATTTTTTATTTCGATTGAACCGATTTTCTTTGGTTTTGAATACATAAAATTACCTCTAAGTATAAATTAAAATTTCTAATAATAATAACTATTACCTTTCTATAAATAATTTTTCTCAGATAGATTTATATGATGATTTTTAATTGAACAAGTATTACATCATAATATATTAAGTTTAGAGGTAATATATCATGAGAAAAAGATTAGAGCAAGGACTCGTGCAAGTTTATTTTGGTCGGGGTAAAAATACTATATAGAAGATAGTAATGCCTATAGGGAAAACCACCGCAGCCTTAGGACAAGGTTTTCGAGCCACGGGTCATGGATTTAAAGTAATTATGATTCAATTCATGAAAGGATATCCTCAATATGGTGAAGTTAAGGCGATAGAGAACACACCCAACTTTGATTTGAAACAGTTTGGCACGCCAGACTTAATAGCTACTCCTGGAGAAATTGATTTCGAAGAAGGAAGGAAAGGTATGGAATTTGCGGAGAAAATACTTAAGAGTGACGAATATGACATAGTAATTCTTGATGAAATTGGCGTAGCAGTTGAGTACGGGATTGTAAATATCGAGGATGTATTAAAATTAATAGATAATAAGCCAGAAAAAGTCGAACTAATTATCACTGGAGGACCTAAGATGCATCCTAAAATTAAAGAACGCGCAGATTTGCTCACAGAGATGAGAATGATCAAACATTACTATTCATCAAAAGGTATTAAAGCTCGTTTTGGTATTGAACATTAACGAGGTATAGTGAACTTAAGAATGGGAAGTAAGAATGTAATAATAAAAGACATCTTCATTGATCATCATAAATATCTTGGCAATCGTGAAAATTCGCTCAAGATTTATGACCCTCCACCGAGAAACATGATTTTATCACCCTTTAATTTGCTATTTGATGCCATTGATCGATTACTTGTTATCAATTTTGAAGATGATCCTATTTATTTCCGTGTAGAGCTTCAAATTTTTAATAAGTTAGACAAAGATTACCCACTTGTAATCCTGTATCGAAAGGATAATATGATGGACATTTATTGTACTAACGAGGCTGTTATAAAAAACCGCAAAAAGAGACTCTCGGAATTGTTTACAAACGTTTCTTTTAATCAGCTTGAAGTTATAGAATTTAAATTCCAGTTTGATGATATGGGATTGGACGCATATCTCTTTTTAGAAGATAAGTTAGAAAATGAAATTGAATTTAAAATTAAAGAACATAATCCTGGGAGAAAATTAGCTTCAATTTTAGCTCCTATGGATGTAGTAAGTAAGAAACCTGAACACTTTCCTATAGTTTTCCTCAACAAGTTCGGTATGGTAATAAAAACAAACACAGAAATTTTTGTAAAAATTTATGGAGTTACAAGAGACACGGCAGAAATGCCGGTTCAAATCAATGGAATGAATGTATATGCCGCACACTATTCTCTTAATCCGGTAATCAGTAATTGGAATAAAGACTTTAGTGGTAACATAGATCCTATAATACTAAATGCACCGTCCCTAAAGATATCAGAAAATAATATTAGCTTTGATCTTAAAAATAACTCTGATTACTACGAGATAAAGAAAATCTCTGGCAGAGACGAAGAGAATCATACAATCTCTTTCGAATTTTCTCCAGCAATTCCAAATTTATTATCTCTAAAAAGTAATTTGAAAATAAAAGGCAGATTTTCTTGTATAATTGACAAGAAAACGGGAATTTTTGGCGGAGTATATTATTTAGCTCGTACTGGAAAAACTATTGAGTTTAGCATTACGCCAACCAAAGGATGGCAACCATTTTCTGGAAAGTTGTGGATAAAAACTTATAAATGGGCCTCAGAAATATATATAAAAGATATTAGAGATATTAAAATAAGTTCTTATTGGCGGAGATTAAACGGTTGATATTCTAATAAAACTTTCTTTCTGGAAATGGTTCCATAATATCTCTAATTTTAATTTTCATCTCATTAAAAATTTTTAGTGAACTAATAAATTTGTTCGCTACACCGTCTTTTAGATACAAATATAAGAATGATTCCAATGAGTCGAGTTTTTCAATATTTCCTTCCGTAATAGAATATAAAAAGAACTGATTTTCGAGTCTTTTAAACGATAAAAAATAATATTTTTGGAAACCTGATTTTATTGAAATCCATCTTGGATAACCTTTCATGTTTCCAAGAATAGCTGCTAAAATCACTTCAATTTTTGCAGTTAAGACTGATTCACTAAAATCAATAATTTCTTCAACTTTTCGAGAAATATCATTTTCATAATCAGGTTCAAAGTGTTTTTGCTCTTTAAATTTTAGAATATTCTCTTTATCTAAAAGAAGCGAGATAACACCAACAGATTCAGATGATAATCCAACATAATATAATCTGAGCCAATTATCTATATAATTAAAATTTGGTTTTTCGAATTTAACTTTTAAGTCGATTTCTTCTTCTAGATTATCAATGAATATATTCATTTTAAATGAAATCTCGCGTTTTTCAAATTTAGTCAATTTTTTAATATTAATTTTATCTTTTTGTACCATATCATTGAAAAACATCGAAACTTGATTAAATATCCAATTACTGTCTTTATCTGAAAAATTTCCTATAAGAATGTGTATAACTCCATTTTTCTCAAAAAAATGAGTGATTAACTGTTTTTCTTCTACTTCTTTCTCGTTTCCTAAAAAAATCAACATTTTATCAAGTGTTCCAGATAAAATACTCGTAGAAATAATGTCTAAATCATTTGTTAACTCTAAAATATACTTGCATTTTTTATCGTTATAAAATATTGGAACTCTCTCTTTTGAAACAATTCCGTAAAAAATTAGCTTCTTAGGGGCTTCAGGAATTATTTTCTTAACTGTTCCTTTGGGTTCCTTTCCCGATTCGATTTTGATACCCTTAGCTTCTACTTCATTTGTAAGATTGTTCTTCCCATATAAGAGCTTAAAGAGGTTTTTAGAAAAAAGTTTACAATTTCTACAGGTGCAGTCATCTTGATAAGGGGGGTAAACCATATGTCCACAATGTTCGCATTTTACTCTACGATGAATTTTATCTTCATTTTCCATTTTTAATTATCTTTTTTTAACCATTGTAGCTATTAATTAAATCATATTATTCAATGATTTAAAATTGCTTTTGTTAATTTTTGTGTTTAATCATCAAAAATAAAAAATAATGAATTTATCTATTAACTTAAGTAGAAAAAAAAGAAAGGATATTACATAAATACTATTGTACCTTCTCCAGAAGTTACAACTTCATCATTTTGATTCTTTACAACTGTTTCAGCGATGATAAATTTTAATTTTCCATCTTTTTTAGTAAATTTTTCTTTTACTGTACCAATGGCGGTGAGAGTATCACCAAAAAACACGGGTTTTATGAATTTAACAGTTTATCCACCATATAATATGCCCGGACCAAATAATTTAGTTCCTAAAACTGCTGAAATTAAGCCTGAGCTCAAAGCTCCATGAGCAACTTGTTTTCCAAACATTTGAGTCTTTGCATATTCAGGATTTACGTGAATTGGATTGAAATCCCCAGTAACTTCCGCAAATTTCATAACATCTTCTTCTGTTATAGTCTTCGTGAATTTTGCTGAATCACCAATTTTATAATCTTCGTATTTAACTGGCTCTAGATTTGACATAAGTAAATATATGATGTGAGAGATAAAAATGTTAATGATCTTTTACAGCATTCTCAACTAATTCTATGGTTTTATCGAAAAATTAACTTTTTCCAAAAACAATAACAAATATAATTTTTCGAAAATTCAATTCTATGAATTCAAATCAATACATATAAAATAAAAGTAAGGATGAAAAAATGGGAAAATTATCAAAAAGAGTCGCGATCGTTGGGGCGGGAATGTCACAATTTGGAAAATTGTTCCCTCTTAAGAGAAATCCCGATTTGTGGGTCGATGCTTGGCTAAGTGCAGTCAAAACTGTAGATAACGGAATTGAACCTAAAGATGTAGATGCATGTTATATAGGTAATTATTCTTCTGATCTATTTAATCATCAAGGACACCTCGCACCCCAAATGGCAAATTTGGTAGGATTGTCTCCAAAACCGGCATCTCGATTTGAAGGAGCCTGTGCTAGTAGCGGTGTTGCTCTAAGACAAGGAATTTTAGCAATTGCTTCAGGCATACACGATGTAATCGCTGTCGGTGGGTGTGAAACGATGAATGAGGTATCTACAACCTTGGTAACAGATACTTTAGCTACAGCATCAGATAACTTATTTGAATATCCTGCAGGAGCTACATTTCCGGGTTTGTATGCTGCTGTCGCTTCAGCACATTTCAATAAATATGGAACCACTGCTGAAGATTTAATGAG